>JAABUZ0100000598.1_pt1 | contig 86038 bp, 81 predicted proteins | sample 5562091 | NCBI WGS metagenome assembly JAABUZ01 (sample SAMN12813069, study PRJNA571459) | rock metagenome | isolation source: Antarctica rocks | place: Antarctica: Victoria Land, Linnaeus Terrace sud | collected 2015-12-21
GCGACAAGCGCCTCCAGCCCGGCCCGTACCACCGCCGAGCCGGCCACCACCAGCACGCGGGTGGTGTCCCTCGTACCGGCGGCGCTCGGCGCGGTATCCGCCGCCGTCAAGCCGCTTCCTCCGTCTCAACCTCGGGGGTGACGCCGTCCAGCGTCACCTCGCGGCTGGTGCGCTGGCCGCCGCGCACCATCTCCAGGCGGATCGTCGCGCCGACGCCCACCTGGTAGAGCGCCTCGATCAGGTCGTCGGGGCGCCGGAAGAGGGCGCCGTTGGCCCCGATCAGGATGTCGCCGGGGATGAGGCCGGCTGCCTCGGCCGGGCCGCCCACGGTAGCCTCGAGCACCACCAGTCCGGGGACGCGTCCTCCCGGCACGGGCAGCACGACCGGCTGCGTGACCACACCCAGGTGCGGGCGCTGGCCGAGCAGGCGCAGGAAGCGCGTCACGTCGTTGCTGGGCACGGCCAGAGCCAGCCCGCCGTTGATCATGCTGTTGATGCCGATCACGCGGCCCTCGGCGTCGGTCAGCGGGCCGCCCGAGTTGCCGGGGGCCAGCCGCACGTCGGCCTGCACCCAGCGCTGCTGGCGGGGCACGTCGGGGGCCAGCGGCGCGTCCTCGTCGGCCTCGCCGATGGCGTGGACGATGCCCGCCGTCATCGCGCCGACGATGCCCAGGGGGTTGCCCACGGCGAGGACGAGGCCGCCCACGCGCAGCGCGTCTGAGTCGCCCACCGGGAGGGCGAGCAGGTCCGTGGCCTGTACCCGCAACGCGGCAAGGTCGCGCCGCGGGTCGCGGGCCACGAGGGTGGCGTCGAGGGTGCGGCCGTCGGCCAACTCGACGGTAGCGGTGCGTCCGCGCGCCACGTGGGCATTGCTGATGACGAGGCCGTCCGAGTTCCAGATCACGCCGGAGCCGCCGCCTGGCCCTCGCCCGCGCACCTGGACGGTGGAGCGCTGGATGCGCGCCGCTATCGCCACCAGCGCGTCGTCGATGAGCGGCGCCGTCCGCGCCCGCGTCTCGCTTTGGGTCTCCACGTCGGTCTCGATGTCCTTCTCTGCGATTGCCATGGCTCTTTATGCCTCTCTCTGGGGCCGCTCGCCGACGGTGATGGCGACCTCGGTCAGCGTGCCGCCGCGCACGATGCGGGCGGTGACGGGCTTGCCGATGCGGTCGGCGCCGAGCATGCCCTGGATGTTCTCAACATCGGCGATGGACGCGCCGTCCAGCGCCACCAGCACGTCGCCGATCAGGACGCCGGCCGCCTCGGCGGGGCCGTTCGACTCGAGGGTAACAACCACCAGTCCGCCGTTCTGCGGCAGCTCCAGGGTGTTCTTCAGGGTATCAGGCAGGTGGACGGGCTGGAAGCCGACGCCCAGGTAGCCGCGCGCCACGCGCCCCTTGGCCAGAATCTGGTCGGCCACGCGGTTGACCGTGGACGTGGGGATGGCCACGCCGAGGCCGCGGGTCAGGCCCGAGGTGTTGATGCCCACGACCTGCCCCTGCGCGTCGACCAGCGGGCCGCCGGAGAAGCCGGGATAGTAGGTGAGGTCGGGGCGCACGAACTGGTCGATCTGGCCGCCGCGATGCGTGCGCCACTCGCCGCTGACGGCGCTGAGCACGCCGAAGCTGGCCGAGAGGCCGCTGTTGCCGGGGCGTCCGATGGCCAGCACGGTGTGGCCCACCTTGAGGGCGGACGTGTCGCCAATGGCCGCGGTCGGGGCCTCGACGCCCTCGACGGTGAGGATGGCGATGTCGGTGCTGGGGTCGCGGCCGGCCAGTTTGGCCGGGACGGTGCGGCCGTCGCCGAGGGTGACGGTGATGTCGTCCTCGCGCTCGACGGTGTGGTCGGACGTGACGATGACGCCCGGACGCCAGTGGACGCCGCTGGAGGGGATGCGCTGCCGCGCGTTGACGGCGACGGTGGCGCTGCCGGCGCGCTCGACGGCGGCGGCGAGGCTGTTGGAGAGATTCACCAGGGCGCTGGTCTGCGCGCCGGTGGCCTCGGTGGGTGAACTTGCCATGATGCTTGATCCTCTGTTGCTCTCATATCAGGTCGGGCTCGTGTGGCCCGTCTGACTTCATGATGCCGCAGAGGAGAGGCGGGTGGGATCGGTGGAATGGGGGGCGAGAGACCTAGCAAAAAGACTAGCGGCCCTGGCCCGCCCTCAGCCGAGGACGAAGCCTGCGATGGGCCTGGCGGCCTTCCAGCGGGCGAGAGAAGGCCTCTTGTTACGGGACAAGCACGCCGTCACATGGCCCAAAAGGAGTGGAGCTACCGCCCATCCACTGCCAGGCCCAGCCGTGGACCAGCACCGTCCGGCCGACCCATGAGCGGGGATTCCGGTGCAGTCCCGCCTGCACCTCGGCCACCGCGTACACCTGCGCGGACGGAATAACGCGTCCCATCAGGGCTGTCACGACGCCAGCAACGGCCACGACCATCAAAAGCCCAATCAGGATACGCTTCACGCCAATACCTCGACCTACTTTCGTCTCCACACTTGTTGTCCAGCCTTCTCTCCCGGCTATCGTAGCAGACCGCCGACCTCAACGCGACCCTGGACAACGGATGCGCCGCGAGGGTGTGAAAGGGTCTATTCCTCGGTCTGGCTCTCTTCCTCCTGATACCGTCCGCCGAGGTGCATGGCCAGGAAGCGCTCGGCCGCGGCGTAGAAGCGCAGACGGTTCTCCGGCTTGGCGAACCCGTGTCCTTCGTCGGGGAAGAGCAGGTACTCGTATGCGATCCCTTTCTCCTTCAGCGCCGCGACGATCTGCTCGCTTTCGGCCTGCTTGACGCGCGGGTCGTTGGCCCCCTGGGCGATCAACAACGGGATCGCGATCCGGTCGGCCTTGAACAGCGGCGACCGCGACCGCAGGAGATCCGCCTCGGTCGCGGGATTGCCGATGCGCCGGTGGAACGTCGCGAGCAGCGCCGACCAGTATGGCGGGATCGTCTCGATCAGGGTGAGCAGGTTGCTCGGCCCCACGATGTCGATGGCGCAGCGGAACACGTCGGGCGTGAACGCAGCCCCGACCAGCGCGGCATAGCCGCCGTACGACCCGCCGTAGACCGCCACGCGCGTCGGGTCGGCGTAGCCCCGCTCCACGGCCCACGCCACGGCGTCGACGAGGTCGTCGTGCATGCGGCCGCCCCACTCCTTATCGCCCGCGTTGACGAAGTCCTTGCCGTAGCCGGTCGAGCCGCGGTAGTTGACTTGCAGGCAGGCGTAGCCGCGGCTGGCGAGCCACTGCGCCTCCGGCTGGTATCCCCAGCGATCGCGCTCCCACGGACCGCCGTGGACATTGAGGACCAGCGGCAGGCGCGCCCGCTCGACGCCGGGAGGAAAGGTGAGGTAGCCGTGGACCGCCAGCCCGTCGCGCGCGGTGTACCGGATCGGCTCCATCGCGGCGAGGGTGTACACGTCCAGCGCCGGTTGGTTGACGAACAGGAACGTGGCCGCTTTGCGCGCGCGGTCATAGGCGTAGTAGGAGACGGGGCCATCGTCATCGGTGAACGCCGCGATCCAGGTCCGATCCGCGTCATCGCGGCTCTCGATGTGGAGGTCGCCGTCGTGGACCCGGCGGAGCGCGGCGATGTCCCCCTCGATCGAGGGGTCGAGGACTGTCCACTCGCGGCGCTCGCGCTCGACCATGGCCGCCTGGACCTCGCGCGTGTCGGGGTGGATCAGCGCGTCGGCGACATCGTAGGCCGGGTCTTCAGCGATGACATGGATCGCGCCGGAGGTCAGGTCGAGCGCGACCAGGCGGCCCGTATTGGCGTCACGCGAGTCTCGCAGCAGCAGCGCGCCGCCGTCGCGCGAAAAGGCGAGCGGCGCGCTCGTCAGCGCGTCGTCGGCGCCCCACGCGCCCGCGGTCTGCCACGCGCCGTCGGCGGCATGGCGGACGAGGAGGTCGAAGCCTCCGTCCGGGGTCGCGGCCCACGCCGCCCGCACGGCGAAATCGGCGTCGGCCAGCCAGCCCAGCACGGCGCCGGGATTCCTGGCAATGAGGGTCAGCGCGCCCGAGGTGAGGTCGAGGCGATAGGCGTCGTGGAGTTGCGGGTTGTCCTTGTTCAGGGCGACGAGCAGCGCGTCCGGGAAGCGCCTACCGCGCTCGATCACCTGGGCCTGCACCTCATCGAACGGGGTGAGGTCGCGGGTCGCGCCCGTGTGGAGGCTGGTGGCATACAGCCGCCAGTTCTCGTTTCCGCCCGCGTCTTGCAGGTACAGGATCGTCTTATTGTCGAAGCCCCAGAAGTACAGGCGCACCCCACGGTCCCGATCGCGCGTTAGGGGTCGGTCGTCCTCCGCGCCGATGGTGCGGACCCACACATTCATCACGCCACCGTCCGGTGCGAGATAGGCCAGGAGCGTCCCGTCCGGAGAGATACGCGGGGCAACTGTGACCGGGTTCCCGAACAGCACCGCCCGCGGGATCAGATCCAGGTTCTGATGGGGCTGCGCGGCTGCATCTGTCAGAGACTTCACCCCGATCCAGGTGGGCGCGCTCACCGCGCGCCTACTCGTCGCGCTCGTCCCCGTGCTTGAACACCTGAGTCAGGCCGGACATCGAGCCAATTAAGGCTCCGGCGACCGCGCCGAGCACGCTGCCAAAGAGGAACGTCTCCCAGGGGCCGGTCAGCACATCGCCGGGCGATTGCTTCAAGAAAATGCCGACGAGCATGCCGCCGATGCCGCCGATGATCGCCCCGAGGACGATGCCAAAGGCCGCGCCGCGCTCGGCGTGGTTGTTGGCCCCGATGTCTTGGCCGTTGGCGTCGGCGCCTCCGACCGAGTTGAGCACGTAGGCCTGGCCAAGGGTCACGCCGTAGATGACGTGCAGCACCAGGTTGCCCAGCACGGGCAAGGGGCCGGCATTGACGCCCGAACCGAGGAATCCGGCCCCAGCCACCGGGAAGAAGACGACCACCGAGAGGATAAAGGGGACCAGGGCGAACAGGAGTCCGCGCATCCAGGGAGCGCCGCGCAGGATGGGCTCGGCAAAATAGGCGTAGACCACGGCGAACAGCAGGCCGATGACCAACTGCACCATCAGGGCGGCGTAGAGATTGTCGGCGGCCCTGCTAGTGACCGAGTTGTGCGCCAGGTTGTAGAGCCACTGCACGGCGACGTTGGAGTTGCTCTGCTGGCCGGCCGTCAAGGCCGCGCCATAGGCCGCCACCAGCACAACCGTCGCGGCGGACGTGGCCATAAATCCGGCGATGATAGCCCGTTGCGGCCATGCGTCTTTACGCTGCCCATGCGGCGCCCGCGGCGCACTGGTTGCCCCCGCCGAGACGGGTGATGTGGCGGACATAGCCATGCCTCCTCTACCCTCTACCCTCTACCCTCTACGCGTCTGTACTCCACGTGATCCACTCGATGTCGTATCTCGTGCCCCATGATCACTGCCCGCGCGACTCGTCGCGATGAGGACAGCAGACCGTGGGAGCGGTAGAGGATCATACCTCATGTGCCGCGCGAGCGCCACGTCGCACCGATCTTATTCCCATCGTACCACAAGTCGCGCTGCCCGTCCCGTTCCCTCTCACCTGCCAAGGACCTGTGCATTGTCGGCCTGGGGATACGGGACGCAAAGGTTGCAGGTTGGGCGGCGCCCGTCCTGGCACATCTTGTGCGATACTGCTGAAGGAGGAGGGCGGGGAAGGATGAAACGGTACTGGAATACCCATCGCGGCTTTCGGGACGCCTGGATGGCCTCGCTGTCCTTCGGCAGCATCGGTTGGATCACCGGTGGGACGGTCCCCGGTGTCTTGAATGGCGCCGATCCATTTGGCGGTATTCTGCTGTTTTCTTTCTTGTTCGGTACCATCGGCTGGTTCGTGGGTTTCATGATCGGGAATACGGTCGAACGGGCCATCAGGTACTATCAAGGTGAGGAGCCGTCGGACGCCGAGCCTGAGCCGACAGCATAACCGCTGATAAACCGGTAGCCTCCTATGCCCCCGCCCCGCGGGTGGCCCTCTCAATTGACGAGTAGGACGTAGGGAAGGTCTGGACATGCACAATCGTCTCATCAGCTTCAACCTGCGCCTTGGCCTTGCCCTGCTCCTCGGCGCGCTCCTGCTGTTCTTGCTATCCTTTGTCTGGGCGGCCCTCTACCTGCGCTAGGGCGGGCAACCGCCGTATGATGGCGCCTGGGTCCAGCTGTGTCCAACCGCTGCACATGGGAGATGGGATAGGAGTATGAGAAGACAGGAGCCATCGGGGCTGCCGGCCAGCCGCGATGACGGCGGGAGACCTGCCCCTGTTTCAGGTCCGGTAGTCGCGCCGCACGCGGGCCACGCGGCCCACGTCGACGCCGTCCACGTCGTCGAGCCAAGCTGGCAGCCCTTGATCCTGGCCATCGGCATCACCCTGACCCTGGCCGGGGTCGTACTCGGCGCGGTGTACTGGATCGTCGGGCTCGTCGTGGTCATCGTCGCGGGGGTCAACTGGGTGACCGAACTGCGTCGCGATTATCACCCGGCGTCCAACTATGAGGACGCGCTGTAGACGCTTTTCTCCAGGCACAAAACATGACGGGGGCCGTACGCTGCTTGTGAGCGTACGGCCCTCGCGTGTTCCGGTAGATACCGGTCCTCGTTACTCCTTCTTGCGGCGGCCCAGCAGTCCCAAAACCGCTCCGGTGACCACTGCGATGGCGATGGCGAGGGTAGTCCTGTTTTCCGCTCCTTGATCGGCCTGCCCGCTCTGAGACGCTCGTCCACGACCGCGCACGGGCCTCACGCGCACGGACTGCCCCATGGCCGGGATCGCGCCAGCGGCGCGCGGTAGCGGCGGCGCCAAGCCCGCGTCGCGTCGCGCGCCGGCGACGCGATGCGCCTGGCGGGTGGCGTCCGGATCGGGGCGCACCGTATTGCCGCCACGAACTTCGCGCGCGCCCACCGACCGCAAGATCGTGCGCACCTCCTCCGGCCGGGCGGGCGACTGCACCGTGACCGTGGCCACCGGTTCCGTTGTCGGGACCAGAGCCGGAACGTCCTCTCGCTCACGCTTCGAGACGTCGCCGTAGCCCAGGATAGCGCCCAGCATCCAGCCGAACGTGCCGCCCACCAGCGAGAGGGTCAGGACGGTGGGGACGACCCAGCCAAAGCCCTGGATCGTGACCGTCGATGGGGCGAAAAATGCGGCCAATAGGCCGCACGCCGCACCGCCAAGTAGTGAGCACACAAAGGCATAGGGTAGGGCAAGCGACGGCGGAGCGGGCGTCTCCTCCTGCTGCGCCTCGACTTGTTCCAGTCCCAACGCCACGGCATCGCGGTCAAACCCCACCTCGCGCAGGCGGCGCACGGCGTGTTCGGCGGCGCCGATCTCGTCGAAGACGCCCACGACCGGCGACGCGCCCTGCGCTGTCCGGGGCTCCTGCTCTGTCATCGTCATCGTTCTCTCCCGCCGCTCGATCTCGTCCGGCGCCCGCCAGGCAATGACGCGACCACGGGCAACTACGGGCAACTAGCGCTCGGTTTCTTCGCGACTGGGCATCTTGGGGACCGGGCCGACGCTCTCGACGGGGTGGCTGCCGCGCCCGAAGCCACTATCCTGTGGCTGCGCAGGATCGAGCCGGCCCGTCAGGCGCATGTCACGTACCGGGCGTATCGATGTCACGGTCGGCAGCTGGGCGAAGTTGTACCAGGGCGGCGGCGAGGTGGTGGCCCACTCCAGCGTGTTGCCCTTCCAGGGGTCGTCGCCGGCCGCTCGGCCGTTGCGCAGGCTGACCGCCACGTTGACCATGAAGAGGAGCACGCCAACGCCTAGGAGGTACGAGCCGATGGTCGATACGGCGTTCATCCAACCCCAACCCGGAATATCCGGGTAGCTGGCCAGGCGGCGCACCATGCCGGACATGCCCAGGAAGTGCTGAATCAAGAACGTCATGTTGAAGCCAATGAGCATCGTCCAGAAGTTCCACTTACCCAGCCGCTCATTGAGCATGCGGCCGAAGACCTTGGGGAACCAGTAGTAGAACCCGGCAAAGGCGGCGAACACGGAGCCGCCCATCATAACATAGTGAAAGTGAGCCACCAGGAAGTAGGTATCGGTCACCTGCTGGTCGATGGGGATGGTGGCCAGATAGACGCCGGTGATGCCGCCGACGAACCACTGCACCAGGAAGCCGAACATGAACAACAGCGCCGTGCTGCGGAAGATGTAGCCGCCCCACAGCGTGGCGGTCCAGTTGAAGGCCTTGATGCCCGAGGGCACGGCGATGGCGTAGCTCATCAACATAAAGGCGCCGCGCGTGTACAGCGGCGTGGGCGAGACCAGCATGTGGTGCCCGAACACCATCATGCCCATGATCATGATGGTGACGGTGGCAAAGGCTATGGACTTGTAGCCGAAGATGGGCTTGCGGGCGAACACCGGAAAAATCTCCGAGGCCAGACCGAACGCGGGCAGCACCAGGATGTAGACCTCGGGATGGCCGAACCACCAGAACAGGTACTGGTAGAGCACGGCGTCGGAGCCCGCACCGGTGAAAAAGTGCGTCCCGCCGATGCGGTCCAGCAGGCTCATCATTTCTACCGCGCCTAGCACGGGGATGGCGGCCATCACCATCAATGAGGTGGCCAGCATGCTCCAGACGAACAGCGGCATGCGGAAGAAGGTCATGCCCTTGCAGCGCATGGTCAGGATCGTCACTGTGATGTTGATGGCGCCCACCAGCGAGGAGATACTCAGGATATGGATGCCCAGAATCCAGAGATCCTGGCCCATACCAGGCGAATACAGGATATTGGACAGCGGCGCGTAGCCCCACCAGGACGCGGCCGCCGGACCGCCGGGCACGAGGTACCCCGAGAGGATGACCAGGCCGCCCAGCGGCAGCAGCCAGAACGAGAGCGCGTTGAGCCGGGGGAAGGCCATGTCGCGCGCGCCGATCATCAGGGGCACGAAGTAGTTGGCCAGACCGGTGAAGACGGGCACCAACCACAGAAAAACCATGATGGTCCCGTGCAGGGTCATCGTGGCGTTGTAGGCTTGCGGGGAGAGGAAATGGTTGTTGGGCACGATGAGCTGTGTGCGCAACGCCAGCGCCTCGAGGCCGCCGACCAGGAAAAAAAAGAAGGTGACGGCGATGTACATCAACCCGATGCGCTTGTGATCGGTCGTGGTCAGCCAGGACACGACACCCTTCAGTTGCGGGCTGCGCCCGATGATACGCGGTATCGCGGGTGTGGTCGAGGGCGGCGGAGCAGAAACGGTGGCCATATCTTTCCTGTCATCCTCACTGAATCGTGCTCACGGGGCCGATGGATAGTGGTGGCACAACTTGTGCCAGCACCCGCTCCTTGAAAGCGGCGGGGGAGAAAGGCGTGGGGCGATCGGGCGGGACCGTTGACAGGGGCGGCTATTTGGAGCTACTCTATCACTGTACACCGATGCCCCGGCCCGAAGCAAGCGCCGGTCGCCTCGGCCTGGCAGCGCCCGTCGGTCCCCACCCAACCTGAGAGTCCGTCAGCCCCAACCTGGAGGAGAAGACCACGGTATGGCTGTTCAATCACGGGACGACCCACGGGACGACCGCCCTTGGCCGCATCGGCGCCCCCGGCGCTTGCTACGCCTGCTCCCCCTACCCCTGCTGCTGTTATTGCTGTCCGGCTGCACCAAATATCCCCTGTGGCCCATCGATCCCGTCTCGCCGAGGGCCAATCGTATGGACCAGGTGTGGACCCTCGTCAGCTACATAGGGCTCGGCATCCTGGTCGTGGTCGGCGGGCTGATGCTCTACGCCGTGCTGCGTTTCGGGCGGCGTGGTCCGATCACCGACGCCGAGCCGCCGCAAATCCACGGCAACAGCCGCCTGGAGTTGACCTGGACGCTGATCCCCGTCCTGATCGTGACCCTGTTGCTCGCCGTGGCCGTCTCGACGCTGCAACTCAACCAGACCCCGCCCAGCCTCGCCGCGAGCGGCAGGACGCTGCAACTCAACATCCAGGGCTATCGCTGGGCGTGGTCCTATAGCTTCCCGCAACTGCCCGGCCTCAATCCCGGCCAGCCGGGCGCGACCGAGCCGGACCACCTGACCGACCTCCACCTGCCGTTGGGCAACGTCCAGGTCGCCGTGACCTCGAAGGATGTGGCCCACGACTGGTGGGTGCCCGCGCTCGACGGCCACCTCGACGCCTGGCCGAACCACATCGTGCGCAGCTACTACACCCTCGCCACGCCGGGCACGTACTACGAGGAGTGCTCCAAGTTCTGCGGCCTGCTGCACTGGACCATGCACAACAACGTCGTCGTCGAATCGCCGGCTGCGTTCGCCCGCTGGGCCGTCGCGAACGGGGCCAAAACCGGCGATGTCTCCCGACTGCTCGGCATCCCCGCGTCTCAGTTCACGGCCGCCGCGGCGAGCCCCGCCCGCCGTCATGTGTAGGCTAGCCGTCACGTGTCGGCTATCGCTCGCTCCCTCTCCCGATCGCGAAGCAGCCCTCACTCCCGATCGTAGAGGAGGGGGAGGAAACCTACGGCGACGTATGACCGCACCGGGCTCGACCAAGCCGCAGATATCGACGACGAGCAATGCTGTCACTTGACTACTGGGGCGCCGCCAGGGCACGCTACCCTGGTCATGCAGTGACCGTCGTTGCGCGCGTCAGTGCTCTTTGTCACGAAAGGCAGAATTGGCATGCCGACCGCACAGAGCGGCATCTTTGCCCTGCGGACCACTTCTCCCGCGCCCCGTTTACCCCCACAACCCGCGACATACCCCTCCTTGATTAGGCTATGCGCGCCGGGACGGCCGTCCCGGTGCGCTTGACTACCCTAGCCAAGGAAGGCGAGCAAGGCGCGGTTGACCTCGTCGGCATGCGTCCAGTTGATGGCGTGCGGCCCGTCCGCGATCTCCTGGTACGTCACGTCCTTAATCAATGTGCGCAGGCGGCGGCCCGTGGCGTCGATGGGCAGGATGCGATCCTCCACCCCCTGCACGACCAGGGTCGGCACATCGATCTTGGGCAGGTCGGCGCGGAAGTCGGTCAGCCAGGTGGACACGCACGCGAGCGTAGCGTAGCCCGAGGCCTGCACCGCCACCTGGTAGCTCGCCTGACACGCCTCGTCGCCGATGCGCGCGCCGCCGAGCGTATCGACGTTGTAGAAGTTGTCGCAGAACCCCTTGAAGAAGGCGTACCGGTCCTTCGTGATGGCCTCCTCGAACCCGTCGAACACACCCTGGGGCACGCCCTCGGGATTGTCACCCGTTTGCAGCAGGAAGGGGGGGATGGGACCCAAGAGGACCGCCTTACGCACGCGGGCGGAGCCGTACGCGCTTAGGTAGCGCGTCACTTCGCCCGAGCCCATCGAGAACCCGACCAGCGTCGCGTCCCGCAGGTCCAGCGTCTCCATCAGAGCATGCAGGTCCGCGGCGAAGGTATCGTAGTCGTAGCCAACCGTCGGCTTGCTGGACGCGCCAAACCCACGGCGGTCGTAGGTGATGACCCGGTGGCCGGCGTCGAGCAGGACAGGCGTCTGCTTCTCCCAGGAAGCGCCGCTGAGCGGGAACCCATGGATGAGGACGACGGGGGCTCCGGAGCCGTGGTCCTCGTAATACAGCTCGATGGAACCCGAATTCTCTTCCCCGACCTTGACGTACGGCATGCGACCTTTCCTCCCTTGAGCAGCGATTATCTGATAAGCGACCGTGGCGGCGACAACGACTCCGCGCCCCACGCACCGATGCATGGGGGCGCCGGCGCGGGGCGGCCGCGGCCAGCGGCGACAGGGGCCGCTCCCGGCCCCGACGCCTCACCGCGCAGGAAGCATACCAGAGCCATCCGATCGGCCGATAGGCCGGCGCCGGCGCCATAGAGACACCCCGTCCCACTGCGCTAACCGTCCGCCTGGAAGGTGGGCAGGAGGCGGTCGGCGACGGCATCGAAGTGGGCGTCGTCATCGTGGGCGAGGTCTTCCTTGGTGGGGAAGTGGTGGAAGACACGGGCTTTGCGGACGCCGACGTGGGCCGCGACGGCGGCGTAGCTCACGCCGTGATAGCCGTGGCCTTGCGCGGCATCGAGGATACGCTGATCTGTGGGGAGAGAGTTCGGCATACCTCTATTATCGCCCACCGCGCCCTATCGAGCCGCTTTCTTGGGCTTGCCTGCGGCGCACAGGCGCTGGTAGAAGGCGTGGATGGTCGGGGTGTGGCGGGTGGCGACGAGCGCGGCCATGTACGAGGTCACCCGGACGACACGCCGGCCACGCAGGGCGCCGCTCTCACAGGTGAGCGGGGCGACGCCGACGAGGGCGGCGATCGCCTTGCGGAGGACGAACGCCACGTCGATGGATGTCGTTAGCCGATTTGGGGTAGTCGCCGCGCCCCGGTCGCCGGGTCGATGTCCGACTCGCCCGTGCTCAGCGCCCGGCCTTGCTGCTCCTCCCGCTGCTGGACGCCGTGAGCCTGACGTCCGTCGTGCTCGGCCTCCTGGCCGGGCAACTCGACGTCCCCGATCCGGGGCAGAGCGCGCGGGCGCTGCTCCGGGGGACGGCTCAGCGGCGCCGCGGACGGCGACCCCTCGTTGGATTGCAACGTGCGAGGCTCCTGGGCCGACGAGGCGGGGCTCGTGGGCGAGGCGGTGTTGCGCATGGACTCCGCGCGCCACTCTGGGGCAACCCGCGGCAACTCACGCGGCCGCTCGAATGGCGCGGGCTGAGGCGGTGGAAAAGGCTGCCGGGCAGCCGGCGGCGGCGGAGTCGCCGCGACAGGTCGTGGCGCGGGCGACGCGGGCGACGCGGGCGACGCTACGGGAACTGGCGCTGGTTGCAGTGGCGGCGGCGCGGCCGGAGGCGCCTGCAATGAAGGCGGCGCGACGATGGGCGCGCCGGGTACGTGATAGGTCGGCGACGGCAAGGCCGTGGCCTCCTGCTGTGGCCCCGAACCGGCCGAGGGGGCGAACGCTCCTGGCGGCGGGGCGCCGGGCAGCAGGCGCGGGGCCAGGGCGGTCTGACCGGCGCGCAGATAGACCTCGATGACCAGCCACAGATCCGAGGCGGTCTGCTGGAGGGTGAACTCGTCGAGCGTCTGGCCTCCAAGCAGGGGCGCAGCCCGTGCGGCGCTCATCTCCTGGCGCGAAACGGCCGCAGCCACCTCGGCGCGCAGGCGCTGCAAGCCCGCGATAAACCATGGTGGGGCCGGTGACCGCTGGGCCAGGGCAATGTAGTCCTGTAGTACCCCCGCGACCGCTCCCTGCAGCCGCTCGGCGGCGGCGAGCAGGCCGCGCACGTGAGCGGGGTAGACGGCATAGGGCACGGCGCCCTCGGGCGGTGTCACGCGCAGGGGTAGGGGCAGCGTGGTACCCAGCGAGGGATCGACGAGCATGGCGCTGACCTCGGCCACGATACGCCCGATGGGCTGCAACAAGCCCATACACACGCTGAAGCTCGCCTCGGACATGGTGGCCCGCAGGCCGGGATGCGCCACGTCCTCGGCCTCCAGCAGGCTCTGCGCGATGGTGACCATCCCTTCCGCCGCCCATAGCAACGCCGCGCCCGGGGCCAACTCGTCGGCGACCCGCCACTCGTCGCCGATGTGAGCCAGCTCGGACGATAGCCGGCGGTCGTCGAACCCATGACGCAAATCGCCCAACGGGCGCGTGCTGTTCAACAACGCCACCACATCGCTGCCATCGACATCGCCGTGCAACGCGGCGCGGAAACGAGCGTTCCAGGACATAGAGCACTCCGTAGCAGTTAGTAATTACTAAGCTATCATGCGCAGCAGGGCGTCCGCGATAGCCTGCGGGTTGGTCTCGCTGGCCAGGGTGACGACCTTGACGTGGGCGTTCTGCTGCTCGATCGCCTTGTAGGCGTTGAAGGCCTGATCGTGCTCGGGACCGTAGCCGAGCAACGCGACGGCGATATAGACGCCGCCCGCCGCGCCGGAGATGGCCTGAGCGAAGGGCGCCGTGTCGTCGGCCTCGCCGTCGGTGATGACCAGAGCCAGCAGCAGCGGACGCTCCTGCGGCGGCTCCTGGCCGAACTCTTCCATGTAGGTGTCGATCAGCTTGTTCCAGCCGGGCATGACGCGGGTACCGCCGGCCCAGCGAATACGCGCAAACTTATCGCGCAAATTGTTGGGGTTGAGGTCGCCGATATCGAAGGCCTGGCCATCGGCGAAGGTAACGGTACGTAGACCGCCGCCCTCTTCCTCCTCGCCGGCCTGGCTGTCGTGCGCGGCGAGCGCGGCCACGACGAGGCCGATCGCCTCGCGGATGGTGTCCTTGCGCGGCGTCTGGTCGCTCGCGCTGGTCGGATAGTTCATGCTGCCCGTCGTATCGAGCAGCAGCATCGGTTCCTTCTCCACACCGGGCGTACTTGTGTTAGCCATCACGCGCCTCCTATTCGGGTCAGATCCCTTCAATAGATGGGGGACCATCGTCCCCCCTCGAAGATAGCCCATCGCCTGCTGTAGGTCAACCACGCGGCGCCGGCCGAGCCCGCGCCGCAACCCGTCGGCGGCCTCGCGAGCGCGGATCGGCGCTCATGGCGACACCTGTGTCAGGGACGCTGCGACCGCCCGGCAGCAGCAGGGACGAAGCCCGTTGCACGCTCATGGCCACTGCTGCTTTGTATGCATGATGCGTAGGATGATGATGTCATCGCCCGCAATGCGGTAGACGAGACGGTAGGGGTAGCGCGACATTAGACGCTCCCGCGTCCCTTCGAGGGCGCCCTGCTTGCCCATGAGAGGGAATTGCGGGATGCCCTCGCAAGCGAGCAGAATCGCACGTACCACGCGCTCCATGTGCTCATAGTCGCGCTCCGCATAGTACTCGTAGACCCCGGCAAGGTCGTTGCGTGCCGAGGGGGATAGGATGACCGTCATGCCGTGGTCTGCTGTTCCCGTCGCACCTGCTCGCGGTCGCGGTTGTAGGCGTTCAGGTCGAGCATGCCGCGCGCCGCGAAATCGCGCACGACCTCCTCAAGGGGGATGCCTTCGCCACGCTCAATCTCGTCGCTGCCCTCCTGGACCATAGCCAGCTCGCGCATCTCGCGCTCGATGAACTCCTCCATCGCCTGAATAATCAAGTCGTTGCGCGATTGCCCCGTCAGGCGCGCCATCGCATCGTAGCGCTCACGCAAATCGCCTGGCAGCCGCATGCTCGTCGTGCTCATCACCGCCATCGTCCCCTCCCCTCAAAGCAACACGATTGTAGTATATCGACCATGGGAGGGGTGGTCAATCCCCTACTGAGGTAGGATATGGCCGGCACACGCGCTCCCGGTTACGGCCCTGATTATCTGAACAGAGGAATGGTCAGTGAGCACGGCGATGCTGCCACCCTGGTAGACCTTGGACAGCCGGTATCGTGTTCACCCTGGCAACGATGAGTCGGTCGCCATCACAGACCGTAGCCCATAAGCGCGGCAACCTAATCGTTGGCCGCCTGTGCCTCCCCGTACCGCCCCAGCCGGATGTAGTCTACCGCATGTCGACCGCCGCCGAGCACCGCCGTCGCGATCGTGCTGCTGGAAGCGAACCGGGGGCTGCGGCGCCCGCGGCACCGATGGCGTGCGTGGGGAGCGACAGCCTACCCGGGACCGGCGACTGGTCATCAGCCTGGACAACGCCGAAGATGCGCGCCGCCGTATACTTCCAAGAGTACTTTGTTCGCCCAATGTGACGTAATAGGTTTGTAATGATCCAAGACCAGCTAGCCCCGTTGATCCACCAGGCCATCGTCGCGGCCCAGGCGAGCGGCGACCTGCCGGCCTTCGAGGCGCCCGAAGTGGGGGCCATCCCCGTGGAGCGTCCCAAGCAGGAAGGGCACGGCGACTTCGCCACGCCCATCGCCATGCAACTGGCCAGGGTGGCGCATCGGGCGCCACGCCAGATCGCCGAGGCGGTCGTGACCCACCTGCCCCTCGACCCCACGGGTCTGCTGGCCTCCGCCGAGGTGGCGGGAGCCGGCTTCATCAACCTGCGCCTGGGCGTGCCCTGGCTGGCGCGGCAGGTCGACCGCGTGCTGGCCGCCGGCCCGCACTACGCCGACCCGTCGGTCGGGGCGGGGCTGACCGCCCAGGTCGAATTCGTCTCCGCCAACCCGACCGGTCCGCTCACCGTGGGCCACGGGCGCGGCGCGGTGATCGGCGACACCCTGAGCAACATGCTGGAGGCTGGCGGCTACCAGGTCACCCGCGAATACTACTTCAACGACGGCGGCCTGCAGATGAAGAACCTGGCCGAATCGGTGCGGGTGCGCGCGCGGCAGGCCCTCGGCGAGTCCGTCGAGTTCCCGGCCGACCTCTACGTCGGCGACTACATCCTCGCCATCGCCCAGGACCTGATCGCGCGGGACGGACCCGCCGTCGTCGACCGGGACTGGACCGTGCTGCGCGACGAGGCCGTGGCGGTCATCTTCGCCGACATCCGCCGCACCCTGGAGCGCCTGGGCGTGCGCTTCGACGTCTACTTCAATGAGATGGCGCTCTACGACCGCGACCGCCCGCTCAACGTGTGGCAGGTCGTCGAGGAGTTGCGCGCGCGCGACCTGGCCTACGACGCGGAGGGCGCGGTCTGGTTCCGAGCCACCCTGTTCGGCGCCGACAAGGACCGCGTCTTGGTGCGCTCCAGCGGCGAACCCACCTACCGCCTGCCCGACATCGCCTACCACGTGGACAAGCTGCAGCGCGGCTTCAACCTGGCGGTCAACGTGCTGGGGGCCGACCACATCGCCCAGTATCCCGACATCCTGGCGGCGGTGGGCGCGCTGGACCACGACGCCGCGCGAGTGCGCATCGTGACCAACCAGTTCGTGACCCTCTTGCGCGACGGCGAAGTCGTTAAGATGAGCACGCGCCGCGCCACCTACGTGACGCTGGACGAGTTGATCGACGAGGTCGGCGCGGACGCGGTGCGCTACTTCATGATCAACCGCTCGCCGGACAGCCAATTCGAGTTCAACCTCAATCTGGCCAAGGAGCAGAGCGACGAGAACCCTGTCTACTACATCCAGTACGCCCACGCGCGCACGGCCGGGATCCTGTTGCGCCAGGCGCCGACGTATGGCATCGCCTTCGACCCACGGGCCGACGTGGGCCTGCTGGGTCACCCGGCGGAGGTAGCGCTGATCGGGCAGATCCTGCGCCTGGAAGAGACGCTTGTCGCGGGCATCAAGCGCCTGGAGCCGCAGCACCTCGCCACCTACGCGACAGAACTGGCGACGCGCTTCAGCGCCTTCTACCGCGATTGCCGCGTGCTGCGCCCGGAGGACATGGCGCTCAGCCAAGCGCGGCTCAAGCTGGTCCGGGCCACGCAGACCGCCCTGGCGCGCGCGCTCGAACTGATGGGCGTGCGCGCACCTGAGGAGATGTAGCGCCGCGCCCAAACATCGGGCGCCGTCGACCAACGACGATGAGCCTCCTACAGGAGGTCCGGGAAGACGAGGTTGAGGGGCAGACTGAAGCCGGGCAGCAACTCCTCGTCGGTCAGGCTGCCGCTCGCGCCGACGACGCGCAGCGGGCCGTCGACGTCGTAGATGTGGACGACGTGTCGGCGCGCGTAGACGCACCAGACGCGGCGCGCCGCCGGCGAGGTAATCCTGCACCTTCTCGGCCACGTCGTCCGCGCTCTCCGACAGGCTGATGACCTCGACCACGAGATGAGGGACGCCTGGGAAATACTCGCTCCTATCCCAAGGCACGGTGGCGAGTTGCTCGGCGGGGATGAAGACGCCGTCGGCGCCCCGGATCTGCGCCGGGTCGTCGGGAGTGGCGAATCTCAACCCAAACTCTCCAACGGCTAAATAACCGGCCAGCCTATCGCGCGCCCCGAGGCCTTGCGCGGGTTCCCAGCCCAACGTCCGAGCCTGACCCTCCAGGTAGCGGTCAATTGCCGCCAGCAAGGCATGCTCGATATGTCCATGTTCTCCTTTTGGCGGGGGCATTGTCCGTATCTCTCCCCTCACAAACTCGTGGCGATTGCCGTCGTCCGGCAAGCCCATGAACTCGTCCAGGCTGCTATGCTTCGTCTGTACGGCCATCTCTCATCCTCCGTCCCTCTCAACCTATAGTGTAGCCTGTAGGAGGCATAGCCCATGGTCGCGCATCTCACGCATGCCACGATGACCGTTGAGGAGTATCTGGCGCTGGAGGAAACGGGTGAGGTCAGGCACGAGTACGTCCATGGCTATGTCTATGCCATGTCCGGCGGCACGCGCGGCCACGACACTATCGCTAACAATGTCAGGAATGTGATCTATAACCACCTTGGCGAGGGCCCCTGTCGCGTGCAGGGGCCGGACATGCGCGTGCGCATAACCGAGGAGGTTTATTACTACCCCGACGCCCTGGTGGAGTGCGACGAGGTAAGCAGCGATACCGCTATCGAGACCACGACGCCACGCCTGGTGGTAGAGGTTCTCTCGCAGTCGACGGAGGCGAACGACCGCGGCGACAAGTTCGCCGACTACCAGACGCTGACAACCTTCGAGGAGTACCTGCTCGTCAACTCCCGCCATCGCTCGGTCGAACGCTACCATCGCGACGCGCGGGGCCTCTGGACCTATCAGCGCTATGCCCCAAACGACACCATCACGCTCGAAACAATCGGCATGAACTGCCCTGTCGGGACATTGTACCGGGGCACGCAGTTGTAAGCGGCTGACGTCCTTGTCAGGCGCGGATGATTGTATCGTCAGTGATAAGGGACGAGACTCACAAGGGGTAGCCGTGGCAACAGCATTGACCATCAGGCGCTATCAGGAGGGCGACCATGGCGCTGTGTGGACACTGCTGCATCTGGCCGAGGGAACGATGGCCCCCGCGCAGGTCCCACCGATCGTGCCGGACGCCCCCAAGTATTATGACGTCCACCACATCGACGAGATGTACGTCCGGAGGCGCGGCGAGTTCTTGGTAGGCATCCACGAGGGACACCTCGTGGCCATGGGCGGCATCCAACAGACGACGCCCGAGCGCGCCGCCGTGCTGCGCGTCCGTGTCCACCGCGACCACCAGCGCCGCAGCTTCGGGCGCGCCATCATGCAGGCCCTGGAGGCGCGCGCCGCCGAACTGGGCTACACCACGCTCCACCTCGACACGACCGTCACGCGCGTCCCTGCCCAAGAACTCTATCAGAGTCTGGGCTACCGCGAGGTCGGCCGTCTGGACGACAATCCCGATTGGATCTGCATCCTGTACGAGAGGCGACTTGCCGAAGGCAACCACGCGAGGGAGGATGACGATGCTCGATAACAGCACGACAGTGACGCGGATGGCCGTCCGCCAGCACTTCATCGACTCCTTGGTGGAAACGTTGAGCGCCGACGAGTCCTACCTGGCCGCCTGGCTCGACGGCAGCATCGCGCGCGACGACGACGACGCCCTGAGTGACGTGGACTTGCGCGTGGTGGTCTCCGACGCGGCGGCGGTCACGCTGTGCGCGCGGCCCCGTGAACTCGCCGGCTACACCACGCCCGAACGGCTGGCCCTGTTCGGCCGCTTTGGACAGCCCGTCCTCATCCACGAGAACGGGCATAATGCCTCGCCGGGCGAAAGCTTCACCTGCGTCATCTATGCGTCGCTGCTGACAGTCGACTGGGTGCTCATCCCCCACGCCGTGGCCGCGCGTCAACCGGATACGCGGCTGCTCGTCGACAAGGTTGGTATCCCGCTTCAGCCGCCTCCACCGTCCCTCTCGGACGCGCAACGGGCGGAGCGAGCCTCGGAGCGGGCGGCGTTCTTCTGGATGATGGTCAGCATTGCGGTCAAGTACCTGCTGCGCGACGACGCGGTGCGCGTCCACCACCTGCTGGCGGGCCTTGAGCCCCTCGTGCGGGAGGTGCGTACCCTGTCCACCGGCATGCCCGTCCCCTACACCACAAAATCGTCCTTCCGCCTCGCGGCGACGGTCGACGAGCAGGTCGCGGTCGTGCGCGACATGTGCGCGAACATGCTGTCGCTGTCGCCGGCCATCGTCGCGCTGGGCGGCTACGTCCCGGACGATCCGATGGCCATAATCGACGGGCTGCTTTCGTTGGGGCCAGTGCGCGACTAGTGCGGACTCAGTTGGTCACATCTGACCCTCCACCCCGACGCGGGCGGTCCGTGGCTTGTCGTCGATGTTATGGGCCGCTCACGCGCTTTCTATAGGTACCTGGATGATCCGCGCCATGGCCCCGAGGGCGCTCGGGGCCATGGCGGCATCGACGGACGCCGTCACTCTTGTGCCTTCGGTTGTCCGGCTGCCGACGGTTGTCCGGCTGCCAAACGCGCGGCATGAGCGCGGATATGACCGAGCAAGCGGGTCGGTCGCCGCTGGAGGGCGCCGGCCGCGTCGGCCTCGAGTTCATAGATCCCCATGCGGCGTAGGAACCGGACAACCGACGCGCCGGTGGCTGCCGGGGGCGCCACGGGGCGCGGGCGCTGCCCGGGGCCGTCGCGCTGGTAGAACTCCTCGACCACCGCGCCTCCCGATGCCCAACTCCAGTCGACGAAGTCGACCAGGGGCCACCAGGTAAGCCCCACGACCGGAAGCCCCTCCCCGCGCAGGTCGTGCAAGCCCGCGACAAGCTGATCGACCCACGCGCATTTCTTGTCCGCCTGCCCCTCGACGGCGGTCTCGGTGACCATCAGCGGGAGACCATACGCCGCATAACAACGGCGCAGTTCCCCCTGGATGGCCCCGACGCCGCCGTCTACCGCCACGTGCACGGCCCGCCCGTCGAGCCAGGCAATCTCCCTGCACGACAACTCCGGGTAATAGTTGAGCCCCAGGGCATCGGGGCGCTCCCCGCCGGTCCTCAGCCGGTCGAGCGCGGCCGGGTCGACCCCGTGCCGCTCCAACCAGGACCAGTCCTCGTCCTCGGGACTCACCTGGCCGAGGAGAAGCCGCGCCGGCAGTCGGGCGCGCCGCTCCCAGCGAAGGACCTCCTCGTCGAGGGACGGGTCCTCGGTCAGATAGAGTTGAACGGCGTCCACATGGACAATCTCCGCGTCCCGGTCGACGTCGCGGATCGCGCGGATCGCGCGCTGAATCCCGGTCATCACCGGGACGAGCACGGCCGCCCAGCCGTTGTCCCCGCTCAGATAGGGCGGCCACACGGCCCTCATCCCACAGAAGGACGCGGTGACCAGGGGCTCGTTCAGCGGCGTGTACGCCTCGACCGCCCCTCGGTATCTTGCCGCGACGGCCCGCGCATACTCGGCGATGGCGTCGGGAAACGTCGGGTCCGCGAACGAGCCCTCCAGCCACGTGGGGACGCCGTAATGCACGAGATCGAGGATGATCTTCACCTTGACGCGCTCGACCACATAGTCGATCACCTCGTCCGTCCAGGACCAGTCGAACACGCCGGGCGCCGGGTTGACGCGGTACCAGGGGAAGCCGTAGCGCAGCGCGGTGGCCCCCGTGGCGCCCACGCGGTCGAGGTCGTCGCGCCAGTGCTGATAGTGCCCCGTGAGTTGGTACTCGTCGAGCGTCAGGTCCCCGCCCCGTACGAGGGATCCGATAGCTGTGTCTTCGAGACCGACGGCGAACACGAGCGCATCACTATCGGCGATTCGGGCGCTCATTTGATCCCCGTTGTCGCTATGCCACGGACGAAGTACCGCTGCGCGACGGCGAAAGCCACGGCGAGCGGCAGCAGACTGATCACCGCGCCGGCCATAAGCACACCATGCTCGACCACGTACTGGCCGGCAAACAGGGTGAGCCCCGCCGGCAAGTTACGCATATCCGTGCTTGAGGTGATGACGAGCGGCCACAGGAAATCGTTCCAGTTGTTCATGAAGTAGAAAACGGCGAGGCTCACGAGCGCCGGCCTGGCCAGCGGCAGAATGACCCGTGAGTACACGTACCACTCGGACGCGCCGTCGACCCGCGCCGCCTCGTCGAGTTCGCGGGGGATGGTGATGAAGAACTGACGGAGGAGGAAGATCCCAAAGGCGCTGGTGGCCCTTGGGACGATCAGCCCCTGGTACGTGTTCAGCCACTGAAGTTGGAAGACCAACTGAAACAGAGGTATCAGCGTCACCTGGAACGGGATCATCAACGTCGCCAGCACCAGGTAGAAAGCGATCGTGCGGCCGGGGAAGCGCAGGCGCGCCAGGGCGTACGCCGCGAGCGAGTCGAAGAACACCGACGCCGCCGTGACGCCCCCGGCGAACACCACCGAGTTGACCACCAAGCGCAGGAAGGGCAACTCTTGCCAGATCGCCACGTAGTTGGACAGGGTCGGATGGGTCGGCTGCAGCCGCAGAGGATAGCCAAAAACGTCGCCCTCGGGCTTGAAGGACGTCGCGAGCATCCACAGGAACGGCAGGACAACGATGACGGCGCCCGCGATGAGGAGAATCCAGCGGGCGCTTTGAGACATGACCCACCGCCCACCGGCCCTCCGCCGATCGTAGAGAGGCGCGCCGGATGACGCGAACGTCCGTCTCGTTTTGCGTTGCTGTGCGGGCAGTGGAGCGATAGCCATCGTTGTCAATCCACCTCGTTGTAGCGGAATAGGCGGAGCTGGAATATGGAGAGCGCCAGGATCAGCAAGAAGAGTACCCACGACATCGCAGCCGCGTACCCGCTTTGGTAATACTGGAAGGCAGCCTGGTACATGTACGTGACAAGTGTTTCGGTGTGAAAGATAGGTCCGCCGTTCGTCATAACATAGACCGAGTCGAACAGTTGCATGGAGCCGATGGTCGCTATGATGCCGGCAAAGAGGAGACTCGGGCGGAGGAGTGGGAGCACGAGGCGCCGAAACCGCACCCAGGAGCCCGCGCCATCAAGCGCGGCGGCTTCGAGCAACGATTCCGGGACATCCTGGAGAGCGGCGAGAAGAATAACCATCGAGAAACCGACGTTTTTCCATACGCCGACCAGCATTACCGCGGGTAGAGCCCATGTCGTGCTCTGCAAGAAGTCAACGCCAGGGAGGCCGATGGAGGTCATCGCGGCGTTGATGACGCCAATCTGCGGGTCGAGGAGGAATTTCCAGACAATCCCCATCGTCGCCAGCGAGGAGATCACCGGGAAGAAGAAGACGGACCGCAGGAACTTGTTCACGAGCGTATTGCGCTGCAGGGCGACGGCCAGGGCGAGCCCAAGACCAACCTGAAGCGGCACGACGACGATGCTGTAGAGCGCGGTATTGCCAAGGGCGTTCCAGAACCGCGCGTCATGCGCCATGTTGGCATAGTTCCGCAGCCCAACGAACGGTTGGGTGGACGAGAAGAACGACCAGTCGTGCAGGCTCATCCAGAAAGACTGGACAATCGGATAGGCCACGAAGATCAGCAGGATCACACCGCTCGGCAGGAGGAAGAGGTACGCGCGAATGTCGCGGCCCAGCCGCCTCAACCACGAAGCGCGCCGCGTCGGTAGGAGGGTCGGCCGGGTAGCCGGCGCGAGAAACATGCTGCTCTCCTCTTGAATAGAAACGATGTCCGCCCGTGTCAGCCGCATCAGCCCCCGAAAGCGTCGTGCTTATGCGACCGGTCAACGGGTCTCCGCCTCACGTTTCTTCCATTAGGCGCTGTAGGGAGGACGCCCGGCCGCCGACTCGTATAGCCGGACGTGCCGAGCGCCCCCCCACATGGGCCTTCGAGTGACGACTCGTGAGACTCAGCGCCTCACTTGCAGCCGACAGCCGCGTTGAGCTGCGCGCTCGCGTTGTTGAACGCCGAGGATACGTCGGCCCCACGCTCGGCCTGCTGAATCGCCGGCGCGACGACGCTGGTATCGACCTGGTTGAAGTTGCCGAGGGTCGGCAGATAGAGTTTGGCGTACGGGGCTTCAGCGGAGAACCCGGCAACGTAGGGGTTGCTGCCGAGACCGGGATAGCCGGCCATATCGGTGCGCGACGGCGGGTAACCCACGTGCGCGGCGAGGTAGGCCTGGGCTGGCTTGCTCAGCCACCAGGCGAAGAACGTTAGAGCGGCGGCCTTGTTCTGCGACCTGGCGTTAAGGACCATGGGGACCGTGCTCGCGGTCGTGACGGGCTTGCCGATTGCGCCGATTGGCACTTGAGCAAGGCCGAAGTTCACGTGCGCGGGGATGTACTCGCCCGTAGCCCAGGGACCGTTTATCTCCATGGCGGCCTTCTGGGCGGAGAACAGATTGTCGGCGTCCTGCCCGGATAAGCCGACCTGGCTAATCTGGTCTTTCACGATGAGATCGGCCCACGTGCGGACCCCCTGCACGGTCTTGGGGTTGGCCAGGGCCGAGCAGCCGGAGGGCGTCAGGATATCGCCGCCGTTCGCCCAGATGAAGATCGGCCACATCGGGATGGTCGCGTGGTCCGCGATGGCGATCCCGTACTGTTTCACCGTGGACCCCGACTTGACGGTCAGCCGGACCGCGTCCTGCTCGAGCTGGGCCATGGTCTTGGGAGGCGCCGCGATGCCCGCCTTCGCGAAGAGCGTTTTGTTGTAGTACAGTTCGAGGGTCGCGAAGTTTGCGGGCGCCGCGTACAGGTGGCCGTTGACGGTGAAGGCTGACCGGATGCCGGCGGGGAGGACGCGCGCGGGCGCCTGGTTCGGCCCGTTGCCGAGCAGCCCGTCGATGGGCGCTATGAGACCGTTCGTGATGTATTGCCTGATCGTCCCGACGTTGTAATCGGGCGTCGCGATGTCCGGGCCGGAGCCGCTGGCCATCGCGGTGGGGAGTTTCTGCGCGATGGAGTCCCACGGTTGGATCACCATAGTGACCTTGACGCCGGGGTGCGTCTTGTTGAACATAGCGACCAGGGCCACATACGTCGCTTGATCCCCTCCGGTGAAACCGGACCAATAGGTCAGCGTCACCGTGGATGTACGCGCCGTACTGAGTTGCGGCGATGCGAGGGCTGATGGCGTCCCGACGCTAGCGAGTATCCCGACGGCGCAGGCCGCCGCCAACGATGCTACAATTCGCCTCATTGCGATGTCCCCTCCTGATTTTTGCATTTTTGCTTCGTGTTGCTGTCTATGCCACCTGGGTCGCGGGCGCGGGTCCGGCCGAGACCGGGGCGCACCCGCACGAGTGTCGAACGACGAGATCTGTTGGCAGTAGGGTGGCTAGTTCATCGGGATCGTGACCTCCTATCAACTCTAGTAGGCGACGCGCCGCCACCGATCCGACGCCGGCCATGTCGCCGTGGACCGACGTGAGGGCAGGCTCGACGTAGCGAGCAAGAGGGATGTCGTCGTAGCCGACCAGCGGCACGTCCCCCGGGACGGTCAGACCGTGCGCGCGAAGAGTATCGCGCGCGCCAAGCGCCATCTGGTCATTCGCGGCGAAGATCGCCTCGAAGTCAGTTCCCTGTCGCATCAACCCCTCGACCGCTCGCGCGCCACTCTCATCGGAGTAGTCGCCTTCGATCTCCAGGGTTGGATCGGGGGCGATCGCCGCGGCCATCAGCGCGGACCGATACCCGGTCCGTTTGTCCTGCGACGATTGGTGCCCCAGAGGGCCGGAGATGTGGACGATGCGCCGCACGCCGTGCGCCCCGAGGAGGTGGCGGGTCGCCAGCTCTCCGCCGGTGCAATCGTCCAGGCAGACCGTCGCCGACCGCGCCAGGTGCGGGGCTCGGCCCACGATGACGATCGGGTAGCCGGACCGGGCAAGCTCGATGATGTTGGCGTCGGCGACCGCGGCGGCCGCCACGATCACGCCGTCGGCCTCCCGTCCCTGGATGAAGCGCCGGTAGGCCGACGCCTCGTCCTCCTCAGTGCGAGAGACGGAGAGCATGGTCGACAGGTCATTGTCGGCCGCCACCGACACGATGCCATCGAGCAGCGCGGTGAGCGTGGGGTGGGAGAAGACGTGTCGGCTTGAATGCGGGAGCACGACGGCGATGGCGCCGACGCGGCGGCTGCGCAGCGCGCGCCCAGCCGAGTGGGGAACGTAGCGCAGCTTCGAGGCGGCCAGCCGGACCGTTGTCTTGGTCTCGGCCGACACGCGAGGGCTGTCCGACAACGCCATCGACGCCGTCGCCACGGACACCTTGGCGAGGCGCGCGACGTCCTTGAGGCTGACACGGCCTACCGATTGGTCCAACAATGCCCCCCAAATCGACATCGTCTCAGACTGCGCGACAAAGAACGCAAGAGCCGATAGCGGCTCTCGAATCGATTTAATTTACTATAGACGGGGCGTGACCCGCTGTCAAGGGCCTCTTTAAGCTGCTGAACGGCCAGGAAGCGGCGGAAATACCCGTCTTGACAGACCTCGGTTCGCTCTTGTCAAATCGACTATTTAATCGTTTAGAAAAGCATGGTTCACGACGACTCGCGCCCGGAGCGCCTGCGCGCGTTCCCGACTAACCTGTTCAGCACGCGCTCGACGGAAGGCTCTGGTTGCAGCCAATGCTTGACTAGTCAGGTGAGACGAGCAGCGACAACTTTTTCGATGAGAGCGATATAGTCCGCTGTTGCCGCGTCGAGGTATCGCGTCACCCCCCACCCGGTTCCCTCCAGGAGTCGCTCTAGCTCGGGTTTGGACACGAACAGGTATTCGAACCACGGCGTGGCGTACTGTTTGTAGCGGATGCGCAGGGTCAACTGCCCCGGCATTCTGCCGCGCCGGAGGTTTTCGTGGCGATACGCGGCGTGGACGGGGGCCATGATCCCGTGGGGGTCCCGACTCTCCGCAATGATCCGGGCATCGTCGCTCGTGGCGCCGTAGAGCCGCGCGAGCAGCGTCCGCGCCGTGGCAGCATCGCCGCACAGGCCGACATTGGCGCCGAGCAGCAGCAGGGTATTCCACGGGCCGGCCTGTTCGTGCCGACGGCTGGCATCGTCAAGGGAGAGTACACGCGCGTCCCGCAGCCCACGGCGTGTGCAGACGTCGATAGCCAGCGGCGAGACATCGATGCCGACGATGCCGGCCCCCTGTTCCTGCAAGTAGAGGGCGTGCCGTCCTGCTCCGCAGCCGATATCCAGGATGCGCCCACGCGCCCACGCCATGGCCGCGCGGTCATGGGCAGGCCAGGCATGATACGGGGCGACGTACGCTTGGGAACTCTCGCCCACGCCGATAAAACCGTCATCTCGTTCGACGATTTCCAGTCCGGGCTCACCGCGTAGGTGGTCGTCGAGCAAGTGGCCGAAGGCATCCTGCCCATCAGTCAGGTTGGTCATACCGGTCGCGCGCCTCCATGGAGACGGCCACTATGTGGGGCACATCGTTGCACGGCGCCTCCTCTGCTCTCTCATCCTGTACCTTAAACAATACTGCCCGGCGGGCTTGCCACAGGCCATCTCGCTGCCATCAGCTCGACCGTCCGGGCGCGGACGGTCTGTGACTCGTCGTCGATGTTGCGAGCCGACCAGGAGCAACTGGGAGCGCGGGCGGCCCGCCCGCTTCGGTCGCAAGCGCGCCACCCATCGTGGACGCCGTCCGCACTCCCGGCAAGGCTCCATACGAGGCGGGCGGGCCGCCCGCGCTCCCAGTAGGACCGCACGTTGACAGAGAGGCGGTGGGTAGGATATACAAACACTAACCCTACCCCTCTGTTGCCGTCTGCGATGTCCTGTAGCCGGACGCGTTTGCTGGCGCCGCTCCCATTGTCATTTATCCGTCACTGTGCCCCATTGGAGGATACCGCGCATGTCCAGAACCGCATCGACCGCCCGCCGTCTCGGCAGGATCATCCCGGCCGCCGGACTCTCCGCCCTGGTCCTCGCTGCCGCGACGCCCCGCGTTGGCGCCGCCCATACGGTCGCCCAACCGGCCGCGACCTACACGCTGACCATCGGCACCTCGATGCCGCTGACTTCGGCGGCCAAGCCCCTGGCCGATGGTGTCAACAAGTCGGTGCAGCTCGCGGTGCTGCTGGCCAACCGGCAACACCTGCTACCCAACGTGACGTTCACCACGCGCCTGCTCGACGACGTGGTGGGCAACAACTATAGCCCGGACAAAGACGCCGCCAACGCGCGCGTGTTGATCGCCGATCCGACGGTCGTCGGCGTTGTCGGGCCGCTCAACTCGGGCGCGACCGAGGCGTCGATGCCCATCTACAACAACGCCGGCCTGGCCAACATCAGCCCCTCGGCCACCCTGGTGCTGCTGACCAACCCGGCCAACCTGGCGCGCTTCCAGCCAGCTACGGCCGCGGGCAAGGGGCCGCGCACGTTCTTCCGCACCATCACCAGCGACGCCGTCGAGGGCAGGGCCGACGCGGCGTTCGTGCATCAGCACTATAAGACGGTCTACGTCACCGACAACAAGGACCCCTACGGGACGGGGGTGGCGAACGAGTTCAAGGCCAACGCGCAGCGGATCGGCGTGCGGGTCCTGGGCAGCGGCGAGTTGGAGCCCAACCAGGCGCAGATGGGCGCGCGCTCCCTGACCACGGTGATCAAGAACGTGTCCGGCGGGAACGTCGACCTGGTGTACTTCGGCGGCGAGGTCGGCCCGGCCGGCGGCGCGGAGTTCCTGGCCGCCGCCCTGCGCCGCGTCGGCCTGATGCACACCGTCATGATGGGGCCGGTGGGTATCTTTGATCCCTCCTTCATTAAATCGGCCACCCCGGCCATTGCCAACGGCGCCATCGCCTCCACGGTGGGCTATCCGCCCAACGCCAGGGTGTCCGTGCCGCCGGTGGCCAACGCCTTCGCCAACGCCTTCAAGCAGCAGTATCCGGGCGTTAGCCTGGCCGACTACGACAACGAGGCCTTCGACGCCGCCAACATCATTATCCAGGCGACCGTGCAGGCCATCAAGGCCGGCCAGCTGCACCCGGGCGCGGTGGACCGGGCCGGGCGCGAGGCCGTGGCCCGCAACATCGCCGCCATCCATCTCACCGGTGCGACCGGCCCGGTCAGCTTCGATCGCAACGGCGACACCTCGATCCACGCCGTCATCAGCGTCTTCCAGGTCGTCAACGGCGTCTGGACCTTCCAGCAGTACGCGCCGGGCTACGCCCCGTCCGTGAGTGCGGGACGATAATCGGAGCTGCTGAGTCTCGGTTCCAACGCGGTTGGATCGGCAGCCGGTCGTTCTCCTACGACGAAGCATCCCCGTGTCGCAGGCGTTCCAACTCCGCCTCCAAATTGGTGACGCGCTGTCGCAGGGCAACGTTCTCGCTGCTTGCCTCTAGATCGGCGATGTGCCGACGAAGTGCGACATTCTCGCGACGGGCCTCGAACTAATAGCGGACGGTGATCCCAGACAGGACTTACTCGTTCTCGGTCGTGTAGCTCTTGCCGCAGCCCATGCAACGCCACTGAGAGCCCATGGGGATGCTCTGCTTGATGCCGCCGTCGATGGCGATGCTATAATTGCGCTTGATCAACGTGCGATAGGGCTTGCCGCAGTGAGGGCATGGCTGCTTCTGCCGCGGCGCGCCCGTGTTGGGCGTAGAGGTCGATACGGACATCGGTGTGTCATCCTTTCTTGATCACCCTCTCCGAAGCGTCGTCTACTCGCCCGGATGGAGACCCGCGCATTAGCCTGATCGGGCGAGGTGAATCGCACGGCGCCCACGTCTCTCTCGCGAGGGTGATGCCATAGTCTACCGGATTACTTGCTATCCACTACCGGACAATACCAACAGATTCGTTGCCGAACCGAGCCCTTGCCGCCTGGATTGAGTAGCCAGTGAAAAGGCTGCGCCAGCGAGACCCGTGACCCGCGTCGCACGGACGTGGTCGTCGCGCATATGAGGCGCATGGCGGATGGCTGACGGCCGCGGTGGGCGATTCAGGTCGTGATGCGGTACACCACCATCGTCCTGGCGGGGACGATGACGGGGTGGGCCAGCGTGACGCTGTAGACCTGCCGCAGGTGGGCGCCGCTCGCGTTGACCAGCCAGGGGTAGACGGCAGGGAAAACGATCAAGTAGCGCACGCCCAGACGGTGGAACGCGGCGTAAAAATCGGCCGCGCGCCGGCTCAGGGGCAGCTCATGTTTGAGGAGGATAAATTGCGGCGTGACCAATCCCTCGATGTCGACCACAGGTCGCCCCGAGAGATAGCCGATCGCGCCAACATCGTTGAGCGCCAGCGGCGCGCCCGCCGGGATGTGCGCGCGCGCCCAGCCGCCCAGCGCCACATGCATGTCGTCGATGTCGCGCACCGAGGCGGCGTAGTAGGCCTCCCAGCGCGTCAGCGTTAGCGCCGCCAGCGCCAGGAGCGCCAGCGGCGGCAGCGCGCCGCGCCAGCGATCCCAGCCAGCGTGGCGCGCACCGGCCACACCACCCGGCGCGCGCCGCGTCAACCGCTCGATCCCCACCACGGCCCACAAGGCCAGGAACGGCTCCAGCGGCATCACGTAGCGGGCGTACTGGTAAAGCACCGGCGAGAAGATAGCCTGCTCCAGCAGCAGGGCCACCGGCCACGACACGCTGACCAGGGCGATGACGCGGGGCGTCGCGCGGGGCGTCGCGCGGGGCGTCGCGCGGGGCGTCGCGCGGGGCGTCGCGCGGGGCGTCGCGCGGGGCGTATTCAATACGCCCCTACGCGTCCCCGTCGCGCGCCCACGCCACAGGACGACAGCGCCCAGCGGTGCGAGGAGCAAAGCGGGATTGCCGCTGAGGGTTAACAGGATGTAGTAGACCAGGTATGTCACCGCGATGGACAGGGTATGCGGCCCCAACCCGCTGGCCTTGGCGTAGAACGTCGTCGGCAACGGCCGTCCCGTGGTCAGCAACGCGAACGCGACGTACGGCAACACCAGCAGCAGGTAGGAGCCGGCCGCCGCCAGGAGCAAGCGCGCCCGCGACCGCGCCTGGCCACGCCAGTGCGCCAGCAGGACCGCGGCGAGCACCGCCGTCAGCAAATAGCCCTCCGGTCGCGCCAGCGTGGCCAGCCCGCACAACGCCGCGAGGAGCAGCACGCGGCGCGCCGGCGGGTGCGCCGGGGCCTCGCCGGCGCCCGCCTCTTCCCGTTCGGGAAGGGCCAGCACGGCGGCCAGGCTAAGCGCCGTGAACAAGGTCACTTCCATCCCCGAGGGCGCAGCCCACAGCAGGCGGCCATCCAGCGCCGTGAGCGCGCCGACCACCAGCGCCGAGGCGGGCGCCAGGCCCAGGCGCGCGGCCAGGCGCCAGGCCAGCACCGCCGCCGTCCCCAGCGCCACGACGCCATAGACCTTAGCCACCGCCCAAAGCGGTAGGCCCAGCAGCGCGGGTACGGTCAGCGCGATGACCCATAACGGCGAGGTCGAGGCGGGAACCGCCTGATCCGGGTTGAACGCGAAGCCATGGCCGGAGGCCAGATTCTGGGCGAAGCGGACGTGGATGTAGGCGTCGTCGAGCGGGACGCCCCACAGGTTTCCCGTCAGCGCCTGCTGGGCGCGCAGGAACAGCGCCGTCCCCACCAGCGTCAGGACCACCAGCAGGGCGCCGGGCACGAGGATGGCGCGCCGCGCGGCGCCCGCGACAGCCGATGCGCCCTCCTCCCCTGTCCTCCCCCTCCACGGCGACCTCATAGCCATGCCCCGTTTCCCCTTCCACGCCGACATCATACAACCCTACACAGCGTCCATGTGACGACCCGCTATCTCTCCAAACCCTGCTTTATCCCTGCACTTTTTGCCTGTCTACTACATGTAGTGGTGATGCAAGCCTCCTAACCACAATATACAGTGCCCAAACTACATCTACGTGACGACGATCGAAAGAGGCAAGGATAGTGCCCTGGCAGTCGCGGCCACTTCTTGTCTATACTGACAATCGTGTGCCCAGCGCCGAGCATCACGTATCCAGCGAAACCACGCCGAACGGTTGGCCGCGCTAGCCCCTCTTACCCATAGTAGCCCGAACGGACGGGACGCTTTCCCTCATTAGGACTATTGAGTCCCGCGGTGAACGGCGACATACTAGCCGTACATTGCCGCGCTACTCACCATAGTCGTCTGGATACCGTGTAGCGGCACGATGAAAGGGTACTAGAAACATGGCTACGCGCCGCGGGCTCCCGGCCCATCTCCTCCCCAAACTGGCAGCTACTCTCCTCGCCGCGACCCTACCACTCAGCGCCTGTTCCGCCCAAGCCACCCCGAAGGCAGCCCCGTCCGCTTCACGAGCCAATCCAAAGGCAGCCCCGTCCGCTCCACGAGCCAATCCAAAGGCAGCCCCGTCCGCTCCACGAGCCAATCCAAAGGCAGCCCTATCCGCTCCGGAAGTCGGGCCACAATTGCTCCAGACGGTCCCGCCCGATGCCTTCCCGCTCGGCCACGACGGCAACATCCGCTTCGGCGTGGCCCAGGCCAGCGCCGCCGTGCCGCAGGCCGACGCCCTGCACGTCCGCTGGGAGCGCATGCCCCTCATCTGGGAGCAGTTGCAGCCGCACGGTCCCCTGGAGTGGAACGTGCTGGCGACCGGCCATGACCAGCCGATCGACACCGAGATCGCCCACGGACGCCAGATCGTCGGCGCCTTGGAGGGCTGCCCCCGCTGGGCGGCGCAACATCCGGCCGAGGGCAACCGGTCGGCGCCCCGCAACATTAACCTCCCCTGGAACGACCCGCGCAACTATTGGGGCCAGTACGTCTACCGCGCGGTCCGCCACTACGCCGGGCGCATCAACACGTTCATCATCCTCAACGAAGTCAACATACCCAACGCCTCCTTCTTGGGCAACAGCGCGCAGTACGCCCAGATGCTGCGCGTGGCCTACCTGGCGGCGCACGCGGCCAACCCGCACGTCGAGATGCACATCTACGGCGACAGCATGTACGTCGACTATGGCGTCTACTTCAACCGCGTCATGGATCTGCTGGCGCGCTTCCCCGACGCCCGCGCCAATAACCTGTTCTTCGACGTGGCCGAAGTCCACCTCTACGATACCGTATTGCGCTGGGACTACCTGTTCAATCTATGGCATCAGGCGATGCAGCGCCACCACGTCGACAAGCCCATCTGGATCAGCGAGTTCAACATAGCCCCGCGCGACGATCCCGGCCGCACGGTCGCTGCCAGCGGCAACAACGTCCCGCTCTCCATCCAGCCCAACTACATCATCCAGGCCTTTGCCGCCGGGCTGGGCCTCGGGAGCGCGCGCATGGAAGTCTACATCATGCGCGATGGGAAGAACCCCACGGACGGCCCCGGCACTAACGGCCTGGTGCGCTATAACGGGACCTTCCGCCCCGAAGCCTGGGCCTATGCGACCGCCAATACCTGGTTCAACGGCGTCACCGCCGCCCGCTACGATCCCGGCTCCGAGCCGACCGACGACTCGCGTCCCGTCTTCCGCGCCACCATGGAGCGCCCCGGCGCGCATGGGCAGCCGGGCCAGGAGATCCAGGTGCTGTGGAACCAGAGCGGTAAGGCGGCCACGGCGACGGCGGCCGCCCTGTCGCCCACGGCCTTGGTGGTCCGCCCGAACGGCGCGGTCAGCACGATTCAGGCGCTGCATGGCGCGTTCACCTTGCGCATCGAGCCAGCCCTCGTCCGCGACCCCGCGTTTCCCCATATTTACGGCATCGGCGGCGTGCCGCTGATCGTGGTGCAGAACCTGCCGCGGGGCTATCACGTCCCCGGCCTGCACCCGCTCTTCGTGGAGCGCAACCGTACCCTCGGCGCGACCGAAGCCCTCGGCACGGTGACCAGCATCGCCACCGCTCCGGTCAGCTCGATGGGCATGGGTCCGTATGCTGTCGCCGACACCAGCCACGACCGCGTGATTGTCGAGGACGCCGCGGGGCGCGTCACCGCGCGCTTCGGCGCCACGGGCGGCGCGCCCGGCCTCTTCCGCGGCCCGACCGGCGTGGCTATCGGCCCCGACGGTACCCTCTACGTGGCCGACCAGGGCAACGCCCGTATCCAGGAGTTCGACCTCTCCGGCCACCTGCTGGGCGGCTTCGGCTCCTACCTGGACGCCTCCAACCCGGCGGCCTCGCTGCACGCGCCCAGCGCCGTGGCGGTGGCGGCCGACAATACGGTCTACGTCGTCGACGCGGCGCAGGATGCCGTGTTGCACTTCACGCGCCTGGGCGGGTTCCTGGGCCGCTGGGGATCGCTCGGCAATGGCATCGGCCAGTTCGACGCCCCCGGCAGTATCGCCGTTAGCCCCGAAGGCAACGTCTACGTCGCCGACACGCTCAACAATCGCGTGACTATATTCGACGCGACGGGCCACCCCACGGGCCAGATCGGCACCGGCGATACCGCAGGACCCGGAAGCCTGCACTGGCCCACCGCCGTGGCCATCACCGGCGACGGCCGCGTGGCGGTCACCGATGCCGATAACGGGCGCGTGATCGTCGCCTCCAGGCCGCGGCTCTACCTCGGCGCGGCGCCGCTGCTCACCATCGCGCAGCCCGGCGGCATGGCGATCGCGCCGGATGGCTCGTACTATGTCAGCGACACGGCCAACAACCGCATCGTACACCTCGACATCGCCGGCCGCCACCTGGGCGCGTTCGGGACCGGGGGCCGCGGGCAAGGCCAGTTCCTGGCGCCCGGCAGCCTCGCTTTCGGCCCCGACGGCAATCTCTACGTGTCCGACGGCGCCAACAACCGCATCCAGGTCCTGACCCCCTCGGGCCAGTTCGTGCGCGCGTTCGGGCGCCAGGGCAATGCCCCCGGCCAATTCCTGGGCCCGCACGAGGTGGCCGTGGACCGCGACGGCTCGGTCTGGGTCGCCGACACGTTCAATGCCCGCGTGGAGCACCTCACCGCGACCGGCGCGGTCATCGACGCCACGCAGTTGACGCACATCAACGGCGCTTACGGGGTGGCGCCGGACGGGCATGGCGGCGTCTACTACTCCGCGCGCTACGACATGCGCGTCTACCACTGGTCGCCGGGCGGCGCCCGGCAGGTCTGGGGTGGGGTTGGCTCGAGCAGCAACCAGTTCAACCATCCCAGCGCACTGGCGGCCACGCCCGACGGCAGCACTGTCTACGTGGTAGACGACGACAACATGCGCGTCCAGTTCATCGCGGGCGGGCGCGTGGCCGGCCACCGTGGTGACGCGGGCGCCACCGGCGCCGGCCTGACCAAGCCGGTCGCCATCGCTATGGCTCCCGATGGCTCGATCGCCGTCCTCGACGCGGCGGAGCATCGCGCCGTGCGCTATCAGGGCGCGACGGCCGGCGCCATATCCCAGTTGCCGATCGCCAACGGGGCATCGCCGCTGGGCCTCACCGCCTACAACGCCCGCGGGCTGATCGCCTCCGTCGTCGATCCGCTCACCGGGGTCTCCACCGAGCAGCGCCTGACGCCGATGAGCGGGCAGTAGGGCGGCCCTGACCCTTCCGGGAGCGCCCAGAGCCCTCTCCCTCACCCCATGACCGACCAGGCCGCCGGCCCTACCCATGGGCTGGCGGCCTGACGCGCTCTCCCCATGCGCGCGAGAGGAAGCTCCCGAAGCCCTCGCCCACGGCCGCGTGGCACGCCCCAGGACCGGAGATGTCGTTCCCCTATTCGGCACAAGACATGCACCACCGATCCCGCGAGGCGCACCATGGCGTGCGGCAGCGCGTTGTCCGTTGAGGTACGTCGAGCACGCGGGCCTCTGAGTCTCCAGGTCGCGGGACCGCGACCGACATGACGTTATATGGCGTAGAGGTAGTGCGGGAGGTAGACCGTGAATAGGCGCGATTTCGATCCCATGGGCAGCATACTGACGCTGCGCGAGGCGATGAACCGGCTATTAGAGGAGAGCGTTGTGCCCAGCGTGGGCAACCTGACAGGGGCCGCCGGCCTCCACCTGTCCATCGACGTGTACGAGACGCGCGACGCCGTCATCGTACGAGCGGCGCTGCCGGGGGCGCGTCCCGACGACATCGATATCACGGTGACCGGCGACAATCTGACCCTGCGCGCCGAGGTCCGGGAGGCGCCTCCAGACGGGGCCGAGGTGCAGAGGCGGCAACGCGAGCACCGCTACGGCCTGTTCACCCGCTCCCTGACGCTGCCGGCCGAGGTGCAATCTGACCGCGTCGAGGCCACCTTCGAGCACGGCATGTTGACCCTGACCATGCCCAAGGCACGGCGCCTGCAACCCAAGACCATCCGCATCAACACGCGCGGAGGCGCCACGCCGATCACGGCCGCCGCGGGCGCGACGGGGCGCGACGCCTCCGCGCCTGGCGATGGCGGGGCGACCGTGGAGCAACACCACGCCGACGACACGGCGCCGCAAACCGAGTATGTCACGCCGCACAGCAGCAGCGCCGACACCGCCGGTGGGGCCACCAGCGCGCCCGCCGCCATCGACGAGACCGTCAGAGGGACGGCCGGCGCCGCCGCGACGCAATCGGCCTCCCCCTCCACTGCCGCCGCGGCCGGACCATCGGACGCCGACGCCGATGTAAGCGGGCAGTAGGCAGCCACCAGCAAAAGAACAGATAGTCCGGCGCCGTCTGAGATTTCTGTCGTTGCACATTTGATCCCCGCTAAGCCACCAAGCGGTCATGGAGGGCGCCGGCATCGACGCCGGCATGGCGTTCCTGCCGGATTCACCCCAGGAGGAGGCGGTAATGGAGGTGTTGCAGCGCCCGACGGGCCGCGCCGATGGTCACAGGGCGCTGCTGCTCCAGAACCAGCCGCGCCCGCTCCTCCTCGACAAGGGTAGCTGAGTGCGGGGCGGCCACCAGTTCCTTGGCGTGCAGCTTCTGAAGCACCGCCTGGCCGATGCGCGCCGCGTCCACTCCCACCACGCCCGCCGCGACGCCCAGCGCCACCGGTACCGCCTTTTGCAGCGCCTGGTCGATCTTCTCGGCCGCGTCGTGCAGGGCGGTCCCCTGGCCGCCGATGGTCGTGTCCAGGGCGGAGAACACCGTCGCGCCGAGGGCCTCGATGCGCGCCGCCTGGTTGATGATGACGCCCACCAGGCGCGCCACCGCCCCCACCGCCCCCACCGCCTCCGCCACGTCCGCGCCCGGGATGAGGTACCCCAGCAGCGTCGGCGCCACCTGCACCAGGAGTTGCGGCCCCAGCACCCGCTTTGACCTGCGCGAAGACCAGCGCCCGCACGTCCAGGCTCGTGACCTCGCCGATCAGGTGCCCGGCCAGGGCCGTGAGCTGCCCCGCCGGCCCCCCCGGCCCCACGGCCAGGTCCTGCAACTGCGGGGCGTACGCGTGGAGCGTGTCCAGACCGGCGACCAGCCTGGCCCCGGCGCGGTGGCGCTTGGTGAAGGCCGCCGCCAGGTCGCCGGTGAAGGCAGCGTAGCTCAGGCCCGCCGTCTCCAGCCCGAAGGTCAGCAGCCCCGCCGCGTCCAGCGACGGCAGCGTGAGCCCGCCCTGCCCCGTCAGCCACTGCAACACCCCGCGCTCCACGTTGCTCCCCAGGTGGGCCGCGAACTGGCCGAAGCCCATGCCGAGGGCCGCCACCAGGTGTTGGAAGAAGGCCACGGGGTCGCGCAGGATGCGCCCCAGGTCTGCCCCCGCCGCCCGCACCAACTGCTGCGCGTCCGGCCCGCCCAGCCCGATCAGCGCGCTCAGCGCCTGCCCCGCCACCGCCCCCGCCGCGTCCTCGAACGTGTGCACCGCCCCGCCCACCACCAGCTCCCACCAGTTGGGTCCCCGCTGCACCACCGCCACTAGCCCGACGTCGAACACGCCCACCGCCAGCACCCGCGCCGCGGGCGCGTGGTCCACCGCCGCCAGCGCCTGGAGCGAGAGCATCCCGCTGGCCCGGAACGCCGCCCCCACCGCCGTCTGGTCCTCCACCGCCCGCGCCAGCGCCCGCAGGTGCGGCGCGACGCGCAGCACGAAGAACTCCACCGCCTGCTGCCGCGGGACCGCGTGCGGGTCTACCACCAGGCCCGGCGTCGCCTCGCCCCGCCGCTGGGCACGCGTCAGCCAGCCCGCCGGGTCCGCCAGGAAGGAGGCCACGTCCGCGGCCAGCCTCTCCCGCAGCGCCAGCACGCCCGGCGCCAGCGCCTCCCTGGTCAGGGTGGTCACGAACTGGGCCAGCCCCCCGTTGGCGCGTAGCGTCGCCAGATTGACCGGGGGCGCGCCCGGCGCCAACTCCAGCAGCGCGGCGGCCAGCGCCTCGTCGGCGGGCCGCGCCACCGCCTGCCGGGCCAGGGGGTCGTAGCTCAGCAGCGCCGCGAAGAGGCGGTAGGGCGACCCGTCGGCCAGGGCCTGCCACTCCTCGACGATCGTGGCGTCGGCGCCCCCTACCGGCAACCCCGCCGCGGTGGCGACGGGACCACGCGGGGCGTGGACCGCGGACAGGGCGGCGGGGGACAGGGCGTCCGAGCGGCCCGGCGCCCGCCGGGCGGCCCAGCGCCGCAGGTGGTAGGTCAGCAGCGCGCTGCCCGCGGGGTGATAGGTCCCCTTCTGGAAGAACAGGTCGTCGCCCTCCAGCACGGCGGGCGCGCCCAGGCGCTGCGCCAGCGTCCAGGCGTCGGGGCCAGCATGCACGCGGATGACGCCCAGCGCGCCCGGCTCCAGGCGCAGGGCCAGCTCCATGGACCGCGCCGTGCGCGGCTCGAGCGGCACGCCATCCCCGCGCGCCCGCAACGCCTCGATCTGGCGGGAGGTGGAGGGGATGACCAACGAGGCCAGCCCGCTTGGCGTGGCCGCCGCGGAGGCCACTACGGCCGTCCCGTGCGCCACCGGATGGGGCGCGTGCGTCGGGTCGAGCGCGGCGGGGACTGGGGCCGCGGCGGGCAGGACGTGCGACGAGATCGCGCCACCGTGGAGCGGGTCGGCGGGGGGCGCCTCCACGGGGGCATGGGACGCGAACGCGGGCACGGTGTCCGGCGCGGGGAGGAGCAAGGAGGAGCGGGAGCGGCGCCCGCGCGGCCTCCACCCCGTGCGTGCCGTGCTCTTCAATCCCGGTGGTGCGGCGCGGCAGCGGCGGACACGGCGCCCGGTGTGACGGGACCCGTAGTCTCGTCAGGCGCGGGGACCCTGCGGCGCAGGGGAACGGGGGGCGCGACGCGTGCGCCTCGGCCGCGCGCTCCGCCCGCTCCGCGATGAACTGGCGCAGCAATCGCTCACGCCGCGCTACGGGCGAGTAGAGGTCGGGCGCCTCCGACAGCGGCCCGAACGCCGGCGCCGGCTCGCCCGCCGCGAGCGCCTGCTCCCGGACGGCCTGGCGCCGGAACTGCTCGGCCCACCTGTTGAGCGTGAGCGCGCCGGCGTCGGGGTCGGCCGCGTGGTCCTCGTGCGCCGAATCGCGCGGGGGCGGCGCGTGCCGCCGCGGCGAGGCCGGCTGTTCGCGCTCGGGCCGCTCGAAGCTGCTCATCCGGACCTCTCCACGCCGCCGTCAGCCAATCCCTTCCAACTAATGTACCGCATCCGGGCCGTTTCGGGGCGTTCGGATGGGCAGATACACGCGCCCGGACATCGTGAACGCCAGCTGCAGCAAGCGTCGCCGGTGGTGCCCGATCTCCGTCCCCAAGCACACTCTCCCACTCGAACTACGATGGGCGGTATGGCGCGGAAGGATGGGGGCCGCGTGAGACCCCTACGCCGCCCAATGACACGGGATAACCCTCTGTTTCGCGCCCGCAAACCGGCCATTAGGGGGTGGAGTAGCCCGTTTATCCTATAGCGCCGCGACAACGCGGTGATAGCGGCGCGTTGTATCCCCCAAATGGGCCATCCTTACAGGACCCTTTCGGGCTCCCCCAAACGGTTGCGCTCCATCCCCCAAACGTGCTATTCTCCTTTTCAGATGGAGTTGCGCCACGAAAACCAACGAGGCGACCTTCATAACCGGGTGGCATGTGTACCTCCCTTCATCTAAACCAACGGCTATCTCGGAGGAACTCAACGATGCGCCACGGACAGAGTTGGGACGACTAAACTCCTAATCGCGTAGCCTTACTGTTGATTGCTTATGCAACGGGTCTGATGAAAGGGTAGAACAATGCGTCTTGGTGTTGGCTGGGAAGGTTAGAGTGCCCGGTCTCGGAGCGGAATAGTCTCCGATACTTGGATTGCTGACGAACAATCGTTATTGAGGACCTACATTTCGGTCTCCACAATTTGGATCGAGATGTAGGTCCTCAGTCTTTTGTGTGCGCAATCCTAGATCATTGCGCATGCTATTTTGGGTACTTGCATGAGTACATGGGGTACGTTGTATCGCTGGTCATAGTCTGACGCATGAATGGGTCTATGGAGGGTTTGTGCTCAACACCAACCTCTGGCACAATGGATCGTTCAGACGTTTCTTTATCGGTACGACACTTTCTCTCATTGGCAACTGGTTCAACAACGTTGCCATCGCTGTCCTCGCCTACCGGATATCCGGGCAGGTCTCGCTGGCCGCGGTTGCCATTGCCTGCTCCGTGCTGCCGCGGGCGATCCTGGGCCCTCTTGCCGGCACCCTCGCGGATCGGTTCGAGCACCGTAATCTGCTTATAGCCCTTGATGCCGGCCGCGCCCTTGTGGCCCTGGTACCGTTGTTCGCCCACGACACTTCCACGCTCTGGCTGGTCTACGCCGCCGTCGTGCTGCTGCAGACCAGCGCTTGCCTCTATAATCCCATGCAGGGCGCATATCTTCCCTTGCTCGTCGCCGATGACCTGCTGGAGTCGGCCAATGCCGCTCTGGCGTCGATGCGCGACATCGGGCTATTCGCAGGCCCGGCACTCGCCGCGCTTGTGCTCGGGGCGGCGGGGCCGGCAATCGCCTTCTGGGCCAACGCGCTGTCGTTCGCCGTCTCGGCCGCGCTGTTACTGACGCTTCCGCGCGTCGCGCACCACCTTGCCGAGACTGGCAAGCTGCGCGGCCTCCTGACCGGCTACGTCGAGCTCGTGCATCGCTACCCCCGCATCTCTGCTCTCTATCTTTGTGTTATGGCGTCGGCGGTCCCGATATTCCTCTTGCAAGGCGTGATGGTGGCTTACGCCGGAGTCCTCGGCCAACCGGCGACGTTCATCGGGGTGCTGTACGCCGCCGCGGGACTGGGCGGGGCCGTGGGTGGGGCCACCATGGGGCACTACCTGCGCCGTCTGCCGTACGCCGCCGCTGTGAGCGTGTTCGTCGTGAGCGTTCCTTTACTGGGCGCGCTGGCCTTAACCACCGCGGCAGCCGTGGCCATCCTTTTGTTGGCTTTAAGTACGGCGGCGGGCACAGCGGGCGACGTGCTCTTTACGGTTGGCGTGCAGCGGTCGGTGTCGCCTCAAGAGCGGGGCCGTGCTTTCGGGCTATACTTCTGGTCTATCGCGCTGGGCCAACTTATCGGCGCCGTCCTTGGTATAGCTCTGGCTCACGTCGCGGTGGCCGCGATCCTCTGGACCAGCCTGCTTGTCCTGCCGATCATAGTGGTGGGGGTGGTTGTCTCGATTCGTGCCGGCCATCCCGCTGGCGCTTCAGGCGTCACTGTCGCGGTGGGATAAGGCTCCGACGCGTGAGCGGTGCGTCCGCGCTTGGTAGCCCAAATAGGCTGTTGTGCCTGTTACCAACGGTGCCGTACGATAGGTCCTGTACCCAGGGTTCCATACGCTGATCACGACGTACAGGCGGTAGCGAAAGCGTGCACGTGCATCGATCCCCATCTCTTAGCCTCGACCGATATGTCTGGCTGAGCACGATTCCCGCCTGCGCGATTATTGGTATCGCGTTCATCGCCGATTCTCAGCCCTCGGTGCCTGCGGCATGGCTCTGGCTTGCCTATCCCCTGTTGTTTATCCTCGCCTGGGTCGGCGAAGAGTACCGCGTCAGGGTGCGCCTGTCGGCCCATACACTGACCGCGGCGATCCACCTGCCCTTCATCCTGTTACTGACGCCGCTGGAAGCGATGATCCTCTCCGCGGTCACGACAATGTGCTACTATGTTCGGCGGAAGCGTCCTGTCACGCGCGTCGTCTATAACGGCGTGATGCGCGTGATCGGCGTTGGTGTCCCCGCGCTTGGTCTGGCCCTGTGGTACGGGCACGATGCGCATTTCGCAGGCCATGGCACGTTTCTGACCTCGGACCTCCTACGCTCGGCGAGCATGGCGGCACAACCGCTCTTTGGTATCGAAATAGCGATTGGCTGCGCTCTCGCTGCAGTGCTCTATTTCACGGTCGATAGTGCCCTCTTCGCCGCGGTTGTTGGCATACAAACGGATGTGAGTCCCCTGAGAGCTTGGCGGACCAATCTGCAGTCCGTCGTGCTGCCCGAAGTCGCCAAGAGCGTGCTTGGTATCGTCGCCGCTCTCCTCTATGTAGTCAATCCCGTCTTCGTCGCCTTCATCGTGTTGCCCGTGCTCGTCGCGCACGTGACGACGGACATCATCAACCGGCTGGAGAACGAGACCATCGAGGCCATCACCACGCTGGCCGACATCGTGGACCTGCGCGACCCGTATACCGCGCGGCACTGCGAGCGCGTGGCGGCCCTGTCGCGGCGGTTGGCGCAACGCCTGGGGCTCTCCAGGGAGGAGGTCGAGGAGATTACGCTGGCCGCGCGCGTGCACGATGTCGGCAAGATGGGCATCGCCAACGAGATCCTGCTCAAGGCTGGCCCGCTGACGCACGAGGAGACGGCTGAGATGCAGCGCCACTCGCAACTGGGCGCCGAGGTCTTGCAGAAGTATCGCAACTTCCGGCGCTCGGTGCCCCTAGTGCTGCACCACCACGAGCGCTACGACGGCCACGGCTACCCCACCGGCATCGGCGGCGCGGAGATCCCCCTGGGCGCGATGATTATCGCCCACGCCGATACCTTCGACGCCATGACCAGCGACCGCCCCTACCGCAAGGGGATGCGCCCCGAGGTGGCGCTGCAGCGGGTGGGCGAGGCCAGCGGCACGCAGTTCGACCCGGCCATCGCAGGCGTATTCGTGTCCATGCTGCGCGAAGAGCTGGAGGCCCAGGGCCAGACCATGCCCGCCATCGGCGGCTCGCTGGCCGAGCCCACCGCCGGCGTCCCCTACCACGGCGGCAGCGAGAACGTGCTGCCTCTCCGCCGCAAGGAGAGTAGCGGGCGCTAACCGCGACGTGGGCTGCCCATGGCTGCGGCCTCCTGCTCGTGGCGGTCATCGGCCGCGCTCTGCCGCTGGACGTCCCCCGGCGTCCCCCATCCCGCGGTGCGACGCGCAAACCCCGACCGACGACGCTCCGCAGGCCTGGCGCCGCCCACGCGCCCACTGTCGGGTCCTCATCGCCCGTGCGGCGGATGGGGACGACGTAGCCATCGTCGGGATCATTGTCTCGGACGGCGACGGCGCGACCTGCATGCCCGTGTGCACAGCGGCTTGACAAGCCAACGGCGCGCTTGCGAATATGTGGCATGCTATCCTCACCTTCATCGTCGATGCCGCGCTTGAGCATGGCCATCGCCCACGCCGCCCTCACCACGCCGATCGGCGTCATCAATCTCTTCGGAACCGAGCGCGGCCTGCTGGCGCTGGCCCTGCCCAATGAGCCGTATCCGAACGCCGTGGCATCCGCGCACCGTCTGTTCGGGAGCGACGCGGCCACCATCCGCGAGGACGAGACCGTCCTCGCGGCCGCGCTGGCGCAGCTGGCCGCCTACTTCGCCGGCACGCTGCGCGCCTTCGACCTGCCGCTCGATCCCCGTGGGACGCCATTCCAGCGCCGGGTCTGGGACGCCGTCGCCGCCGTCCCCTACGGCGAGACGCGCTCCTACGGCGCGATCGCTCGAGCCATCGGCCAGCCGCTCGCGGTGCGCGCGGTCGGCGCGGCCAACGGCGCCAATCCCCTGGCCCTGATCATCCCCTGCCACCGCATCATCGGCGCCGATGGCAAGCTGCATGGCTACGGCGGTGGCCTCGACACCAAGCGGCAACTGCTGGCCCTCGAGCGCAGAGGGGATGGTACGGGGGAAACCCGTTGTAGTAGACTGACGATACACGTTGGCTACCAGCGGAGGGACGATGTACGATGGTAACGCGCGCCCACGAGACCGATACCCGCAACCCATTCCCGGACGTAGACCTCGCCAGCTTCCCGACCGGCGACGGTAAGCCCGTGGCCGAGAACCTTGCCAACCTGCTGCAGATGGTTGGTCTGCAGTATGGCGTGCGCGGCCTGCTGGCCATGCAGGGCCGGTTCAATGCGGCGGTCGGCGGCAACCAATTCCTGTACTACAATCCGCACAACAGGCGCGAGAACCTATCGCCCGACGCCTATGTTGCCCTCGACGTCCCTCCTGGCGGGCGCCAGATGTGGTTCACCTGGGTGGAAGGCAAGGCGCCCGATATCGTCTTCGAGATTACCTCTCGGACTACGCGGAAGAATGACATTGGCACGGGACCGCGCGGCAAGCGTCGCCTCTACGCGGCGCTCGGGGTGCGGGAATACTACGTCTATGATCCTGCCGGGGCGATGCGGCCGCGTCTGCGCGGCTACGCGCTGCGGCAGGATACCCTGGTCGACGTCCCGCTGTTACCGACCGGAGGCGTCTGGAGCCCGCTGTTGCGGGCCGAGTTGCGGCCGACCCACGTGCCGGGCACGCGATGGGAGCCCGAGGGCACATACCTGCGCGTGATCGACCCGGCAACCGATCAGCCCATCCACGTGGGCGAGGAGGTGGAGCAAGACTACCGCGCGGCGCGGCAGCAACTGACGATGGCCGAGCGACAACTGATGATGGCCGAGCGACAACTGACGATGGCCGAGCGACAACTGGGCGCCGCGCAAGAGCGCCTGGCCCAGGAGGAACAAGCGCGCGTGGCCGAGCAACAAGCGCGTCTCGCCGCCGAGCAGAGGGCACACGCGGCCGAGGAGGCGCTCCAGCGGTTGCTCTCCGCGCGGGACCCCAGCGGGCCCGATCAGCCTCATCCCCCGGTGGTCGATTCCGAGTAAGCATGTTCTGGGTGATCCGAAGCCGACCCGCCAGCATGATCGCGGCCGTCGTAGCGGCGGAAACGGGGCAGGGCCACGGCCAGCAGGGCGACGCCGACCACGCACAGCACGCCGCCCGAGACGATCGAGGCGGGCGCCCCAACGAGACTAGCCACCGTGCCCGACTCGACATCCCCCAACAACGGTCCGCTGGAGTAGCTGAGCAATTCAATGGCCGCCAGCCTGCCGCGCAGGACGTCGGGGATGGTCCGGTTCCAGATGAGGCCGCGGAACAGCCCGCTGACCTCGTCGGCGGCGCCGGCCAGGGCCAGGCAGACCAGCGCCGGCCACAACGCATCACAGAGGCCGAACAGCGCAATCGCTACGCCCCACCCGGCCGCGGCAAGGAGCACGGCGCGCCCATGGTGGCGCGCGCGCGGTCCAGCCGCTCGTCGCGGCGGCCAGCAGTGAGCCCACTGCCGGAGCGGCGTAGAGCAGGCCCAGCACGCCCGGACCGCCGAGGCGCGTCGCCAGCGCCGGAAAGAGCGCTGTCGGCATGCCGAAGAACATGGCCACCATGTCCACCACGTAGGTACCCAATAGCTCGGGACGCGCTCGGGCGTAGCGCAACCCCTCCACCACGCCGCGCAGGCTGGGCCGCGCGGCGTCCTCCGGCGGCGGGACGGCCCGCATCAGGCGCAACAGGGCCAGGGAGACCACAAAGGTCGCCACGTCGACGGCGTAGGCGCCCGTGAGGCCGATCGTCGCAATCAGGACGCCGCCTACGGCGGGGCCGGCGACCTGACCCAACGTTCCCCGCAACGACGATAGCGCACCCGCCGCGGCCAGTTCGTCGCGCTCCACCAGGCGCGGCAGCAGCGCGTCGAGCGAGGGCCGCTGCAGCGCGTCAAGGCCGGCCGCGACCGCGGCGACGGCGTAGAGCGCCCATAGTTGCGGCCGGGGCAGCAGTGTATTGGCAACCAGCAGGGCGGACATGGCGGCAAAGGCCAACTCAGTCGTCTGGACCATGCGGCGACGGTCGCGCGCGTCGGCCAGCGCGCCGCCCAGAAAGGCGAAGAGCAGCAACGGCCCGAGTTGGACCAGACCGATCAGGCCCACGGCTAGCGGGGAGCGGGTCAATTGGTACACCTAGTAGGGCAGCGCCACCAGGGTAATCATGGTACCAAAGAATGAGACCAACTGACCCACGAAGAGCAGGCGGAAGTCGCGCCGCCGCAAGGGGCGCGCGTCGATCGTGGCCAGGCGCAGCAGGCGCCTCAGCCTTCCCCCGCCCTGTCGCGCACCACCTTGTCGCGTGCCCTCCAGCTCTGGCAGTGGCGCCGCACCCTCCGGTCGAGCAGCCGCGGACGTTGTGGATGGGGGCGGGGCAGCATCCAGGGATTGTGCGCCATGGAGGCTAGTTTCCCCGTCGGGCGACGGAGCGTTATCGTCGGGCGGCATGGCAGGTGGTCGAGCTGGCGCGAATAGGTGATACTAGGCCTCGACCGACTCGCCGCTCTCCTGGGCCACGATGTCGTAGGTGATGCTCGGGTTGCCGTCGGGCGCGGTCTCCTGATAAGACAGGGCCAGATTCTCGCGGTCGAATATCTTGAAAAACTCTCCCCAGGTCATCTCGTCGACATCCTTATCCCTGGAGCCCGGGAAGTCGATGGTCAGGATGCCGGCGCGGTCGCCCGCCAGGGTGTTCTTGACCGCCGCGGGGACCCCGCCGCGCTCCTCGGCCCACCGCCTGATGACCTCATGGTCCGTCGTCGTCTGCCTATTGCTTGCCATTGTCTGTCCCCTCGTCGTTAGTCACTGGTCGTCAACCCTATTCGATACGCAAACGCACGCAAGATAGAGGCCAGCAGACGCGCTGGCATAGGTCGTGCATCTGGCGGGCTCGTGCGCACGACACGTGACGCGTGAGACAGGCGAACGAGGCCTGGTCAGCCCCACGACGTTTCACCGGCGACGCGCACGTCCAGAAGGAGGAGAGAAGATGGCACGAGCTATTGCCGGATTGTTCAACGACCGCGCGGCGGCCGAGCAGGCGATCGACGATCTCAAGGCCGCCGGTTTCGACGGCAGCCGGATCGGCGTCGTGATGCAGGATAAGCAGCAGACCAAAGAGTTTGCGCGGGAACATGGTACGCAATCGACCGAGACCGCCGTGGGGGGAGGCATCATCGGCGGCACGGCGGGGGCCTTGCTGGCCGCCACCGGCGCCCTGGTCATCCCCGGCGTCGGGCCGTTCATCACCGGCGGCATCCTGGCCTCGCTGATCGGCGGCGCCGCCGGTTGGCTGGTCGGGGGCCTCGTCGGCCTTGGCATCCCCAAGGAAGAGGCCCAATACTACGAGGATCGCGTGCAGGGCGGCAGCACGCTGGTGACGGTGGACGCGCAGGGCCGCGACGCCGAGGCGCGCCAGATCCTGCTGCGCGACGGCGCCGAGGACCTGCAGAACCGCGGCTACGGCGGCGGGTACGACACGACCATGACCAGCGACGTCAACGCGACCCCCATGTCCCAGCCGGTGATGGGGCAGACCGTCGATACCATGGCGCCCGTGCCCGAGATGGCCACGGGCACGCTGGGCACCACCGGCGGGACACTGGATACCAGCAGCACATCGACCGTGTCCTCGGGTATGCGAGGCGGCGTGGGCGGTGTGGGCGGCGATGACACCGTCGTGGTCGACAACTCCAACGCGCCCGGCCTCCTGATCGACCGCACCGGAGAATCCGGTCGGACGACGGGCGGGAATCGCTCGTAGCGCCAGAGCACAGTGGGGCAGCAGGGCTGTCGTACCCACCGCGCCGTACGGTACGCGGGGCTGGGCGGCCCTTGTAGGGGGACGATTAAGGATGTACCTCGTACAAGGGCCGCCCAGCCCGGCTTATGGGCGGGGCAGTAGCGCCGATCCAGATACGTCTGAGCAGCGGCCTATGCCGCTACGGCCGCAGGCCGGGCACGAGCGCTCGGCATGAAAAGGACGAAAGAGGCGACGATTTTATGGAGCAGCCTGGACACGCCGCTGGTGCGTGACTGGCTGGGCGTGGAGCGGTTCGTCCGAGTCGTCCCCGCTGCCAACAGCGGGGATGCGGCCGGCGTCGAGCGCGACCTGTTCGCCGGGGTGACGTCCTGACGGGCATGGCGCGCATGCCGATGCAGGCCAGCAATGATGACGGCTCGCCCCGGCGTTGCATCCGCGGAACGGAGTGGCGACGCGCGGTACGATTCGTGCATCAATAGCACCGCGTCAATGTTGGCTCCATTGGACTATGGGTGCGACAAACACGAACGGGAAACGAGTTGAAGACATGACGACAGTGCTGGTCGTCGAAGATGAGGAGCCGATCCTGGCCTTGCTGAGCGCGCTGCTCGGGGACGAAGGCTACCGGGTGGTCACGGCCCGCAATGGACGCGAGGGACTGGACTGCCTCGCCGTGGTGCAACCCGATGCTGTCCTCTGCGATGTCATGATGCCCGTGATAGATGGCGCGACCCTGTGTCGCCACGTCCAATCGGACCCGGCGTACCGCTCGATCCCGGTCGTGCTGATGAGCGCGGCTCCTCCTCCGCTCGCCTCAAGCGCCGGCCGCTATGCGGCGTTCCTGGCCAAGCCGTTTACTCTGGACGCCGTGCTCGATGTCCTGGAGCGCGTGATTAGGCGAAGGGGCGCCCGTCACATAAGCGCCGATCCCGACCTGCCGGGGACGGGCATCGCATGGGTTCAGGCCGAGGCGAGCATGCGCCGCGATAGCGCCGCAGGCGCCGCACTTTCACGCGCCAGGTCGGCGGATATAGCGAGAGTGCTGGAGGGGGTAGGGGCCTGCTCTTGATAGACGGCGATGAAGGGCTCAACCAGCGCCGGATCGAACTGGCTGCCCGCTCCGGCGCGCAGTTGCGCCACCACGTCGCGCGGCGCCAACCCGCTGCGATAGGGACGATCGAGGCCCATCGCCGCGGCCGCGTCGGCCAGTTGCATGATCCGTCCAAGCAACGAGGTCTCCTCGCCGCGCAGGCCGCACGGGTAGCCGCCGCCGTCCCACCGCTCGTGGTGTTGCGCGACGGCCGCGAGCACCGCCGCGTCGTCGAGCACGCCGCGGATGATGGCCAGCCCCACGTCGACGTGGCGCGTGATGATCGCCATCTCCGCCGCCGAGAGGCGCCCGGGCTTGCGCAGGATGGCGTCGGGCACGCCGATCTTGCCCACGTCGTGCAGGGGGCCGGCGATGGACAGAGCCCGTCGCCCGTCCGACGCCAGCCCGATGCGGTCGGCCAGCAGCAGAGCAAGGCGCGTGACGTCCGCGGAATGGTCGGCGGTGTAGCGGTCCTTGGCGTTGACGGCGGATACCAGGCCTTCCAGCACGCCGACGGGCGTGACCCCCAGCAGGTCGCCGGCAAGCTGGGGGATCGGGGCCGGGCGGGAGCGATGGGGGGCGCGCTTGGCCGCGTACATGGCGGCGTCCGCGACGGCCAGCAGTCCCTGCCGCGTCGTGCCGTCGTCGGGGGCCACGGCCACACCGCCGGAGACGGCCAGCGGGATGGCCGTCCCGTCCGGGGCCGCGTAGGGCTTTTCGCTCACCGCGCGGGCGATGCGCGCCAGGATATCCTCGGCGATGGCGCGATCCGCGCCCGGCAGCACGACCACGAATTCATCGCCGCCGTGGCGGCCGGCCACGCCGCCGCGCCGCGCGTTCTTGCAGAGGTCCGCCGCGATCCGCCGCAGGATGCCGTCGCCCGCCAGGTGGCCATAGTCGTCGTTGAAGAACTTGAAGTTATCGACGTCGAGCAGGATCACGGCGCAGGCCGCACCGGTCGAGGCGAGCCCGCCATCGATAACCTCCATCAGCGCGCGGTGGTTGAGCAAGCCGGTGAGGGGATCGCGCTCCGCGCGCTGCCGCAGCTCACCCGCCAGGCGGGCATTGCGCAGCACCACCGAGACCTGCGCCGCGAACAACTCGAGCAGTTCACGGTCGAGTTCGGTCAAGGAGGCTCCCACGCTCTCGATGTTGAGGATGCCCACGACCCGCGCTCCGTCGCGTAGGGGCACGCACAACTCGCTGGCCACGTCGGGGACGGCGATGCGGTACTCCGGGTCGCGGCCGACATCCGGCACAAAGGCGGTCTCTCCCGTCGCCCCCACCCGACCGCAGATACCCACGCCCAGCGGGATCTCCAGGTACGGAGTGGAATAGCCGCACTGTGCCCGGAGCACCAGGGTCTGGCCTTCGATCAGATAGACGCTGACCAGTTGGTGCCCGAAGGCCTGGCCAACCTCTTTCACGATGGCGTCGATGGCGTCGTCGGTGCTCAAGTGGCCGCCGACGATGGCCGCGACGCGCTGCAAGGTGATCAGGCCGTGCGCGCGCTGCTCGAGCTGGCGGCGCGACAGGGCGGCGTCGGCGACCGCGACGGCGCGGTCGCGCACGCTCTCCATCAGCAGGCCGACAAGGTAGACGATGCCGCTGTAGACCGGGACGGCCGCGATGAGGACGGCTAGGGGCTGGCCACCATGCGTGTACAGGACCGGTGAGACGGTCACGAAACCGGCCAGCACGGCGACGAGGACGGCGTACGGTCGGTCGACGCTGATGGCGGCGAAGACGACGCAGATGGGGACGACGGCGGCGAAGGGGCTGGCCCAGCCTCCCGATACCGCCATCGCGCCAGCCACCAGCGTGAGATTCACGATGTGGAGAATCAGGTAGGGGATGCGCGAGGATCGCCGCCAGGGGAGGTAGTAGATGAGGCCCATGCTCGCCATGACCATGACCAGGCTGAACAGGAGCGCGGCGCGGCTGAGCGGCGACCACTCTCCCACCAGGTCGGCCACGAAGGCAACGGACACCCCAATGCCATAGAGCCGCAAGGCGACGCGCCGCAGCAGCGCGTCGAAGCTGCCAGGCGGCGATACATCAGAGGGGGGTGACTGGGTGGACACGGAGACTGGCCCGCCTTTCCGCTCATCGCTGGGATTCGGTGACAGTATAGCCCCAAAACGTGGTATGTCCTATCCCCCACTCATCCCACTCATAGCCGTGTCGCGCTTACGCCGGCGCGTCCGAGCCAAGGAGCGACAGCAGGGCGTCGCGGCGCGGCAGGGCGGGCTGGGCGCCGGCCTTGGTCACGGCCAGCGCGCCCGTGGCGATGCCCCAGCGCACCGCCTGTTCGAACGAATGGCCGTCGTGCAGGGCCGCGGCCAGGCCGCCGTTGAAAGCGTCGCCTGCCGCGACCGTATCCACGGCCGTCACCTTATAGGAAGGGACGAACGCGCCGTCCGTACCGTCGTGGTAGTAGGCGCCGTCCGCGCCCAGCTTGATCACCACGCTCCCGACGCCGCGCTCCAGCAACACCCGCGCCGCGCGCTCAATCGCCGCGTCGCCGTCGAGCGCGAACCCCACCAGCGCGGCGGCCTCGCCCGCGTTGGGGGTCAGGATCGCCGTGGCCGCGTACAACGCGGCGGGCAGCGGGCGCGCCGGCGCAGGGTCAAGCACGACGGCGACCCCGCGCTCGTGGGCGCGCCGCGCCGCTGCGATCACCGCCTCTAACGGAACCTCCAGTTGCAACAAGAGCACGCGCGCCTCGGACAGCGCGTCGTCCAGCCGGGCGAGGTCGTCGTCGCCCAGCCCCCCATTGGCGCCGGAAACGACGACGATTGTGTTCTCGCCGGCGTCGTCGACGGTGATCAGCGCGACGCCGGAGGGCTGCTCCCGGACGATGGCCACGCTCGCAACGTCGACGCCGTCGTCGCGCAGGCCCTGGCGCAACGTTTCCCCGAACACATCGTCGCCGACGCGCCCGACCATGCGCGTTGGCGCGCCGAGGCGAGCGGCGGCCACGGCCTGATTGGCGCCCTTCCCACCCGGCGCGGTGAAGAAGTGCCCTCCGCTCAGCGTCTCGCCGGCCGACGGCAGGCGCGGCGTCCGCACCACGAGGTCCATGTTGATACTGCCGAACACAACCACGGCCATCGGTACGCTCTCCTTTGTCGAGTCGTTAGTTGTTAGCCAGTAGCCAGTAGCCAGTAGCCAGTTGTCGGTGTCAACAAGCGGCCTGACAGCCAAGACCAGCTAACGGCTACTGGCTATTGTCACGGGCGGAGCAACTCGGCGACGCGGAAGGCGAGGTCAAGCGACTGCCGGCCGTTGAGCCGCGGGTCGCAGATGGTCGTGTAGTTGGAGTCGAGGCCGTCGTGCGAGATGGCGTCGCCGCCGCCCACGCACTCCGTCACGTCGTCGCCGGTCATCTCGACGTGGATGCCGCCGGGCCACGTGCCCTCGGTGCGGTGGATGGCGAAGAAGCGCTCGATCTCGGCCATCACGTCGTCGAAGTGCCGCGTCTTGCGGCCCGAGAGGCCCTCATAGGTGTTGCCGTGCATGGGGTCGCAGACCCAGACGACCGGGTAGCCGGCGTCGCGCACGGCGCGTACGAGGGGCGGCAGGGCGTCGACGATGCGTCGCGCGCCCATGCGCGAGATCAGCGTGAGCCGGCCGGGCAGGCGGTGCGGATCGAGGCGCGCGCAGAGCTCGAGCACGTCCCGTGGGCTCGCTGTCGGCCCGATCTTGCACCCGACGGCGTTGTCGATGCCGGCGAGGTAGGTCGCGTGGGCCCCGGAGGGGTGGCGCGTGCGGTCGCCCACCCACAACATGTGCGCGGAGCAGCCGTACCAGCCGTAGGCATCGCGATGGGTCAGCGCGTCCTCATAACCCAGCAGCAGCGCCTCGTGGCTCGTGTACAGGTCGACTTGGCGCAGATGGGGATCGTGGGCGACGTCCACGCCGCAGGCCTGCATGAAGCGGATGGCGCGGTCGATCTCCGCCGCGAGCGACGCGTAGCGCCGTCCGGCGGCGCTGGACGCCACGAACGTCCTGGTCCAGTGGTGGACCTGCGAGAGGTCGGCGAATCCTCCTTTGGTCAGGGCGCGCAGCAGATTGAGCGTGGCCGCCGACTGATAGTAGGCGGTCAGCAAGCGCCCAGGATCCGGGCGGCGCGCCTCGGGGGTGAAGGGGTCGTCGTTGACGGCATGGCCCGCGAACGAGGGCAGCTCGACGTCGCCGCGCCGCTCTGTGGCCGACGAGCGCGGCTTGGCGAACTGCCCGGCGATGCGCCCGACCTTGACCACGGGCACGCCGCCGGCGTAGGTGAGGACCGCGGCCATCTGCAGGATGATGCGCAGCTTGTGCTCGACTTGGGCGGCGGAGACGTCGCGGAACGACTCGGCGCAGTCGCCGACCTGCAGCAAGAAAGCCTGCCCCTCGGCCACCGCCGCCAGCCGCGCCCGCAACTCCCGGATCTCCCCGGCGAAGACGAGCGGGGGCAACTCGCCGATCCGCGCCAGCACGCGCTTCAGGGCGTCGTCGTCGGGCCACGCCGGCTGCCTCTCGGCGCGGTAGCGGCGCCATGCGCCCGGCTTCGCATCGTGGAGCGTGTCCGCCCTATCCATCATCATCGCTACACTTTCCCGTGAAGGGCCGCCTCGGTGCTCGACCACCGCTCGCCGGAGACGCCGGTGAGCGACGCTGCAAGGGGCGCGCCAGGGCAACAAAAAAGCCGCCCTGGCCTGTGCCGCGCGACTTGATGGAAGGATAATACCATCTCCGACGGTGGACTGTCCAGAGGTTCGAGAGTTCCCGGCGGTGTAGTGGACAGCGATGACGAATTAGTCTACAATAAGCTCGCCGGCCATGCCCGGCGCAGCCTATCGCCATGCGCAGGGCATTGCTGCGCAGAAAGGACGGGTCCCATGGCGCTCTCCGGTCCCCGTCGCGCCTCCGCGCCCCTACTCTCCGGTCCCCGTCGCGCCTCCGCGCCCCTGGTCCTCGCCACCCTCGCGCTCCTGATGCCCACCCCGGCCAGCGCCCGGTCCCTCCCACGGCCAGTACACCCGAGGACGATCGGCGCGCATGCCTCCTCGGGCGTCGCCCATCGCCCCGTGGCCGTGGACGACAGCGTCCGTCATATCAGGGTGTACGGGACCATCACGGCGATGACCACCAGCGGTAATGGAGCCACGGCCACCAACCCGGTGTTGTCCGTCTACAGCAAGACCCATCGCACCACGGCCCAGATGGCGCTGTCCAACGATACCGTAGTCAAGGTGCGTACCACGGCCGTCGCGCGCAACCAACTGCACACCGGCGTCTACATCATCGCCAGTTGCGGACGGCGCAGCGACGGGATGCTGCTGGCCCTCACCATCCACATCGAACTCAACCACGGCGTCCACCGGCGTCGCGGCGCCCACCACTGACCGTTCGCCAGCTACCAGCGAGAGCGAGCCTATCGGGAGGCGTCGGTGAGGCGGGACGCCTCCCGATAGGCTCGCTCTCGCTATGCGTCTCCATCGCTCGAGCATAGCATATCCGCCCACAAGTGGATATTTTATTTAGGAGAGAGCCCTAAGAGCGAGGAGCGCGGCCGCCTGCGGGTTGTGACGGCGGGCGCCTGACCTGCAAACCCCGTCCGTCTATCGCAGCCATCATGGTGCGCGGAGGTGAGGTCAAGCCAGCCCTGCAAGGGCCGCACGCGCTTCGGCGACCACATGCCGACCAACACTGACGGCAATCTCCCTCGTCACTAACCACTAGCCGCTAGTCACTCGTAAGGGGGGGAGGACGCCGAAGAACAGGGGGTGCGGCGGCCGCAGGTTGACGGTGGAGACGGCGCCGCTGCGCAGGTCGAGCACCCGGTCGGGTCCGCTGTCGGTCCCGGAATCGACGACGAGGCGGGTCTGGTCGATCCAACCCAACGGGGACGCTTTCACCCCCGTGACCGTCCGCGCGCCGTTGGTAGCTTCGATCACGATGTGCCCCCTGCTATCCACGTCGGCGAAACGGCGCCCGTCGGGCGCAAGCACGGCGGTATACGACGTGGGCGCGCCGGGCAGACGCCTCCGTCCGCCCGTCCAATTGTCGACATAGGGGACCTGATTGGCGCTGCGGATACAGAGCGTGCCGGGTGGGACGAGCGGACCGTAGGCATAGATCTGGTCGTTGTTCCGGCCCGCGCACAGCGCGGCCAGGCGCCGGCCCGACGAGGCGTCGACCACGTGGTAGCCGTCGTAGGCGAAGTAGGGGTTGGGCGAATCGCTCTGGGTGCCGGGCAATTGCGCCACGGCCAGCACCAACGCGCCGTTGTGCCAGGCTACTGGCCACTCGTAGGCGTTGTGTGAGCGGAAGAGCTCGACGCGGTGGCCGCCACGCAGGTCCTCGACGTAGATGCGCGTGGTCGTGGCGCCGTTATGGATGCGCACGCGCGTGCCGTTGGCAGTGGTATAGGTGTCGCCATAGGTCAGCACGCCGACCGCGATGCGGCGGTCATCGGGGCTGACGGCGAAGGTGGCGTGGGCATGCACGCTACCCGGCACAGTCGTCACGGGGGCGACCGCGCCACCGGGGGCGAGCGAACGCACCCTGCTATTGCCGTCAAGGAAATAGACGCGCGTGCGCGACGCGCTGACCGGCGGAAGCGGCATGGACGCGGCGCCGCCCCCCTGGCCGCTGCCGATCTCGATATCCGTTCGCCTGGCCGCCCTGGTCACGGCGACGATGCCGCCCGCCCCATCAACCAGCGCCACGTCGTACTGCCCCGTCGCCTGGACGTTGGCGATCAGGACGCCCAGCGGACCGATGACGGCGTGTCGCGACCTGGACACGACATGGGCCAACGCGGCGCCCGGCGCATAGGTCGTCGCCAGCGCCGCCAGTGCCGCGCTCGCTGCTATCGCCTTCAGGGTGACGCGGCCGCGGCTGACGGTACGAGCAATGGGCTCAGCCGGGTAACAGCGGCCAGGAGAGGATGGGGTAACCAGGTCCACGGAAGCCTTCTCCTTTCGCATGTGAACGTATGCCGGGGGCTTGATCGTGACGAATCATTGGCCCGCAAAAGTTCCGGGATTCCCGTCGCCCCAGAGCTTGAGGCGCGCTGGCGAAGAATTCAGGTCAGGGCTTGATCGGCGCGGCGCCGGGCCGGTCGTCCGTCGTCCCTCCCTGCTCCGTCTGTCTCTCCCGGGTCGCCGTCGCCGTCGCCGTTGCCATTGCGGCCTGCGTGTCCCTCGCCAGTGCGGCCGGCGTGGCCGTCGCTACCACGGCCTGTACCACCGCCTGCGCGTCGCCGCCGCGCAACTCCCGCCAGGCCGCCAGGCCGATAGCCTGGAGCACGCCCGCCAGGGGAGCCCCGAAGAGCGCGCCCCACAGGCCGAACAGTTCGCTGCCGGCGACCAAAGCGAGGAGCGCCGTCGCCGGGTGAATCCCCACTGCCTTGCCCATGATGCGCGGGCCGACGACATCACCCTCGATGACGTGGACAAAGGCGAAGTAGGCCAGGACCAGCAGCGCCGTCAGCGGGCCCTGGAAGAGGGCGATCAGGACGCATACGGTCCCGGAGATGAGCACCCCCACGATGGGGATAAACTCCATAAAGAACGCCAGCACGCCCAGCAGCACGGCGTAGGGCACGTGCAGGACGAGCATCCCGGCGCCGACGAGCGTCCCGATCAGCGCGGCCAGCGTCAGCGTCCCCCGGATGTAGCCGCCAACCACCTGGTTCACGATCACGATCAGCAGGCTGGTGCGCCAGCGTTGGGTACCGGGCGTCTCGCGGCGCAGTCGCTGGGCGATCCTGGGACCATTCGCGGTGAGGTACACGCTCAGGATCAGGATCAGGATGATGTCGATGAGGGTGGTGAGGACGCCCGAGACGAGAGCCAGCGATTCCTTCGCGGCCGTCGTGCCCACGCCCTGGAGCGCGGTGATGGCTTGTTGCTGCGCGCTGTGGAGCGTGGCCGACGTCACCCCGAACGGCCGCAGGAGGGGCAGGATCTGCGGCTCGAGCTGTTGGGCCTGCCGCGCATAGCGGGGCAGGTTGCCGACCAGAGCGGTGATCTGCGTGGCCGCGGTGACGACGAGGAACGCGAGCAGGCCGAGCACTACGACAAAGCCAAGGATATAGGCCACGGCAATGGACAACCCCCGCGGCATCACACGCGCCAACAGGGCCACCAGCGGGGTCAGCGCGAAGGCCGCGATACCGCTCAGCAGCAGCGTCAGCACGGTTTTCGCGATATGGCTCAGCATCCAGCCCCCGACCAGGAGAACGGCCAACCAGGCCAGCACGATCAGGGGGATGTAGAGCGCGCGCTGCCAGGATTGTGGCATCGGATAGTTTGTCCCTCTCAATTGCCTTGCGTGCATCGCCGACCGATGTGGCGAACGGTACGGAGACAGCGTCCGCGCTAGTACGATAGTAAGTGAACTGCCAGGTGCCAGTATACCACACAATCAGCAGCTCTCATCGGGGAGATTATGCCGATGATACATAGGTCGATGGGATTAGTTGTGTGGGCGGATGCAGCAGATCTTTACATCGGCTCGTCGGTTATCCGGCGAGCGATGAGGCTATTCGTCCATGGCTATCGGATGCCGGTGAAGAGGTCATCTTCGGGGATGGGAGCCTCGACGAGCGAGCGGGCAAGCACGAACATTTCGGTCGATAGGATGCGGCGTGAGATGTCCTCGGGCAGCAGCATCATGAAGTGCTCGGCGCCGATCTGCGTGCGGTGCGCCTGCAGCGCCGCGCGCTTCTGGGCCACGTAGTCGCCCACGTCGACCCGCGTGGTGATCTCGTCGTCGGGCGTGGTCATATCCGTGAGGTCGACGTCCTCGCGGCTGAAGGGACCTTCGATGCCGCGCTCACGCATGAACTCGCCCATCTCCTGTATGCCGGAGCGGGGGATGGCCGTGTAGTAGAGCTTCCGGGCCTGCCACGGCGCCAGTCCCTCGGCAAGCTGCTCGGGGAAGCACGCGGGATTGGCCGCCATGTCGAAGGCGGCAACGGCGGCGTGGTGCGCCGCGATGTGGTCGGGGTGGCCGTAGCCGCCGTACGGGTTGTAGGTGACCACGACCTGCGGCCACGTCTGGCGGATGACGCGGGCCACGCGTCCCGCCGCCTCGGTGGGATCGGCGTTATGGAAGTTGCGCGGGTCGGCGTTGTCCTCTGTGCCGACCATGCCCGAGTCGCGGTAGCCCAGGAGGTGCAGCTCGGCGATGCCCAGGATGGCGCAGGCGCGGCGCAACTCCTGCTCGCGAATCTGGGCCAGACGCCCGCGCGCCTCGTCGGGGTCCAGCTCGGGATCGTGGATCTCGCCGACCTCGCCCCCGGTGGAGCAGATGAGCACCGTGTGGATGCCCTCGTCCGCCGCGCGGGCCAGTACCCCGCCGGTGCTGAACACCTCGTCGTCGGGGTGCGCATGCACCGCCAGCAGCGTCAGCCTCTCGCCGTCCATCGCCATCTACTCTCTTCCTGGCCGCGCCGCCCGTGCGTATCCGCCGCCATCTCTGCCCAACCCTACCCTGCGTTAGTCTACTGCACTCTTGCGCTCTCGCCCACACAGCGTATCGCGATCTCACGTATGCCATCCTGCGCGACGACGCGGAACGGGCGAACAGCCTACACTGAGGTCATGGACACGGTACCGGTAGAGATAGGCGGTCTGGCCTCTCGCGTCGGGGCCTACATCGAGCGCCACGCGCTGATCGCCCCCGGAGACACGGTGGTGGTGGCGGTCTCGGGCGGCGCCGATTCGCTGTGCCTGCTCTACCTACTCCACGCCCTGGCCCCCGCGCTCGACTGCCGCCTGCACGTAGCCCATCTGGACCATGCCCTGCGGCCCGACTCGGCCGCCGACGCCCTGTTCGTGGCGCAGCGCGCCGCTGCCCTAAACCTGCCCTGCGCAACCCAGCGCCAGGATGTCGCGGCGCTGGCGCGGCGCCGCCGCCTCTCGCCCGAGCACGCCGGCCGGCTGGCCCGCTACGCCTTTTTGCGCGCGGTGGCGGCCACCGTGGCCGCGATCGGCAACGCGCTGCGGACCGTCCCCATCGCCACCGGCCACACGCGCGACGACCAAGCCGAGACGCTGCTGTTGAACCTGGCGCGCGGCAGCGGCCTGGCCGGAGCGGCGGGGATGCGGCCTGGTCGCGCCGGTATCGTCCGTCCGCTGCTGGAGGTGACGCGGGCCGAGACCGAGGCCTACTGCGCCGCGCGCGGGCTGGCGCCCTGCGAGGACGAGACGAACTGCTCTCCGCGCTACGCCCGCAATCGTCTGCGGCATGAAGTGTTGCCGCCGCTGGAAGCGATTCAGCCGGCGGCGCGCGCCAATCTGGCCCGCGCCGCGCGCCATCTGGCCGGCGACCTCGCGTTGATCGAGCGCCTCGCCGCCGCGGCGCTGGAGGGGGCCATGACCGTCCAACCGGGCGTCCCTGTCCAACCGGGCGTCCCTGTCCAACCGGACATGGCCGTTGAATCCGGCATGTGCGTGGACAGAGCGGCGGCGCCTGTGGACAGAGCGGCGGCGCCTATCGGGCGCATCCCCCCGGCCGCGGTCCGCCTGCTTGTCGCGCGATGGGCCATGGCCGACCCTGAGCTACGCCCGCACATGTTGCGGCTGCTGTTGCGGCGCGTCCTTGGGCACGCCGAAGGGTTTGGTGAGCGGGAGTATGCGGCGATGCTGCGGGCGCTGGCGCCCGACGCGCCGGACATGACGCTGGCCTTACCCAAAGGGCTGGCGCTGACGCGACGGGGCGCCGAGGCCGTGATTGGCCCGCTGCCAGCCCCGGTCGCCGCGCTCGGCATATACCAGCTACCGATTCCCGGACTGGTCCGCACGCCGGCCGGGGTGTTGCGGGCGGAGTATGCGTCGGCGCCGGCGGACTGGCGCAGCCTGTCCGCTCACGAGGCGTACCTGGACCGCGCGGCGGCCGGGACGGAGTTGGTCGTGCGCGGCCGCCGGCCCGGCGACCGGGTGCGGCCGCTGGGACTGGGGGGGACGCGCAAGGTGCATGACGTGCTGATCGACCTCAAGGCGCCGCGGGCACAGCGCGACCGCGTCCCCATCGTCGAGGGGCCGCAGGGCATCGCCTGGGTGGTCGGATTCCGCATCGGCGCGCCGTACCGCATCGCGTCCGCGGGCGCCCCCGCCGTGCGACTGACGTGGGAGCCCGCCGAAGACCCTGGCGACTAACGTTGGCGGGATGGGGTGAGGCGGCCGCCGGGGGTCCCGCCAGGGGGGTAGGGAGACGCCTGCTATACTGAGGCGAGTTAGACCTATGTGATGTCTGGGGATGCCTGGCTCTTTTCGGCGCGGTTCCCCACCACGCGCATCTTAACCTCACCAGGGACGGAGGCCCAGCATGGACGCCAAATGGCTCCGCAACAGCTTTTTTTACATGATCGTCTTTGTTTTCCTGATCGTCATCGTGTTTGCGGTGCTCAACCGCAACAGCGGATCGAACGCGGACGGTATCACGACCCTTATGAGCAGCATCAAGAGCGACGCCGCGGCCAATGCGTCCGGCTCCACGGAGACGCTGGCGCAGGACGGGCTCAATCTGACGTTGTCTGGGCGCCCCAAAGGATTGCCTGAGCTGCACGCCGCGATGGGGCCGAACGACTCGGTCACGCAGTACTTCCAGATCTACCACATCGACCCGGAGGCCACCCACCTGAATTTCCGCCCCAACCCACCGAGTTCGCTGGGCGCCTGGATCGGTATCCTGGGCGGCTTCATCCCCGTGCTCATCTTCGGTGGCCTCTTGCTGTTCATGATGCGCCAGGCGCAGGGCAGCAACAACCAGGCGCTCTCGTTCGGCAAGAGTCGCGCCCGCATGTTCACGGGCAACCGCTCCAGCGTGACCTTCCAGGATGTCGCCGGCGTGGAGGAGGCCAAGCAGGAACTGGCCGAAGTCGTCGAGTTCCTCAAGTATCCCGAGAAGTTCGCCGCCCTCGGCGCGCGCATCCCGCGCGGCGTGCTGCTGATCGGCTCGCCTGGCACCGGTAAGACCCTGCTGGCGCGCGCCGTTGCCGGCGAGGCTGGCGTGCCGTTCTTCAGCATCTCCGGCTCCGAGTTCGTGGAAATGTTCGTGGGCGTCGGCGCCAGCCGCGTGCGCGACCTCTTCGATCAGGCCAAGCGCAACGCGCCCTGCATCGTCTTCGTGGATGAGATCGACGCGGTGGGCCGCCAGCGCGGCGCGGGCCTGGGCGGCTCGCACGACGAGCGCGAGCAGACCCTCAACCAGATCCTGGTAGAGATGGACGGCTTCGACACCAATACCAACGTCATCGTGGTCGCCGCGACCAACCGGCCCGACGTGCTCGACCCGGCGCTGCTGCGGCCCGGCCGCTTCGACCGCCAGGTGATCCTGGATCGGCCGGACATCCGCGGCCGCCGCGCCGTCCTGGAGGTCCATGCCCGCGGCAAGCCGCTGGAGAAAAACGTCTCGCTGGACACGCTGGCCAAGCAGACGCCCGGCTTCTCCGGCGCCGACCTGATGAACCTGCTCAACGAGTCGGCCATCCTGGCGGCGCGGCGTAACAAGCGATCCATCGGCATGTCCGAGCTCGAGGAGGCCATCGACCGTGTGGTGGCCGGGCCGGAGCGCAAGAGCCGCCTGATCACGGTCAAGGAGAAGGAGGTGACGGCTTACCACGAGGTCGGCCACGCCCTGGTGGCGCGTATGCTGCCCAACCTTGACCCGGTGCATAAGATCACTATTATCTCGCGCGGCATGATGGGCGGCTACACGCAGTTGCTGCCGACCGAGGACCGCTACCTCTACACGCGCTCGCACTTCGAGGACACGCTGGCCTTCTGCCTGGGCGGCCATGCCGCCGAGCAGATCGTCTTCGGCGAGATGACCACGGGCGCGGAGAACGACATCGAGCGCGCCACCAAGCTGGCCCGCAAGATGGTGATGGAGTACGGCATGAGCGAGCGGCTCGGCCCGCTGCAGTTCGGCCACAAGGAGGAGATGGTCTTCCTGGGCCGCGACCTCGGCGAGCAGCGCAACTACTCCGAGGCCGTGGCCGTGGAGATCGACCAGGAGGTACGCCGCCTGATCACGCAGGCCTACGCCCGCGCCAAGGACATCCTGGAGCGCAACCGCGAGAAACTCGACCTGGTCTCGCAGCGCCTGATCAAGGAAGAGACCCTGGACAACCTGACCTTCGACGCTCTCCTGGGCATCGCGCCTCTGGAGCCCAGCGCCGGCATAGCCTCGCTGCGCCTCACCGACCCCAACAACCCCGAGGCGTAGAGTAGCTATTAGGCGTCATTTGTGTCTAAGACCCCCGACCGTTTGGCCGGGGGTCTTGGCTTATCTTAGGGGAGGAATACTCTATGCCGCGCATGACGCGCGTAGCCGTTCCTTCGTGGACCAGGCGCCTCCAGGTCGATATTGACGCGGATGGAGGAGAGGCAGCATATCAGGCCTTCCAGCCGCTTTTCTCGCGTGTGTTGGACCTTATTCACCGGACCGTCGAGGAGTACGTGAACAACGACAACCTCGTCGAGGAAGAAGATGACGGGGTTCATATGCACTTCCCCTACCGCGCTCCAATGACCGGCGAGTAGTACTTGGGTGATCAACACTACTCTGCGCAAGACATCAATGGAGTGTGGTACTACTGTACGAACATCATGGCTCGTTGCACCGAGAAGCCATGGCCCAACCAATACCATCCACAGGACTACCTCGGGCTCGACATTAAGGTGACGCTCGACCCCGTGACCAAGGAGCTTGCCGTGTGGTCCGTCGACAGCAGCGTGATTTGACGAGAACACCATCATGAGTGCATGAATGTCGTGCTTGGATACGCGGATCATTGCTGCTCCCCTCTCCCGCGCACGGGAGAGGGGTCGGGGGTGAGGGTTGCCCTCGTCAACCATACATAGAGAGCATGAGGAGAAGGAGACCGATGCCCTACGACTTCCGCCGCTATCTGAACGTGCGCACGGCCACGGCGCCGAGCTTTAGCCCTGATGGGACACGGCTGACCTATCTGTCCGATGTCACGGGCGTGCCCCAGGTGTGGAGCGTGCCCGTCGAGGGCGGCTGGCCCGACCAACTGACCTTCTACGATGAGCGCGTCGGTCAGGCCCTTGTCGCCCCCGACCACGACGAGGTCGTGTTTACCATGGACCGCGGCGGCGACGAGCGATTCGCCCTCTATCTGTTACGGCGCGACGGCGCCGACATCGTCCCGCTGACCAGCCAGCCCGCGGACATCCACCAACTCGGCGGCTGGTCGCGCGACGGCCGGTCGCTTGCCTACGCCGCCAATACGCGCCACCAGAGCTACTTCGACGTCTACGCGCTATCCCTCGACGCGCTCGACGCCGGCGGCGAGATCGGGGAGCCGCGCCGCGTCCTGGAGCAGGACGGCACCAACTACGCGCTCGGCTGGACACCAGCGGGGCAAGTTATCGCCAGCCGCATCTACTCCCAGCAGCACAACGCGCTCTACCTAGTCGATCCGGCCAGGGCGGATGATGCAAGGGATGCGAACAGCACGCCGCGCCTGCTGACCCCCGACCCGGACGAGGCCTACTATGGCTCGCCCGTGGCCACGCCCGACGAGCGCGGGCTGTACCTCGTCACCGACCTGCGCCGCGATGTCCTGGCCCTGGCCTACCTCGACCTTGCCACCCTGGAGTTGCGCATGATCGACGCGCCGGACTGGGACGTGGAGGAGGTTGCCCTGACCCGCGACGGGCGCCTCCTGGCTTACGCGGTCAACGTCGACGGCTACTCCGACCTGCGCCTGCGCGACGCGGCGGCCGGGATGATGCTGCCCGTCCCGGCGCTGCCCCCGGCCGCCTACTCGCAGTTGACGTGGTCGCCCGACGGCCGGCGGTTGGCCTTCACCCTCAACGGCGCCCGCTATAACCCCGACATCTGGGTCCTCGATGTCGCCGAGGGGCGCGCCTGGCAGGTCACGCGCAGCGCGCGCGGCGGCATCCCGCGAGAGGATCTGGCCGAGCCGGAGACTGTGCGCTACCCCACGTTCGACGGACGCGCCATCCCGGCCCTCTTCTTCCCGGCGCGATCGCGGGACGGCGGGGAGGAGTTACAGGGGCAACGTGACCACGGGCAACAAGGAGGGAGAGAAGAGGAAAGGGGGCAGGGGCAGGGATTCGCGGCGGTGGTCGAGGTGCATGGCGGGCCGGAGTCGCAGCGCCGCCCGGTCTGGAACGCCGCCATCCAGTATCTGGTCGGACGCGGGTACGCCGTGCTCTCACCCAATGTGCGCGGCAGCACGGGCTACGGCAAGGCCTACAGTCACCTCGACGATGTGCGCCGGCGCATGGACGCGGTGCGCGACCTTGCCCACGCCGTGGAGTGGTTGCGCGGGCGCGGGGCCGACCCGCGCCGCATCGCCGTGATGGGCGCCTCGTACGGCGGCTTCATGGCGCTGTCGGCCATCACGGCCTACCCGGACCTGTGGGCCGCGGCGGTGGACATCGTGGGCATCGCCAACCTCGTCTCCTTCCTGGAGCATACCGGTCCGTGGCGGCGCGCCCTGCGCGAGCGGGAGTACGGCTCACTGGCCCACGACCGCGCTTTCCTGGAGGACATCTCGCCGCTCCACCACGCCGGGGCCATCCGGGCGCCGCTGCTGGTCATCCACGGGGCCAACGACCCGCGCGTCCCCGTCGGCGAGGCGGGGCAGATCGTACGGGCATTGGCCGAGCGCGAGCGGCCCGTGGAGTATCTGCGCTTCGAGGACGAGGGGCACGGGCTGGTCAAGCTGCCCAACCGCATTAAGGGCTACACCGAGATCGGCGCTTTTCTGGACCGCTGGCTGCGGCCTACCGATTTATGACTAGCCTCTTTGTCATAAACGGCCCTGATATGACAAAGATGTCCGTTAGAATGACCCTGACTGTCAAATGATGGTCGGCTGGTGACAGTACACTTCTTGTGGAGTGTGGAAACTGCGTCCAGCCCGCGCTGACCCCCCTCTCTTCCTGCGCCTACGGCGCTGCCGACGTCAGGTTGATTGCAATGGCAGACTTTATGCGGAAGGGCGACACATGGCCAAGCGCATCGCGGTGATCGACGACGACCAGGCCTTCCTGGATTTGCTTGGCGCCTTACTGGAGGATGAAGGGTACGAGCCGCACCTCTTCACGGTCACGAGAACGGCTCAGCAGGACCTGGACGGGGTCAATCCCGACGCGATCGTGCTCGACCTGCACCGGGAAGCGCCCGCCGCATGCTACCGCGTGCTCGAGACCATCAGGCTCGACAACGGCCTGCGCGCCAAGCCGGTCATCCTCTGCTCACACGAACACGAGCCTCGGATGGCGCGCCTGCGCGATGGGCAGGGCTGCACGATCCTGCCCAAGCCTTTTAGCCCGGACGAGTTGATAGAGCTGCTTGGCCGCCTGATTGGCTCTCCCACCCCAGCCATCAGCTGTTGAGCCTGTTGCGGCCGCCCTACCGCGTCGCGCCGGGCGGCCTATCACGGGCACGAGCGGCCGGGCCAGTCTATGTCCGTCGAGTCGCGGCCGATCGATGGTCCCCCAGCCATCGTGGTCCGCCCCTGATGCGTGCTACGCCGCGTCAAGGTACTTGTGCAAGATGCCGCTCAGGTCCTCGTCGGAGGTGAGATGATGCACGTGGGCGTGCGGATCTGCCTCTATCTCGGACTGCTCGTCCGGCGTCAGCGGGCCGATGATGACCACGCGCACGTGTTCGAGCGCCGCCGCCGCGCGGATCGCCCGTAACAGAGATGGCGCCCGGCCGCCCTCCACTTCGACATCCGTCAGTACCAGGGCCGGACGGATCTTGCTGACCAGGAAGATCGCCCGATCCAGCGACGGCGCGGGTAAGGACCAATAGCCCGCCCGCCGGATGGCATGGCGCCGCGCATGGAGTTGTGTGTCGTCGGAAGATACCAATAAAATAAGATGCCGCGCCATAACAGTGTCCCTCTAGCGATACGGATTGGGGAAGCCGTGTCCTTCCGAGAAGGACCATACACGCCGTAACGCAGGAACAATGCCAGGCGCCTACTCCGTGACGCCGGTGAAGGTGAAGCGCCCGATCTTGAGCGCGGGGACGCGCGAGGCCAGCCACTCGCCCACCAGGCGTGTCTCGGACCCGACCGCCTGCACGTCGCGCAGGGCGTCGAGGTAGCTCTGGGTGTAGCGCAGGTTCTTCACGGGGCGCGTCACCTCACCGTTCTCGATCAGGAACGTTCCGTCGCGCGTCATGCCAGTGATGATGACGTGCAGCGGGTGGACCACGCGCGTGTAGTGGAAGTGCGTCACCAGCAGCCCGCGCTCGGTCGAGCGGATCAGCTCGTCGAGCGTCGCCGTCCCCGGCGCCATGAACATGTTGATGGGCATGGGGCCGGCGAAGAAGCGCATCGTGGCCGGCAAGGCGTGCCCGTTGTTGGGCCGGCCCAGGCGCGCGGCGTAGAACGAGTCGGTGGCGATGTCGCCGGCCACGCCGCGCTCGATCAGCGCGAGGCGCCGGCGCGGCAAGCCCTCGAAGTCGAACGGCTGGGGCAGGCCGTGCGGGTCCGCGCCGTCGTCCCACAGGGTCACGTTTTCGCCCAGCACGCGCTGGCCTTCCTTGCCAGCGATGAAGGAACGGCCCTCGTCGACCGCCTTGGCCCCGAAGCCCAGCCGGGCCAGGAACGCGGCGATGTCGGCCACGGCCTCGGGCTGCAGGATGACGGTGTAGTCGCCGGGCGGGGTGACTATCGGGCTCTGGGCCCGCCGGCCCGTCTCCACGGCGCGCCGCGCCAGGGCCTCGGCGTCGAGTGTCGCGATGTCCAGGGCGCGGTCCTCGGCGTACCCGCTGCCGCTGTCGCCGTTGGCGACCACGGTGATGGCGGCGCGCGAGAGCGGGGTGTAGGCAAAGACGCCCCGCGAGTTGGCCACGGCCAACTCCTCGCCGCTCGTGGCGACCGAGCCGGACGCTCTCAAGCCGGCCTCGCGGGCCAGGCGGCAGGCCACGCCGGCCAACTCGGCGCGCCGCTCCGGGGAGCAGTCCGCCGTCGCGGGGCTAAAGGCGGCCTCGTCTGGTTCCCCATCCGGGTCCGGCAGCCCAGGAAACTCCGGGTTCTCCGGCGCCAGGCGCGCCACCACCAGGGCCTGCTCGGCCACGGCGGCGAGGCCCACCTCGTCCAGGCGCGAGGTCGAGGCCGTGCCCACGCGCGTGCCCACCACGGCGCGCACGGTCAGGGTGGGCGACTCCTCGGCCACGTTCTGGTGGATGTAGCTGTCGGCGAAGCGCGTCAGCGCGCTACGGGTATAAGAGAGGACGGTCTCCGTGGCATCAGCGCCGGACCGTCGCAACACGCCCTCCAGCAGGCGCCGCGCGCCCTCGCGGCCCAGCATCCCGTCGTGGTTGGTCCCGGTCCTGCTCATCGTACCACCCCTATGCTGACGTTGCGGAAACGGGCTGGCGCGGCGCCGTGCCCCGTGTGGGCCACCTGCATGGGGCGGCCCTTGCCGCAGTTCGGCGTGCCCCACACGGTGTAGTGGTCGCGGTTGCAGATGGCGTCCATGGAGCCCCAAAAACGGGGCGTGATCCCGGTGTAGGTGGCATTCTTGAGCAGGTCGCCGCGCTTGCCGCCCTTGATCTCGTAGGCCACCTCGGTCCCGAACTGGAAGTTGAGGCGCTGGTCGTCGATGCTCCAGGAGCGGTTAGTCTCCATGTAGATGCCGTCGTCGGTGTCGGCGATGAGATCGTCCAGGGTCCAGTCTCCGGGCTCAACAGAAACGTTTGTCATGCGCACCAGCGGGATGCGGTTCCAGCCCGAGGCGCGCGCCGCGCCCATATCGGGGATACCCAGCCGCTGGGCGTACTCGCGCGAGGTCAGGTAGCCGACCAGGATGCCGTCCTTGACGATGGGCGCGCGCTGCGCGGGCACGCCCTCGTCGTCGTAGCCGAAGGTGCCCAGGGCGCCGGGGATGGTGGCGTCGGCGTAGATGTTGACCAACTCGGAGCCATAGCGCAGGCTGCCCAATTGGTCGATGGACAGGAACGAGCCGCCGGCGAAGTCGAGCTCGCTGCCGTAGACGCGGTCCAGCTCGATGGGATGGCCGCAGCTCTCGTGGATCTGCAGGGCCAACTGCGAGGAGTCGAGGATCAGCGTGGTGGTGATGTCTTGCGGGCACTGCCGGGCGGTGAGCAGGGCCACGGCCTCCTCGCCGACGCGCGTGGCGTGGGCGGCCAGATCGAGCGCGGTCACCATCTCGTAGCCCTGGCTCACCTGATGGCGGAACGAGTTGGGGTAGGAGCGATTCTGCACCTCGCCGTGGCCGACCGCACTGGCCTCGATGCCGCAGCCGGTCTCCACGAGCTCCTGCTCGATCAGGGCGCCCTCGCTGTTGCCGAACCACTTGCGCTCGCGCTGCCACACGATCTCGCCGTTGGTGGTGGTCACGCCGCGCACGGCGCGCATGGCGCGGTCGGCCTCCATCAGCAGCGCCACCTTCTCGTCAAGGGGCACGGCGAAGGGATCGCGCTCCACGGGCGTGCGGTAGACCGCGTGGTGCGCGACGGCGGGGCCGAGGTCGGCGCGACGGCCGTGTACGGTGGCGCTGGCCCGCGCGATCCCCACGGCCTGCGCCGCGGCGCGGTCGACGCCCGCCCGTGTCAGGTCGGCGGTGCTGGCGAAGCCCCAGGCGCCGTCGACAAGCACGCGCACGCCGATGCCCTGGCTCTCGCTATGCGTGGCCGCCTCGACCTGTCCGTCCCGCACGCTGAGCGATTCCTCGGCGTGATCGACGACGCGCGCGTCGACATAGGCCGCGCCGCGCGTCGCCGCTGTGTTGAGTGCTTGCGCTATAAACTCGTCCATCAGTCCTCCATCAGTTACCCGCAGGGGCGTATTGCATACGCCCAGTTGCCAGGAGGCACGGGTATTATGTGCTCCCGCGCTCGCTGCTGGTGTTACGTTCCATTGTACCGATATGGACGGCTCCCGGCGTGCGGAGCCAGTTATGCTATAGACAAAGGTTATTCTTTTGGCGTCGGGTTGGCCTGCCGCCTCATGAGGGAATCGAACGTATATGCGCGCTGAGACAAAGCTGGCCGACGCCGACTCGCCGCACGGGCAGTTGCAGCGCGGTCGTGGCGCGGGCTACCTATGGGCGTTGCGGGAAGACCCGGCAGTCGTGCATCCGCTCCTGCTCGACTGCATTGTCAACGATCCTCGGCAGGACCATCAGATCGAGGCGCGCGCCGACTATTATGCCGCGCTCGTCCTCCAGACACAGCCACCGCTCGATCAGGTCGATGCGTATCTGCGCGCGTCTGGACACGTAGAGTCGTGGTACGATGGGCCGAGCCACACGCTTACCGTGCTGGGCGCCCTTGTCGCGCGCGGCTACCGGCCGGCGGCGCCTATTCTTCGTGATTACGCCTGGTACGGTAAGGTGCTGGACGTGGCGCTTGTCGAGTTGGGACGGGCGTCCGAGCCCGTGATGAGTCTCGCGGAATTAAGCAACCTCATCGACGAGAGATGCCCCGACGATCAATCGATCGAGGACCAGACCTGGGGCGACGGCGACTACGAGCCCTGGATTTCTCTCCGCAAGACGAGCCCCCGCGTTGACGCCGCCCTGACGAGAGCCCAACGCCAGAGCGAGACGCAGGTGCGCGAACAACTGCTGAAAGAGGCGGAGATGGACCGGCAGTACGCTGAGATGTCCGTGTCCGAACTGATCGCGGCCGCCGGCGGCAACGGCAGATACTATCGCGCCATCGGCAAGGCAGTCTCCAAAAAGGTGACGGCCGCCGACGTCGACCTGCTTGTCAAGACAGTAGCGGATCGAACCAACGATCGGTGGAGTCGGGTCGCCGCGCTTGCTGGATTGGAGCGCCTGACCGATGAGCGGGCGCTTCCTGTCCTACTCTCCATTTTCGAGAGTGACGATGCGTCGATGGCGGCGTACACAGTGAACAACGGCGCTCGGAAGGCGCTATTTGCACTGCCGCCAGAGAGGATACGCGACCTCATGCGCGTGTGGTTCGACGACGGCCACAGCGTAAAGAAGCATTGCGCTCAGTTATTCCTGAAGACGCACGGCACGGTCGACGACGTGGACCGTGCGCGCCGCGCGCTTGCGGCTGTTGTCCAGGAGGCGCGAAGCGGCGAGGAGGACCACTACCTCGCCATCGCCATGCTTACTATCCTGGCACGGTTCCCGGAACGCGTGCCCTACTCCGAGGTCGAGGACGCCTTCGTGCAGGCGCAGCATTCGTGGACTCGCCGCTGGGCCATCGATGCGCTGGTCGCGATCGACCGCGACCGATTCGCGCGCGGCCTAGCCGTCGAGTGTCTATGGGACTGCGAGTCGCGCGTGCGCGCGACTGCTTGCCAGGTCGTCAACCCCGCTGTCCCAGGCGTGCGGGAACGCCTCGGGGAACTGGCCGACGATCCGCTCGATGACGACGTGCAGGTGTGCGCCCGGCAGGCTCTTGTCACATAACCACGCCTCCGTCCTCAAAAGGTAATGCTGGCGGCCGTTCGAACGTGGGGTCATCCAATACCCCGTACGTCCGTGCCGCCCACCTCTCCGCATCGTAAGCGACACGTGCATCATCGATGATAACGACCGCAGGATGTCGCCCAGGGATAATGGGGACCGGCAAGTCGATATGGGCGGGCGCCCTATCTGGACTTACCATCCGTGGGCGGTTAGAGTGTCGTGTCGGGGGCGCCGGCGAAGAGGTCGCCGAGCGTGACGGTGATACCGGGTAGGCAGTCGAAGGTCACGGTATCCGCCGCAGTGTAGGTGCGTGGGGCGTCGTAGCGGCCTTGCGCGTTGCGGTGGTAGTGGACCAACTCACGAGCAGCGGGATCGACGATGGCGTACTCGGGGACGCCCGCGCCGGCGTAGGCCAGCAGTTTCACGTGCCGGTCGTAGGGGGCATTGCTCGGCGAGAGTATCTCGACCAGCAGGTCAGGAGGACCCCAGATACGCCTGTCACGGATGATGGCTGAGTTGGCGATGAGGACGACGACAAAGTCCGGCTGGACGGGGTCACATCCTGGCATAATCACGCCAATAGGCGCCGCGAACGAAAAGGCGTGACCTTGATCCTCGGCGGGAATGCCGATATAGCGGGTCAAGCGCCCGCTGATCCACTGATGGAAACTGCTGGGGGCGGTTGTCATATACAGCGCTCCGTCGATGATCTCATAGCGGATACCCAGACCGTGGTCCAGGAGCGTTTCCCAGTCATCGTGGGTCCATTGCCCTTGCGGCGGCCCCACGATGACCGGCCCGTCGGTCAGAATCGGCAGCGTTGTCGCCGCTTGGATAGCGCCTTCCGGTACCGCTGTCTTCACTATGTCGGACGTTGCCATCGCACCCTCCGTTCGTCGTGAGCCTTGTGCGCGTCGTGTCAGCAGACGTAATCTCTCGGGCTACGTATCCTCATAGTCTACTCTTTTCTGGCCAGCCAGTCCGCGAGCCAGTGTCGCGCCGCCTCAATCTCCGCCGCGCCGAGCGCGTGGCCGCCCGGCTGCCAGGAGAGCGTGACGTCGGCCCCGTACCCTTGCAGCAGTCGCACCAGCCGCTCGGTCTCGGCCGGGCGGACGAGGGGGTCCTGCCGCCCCGCGCCAGCGAAGACGGCGACCCTGCTCAGGTCGGGCGCCTGCTCCGGCTCCAGCGGGACCATGGGGTGCAGCAGCGCCGCCGCGGCCAGCGTGCCCGGATGCAGCAGCAGCAGCGCGGCGGCGATGTTGGCGCCGTTGGAGAAGCCGGCCGCGACGACCCGCGTGGGGTCGAAGCCGTAGGCATCGGCGGCGCGGGCCACGAAGTGCGCCAACTCGTCGGCGCGCCGCGCCACGTCCTCTTGGTCGAAGACGCCCTCGGCCAGGCGGCGGAAGAAGCGCGGCATGCCGTGCTCCAGCACCTTGCCACGCGGGCTCAGCAGCGACGCGCCAGGGGCGAGATGTTGTCCCAGCGGCAGCAGGTCGTTCTCGTCGCCGCCCGTACCGTGTAACAGCAGCAGGGTCAGGTCCGCGGCTGGTCCCGAACCTGAGCCGGGGACAAAGCGGTGGATGGAGCCAAGGTTCGTGGCGCTGCCGGACGTGCTTGGGTTTGGGTTGGAACTGCTTGCGTTACTCACGATTGGCCCTCCCTGGTCAGAGCGGGATTATTGCTCGCCGGCAGGGTCAGCGGGGCCAGCGCGCGCTCCAGCTGAGCGCGGCGTCCCTCATACCAGGGCGGCAACTTCAGGCTGGTACCCAGGCGTTCGGGCGACTCGTCGACGCTGAAGCCGGGCTGGTCGGTGGCGATCTCGTAGAGGATGCCGCCGGGCTCGTGGAAGTAGATCGAGTGGAAGTACTCGCGGTCGCGCACCTCGGTCACATTGAGGCCCTGCCGCAGCAACTCCGCGCGCCAGGCCAGTTGCTGCGCGTCATCGGGCGTGCGGTAGGCGATGTGGTGGACCGTCCCGGCGCCCTGCACGCCGCGCGACCCGCGCGGCGCCTCCAGCACGTCGACCAGCGTGCCCGGCGCATGATTCCCACCTCTGGCGGCGTAGCGGCCGCGGCGGTTCTCGCTGCCCAGGTAGTCGAAGTCCAGCGCCTTGGTCAGCAGGGCCACCGTCGGGCCGGGCTCGGCGACCAGCAGCGTCGCGCCGTGGAAGCCGCGGATGGCGTGCGTGGCCGGGACAGGGCCGTCGGCCCAGCCTCCACGCGGATCGGTCCCCGCGTGCGCGATCAGTTCGATGGGCATGCCGTCGGGGTCGGCCAGGGTGATGACTCTTTCCCCGAAGCGCGTCTCCGTACCCGTCTCGATGCCGTGCTCGGCCAGACGGGCCGTCCAGTAGTCCGCGGAGGCGGTGGGGATAGAGAAGGCGGTGGCGCTGACCTGACCCGCGCCGACGCGCCCCCTGGCCGCGCCGGGGAAGGGGAAGAAGGTCAGGACGGCGCCGGGCCGGCCGAGGTCGTCGCCGTAGTACAGGTGGTAGACGTCGGGGGCGTCGAAGTTGACGGTGCGCTTGACCAGCCGCAGGCCCAGCGCGTCGATGTAGAAGTCGACGTTGCGCTGTGGGTCGCTGGCGATGGCCGTGATGTGGTGGATGCCCGGCAGCGCGAGCGATGTAGGTCCTGTCTCCACGGTCATATTCCTCCGTTTAGGGCTAAACTTGCGGGGCGAAAAAGCGATGTCAGGGCAGCGCGTGGTCCAGCCGCCGTAGGGTAGCCAACAGGCCTTCCTGCTCCGCGGCCGGGAGGGTGGCGAAGAGGCCGACGATCAGTTCCTCCTGGGAGGGGACGACATCCGCGACGAGGTGGCATCCCTGAGCGGTCAGGTAGAGGCGATTGATGCGGCCCTCATGCCGCCGCTCCACCAGCCCCACATGCTCCAGGCGGTCCAGCAACTGCGTCACGTTGCCCTTGGTGACCAGCAGCCGCTCGGCCAACTCCCCTTGCGAGAGCCCCTCGGCCGCGCCAACCTGCGCCAGCACGTCGAACTGCGCCACGGTCAGCCCCCACGGCCGCAGGTGCTCGGCCGACGCGCGGTCCACCTTCTGGTACACCCGCGCCAGCCGCAACCAAGCCAGCAGCGCCGGCGTATGCAGGGGCTGCCGTACCATCGCCACGGTCAACGTGTCAGTCATCGTCCAATTTTCTCCACCCCTTTAGTTTATGCCTAAACTAAAGGGGTGTCAAATAACGAGGATATCCGACTGCTCCTTGGCGGACGAGGCATGGATGAGGACCGATCCGCTCTTCGTGTAGGGACTACCGATCCTGGAGGGCTGGTAGGCGATGATTGCGACCTCCGCCCTTGCGCAGGCGGCAGCGTTCCACCCGCGCGCTCCATGATGGTCATGCCTGAAGGGTTGCCGACGTCATCCGTGCTCCGACCATGCCTCACGTAGCTCTTGTTCACTCTTACTATCCTTGTGGGTCATGGTCAGGTAGCCGACAAAGCCGCTAATCACAAGGGCCAAGATCAGGCTGATCGATCCCGTCCCCAGCCCAAGGCCGCCCAGGTTGTGCGAGCGTCCGATCCAATCGGCAAACGATGCGCCGAGCGGACGCGTGACGATGTAAGCGAACCAGAAAGCAAGAATCGCGTTCAGACCAAACAGCCGGTAGGCCAGAGCCGGGACAGCGATGACGGCGGCAAACAGCACGCCCGAGGAGAAGTACCCCAACCGGAGGGTAATGGCAGTCATGTCGCCCGCGGCGGTGCCGAGCGCGAACGTCGCCATGACCGTGGCCCAGTAAAACAGCTCACGGGAACGGGTGTCGATACTGTGGATAGACAACGTCTTCTCACGCGCGTACCAGGCCACGAAGATGACGGCCAGCGCGACCGCAAAGAACGCGGTCGAGACGAGATACGGAATACCAAGCTCAACATGTAACGCATCGGCGGCCATGGTGCCGAAGATGGCGACCATCACGACGGCCAGCCAATAGATCCACGCCACATAGCGCCGGGCCGAGAGCTGCAGGACCAGCGCGGTGGCCAAGCCAAGGCCCCCCAACGCGACCGCGATCAGCGGATCGAGCTGGTGGACGAGATAGTCCGACGTCGTCTCGCCCATCCCGGTAGTCAACAACTTAATGATCCAGAAGTAGACTCCCACCTCCGGAACCTTTCTCGCGGCTCGTAACGCGTGATGCACTTAAAGTCGTTCCGCCGCCAGACGCATGCCGAAGCCGATGAAGACGACGCCGAGCAGGCGCTCCTGGCAGCGCCGCCCGGCCGTGCGGCGCTGCAGCGCCGCGATCCGCCCGATCAGCACGGCGTAGAGGGTCAGCCAGGCCAGGCTCAGGGCGACGGGGATGACCGCCAGGGCCAGCGCCTTGGGCACGGCGCCCTGGCGCGTGCCGAGGAATTGGGGCAGAAAGGTGAGAAGGAAGGCGATGGCCTTGGGGTTGGTGACGTTGGTCAGCAGCCCCCGCAGGTAGGGATGGGTCAGGCGCGGGCGCGTCGCCGGCTCGGGTTCCTGGCCGGGGCCGGGGTCGGCATCGATCTCGGGTTGCTGGCGGAAGGAGGTCCGCAGGGCAAGGACCCCGAGCAGGCCGAGGTACGCCGCCCCGCACAGCTTGACGGCCTCGAAAGCCGCGGCCGAGCGCAGCAGGATGGCCGAGACGCCGAGCGCCACGGCCCCGGCGTGGATGAAGAGGCCCGAGGACGTGCCCAGCGCGGTCATGATGCCGGCGCGCCGGCCGCGCGCCGCCACGTTGCGCGTTACAAGGGCCGTATCTAGGCCGGAGACGAGCGTGATCAGGATGCGCACCCCGACGAAGGCGAGCAGTTGGTTGGTCATATGCCTATGATGACACGAATGGGTAGGACTCGTCAACAAGCGTCGTTACGTATTTGTATTGAAGTGGCAGACCAGTATCAAGCGTTGTTACTCTCTCCAAACGACGACACCAGCATATGGCCTTTGATGGTACACTCTCCCGTGTACGGCGCACGTGACCTGCGCATGGCGTCATTTGTTTGTTCTCATTCCTCAGCCCTTTTGCGAGTTGCCCATGCCCGATTTGTCGGCCGCCACCGTCATCGATCGCGAGTTGCTGCGGCGCGTCACGACGGCCTGTGACCTGGAGAGCCTGCGGTCAGGACCGCACGGGCGACGCGACGAACGCGGCTGGATCATGCGCGACGCCGGCGGCCGGAAGGTGGGCGAAGCGACCGTTCGTAGCTTGTGGATCACCGAGATTTGGCCCGCGTTTATGCCGCCAGCTTGCCTGGCCGTCCTGACGCTGGAGAAACCCGACCGGCGTCTCGGCGTGTTTGCTCACAAGACGTACTCCCAAGGCGCCGAGCATCCGCCATCGACTCTGTCCGCCGAACCACCCACACTATTGACAGCTGGACCGCTTGAAGTTCCTGACGACTGGGATGACCCGGTCGTCTCGACTCTGCGGCGCCTCGATTGCTGGTCATCCGAACCACGCCTTTACCTCGACGGCAGGGGTTATACGCTCTACGCCGACACCTGGGACGCTCGGATGGCGTTGATGTTCTCTAACCCGCACACACCGGCTTTTCGCTCTCTTGAACAAGCGTTTCTGTCTGTTGCAGGCATGCTGGCCGCGCGGGATGATACCGGCTCCATTGATGACTACGTCCAGCACTGGGCTCGCTATGTCGTGGGCTGACTCTGATGGATGTGTTCCCCTCGCTCCTGCCCCGAGAACCAGGTGACACTGGCGCGACAGTGCATCACATTAGTGTAGGAGACGGCAGGACGTGGTAGGAGATCGGTCTGGCCGGGGGGATAACGGTATGGCGCGACGGTCCCGCATAGCTGTTATTGTGATCCTGGTGATGGCCCTCGCGGTCGCGCTGGCAACGGCCCATGCGCTATCGGGCGACGGCGCCTCCGGACCAGTCATACGCGCCCTCGCGGCGCCGGACGGCGGCGTGCCCCTGGCGGTGGACGCGCGCACCGGCCGCGTCTTCGCCGTCTTCTCCCGGTCTCTAGATCCGACTGGCTACGCCTGGATGCTCGACGCGGACACGGGGGCGCGCCTGCGCACCGTTCCGCTGGGCGCCCAGCCCGGTCCAATCGGCATAGACCCTCGCACCGGCAGTGTCTATGTCGGCAACCGGAGCGACGTAACCATCGATGTTCTGGACGGCCGGCGGGGCACCGTGCTGTGCACCATCAGCCTGCCCGATTCCGCCAACCCGACCGGTCTGATCATGGATGGACAGGGCGGGCGCCTCTTCGTCACCACGACGCTCGGCGTCGTCTATACTCTGAACCCCGCCGACGGCCGCGTGCGAGGCGTGGCGCGGGTCGACGCGAGAGATGCCCCAACCAACGCGCTGGCGGGCGACGAACGGACGGGGCGCATCTTTGTCGCCGACTTCAACAACGGTTCATCCACGGCGCCAGGGACGCTGAGCATGCTGGACGCGCGCACCGGTCGTCGACTGCGCACCGTGGCGGTGGGCCTGTTCCCACAAGTGGTCGCGGTCGACGAGCGGGCGAACCGCGTCGTCGTCCTTAACGCGGGCAATGGCGCGCCGACGATGACCATCCTGGACGCGCGGACAGGCCGGGCGCTCCACACCGTCCCCATCCTTTTTCGCGGCATGGGGCAGCCGTTGCTGGCCCTCGACGCCCGGTTCACACATATCTTCGATGGAGAAACCGTCCGCGACACGCGTACCGGGGCGCCGCTCTATCGGCTCAACGCGGTCGGCGGCGTCGTCGAACAGCCTATCGCGGTAACGGCCGATACGCGGCGGGGCCGCGTCTACATCGCCGACTTCGACATGACGCCCTGTGGCAGCGGCTTGCTGGAGACGACGGTGGTGCATGTGGTCGACGCCCGCAGCGGGGCGCTCCTGCGCTCCGTGGCCATCGGCAGCGCGCCAACCTCCTACAGCATGCCTCCAGCGCCCGTCAGCATGGCCGTGGACCCGCGGAGCGGCCACCTGTTCGTCAGCACGCCCGGAGGGCTCGAGTGCGCCGCCGACGCCTGGTCCTGGCAGCCCGATTGGCTGCGGCGCTGGCTGCCGTTTGTCCCTGCTCCATCGTTTCGCACCCGCGACGGCCCGCCCCACATCGTCGCGCTCGACCTATCGCGGTGATGTGATGTCGGCCTGGGGGCAGCTATGAATGAAAATCTCTACGCCCAGTGGAATGGGCTCATGCGAGCGTGCGATATAGATGGAGAGCGCGGCCGGGCATTGTGCGAGGACCTTGTCGCCCGCTATGCCGAGCCGGGACGGGCCTACCATACGCTCGACCACGTCGCCGCCATGCTCGAGACGGTCGACCAGCTCTGTCTGACGACGCGGCGCCATCATCCGACGGCGATCCGGCTGTCGGGACTACGACCCGGCGAAAGGCCATGAGTTCTGGACGTGGTGGCTGAGAGAGGCTATCCCAACGGCCTGAGCAACCGTGCATGAGAGCCAAGGATGACTATCCGCACATGTCGGAATCTTACCGCCATCTAAAAGGCCCCTCTATGTCCGCGAATGGGATGAAAATCGTCGGGTCAGGCGCGAGCTTTTCCAGGAACAATGCCATGCACCAGCGTTCCGGTTTATCGAGCATCGCGACTGATGGGAGCAGGAGCGCTTGCACGTCTGACGTACACCGTAGTAACCCTGCAACGGCACGAGCAATGCCTTTATCCAGGAAGCAATAAGGCGCGTTTGTCAGCGACAGAGATGTGCATAGGTCATCGTCGCGCACATCAAGCACATGATCGACAACCATACTCAGGCGATAGACCGTGCGCTCGACCGTCTGCTTCGCCAACCCTGGCGTACGATCGACATCGAAGTGTCGAGCCCATTCCGCGATGGCAACTCCCACGTCGCACGCCAGGTACACCGTCGGTTCGCCTGAGACGTTCCAGCGATTATCGCTCGCTACGCCAGCCCATCTAAAGTCGCGGACATCTGTCACATGCGCCGGGATGTGACGATACGCCACACCCTTCCACGGGATCAGACGGCTGTTGAGCGACACCTAGTAGCCCAGCCCCTCGTAATCAGCGGCGAGAGCCCCGAGAACGAGGTCAGCGCGGCCTCTTTCGATTAGCTGGAGGGCGTTCTGTCCCTCGAAAGCAGGCAACGGCGTTTGCAAGAATTGGGCGAAACCTTCGTGAGTGTAAACACTCAGACCCAGCTCACGGATTTGTTCAATCCGAGCGAGCTGACTCCTCTTAACCTCGTTCTCGGGAAGCGCATCGCGCGCTTCCCAGCGCTCAATCGTCTTGGCGCTCACGGACAGAAGCCGCCCCATGCGCTCGCGAGAGACGCGCATGTCGCCGCGAATCTTCTTTGCGCTAAGCGTGGGGCCCGACCTTTGAGCAGCAACCATAGGAATGCCCTCCCTCCTCAGTCCATCCTACGCCATGTTTGGACATTTGTCTAGATCTGGGCAGGGCAGTTTCGGCCTCGTCTTCAGCCTGGAGGACGTCGCCGCATGTGTCGCCAGACTCCAGATGATAGTGGCGATGGCGCTCTCGACGGGCAGGGTTTGGCCCTCCTGCCAGAGGACCGCGTAGCGATTCTCTACCAGCAGTATTGCGCGTGCGGCTAACTCGTCCGCAAGCGCCCGCCCGTTCGGTATCCTAGTAATCATGATCTCTCCTGCTACCGCTTTACCGAGGCTGCTCTTGCAGGGTCAGACGGGATCGGGTGTGACCAACGTCCCACATCCGACCACGGTCAGCCCGTGGTTTGCCCTGCGACCGCGGTCGCAGTTTTTTGGACCAGGGACGGGCGAGCAGCGCAGCGAGCGCCCCGCGCCCCCAGGATGGCAGACCCTGCGAGCCTCCGTCCCATGACCGCGACCAACTCCGGCTCCCCCGGCTCCGATCTGGGCCTGGGCGCGCTGGCCGCGCGCGCGCACGCGCTGCTCGACGCCCATGGCCGGCCCCTGGCGGCGGAGCGGCTGGCGCTGCACGTCTTTGGTTTGACGGGCATGCACAGGGAGAAGACGGGTTTCTGGCTGGGCCAGCTGACTCGCGTGCTCTCCCCGCACGACCTGTTCACGCAAGGCGCCGACGGGACCTGGGGCCTGGCCGTGTGGGCGCAGAGCACGGAGTCGCTGCGCGGGCTGTGCTATGTGGTGGTGGACGTGGAGACGACCGGGCTCTCGCCGCGCACGCAGAGCCTGATCGAGATTGCGGCGGTGCGCTGCCGTGGCACGGACACCGTGGAGACGTTCACGACGCTAGTTGATCCCGGCCGTCCCATCTCCGCCTTTATCCGCCGCTTTACCGGCATCGACGACGAGATGGTGGCCGGCGCGCCCGGCCCCGGCCAGGCCATCGAGGCGTTCCTGCGCTTTGCCGGGAGCGACGTGCTGGTGGGACACAACGTGCGTTTCGACCTCAACTTCCTGGGCGAGGCCGCGCAACGCCACCTGGGCACGGCCATCGTCAACGAGAGCCTCGACACCATCGCGGTGGGCCGCCTGCTCTTTCCGGGTCTGGGCCGGCCGTCGCTGGACCGCCTGGCCGAGGCGCTGGGCCTCAGCGCGCCGACGCGCCACCGGGCCCTGGCCGACGCCGAGCTGACCGCGCGCGCCTTCTGGCAACTGATCGAGCGCGCGGAGGGGCAGGGTATCGGCTCACTGGAGCGGCTGCAGGGCGCGCTGGGCCTCACCGGCGGCGAGGGCCGCGCGCGGCAGCGGTCGGCGCGGCGCTCCGGCCAGAGACTGCTCGATCCCACCTTGCGCGAGGGGCTGCCGTGTACGCCGGGCGTCTACCTGATGAAGGACGAGCACGGCGAGATCATCTACGTGGGCAAGGCCAAGAACCTGCGCGCCCGCGTCTCGTCCTACTACAACCAGCCTGCCGGCTACAAGCGCAAGATCGACGGGCACCTGGAGGCGGTGCGCGAACTGGAGACGATCGGGACCGGTTCGGAGCTGCAGGCGCTGATCCTGGAGAACCAGCTGATCAAGCGTCACATGCCGCGCTACAACGTGCAGCAGCGCAGCTACGAGCAATACCCCTTTATCCGGGTCGACGTGCAGAACGCGTTCCCGCGCGTCTCCGGTACGCGCGAGATCGCCCCCGACGGCGCCCGCTACTTCGGGCCGTACCGCTCGGGCACGGCGGTGCGCACCATGGTCGACCTGGTGCAGCGCCTCTTTCCCATCCGCACCTGCACCAAACAACTCTTCGTGGACGAGGCCAGCGGCGCGGTCAGGACGGGCCGAGCCAGGAGTGGCGCGAGCGCGACCAAGGCGACCAAGGCGACCAAGGCGACCAAGAAGGAGAGCGTCCACGGCAGTCCCTGCCTGCGCTATTCGCTGGGCCGCTGCCTGGGGCCGTGCCACGGCGCGGTCGACCCCGCGCGCTACCGCGAGACCGTCGACGCGGTCTGCGGCTTCCTGGGCGGGACGGGCGACGAGTTGCTGGCCCGCGTGGAGGCCGAGATGAACCGCGCCGCGGAGCGCCTGCGCTTCGAGCAAGCGGCCGTGCTGCGCGACCTGCTGCGCCAGGCGCGGCGGGTGCTGGTCTCGCAGCAACTGCTGGCCGGCGCGATCGAGCGCCACAACCTGCTGATCGTCTACCCCTCCAGCGAGGCTGGCCATGCCGAAGTGTTCGGCATCCGCCACGGTCGCCTGCACGAGCAACTGCGCCTCGACGCGCGCCGTCCGCTGCGCGAGTTGCAGGCGGACTTGCGGGCGCTGTGTCTGCGCCTGCTGGCGTCGCGGGAGCCGCCGGCGCTGATCGGCCGCGAGGAGGTCGATGGCATCAACATCATTGCGCGCTGGATCTATCGTCACAGCGACGAGCGCAGCTTTATCCCGCTGCATGACCGTCACGTGCCGACGGTGGCGCAGGCGCTCGACGCGGTGCGCGCCTGCCGGGGGTAGTTGCCAGTTGCCAGTTGCCAGTTGCCAGTTGCCAGTTGCCAGTTGCCAGTTGCCAGTTGCCAGTGGGCCGTGGGCCGTGGGCCGTGGGCCGTGGGCCGTGGGCTCGTACGGCGCACCTACTAGCGGCTGGCAACTGACAACTGACAACCGGCAACTGGTACACTTCGGGTGGGCGCTACGCAGCCCTCAACATAACGTGGTGATGGTAGCCGCCGAGCGCGGCCGTGGACGGGCAAGACGACAGCATGAAGATTTCGGAACGCAAACATCGGCTCCGCAGGCGCGGAGTCGTGCCCGTGGCGATGGACGCAGCGCCACGGCAGGCAGAGTCGACCTCTACGTCCGGGCGCGGGCGCACCGGCGGCGCGACCGTGCAGAAGGCCGCGAAGCCGCGCTGGCAGCCGGGGCCGCGCTATCAGATCACCTTCGGCCTGATGTACCTCGTCTTCGCGCCGATCCTCTTCCTCAACACGCTGTCACTGGCCCACGCGCCCAAGTCGAAGTACCATCCGGGCCTTCTTGAGTTGGGCCTGCCGGTCGTGTTCTTCCTGTTCGGGGTGTGGTGGCTGTACCGCGGCGTCATGGCGACGCGCCGCGCGCGCGCCAACGCCGCCTCCGGGGCGCCAACCGGCGCCGCGACGGCGCCGCGCCCAACGAAGGCCATCGCGACGGCGCCGCGCCCAACGAAGGCCATCGCGACCACGGCCGCCAAAGAAACCAGGATACGTCCGAGGCGCAACTCCAGTTCGGCATGAGGGCAGACGGCATAGACGGCAAAGTCTCCACACTTCCATGTGCGCGATTTGCTAGAATGTAGCGACGTAGTGCATGACAAGGAAGTGATATGCGAGAGTTGTTAGCGACCGTTGCGGGACTGGTGTTCGGCAATATCCTCGACGTCAAGGGCGATCTCGACCACTTCGGGGTCATCGCCGTTTTCCTGTTTGTCCTGGTCGAGAACTTCGGGCTGCCGATCCCTGGCGAGACCATGCTGGTCACGGCGGCGGTCTACGCGCGGGCGACGGGACACATCAACATCTTTTTTGTGGCCCTCTGCTGCATCGTCGGCGTCTGGTCGGGCGCGACCCTCTCCTATCTCGCCGGGAGGAAGGGCGGCGTGCCCTTGATGACCCGCCTGCACGTCCCCGAGCGTCATCTGGCCCGCGCCGAGACCTACATGACGCGCTGGGGTCCGTATACGGTGGTGCTGGGGCGCTACGTCGCTTTCTTGCGCTCCTATATCGGCTGGCTGGCCGGCATCAACCGCATGAAGGCGGCGCCCTTTTTCCTGTGGAACCTGATCGGGGCGACGTTGTGGACCGTCACGTTCACCATCGTCGGCTATTTCGTCGGCGACAACCTGGGCCGCATCTGGGGCTTCCTCAAGCCCTTGGGCAGCGTCGGCATCGCGATTGCCGTTATTGCCGTCGCCGCCGTACTGGCACTGCTCGTGCTGCGTCATCGCCGCGCCGAGCGTAAACTCGACGAGCCGCTCCCGCCTTCCGGCATGAGCACGGGTACGGTCACAGGCGGGGTCACGACCGTGCTGAGTGAGGGGGAGCGCGAGGACGTCGTCGTGGTGACGGTCAGCACGAGCAAGACGGTCGCGCCCATACGAGAGTTCGGTGGCTAAGGCAGGCCGCAACGACCCCTGTCCCTGTGGCAGCGGGCTCAAGGCCAAGAATTGTTGCCTCTCACGCGGCCCGCTCGACCCAGCCGCAGTGCTCGTCTCGCAATCCTCGCCGGCGGCCAAACTCGCCGCGCGCTGGCTAAGCGCGGCGCGGCGCCGTTTTGAGGGCGATCAGGCTATCGACGACACGATGCGTCGTAAGGCGGAGCAGTTCCTGCGCGTCAGCCATGGTTGGAATCCTGACGCCTTCGACGAGCGCGGCCTTCCGCGCGGCGACCTTGCCCTCCTGGCCCCCGCCTTCAATGGCCAGGCGGCCGCCGTCTACGGTGCCCTGGCCATCGGACTTGCCCACCTGCTGCTCGACCAGCTTGACGAGGCGCGGGCCTGGCTCGACGTCCTCTCCGGCCCGCACGAGGAGCAGATGCTCAGCTACCTTGCTGCCGCCGGTCTGCCGCGCGATTCCTTCATCGGGCTACCCGACCAAGCCCTGCGCTGGGTCGACGAGGCCGAGCCGCCGCGTGACTTCTAGTAGCTTGTCAAGCCTTCTCTCCCCGGCCGAATGCGATCGGCGTACAATGGGCATGGGCTCGATGAGCGAACAAGAGCTGCCCCAATGGAGCAACATGGATGATGGAGGCGGTCTACGACGCCATCGCGGAGTGGTATGATACTGCCGTTCGCGAAGGTTCTCTCATCCATGATCTCGTCCTCCCTACTATCTGGGATATGATAGGCTCCGTCGACGGCCGGCGCATCTGCGATCTGGCCTGCGGTCAAGGCATCGTGTCACGGCAGTTGGCGATGCGCGGGGCGGCGGTTGTGGGCGTGGATATCTCGGCCAAGCTGCTGGGGATTGCCCGGCGCGATGAAGACACAGACCCGTTGGGCATCGCCTATCAGCAAGAGGACGCGCAAGGACTACATACGCTCCCCGATGCCGGCTTCGATGGGGTTGTGTGTAATATGGCGTTGATGGACATCCCGGACGTGGCGGCGACGTTCCGCGCCGTGCGCCGCATTCTCCAACCCACGGGTTGGTTTGTGTTCTCGATCACTCACCCCTGCTTCCAGACGCCTGTATCTCGTTGGATCGAGGATGCCGACGGCACTATGAGCCGAGCCGTCCGCGCTTATTTTGACGAGGGACTATGGCGTTCCAGCAATCCAACGGGAGTGCGAGGCCAGGTCGGCGCTTACCATCGCACGCTGGCCACGCACATCGGCGCGCTGACCGCTGCGGGGTTGTTCGTGCAGCAAATCTGCGAACCACGGGTGACAGGGAGCATAGCCGATCAGGCTCCAGGGTACGGCGAGGTCCCTGCTGTCCTTGTCGCGCGATGTTACATCAGCGCAAGGTCCGATAGTTTCTGAGCGAGGGTAACGGCAAACGCCTTTCTATTATGTTGGCGGCGCACAATAAGACGGCTTGCATCGCTTCCATATTGTAACGGAAGGCGTATTTTTCGAATAGGAGGTGCGGAAGCGCTCGTTTTGGACTTGCGTGCTTGTCGCGGATTAGCCTCGATTGGTTCGATCGCTATTGTAGGCTTCGATCATCACCTGTAGCAGCCCAGCCTTGCCGACGATGTCGAAGCAGTGCGCATGCACCGTCACGCCCACGGCGCCGCGTCGTACGTCGCCCAGCGAGGTCACAACCTCCTGGTCTGCCTCGATAGGCTGGCCGCACACCGGACAGGCCGTTGGCCTGTCCTCGCGGGCCACGCCCGGCACGGTACGCAACTCGTCCAGCGTCAGTATACTGGCGTCGTCCGGTCGCGAGGATAGTCCTTTTCCTGTGGTCACAACCCTCTCCCTTCCAACGCCAATTAGGTTGGTGTCCGCTATCTAGAGCGCATAGCTTATGATAGCTCCCACATCCGTCTGGGTGGTACCACGGTGACGCATGGACGCCTTACAATTTCTCCTTTACTTTGTTTCTTGTCTCCATCACCGCACCGCATGACGCAGAGCCACTCAACGCCCGTTCCACAGCCTGGCGATAGGGCAGAGGCGTCCGAGGCAGAATCGCGCGTATCGGCGTGGGATCTCCAATCGCATCGGCCGTCATGCTATCCACAAGGCCCTTAATCGACCCTCTCGGGAGCTTGCTCACACGCTCCACGACCGGTGCGAGCGCGTCTAAGAGCGTGCGCGGGACATGGATTTTGGTGGGATGGTGTCGGCCCAGGATCTCTGCCGTGATGTCGACCATCTGATCATTCGTCAGAATGTCATCACACCCCACGTCGTAACAGTGCCCATAGGCTCGTGGATCGTTGAGGACACCGACAAGATAGTAGACCAAATCGTCAACGGCGATATTACGCCACTTTTGCGTCCCGTTGGCGATCATGAGGGCGACGGATCTCTTGGCTTGGCTCACCATCATGTCGAACCCTTGTCCGCCCACGCCAACGATCTGGCCGGGCTGGATAACAGTCACATCGAGGCCGCTATTCAAGAGAAACTGTTGCGCCTCCCAACGCCCGCGGACCCACGCGCTCGGTGAATCCGGCGCGACTCCCAGGGAGGTCACGTACAGCAGGCGGCGCACGCCGTTTGTCCGGCACGCCGTCACGATGTTCTCTAATCCAGCCATCTCGACATCCATAAAGCCCTGGCCCGCCGTACTGGCAGGTTGGGGTGAGAGCGTATGGATGGAGATGTAGACAGCATCGACGGATTGCAGGGCACACTGCATCGACGCGAGATCGGAGATGTCACCCTGGACAACCTCGCAACCAGCGGTAACCAGATCCTGGGCCCGCGCCGGGTTCCGCGCCACACAGCGGACGGCGTATCCGTCCGCGAGGAGAGCTTTGGCGACATGCCTTCCGAGGAAGCCCGATGCCCCGATAACAAGAATCTTTTTCATGGTGCTCCTTTGTTCTCCCGACGGGACCGCACGCGCGGCCCCTTGGTTTCCTTGGACGGCCCCCTATGGTCAGATGCTTAGCCACGATCCGACAACTCACGATCCTGGGCGATGAGGAACTCGCCGCCGACCGCCTCGGCCAGTTGCGCCCCGAAGAGAGCGCCGGGGGTGTAGGCGCCTGGCCGGCCTTCGCCCTTGAGCAGTCGGTGCGTGACTTCCGCTGCGGTCGCGGCGGTAAAGTCCATGCCGTCGCCGGCGCGGAGCCACCCTTCGCGGACTGTTCCGGATGACCATTCCGCGCGGGCGTGCGCCCACGAAAATTGCCGGGGCCGGTCCTGTGCCCGCGTCTTGACCCGCGCCAGCCTGCTGGCTGCGAAACCGGTGACGCCCGGGATGCGAAAGACGGCAGACACGGCGGGCATCATCAGTCGGACAACAACGCTGGTCGGCGCCACACTGGAGGCGGCCACGACGATGTCTGCCTTACTGGCCCGCCACGCTGCCAGCAACTCGCCGCTGGGAAGGCTTGCCGAGGAGACCGCATCGCCATCCGGAGTCGTCAGCTGCGTCGGTTCCCCAAAAACGGGGGCCGGCGCCAGGCGTCCGTGCCGAACCTCCCAACCGCCGGACGGAATGCCGTCCACGATGCTGTGGGCTAGGGCCAATACGGTTCAGTTAAGGGAAACAGGACGAGATGACTCCTACCGCGGAGTGTGGCATGCTGAGATTTACGACGATCACAGGGTGTCACACTCAGCAAAGGAGTCATCCCATGGGATTTATAGCA
>JAABUZ0100000599.1_pt1 | contig 85975 bp, 86 predicted proteins | sample 5562091 | NCBI WGS metagenome assembly JAABUZ01 (sample SAMN12813069, study PRJNA571459) | rock metagenome | isolation source: Antarctica rocks | place: Antarctica: Victoria Land, Linnaeus Terrace sud | collected 2015-12-21
CATTCTGGGGGTGGTGGTTAGTGGGGGAGGGGGAGGGTGGTAAGGGGGAGGGGCGAGGGGAAGAGGGGTGGGAGGGAGGGGGATGAGGAGGCGGGGGCGGAGGGAGTGGGACAGGGAGGGGGAGGACGTACGTCTGTCCGTTGTGGAATTTGGCGTGGGGGGGCCAGCGGGGGTTGAAGACGTGGGTGGGGGACCAGTCGGCGTAGAAGGATCCGACGGATTGTAGGAGAGCGGTGATGGTGAGGAGGATGCGGCCGGGGGTGAAGAGGGATGCCATGGGGTTGGTTTGGCGAGGGAGGGTTGGGGGTGACGAAGAGGGTGAGGTGGTGGATGGTCTGTTGGTGTTGGATGGCGCGCTGGTAGTTCTGAAGGTTATAGATCCAGGATTGAGCTCTGTGGATGAAGCGAGAATTGGGACTAAATAGAAAGTTCAGAGCTGCTGGGGAGCGCGAGGGTGGGCTTGATGTAAACACTAAGAGTGCGATGCAAGAAGCTCCGACGTAGATAGCGGGCTGCCGTCACTGGAAAATGTGTGCCTGCAATAGTAGGTGTACTACTGAAAGATTGAGCTTGATCAAGGAGAGAAGAAAATCAAGCATTTGAGCACGATGAAGAAGATTTGAAAGAGAGGCCTGCTGCTTTCTTGAATTCAGAAGTAGCATCGCAAATTCTGCATGGATCCGGTCCGTGCTTTGAATGATGACAAGACCCAGAGTGCACTCGGATCCGAAGTCTCCGAATGTGCGAACAAGTTAGTAAGGAAGACTCTTCCTTTCTAAACAGGAGTAAGGGTAACCCGTAAGTACTTTGAAGCTGAATGAAGATGCAAATAAAAAAAGAAACGGTCACACACGAAACGAAAGAAAAAATCAAAAAGTCGGCACACCCACCCACCACGATCATCCCATCAACGAAAGCAGGTGTAATCCAATACCGCCACCCGGCGGTGGAAATGTCTCTGCAGAATTGCTTCCCTCAAGGGTCATTTCCATTGCTTAGAGGTGACAATCTTCGGGGGTTACCCGCCCGAGTTATCGCCTACCGCCGGGTTCGAACTGGGCACCTGAGACTTTCACATGGGGCATGTGGGATCTTCGCAGGTGGGAAACGGGGGTCTCCTTTACTTGTGACCATTACAGCCGAGAATATGATTTTTTATTACAGTATATAATCCAAAGTAAGATCCGAACACTAGCTTCTTCCTTCATTTGTGATGAACCCATTAAGCACATGCGCATGGGCGCTGTGGGGCATGTCTCTTCATTCAAATGTTGCTACTCAAAACCTCAACAAACACCCTCCACATCCACATCACCAACGCTCCCGCCAGAAACCCCCATGCCAGCCCCTCCCTCTGCCCCAGGACCCTCTCTCCCCTAGCCTTAAAGCCCGTAACCCAAAGCCTCTGGCCCCTATCCCTCCTCGCAACACTCAGTCCCGGCAGCCCATCCAGGCTCTCCGCATTCCACTGGGCTTGATATTTCTGCAACTCATTTTTGTCGATCATCTTCGAAGCCCAATGGCCCATTGTCTCCCTGTCTTTGAGGATTGGCGTCAAGGCACTTTCTGACAGGTCTGAGTCGTCTGTGGGAACGGGCTGTGAAGCCAAGAAGGGAACGCCGTATCCGCATGAGGTTTGGCACTGATCATTCCGTCAAAACTACCATCTATGCGCTCCATCGGAATTGAAACACTTGAGGATAGGAAATTTGAGAAAGACGGCTCTACCTTGAAGACATCCAACTCAATAATTGCCCTCGCCCCATCAATCCTCCTCTTACCCATCCGCTTCAGCAATGGCTCAAACTCCTTTGAATCCCATTCCACAACCCTTCCTTTGCAGAACCAGCGCATAATCCGGGGCGACATGTCGAAGGAGCAGAACATGATCGTGACTCGTCCATTCTCGTAGACATGAGAGATTGTCTCGCAGCCGGAGCCCGTAGTGTCAATGTAGGCGACGTGGTTGGGGGAGAAGACTGTGAGGGTGGTGGAGGGGAGACCTTTGGGGGATATGTTGATGTCTGTTGCAAGATGGTCAAAGAGGGAAATCTACAGAGAGGGCTGAGAACAGAATGCGTCCTAGACAGAACTGGTTTTTTGGACATTGCCTGGAATTCACAGGGAAATGGGAAGTAGAAAATTCTTGCTACGTACGGCGGCCGGTAAGGGGAGCGGATGCCGTGAAAAAGACTGATTGCTGGAGAGCCTTGGGACGACGTTAGACCAATGGCCTGTGTCGAAGAAAAAGGAGTGAAAGAAGATACCCAATCTCGAAGATTATCCGGAATTGAGTCATAGAACTTAACCATGTTGAAAATCGCCCTTCACAGGTACTAAATGGACAACAGAAGAAACGAGATAACAACCGCTGTAGAGGAAACATAGACATCAAGAGAGAGGGAATATATAGAGACGATGTCTTAAAAGAAAAGGAACTAGAGACCGGGTGAGTACTAGAATCATGAGTGAGTCAAAAGTTGCAGGAAGCCAGAGTACGCTAGCGATGCAGGTTCATCTTCGCCTCTAAAGATCGAATAAGATAGAATCAATTCCTGGTCATCTAGGAGGGACTAAAAGGCATGTACTTCAGACCCAGAAACAAATCTAAACTGAAATGGCTTTGTAATCAATTGTGTCTGTTTTTTTGTATCCAGGTAGATTGCTGCTCTACTTTTGCCAATTGGCTTAGCGGTTTATATTGTCATTCATCATAACATTGTGGTCCTTCTCATTCCCATCTCTTCCACTCCTCCACCAACATTGCTAACTCCCTCATCCTCTCCTCCTTTGGCCACTGCTGCACCTCGAAATTCCTTGCCTGCAAATCCTTCTCGACTCTGTACCTTTGCACCGCCGCGTTCCTCAAGATCTGCATGTCATCTTTCTGACAAGCTTCCTGGAAAACCTTTCTCATTCGAGACGAGTAAAGTTGACAGCTTATGCCTACATGCGGTGGAGCTACAGATTTCGGATGTCGTTTGAAGTCCGTAGCTACCGGCAAATCGTGTTTAATAGCCGGCCAGACAGCCTCATCGTAACAATCCTCGCATACGGTGAGTTCTGGAAGACCCGGAATGAAATACCACTCCTGGTCTAAAAGCATATCATCCCGCGAGCATTCTGGGATGCCTGCGATGCGGTGGGCGAGGCCAATAAAGCGAAACATGTTGGGTGGACGGCGGTACTCTTCTGCGTGTTTGGCGGTATCCGAGAGAAGACTGAGATAGGTTGTGAATCGTTTGCTATCTATCCTCATGCTGCAAGCGCGCTCTTGCCTGTGATGGTGCCCGTGGGATTTGTGGAACACACCTCGTAGGGTAGGCTGTAGAGCCTCAAGGCTCCGTACACATTGTGGACATATCTGAAAATCATGCACACTTTTGCCTGTCTCAGGATCTGTGAGACGGTACCAGTCTCGGGTTTCTCCAACTTTACCCGGGCATGGCCGTTCGTGTGCCACTATGTCTGCAATGGCATACAGTAGCTCGACATCACCCCGTCGCTTGTTCATAATCGACGTCCAGGCCATGCGGACCCATGGTGTGCTGAAATCACAGCGGATTTCGTCATAGTCGGCAATTTTTCTGAACTTTGGTTTGAAGTGACGTTCGTATCCAGCATTGGAAACAGCATCTCGACATGTTGGGCATACTGAAAATGTATGTAGCCCACCAGCCAGTGTATACCAATCGTCATAGCCTGTAACAGGGGTTGGCCGGGGACAGAGGGGTAATGCCATTGGCATGGCGCCGACTGACACCGCGCGGCCGGGCATGGTAGGTCTTCGCGAACGTGAAAGCGAACGGGAAACTTGGTCTAGTTCTAGAGGAGCAAGATTATTGCTGAACTGCGGGCGTGTATCAGCATTGGATGAAGCTCGACGGCGTTGACCCAAGGTCGGTGGCTTCAGGGCTGATGGCTGAGTGTCAAATGGCGCCAAGGACAGATGCCTGCTACCATTGTACAAAGCCTGATTGGCAGCTTCAGTGCCGTGCGAGAACGATTTTTTATGATTTGCAGGTGACGGTGCTCTGACGTCGATTTGAGGGTCATAGCTTCCTGTAGGCGCGGGCAAGGGTAGAGGCGATGTCCTACGAGACTTGGGATCGTACCGCCGAGATGGTCTCTCGTGTTCGCTTTCGGAAAATAGAAAGGTTGGGGTTTGAGGAGTTTGTGGCCACTGGAGAGGCGTCTGGAGAGGCGTCTGGGGAGGCGTCAAAGGCGAACGTGCGACGGCGTCGCCTCTATGATCACGGTCCGAAGGCGGGTGTTCAGGAGGTGATGCCCACGGAGAATGAATTGGGGGGTTGACTGGTGAGCCCACGGGTGAGGCACGAGGAGATGCTCTTCTTCGGTCATGTTGCATGTGCTGAAGCATGACATTTGCCGCTTGAAGACCTACCCCAAGAGGAACTGACTGCGGCGGTGGCGCTCTCCCATCCATGGAAGACCTCGCCCGTGGCGGCGGTGTTACCGGTCGCAGCCCCGAGCTGAGCCTCTTTTCAGGTCTGGGAGTGTGGTCACGTTCCAGAGGTATAAAGGCTTTTCGTGGGGAATCCGGTGAGTCCCGTCCAGAAGCGTACCAAGCTCGATTCGTCGAATGCCCTCGACGATCATCGTCCGAGTCGTAGGAGGAATGGTGGTAGGAATGAGATCTGTTGGTAGCACTGGCTGGAGTAGCAGGCTCTCCAGGATAAGCAGCAGCGGATACATGTCTAGCCATTGACGGTCTCGAAGGTCGAGGCTCACCTCTAGTATAATCGGTCTCCGTCTCCGCGCTGTTGTCGAAAGGTTGAGGCCCACGGCTCGGTTTTCTGGCAGCTTGCCGCGTGCGACTTGGTTCACGCAGTGAACTCTGAGCGAGGTTTATTTTCGGACTCATCGTCTCCGGAGACAACAGATGATGTCCAGTGATGTGAAGTTCCTTCGGCTTTGGTTGGGGTACAAATGCGTACGGAGATGGCGCTCTTTGCCAAAGTGATGTGTCTGCCTGTAATGAGGCTTGAGACTCAAAGTCTGTCTCTACTTTTGGCCTTGTTGCCCTTCCTCGGCCTTGTTCTGGAGTTTCCGCAGTAGGCTTGTGATTGGCATATTTGGGTTCCCGTTTTTCATCATAGGTGAGAGGGATCTCAATCCCTTCTTTTGGGATATAGACATACCGCTGGTCTCGGTTCAGGTTGGCTGCATTTGTAGGAGTACTCGGCCCAATGCTTTCACTTGAAGAGTCAGAATTGCTATCGCTGACCTCTTCTGGCAAGATTGTACGGCCGGCCGAAAGAGACACATTGGCATCCAGAATGATCGGCTGCTGATCAAGGATTCCACGTGACTGTGCCTCCTCGGAACTGGTATCTGACCTCGCTGGCGGATATTCGCGGGAAAGTGCGAGACTCTCATCCTCAGCTCGAGGGAAGGGTGGCCAGGACCTTCGAGGCTGGTGGCACGATTGAAAGGGTGGTTGAGGCCTGGGGACGGTGCAAGGGTACTGGTGCCTCACATCGTGTTCGTAGTTATGGTCATAAGCTCGTGGCGCTTTGTCGTTGAAGTCGTACCGTCTAGCCATGGGTCAGCGGTGTCTTGAAGTCAGCAATTGATGGCAGGATACTCATTACTACCCCCTCTATCCCACCCCGGCCGTGAATGTTGGTAATAATCGTGATCGTAGAAGGAAGGCATAGCGCTGGCATCTATAGTCCAGCCTGAGCTCGGGAAGCATTCTTTCAGGGAGAGCAACGCAATTTTGACAGCGATCGTTTCATGTTCACGAATGTCATAGTATGAAGACTGGCTGAGTAAGGCTATGAGGAGCTGAAGATGAAGGCTGAATAGTCATTGGTTATTGGAAGCGAGACCTCTTGTGCAGTTCGGTGAGGGACCCTCCACGATACTTTTGAAACCCCTTCCTAACCAGCGACGCAGTGGGGAGTGAATTCACATGAGAAGGCAGTAGGGTGGTGGGGAAGGATGTGCTCCAGCTTTGTCGCTAAAATACTCGACGTTGGGGGCCATTTCCAGGCTCTAGCTTCCTGATCGGCAAAATGCTGCAAGGGAATCTCTGCGACCGCGGCTGGCAACGCACGATGATTGGGGACCCCTCCTGACCTTTCTAGCCTCGAACAATTCACGCTCGAGGGTCTGGAAATCTCCCATATGGCAAGAGAGACACCATTGGCAATTATACGAATCCAGAATTAGGGACACTTGCAACATCTGATGTGTTCCGCATTGAATTCTGCCGTAAAGCGAGGGTCATCATCACTGAGACTGCAGTGGCGTACAACCATCATTAGGATGCCTTGCAGGACATTAATGCACAAGATTCCTTCTTGTCGGCTACTGTATCGCCTTCCTCAAAAATCCCTCAATCTCTCTATCGGAGTCCGCTTCGGCATCGGCAGGCGGTCTGTCTCTTCCCTCCAGTATCTCTTGAAGTGGCTTCTGTCTCCTTCGCATCGAATCATCTCTGTTCCCTTCATCTTCGCTGTCGACATCCTGCGAAACATTTGTAGCCCCGTCTGACGCTTTGAGCGCTTCGGTTGCCGCCGGGCTACCCTCCTCATTCTTGCTGGTTTTCCCAAAACGAAACTCCGAGCTCAAGCCTGCAAGTTTCAGGAGCCATGGTCGTAGGAGGTAGTAAGCGCCTATGATAAGGAGAAGCCGGATTGTTCTGCGGTGGGGAAGCCGTAGAATGTTTTCTTCTGTGTAGCGCTGGGCATCCTGAAGCCATGTCTGAAGCTTCTCAATGGTGGAGTAATCCATGGCTGTAGAAACTTACGACGGCCTTATTATCTTAGTAAACATTCATGGACGAAGTACAATTATTAGTTTACCGCGGCGACTGTTGGGAAGAATTGTGAGAGATGTGGACTTTTTCAGTGTTATCAAACCAACAAATCGAGCAAAATCTCCTCATCCGCTCAAACCTTGCCGGTCTTGGCAACTTCGGGCCGAGAGCCTAGAACCTCCGCTCGCGCCGCTACGTCGCGCCTTCGCGATTGAGGTCGTTCTCACCGACATTCAAAGGGAGAGATATTCCTTCGAGACCTTGGTACATCAGCAAAGGCCGACGTCGCTTGAACCGGAATGCCAGATGAAAACGATGATGCGCTGGAGGAAGTATGGGCTATCTTCATCATTGTCGACGCTGACTGACATGATTAGCGACTCAAAGCCGCGCTCTGGTTCTCGATTGGCAAAATCGTCGATGAGGAGACACTCAAACTAGGAGTGAACGCTACTCCTCAGTTTATAGGCGCATTGACAGAGATGATCTGGGCGCAGATTGGTACGACAGATGCACAAGAGCAGTGAATTCAGAACTGCGATTCTGATCCGGATTTGTTCTAGAGAATGTCAGCCAAGATCTTGAGAGCTTCTCAAAGTACGCCACTGCGGATTGTCATGGTCATGTCGGCTCATTGTAATATAGACATGCTGGACGTAGCACAATCTCCGTTGACGACGTATTGCTGCTCGCTCGACGCAACGAGGGCTTAGAAGCCGTTCTTCGAAGCTTTCTGGACAGACAGGGAGTCCGCAAGAACAAGTCCATAAAGAAAATGATGAACTGATCAACAAACTATCGAGAAGGCTCGGCGACGATCAGGACCATGGAGGATGATGGCTACAAGCTCGGTCCCAATTCTATCAAGGGCCTCCATTAAGGCATCGGCCTCCCAAGGTTTCCTCAAAAGGCAAAACTCAAATCGCTTGAAGTAGAACGACGGCGGAGACATCGAGCTCGCGAGGCTGTGCCATCGTCTCGGTCTTGTGGACAAGGACATTTGAGGACTACCGTCAATCTGTGACCGAATTGATCCAGGACGGCCCTCGAGTGACTGTGATCTCATCCAAGCTGGCGAGCAGGAGCGTGCTGTGTTTTCGTGTTGCATTCTCAGTCATAACGTCGGAGAGTCGCATCCAACCGGCAAGGTCTGGAACAATTCCTCGAAGGTCGACATTTCCTCTTTTGCCACGGCCATAGGCGAATGCTGACTACTACGCGGTATTCTTATGAAGGATTAGTAATAACAGTAGGCCATTGTTCGGAGATAATGAGCAATCGTGTACATACGATCACTCATGCACAGAGTGGTGACAGGATCAATAACAGGCAGCATAATTCGCGCAGTTGCTGAACAGATGATGCTAATGTACACGGCCTATTGGGCTTGCAACCTACTCTGGGATCTCTTTTATTTGTGACTAGCTCGTCTTGACGAGGATCTTGACTTGATTGTCTTTATCGTTGATCAATCTCTTGAACCCTTCCTCTTCGATTGCGTCCATTTGGATGATTTCCGTGATCATCGGTTCCGGTTTTAGTTGGCCTGTAAGTTGTTGGTCAATCCATTCGTCCTGAGAATGTGGAGCTCCTCACCTGATTCAATGGCGTCGATGACCTCTTGGAAGTCTCCGTCAACATAGGTCGCGATTCCCATATATTTGCGTTCCCTGAATGCAAGATGGTTCGGAATAAACGTCGCTGACTTTTCCCAGACTGCAATATTGACAATCGTTCCTCTAGCGCGAACGGAAAGAATAGCCTGATCGAGACCTGCTTGAACTCCAGCTGCATCGTACGCTAGGTTCGCTCCTTTATTGTTACATAATTCGCGCACTCTGGCGGGTATGTCATCGTTCGTGGGATCAAGGACATGATCAGCTCCGAACTGCTTGGCAAACTCCCTCCGCCGCGAGGCCAATTCGGAGACGATTATGTTCCCTGCGCCTTTCGCCTTCAGGATTTGAACTACTGCAAGGCCTATGGGCCCACCACCCAACACAAGACAGGAGTCGCCCTGCTTGAACGGACTTATCTTGACGGCATGCCATGCTACGGCCAGAGGCTCAACAAGGGCTGAGATCGGATTAGCCTAGCCGCCGTTATACGGTAAGCCGTCTCACCTCCGACTTCCAGGGAAATAGATTCCGGAATATGGACTACGGCGTGGCGTGGAAGAACAACATGCTCGGAAAGACCACCACCCCATCCTAAACCTCTAATTAGCAAGGTTCTTGCATAGATTATGCTCTCTGTACCACTTAGCCCGACAAATCCATTGCCGTCACAGCAATTGATGTACCCTTCCTGACACGCACCACACGTCCCGTCGTATATGATGGGTTGGCACTATATGATTTCGGAGTCAGCATTCCTTCTTGAAGTTTGGGGATGGAGACATAACGCATGTCTCTCGAGCGAATGCTCGCTGGACGTGTCTCAAGGCTCTTCAAATGCTCGAAAAGGGGTAAAGAAGCTCGAAAAGGATAACCTACCACGACACGATCGCCAGGCTTGACATCTTTGATGTCTTCCCCAACCTCTTCGACAACGCCGCTAAATTCGTGGCCCATGGTCAAGGGTACCTGTTCGTTTGTGATGGGATGTGGCCTGGTGGGCATGATGCTCGCGCCTCCGAGGTACTCATGCAGGTCTATGGTGTTCAGCAAAACACCTGAGGCTTATCGAAGTTTCCAGGAGCAATACCTGTTCCACAAATGCCACAAAAGGCCGGCTTGACCTACGAGAAAGGGGCTCAGCATCACATCCTACAAAGTCACCAGTCACGGCATCTCGTACCTTTACCTGGTCCTTCCCACATTTTGGGACCTCAACCTGTTCAAGGCGGATGTCCTTCTGGCCATGGAATCTCAGAGCTTTCATCATCCTGCCTAGAGGCAGACGTTTCAACGCAGAGCTGAGTAAGGGACAATCAGCGCTGATTCTGGACGTTCAGGCTTTCTCAGAGCGAGCTTGCACTTATCGCGCACAGAACAATAAAGCCCATCTGATGGCCAAAGTCCCATCATTCGGACTGTCGCGCGGCATCTTGGTCGACTTATGCCGTGTCCTCGACCCCACTTGACTGTGGCGGGGTAAAGAGGGACATTTCGCCACACACTGCAAAGCGTGGAAACATTCTCCCGTCTCCACGCGGGAACAGCTACTGCTATGCTATCTTCGGCACGCTGACTTGAGTCGTGGACCTGTTGTCGAATGTGTGACACGCGCCTGAGCCCACGACACTGTCAGTCGACGAGCGGAGTGCTTTCCGCTCATTGTTCGCTGCTCTTTGCCGAAGCAAGCGGCGACAGTGGGATTAGCTTTCGGCAGCAGCAAGCCGGCACTGTGGGTTTGAAGTCTGATTGGTAGAGACAAGAGCGCTTTGAAAGGTGCTGTACCGAGTACTTCGGTTGCTGTCTACTCAATCTGCCGCTTAAGGACAACGGCCTGGAGTGACCTCATCTCTCACTTTTCTCTCCCACATGAGAGCTTCACCTCCACCTATAATCCGTTTTACGGTCTCCAGTTTCACTCAATCTACTCTTCCTTATCATTTTACTACCTCCTGCGAATCACCCTATTCTCGTACACGATGCCGTACCCAGATAAGTTTGAGGGTTTTCGGGTTCAGTCCCAGGACAAGTGGACCGAATTCAAGAAGGAAGAAGTAAGCTGATCGCGATTCGATTGCAATCGGCATGTCTGACCCTGGGCGCAGTTTGATGTCAAGCCATTCGGTGATCGTGACGTGGATATCAAGATCGATGCCTGCGGTGTCTGCGGCTCAGATGTCCACACTATCAATGGTGGCTGGGGAGACGCCCCAATGCCTCTCTGCGTAGGTCACGAAGTCATCGGCAAGGCTATCAAGGTCGGCGACAAGTGCACGACCGGCATCAAGGTTGGCGACCGCGTAGGTGTCGGCGCCCAGATCGCGTCCTGTCTGGAGTGCAAGAATTGCAAGTCTGATAATGAAAACTACTGTCCTCACATGGTTGGTATGTTTCTGGAGGGAAACCCTGTACAGTGGGAGATTACGCTAAAAGACTGTACCAGATACCTATGGCGCACCTTGGCCCGAAAGCGGAGTGATCGGTCAAGGTGGCTTCGCGAGTCACATCAGAGCCCACGAATACTTCACTTTCCATATTCCCGATGCCATTAAAACCGAAGATGCCGCTCCCATGATGTGCGCTGGTCTTACCACCTATAGCCCTCTTCTACGCGCAGGTACTGGCCCAGGCAAGAAGATTGCCATCGTAGGAATGTAAGTTTTCACTCCAAATTCCACCATGTCGGTTATTGAGTCCGTATCAGGGGCGGCCTCGGCCATTTCGGAGTCCTCTGGGCTACGGCCATGGGAGCCGAAGTATACGTAATTTCACACTCTCCTAACAAAGAGAAAGATGCCAAGAAGCTCGGCGCGAAGAAGTTCATCAACAGCAATGAGAAAGATTGGGCCAAGAATTACGCCTTCACTTTTGACTTCATCCTCAATTGCGCCGACATGACGCATGAATTCAAGCTATCAGACTACATGAGCACCCTCGTCGTCAATGGTACGTTCCACAACGTCGGACTCGGCGATAAGCCACTGCCGCAGTTGATGGCGCAGGATTTCGTACCGAACGGGTGCTCCATTGGCGCGAGCCATATTGGAAGCAGGCCGGAGATCCTCAAGATGCTGAAGCTGGCTGCAGAGAAGGGTATCAAGCCTATGATTGAGACAATGGATATTAGCGAGAAGGCATGTGCAGAGGCTGTGCAGAGAGTGGACAAGAACGATGTCAGGTATCGCTTTACGTTCACAGGATATGATAAGGCGTTCCCAGATCGTAAGTCATAGGAATCAAAGGCAAGTCCAACAGGTGCAGTATGGGAAAACCAATAATTTGATGTCAATAGACAATAGAGAACACCTTGTCTTCCCCAGAATTACACATTTGTGTAACGTTTGACATACTGAGTGCATTACTTGTCCTAGATGGTAAGAGGAGAGCCAGCTGACCACTGCGGTTCATGAGTTTTTCATCACAACTGCAGGCTACTAGTAAACATAAAGTACTCAATAAAGACTCCCGCCAAGACAATTCGAAAGTCGGACGTCATCTTTCGTCTAGCCAGGGCGTCGCGTTCATAAGCTACCATCTGAAGCCTCCTAGTGTACGGAGTACTTTATTCAAGAACGCTCAGTTGCCCAATCGAACCAAGACTCCGTTCTACGACATCATCCTGCTATCTTCCCCGCCATTTGTACCTTGCCTCGAAACTTAATCATGGTCCTTGAAGAGCTCCCTTCCGACCCAGACCCGTACTTCACACCCTCCTCCTCCGAGGACCCTTTTCCCTCCGCCCCCTCCACCATCTCCTCATCCTCCTACGATCTCACCACCCTTCCACAACCTCTTCCTTTCTCCTCCTTCTGGGGCTACACCCCAACCCGCCTCTCCACCGGCATCACCTCCGAGATCCAACATATCGTCGGCCTCCTCCACCGCCCGCTCACACACGACGAATCCTCCGCCGTCGCCTACCACTACGCGCGCGGCTTTCGCTATGCGTCTTTGGGGACTCCTGCGGGCATTGTAGCCGGGCTGTATGCGGTGCAAAGGACCTCGCCTTTCAAACCCGGCGGGGATATAGCGGGAGAAGGGGCAGGGGGTAGGGAGATTCGGTTTCCATTCTCGAGGTTCCTAATCCCCGACAAGGGGCGGAAGTTGCATTGGTTGGAAGAAGAAGGAGGAGGGGGCGTGTTACGGTGGGGAGCTAAAGAGTTGGGGCGGGGGGCGGCTGTGAAGAACGCGATAACAGGGTTGAGGGCGGGGCTGTATGTTGGATTTGGGGTTGTGGCGGGGCTGATGGTGTTTGGGAGCTATGGGGCGACGGTGGCGGGGGTGGGGTCGTTGGTGGATAAGCGGCTAGGGAGTCTGAAGGAGGTGATGCAGCAGGAGTCGAAACGAAGAGAGGTGGAGAGGAGGACAAGTGGGGGTGAGGGAGCGACGAAGAGGAGGGATCCGACCGGGCAGGGTGAACGGACGGCCGGGGAACTATGGAAGAATCACAGGGGAACCATCAGCGACGATGCGAGTCCGACGGCCGCAGGAGTCGATAGCGATGATTTCAAGGCCGGCAGTGGAGGCGATGACAGCAGCTACATGAAGACCGCTTCACAGTCACCAACCCGGGAACGCCGACAGCCTCGTCGAACGCGCGCTTCCGCCATTGAGCGTGAAACCTCCTCCCCTCAATCCACCGACTTCTCAGCAGACTACACCTCTTCCACGCCTTCGCCGTCGTCCACCGACTTCGCAACAGACTATACCCCTTCCACGCCCTCCGCCTCATCAACCTCCTACACAACCTCCACCCCAGCAGAGAACACCGGCGAGAGTGCGTGGGAGCGTGTACGTCGAGAAAACTCGTCCGCAGACTCCTCTTCCTCATCGTCTTCTTCTGTCAACAGGAAGAGAAGGAGTGGACCTAGGGGAAGCCGGCATGAAGAACCGCAAGACGGGGCTGACAGCTTCACTTTCTCACGCGCCACAGAGGAACGGAACTATGCGAAGGATGAGGCGCAGAAACGGTTTGATGAGAGGGTGGAGCGGGAGAGGAGGGGTGAGGGTGATTCCGGGGCGGGGAAGGGGGGTAGGGGGTGGTAGAGATTGGGATTGCATTAGACGAGATGGATGATCAGCAGAATCGAAGGAAGGACGCTGGGTATAGCTTCCGTTTCGCTCGCGCAGCGGGGCAATGTTCACGCAGGCGCGTAAACGCTTCGACGAGCAAGGACGATGAAGGTCTCCGGAGGGTTGCCAACGCGCTATTAGGGAACAATGAAGCCAAAGGTAACTTTGAGACATTTGGACAGATACATCCAAATAGGAAGCTATCATCCTCACCCCCCCTTGCCCCCTTCACAACCACAACACCCACTCAACCCCCAAAGACTAACTCCCCTCACCTCGCCCCCACTCTCCCCCACCCCCCCACTCCCCTTTCCCAACCACACCCTTCCCCCCTTCGACCCTTCCCCCCTTCGACCCCCCAACGGTAGCACATCCCCCCTCCCCACCTCCCTCCTCTCACATACCCTCCATCCTCCATCTTCCCATCACCGTATCGACTTCCTCATTTGCACTTTAAGGGGATCAGAAGGTCAGAAAAAGAGTGATGAATATTGGAGTCAATGGGCTAGAGAGGGGAGGGGAGGGGACGGGAGGGGAGGGGGAATGATGGGTTAGAGTGTGAGGATGTGGATTGGGGGGATGTGGATCGGGGGATGTGGATTGGGGGATGTGGATTGGGCGATGGGGCTTGCAGAAGAATGGAGGGTGAAGAATAGGTGGGAAGAGAGGGAAGGGGGGATCCGTTCATTGAGCACTAGGGGTGCACTTCTCGGAGCCTTCATTCTGGTTACCCGGACGAGGCATCAAAGTGTGGACATCGACAACAGAGCGAAGAAAAGCACCCAGATCAAAGTTCCAGCAGACACGTCGTGTGATGAAACCGCAAAATCGCAAAGCCACCCTGCCAATCCACCCTTCACAGATCTTAAAGGTCGATATGTTTGCTCCAAAACCAAAAACAAAATTCGACACACAGCAATCAGGATTCGCTGGTGGTCACCCACCCAACTACTAACTGATCCCTAGACCGTTTGTGTATGTGAGATCGGACGGGATCGCCAATTCTCAGTCTGGTGTGGCCGTGTGTAGCAATATAACAGTGTATGAGCAATATATACTGTAGGTGTATACTGTGGAGTTGAAGGTTGAAGGTTGATGGGTATACCGAGCCTATAGCAGGGTAGATCGAGCCTACAGCAGGGGACGAACACGATTAAAGCAGTATGTGAGAAGAGATGATCAGAGGCGTTCGTTGGATAGCTAAGTAGAGTCTACATACAGTAGCCAGGAAATGTCTTCGAATAGTAGCCAGGAAACGTCTTCAGACAGTAGCCAGGAAACAACTTCAAACAACACGCGCACACACACACCATCGCCGTGAGGCAAACCTGTACTATCACTCGTAACCAGGCTTTTGTAAACTGTCGAGCAGGTCCGTTAATATAAAAGAAGACTCGTGGACGTTAAAGTGAATTTGGAAAGAACCGAGTTGATGTCCCAAGCCAATTCTGTCTTTGATGAGAGGTTCGAATGCAAGGACGCCGGTATGCCCCGGCTCAATGTTGTTAATTATAGATGATGAAGTGAAGAACGCCCTCGCTGTGCAAATATACTGAATGGGAATAATGGTAAATGCATATAGTGGGCCAGTGTCGAGCTGGAGATTCGTGAACATGGAGATAAGGAGAACAGGATGCGACCGTTACATCGTGATAGCTGAGGGCAGGCGGTGGTATATGACTGGATATGCGACACAAATATTGTAAGGCGTACGGCTGGACGATGGAGAATATCGAAACGCAAAGGTTCGAGGAAGGCATAGCTGATGGGTGATTTCCCATTGATCAGTTGTTGCTAACTTTTGTCGGTGAATGTGTGCTGCTATGTTGGCACCAGATTAAAAGTAAAGTGGAGGGACGCTCTCATATGGCGAAGGCGTATTCGTCACTTCGGGTGGAGACCTAGGGTTGTTCCTTCCCCGGCTCGTGCTGCGAAGGCGCTCCGTAAAACCCTTGATGCCATTCTTCAAATTGTCGCTCCTGCCTCGTCGATGATTTGGGGGCGGCGAGCGCTGAGTCATTGGAGGCGGTGATCGAGCTGCGTGCATGACTGCTGGGGCTTGAGGTGGTGGTGGAGGCGGAGGGGGCACCTCAATAACATTGACGTCGCTGCCAGGCTGATCGTCGATTGCAATATTGATAGTGCCCACTCCACTACCGCTGCTGACGGAGTGATGGCTACCATCGTTGTGAAATGGAGGGGGGGGCGGAGGTGGCGGTGGGACAGCGCCTAGACCTGCAAGATGTTGTAATTCTGGCAGCAATGGTGGCTCATCCACAGTGACAATCTGCACAGCCGATTCAGCAGCATGCAGCGTCTCATCTATGCCGGCAGTCACCGGAACATGCACCATCGAGGTAGCATCTACGGACGGTCTGCGGCGATGGGCCCCAATGTCTCCCAATGGCGAGAAAGTGCTACCTTTCTTGGTTGGACGGAGACCTCTGCGAAAGGCTGGATGCATAGGTAGGTCGTCTGGTATATGCTGTGGTTGCTGCGGGATTGGGGCAGACATTGAGCGTGGGAGCTCTACCATGGGTTGTCCGGTGTAGTATGTCTCGTTCAGCTTCTCAAGATTATCTGGGACTTCGGGCACAGCAGGTATGCGACTGTCCTCCCTCAGGTCGTATCTGGGATGGCGCATCGCTCGCGGAGTCGCAGGAAGTCCGTATGGGCCAACGCTTGCAGCCCGGTTTTCGAAATCCGACAAATTTGTGCCTGTTGTCGTTGATGGATATATTTGATTACGCTGTTGCCAAGATGCTGGGTTCATACCCGAGATTGGAAAGTTGCTCAGGTCGGTTTGTGATCGTGTGCCTAACGGAGGCCTGCCGGCCTGGAGCTCGGCCGGATGAATCGGAGGTGCATCTGTACGTTGAGCTAGAGATATCCGTCGCGCTTCCAATTCACGAGCTGCGAGCTGTTTCTTTGCCGCTCTTTCCATCCTCTCACCTGAGGCTGTTGATTGATCGGCACCCATCGCGAAGATATCGTTCGAGGATATGCGTGGCTCAACCGCGGATTCTTGCTGATGTGTGCTATCATCATTTTCTGAAAGACGTGTATAACGGTAATCCTGAAGGCGTCGACGGTCAGGGGACCTATCTCTGCGGGAAGACATCCCGCGCTCGCGGGCCTGCCGGCTCGAGCTGCGCTGTCTTGACCTAAGCCTTCGACGATTTGCCTCAACTAATTTCGAGGGGTCATTCTCGTCGTCACTCTCCCGGTAGTATTTCGATTGTGGAGACATAGGAAGAGGGGATGAAGGTGACCGTCCAACTGATCCTGCGGTTTTTGATTTGCTTCGTCCTCGGCCAGAGCGATCCAACAAGCCAATGGGGCTGGCCCGACGGCTACTCACTCGACGTTTTCCTATGTAGCTGGCTTCGCTTCCGAGTTGACTTTCGAGATTGCCATCAGGTGAAATCCGTCTTACAGTGTGAGACGAGAAGTCGGACGCTTTCGAGCCTGATCTCAGCTTACTAGCACCCTTAGGCGAGTCTTGTTCACGACCGTGCCGGCTTTCGCCGCCTGGTGAACGTGTCCCCATCCACTGAGCCTCAAGGCTTTCCGTGCTTTCGTTGGTGTTCTTGTAGAGCTCAAGATCTTCTGGAGACATGGGAACAGGTGAGGAAGGAGACCTCTTAGCCGGCCGAATGTAGCGCTGGTTGTTCCTCCCACGATCGTCAGATACGTCACGAAGTCTCGGTTTACTTCGAGACTTCCGTTCTCTATTGCCAGATCTGCTTTCGCGACTGCGATTCTCACGAGGTGTCGTACTTTTGTTCTTACGTTGTCGATATCCCGCCTCTTCCAAACTGCTTATATACTGATCAAGGCTTCGGCCGCTCACACTGGGGCTTTTCGTTGACGCATAGCTTGACCCAGTGAGGGGCGGACTCCTGGTATCGCTTCGTAGATCGCTACGACCCGTTGACAAGCCTCCAGATTGAAGGGGCAGAGAATTTGATTGCGATCTCCTATGATCTGCGCTCGATCCAGGCCGCGAAGCAGTAACGCACGTTGTCTGAATCTGGCTCTGGTGTGGCATATGAATGTGGAGTCCTCCTGGTTTCCTGTCTCGTGAACCCTGACGCGCGCGCGACTTCTCTCTGAATGTCTCAAATGGCTCCGAGGGTGGATGAGGCATGACAGCTGTCGGTAAGTCTTCGTCTGGAAAAGCTGTGATTGGGCTTTTCCCGGGTTTAGCACTGCCTGGATCGTAGCACGCCGAAGACAGTAGGAGCGTTGCCGTGGAAGGGTTGTCTTGGAAGGCTACTTCATCCCGTCTTCTCTCTCTCAGCTGGTTTTCTTTCTCCTTGTCAGATCCCGAATCATTGGGTGTTGGGAGCGCGCTGGGTCTTGGGAATGATGGTGCAGCAACGTCGATTGGGGTCTCGCCAATGGACGGCAAGCGGTTCCTATGAAGCGCTCCTGATGCATTGGTCCTCCCAGGTGCATTGCTCCCACGTGAGCTTGGGCGGAGAAAACCGCCGGGTGTTGCGCCTCCCGGGGAGATAGCCGATTCAGCGATGGGAGTCACTCCCGGAGCGTTAGTGGGTGTACGATCGTCTGTTTTGGGCCCAGGGAATTTGTGCTGTAGATTCTCGGGCGGAGCGAAAGACGTGATGACTTTGAGGGCCGAATTCTTCGTGGTCATTCTGACAGAGTTGAACGGCCGTAAGCCCGGTGGGGGTGACACCGGTGGGCTTAGCATCGAAGAGATACCACTCGGTGCTTGCGAGGGGGTGCTTTGGCCCTGCATGGAAGGTGATGCCCAAGGAATAGGCGGTTCAATGCCCGTGCAGGTAAAGCAACGCATTGCAAGATGTTGTTGTGAATTTTCCACAACAAATTCTCCCCAGCGTCTGACCAAATGCGCTTGTCGTTGCCAGTCAGTAGGGAATACCACGCAGGTGAGCAAAATAGCTTCCATGAAGAAACTCCGAGACACATAAACCTCGACCGCGTCCTCGAGATCGCCCAAACCCAAGAGGATAGTAGCCGAGGTATGGAAGTCGCCCTGCGATAAGAGACGTTGGACAAATGCTTGGCCCATCTTGCCTAGGCCAGGCCCTTGTGCGCCCATTTGGCTCAGGGCCAACAACATCCAGTCTGAGGAGTTCACACTTCCGGAACTGATCATAGCCGCCATCATGTCCGAATCGACGTCCCCAAGCCACTTGGAAAGTAAAACCGCACTGGTAGAGCCGGGTTTATGGTAAGCCAGTTCGTCTCGTATCAGTGGTTCAATGTCATCATCCCAGCCAAAAACAATTGCCAACATCCGTCTTCGAAGATCATCTGGTGATAAATTATCTTGATCCAGAGGCTGAGGTTGTTGAAACGTCGAGACATTACTCAGGCGAACTCTTGTTCTAGGAAATAGATCCACATACGTGTGCTCTGGGCTCATTATGACTTCTTGACGAAGGCGGGAGCCTTTTGAACGTCTCCCCGAGGACGCCATTGAAGAGGTCTTTGGAAAAATTGACGACCCTCCTGAAAACATGCTGTCACGTCCAACCATTGACGGAGATACCGTAGAGAACGTCGTTCCACTGGCTGCTCTTGATGAGATGACCGAGGCGTTTCTCCTTCTCTCGTACTGGTAAGGATTCGATGACCGCGAGCTGATGGATTCTGTCCTGCTTCTCGACGACACGGGACTAGACAACCCTGAGCGATCGTGACGAGCATCCTCTATGGCTTGCATTTCTCCGGTAGTCCTCTGGATCGTTGATAGACTGACAGGTCCTCCAACCTCATCGGCGCCAGCTTGTATCATCATTGGAGGCGCAGTTCCTGGAATGCTTGGGGTACCGTGTGATGTTTTCGTAGGTATTGGGGGAGGGAGCATCGGCATGTATTGAACCTGCTTGACCAAAGCTGGTGGATTCATATCGTACTGCTGGATTGTGTGATTAGGACCTTTCGTGAAGAGTGTCGCGTTTGGGCCATAATTCGCAATAGCTGTTGCACCTTCGACCGTTGGAATAGGCTCGGAATTGACATGCTTTGTTCTCACGTCCCAGGACCATGTCTCACTGCAAGAGTAGGCGATCAGCATGCAACTTCAATTCCGCACGCAGAAAATTGGAACATAGCTTACCCGTCCGAAAATTGCAGTATCCGTCCGTTCTTCGACCATGCAGCCCAATTCAGCCCAGGATCAACGTTATCCTTACCTTTGAGCACCCTAATAGTCTGAGGCATGGCTGCAGCAGTCGGTTTTGAGACACTCCATACTCGCAAATCTCCATCAGCAGTCTGGGTTGCCAGCATGTCGGACTTCTGTTTCGTCGATGACGCATGCCACGCAAGACTGACAATCGGTGAAGGCGCTCGAGGTGTCGATAACGTATGTAGAATGGTGAAAGCGGGTTGCAGCGTTGCGAGCAAGATTGATCCATTTAGATAGCTATGTTTTGTTAGCAACGGCACAACAAATTGATAGTGATTACACATACCCAATTGCATAGGTTTGACAGTCCGAGGCAGGGGCCAGTGCCGTAATAGGGTCGAATATTGTGCGCGCAGATACGTGCTCGTTTGTGGTGACGTCGAACACGGTAACACTTCCTTGCGAATTTCCTAGAGTCCATCAGCGACATCGCCTCTTGAGCGGAGGTGATGCCATCTACCGAACGCAATATTGCCATCGCTCATCCATGCCGCCGCTCGAATGGGTTCGTAAGAAGCAAAGCGCGCAACCTCAGACCCTGTGAACAGATCCCAGACAATGGCAATTTGCGATGCATCATAGCTGACAACAAATTGCCCGGCTCCTGGCCCACTAACGTTATCGACAGCGAGGTACAGGACCCGGTCTCGATGCCGTTCAAATCGGCGCTCTATAGCTAGCGTATCATGGTGGAGGCATATAATCGTGGTGTCTTGGGTATAGAGGAATATTGAGGCTGTTGCAGCGCATGGTTCGAATTGGTATTCGAGATCGAGATCACGATTCCGAGTAATTGGCGTCGTCGATCTAACGGAGGGCCGAGTACCAGAAGACGAAGAGCGTTGCCTTGCCAAGTGTCCCGTGGACATGGCGAAGGCGTTGCGGTCGAGCTCTGGCGAGGGTATCAGCATAGCGTCCTCTGGATGATCAATCGCCAGACGCTTGAACGCTCGATAGCACTGCTTCATGAGGCGCCAAGCAGTATGCTTCCAAGTGCATCGTAAGCATGGCTCCGAGATTGAGGGATGCCTACCTAGACGCTATATGCCAGACGAGCTGTCTACGGTGGATGCAGCACAGTCAGTCCAGTTCCCGCGCCCACCGCAGGATGTTTCAAAAGTTGAATGAGCTGCAAGGCAATTCTGCGTCTTCGCGGCTAAGACGAGTTGCCTTCATGCACGATGGCGCGGTGACAGCATGGATTGGAAGAAAATGCGCTTGCTAGAAGAGAGTGTGGATAACCTCGGTTTCAAGAGAAAAAGGCTCAAGTTTCAAGGTCAAAGAAAGGGAAAAGCTGGGGAGGTATTTTTTGGAAATGCATTCGCACGATGCCCGCTCCAGTGGGCCACTAGGCGACGGCGCTTCAGGTCCGGACTCTGACAGGTCCCCTCCAGAGATCGGCCTAAGCACCATGTGATCTACAAAGGTATGACAAGAAAGTGGATTGCCGTCAATGAATAGACGCGAGGATCTAGGAGAAAGGATTAAATTGGCAGGAAAAAGGCCTTGACCCCCCAACGGACCGAAGCTATGGAGGAGCTCCCTTGCAGCCATGGTGCCGTCTGAGGTTGGGCAGAGGGTGATTCGAGGAGGCAAGCGATGCTAGACGGAGCTAAAGAGCAGCAGAGAGCCGAATGGCGGGACTGGGGAGTGCGTCGAGCATGGCGATTGTGTTGGGAGAGAGTCGCTGCATGGCATCTGATGTGGATTCAGGAACGATGCGAAGCGAGGGGTCAAAAGGGACTGCAGCTAGTCCACTAGCTCGTCCACCTGCCGCCCGCCATTGGCCTGAGCGGCATGCACGAAAATAAGTTTCATCACACCACCGCCAATCAGCCCCCGATACTCGACTTCCCTTCAACATCTTCTGACTTTGCACTCCTCCAACCGTACTGCACTGTCCTGCATGAGGCAAGCGCGGCGCGTAAGTAGAAGTACGAGAAGCTGGGAGTCTGCGAGCTGTGCGTAGCCATGGTACGGAGTAGGGGCTTGCAGAAACGGGATACGTCTCCGCACTCCAGCAGCAAGCCATGGCTCACCCATGTCGCAGGGTCCACTCTCTTCCAGTCCCTTGGACTGCGTACTCCCGAGTACCTGGCTGCGCATATAACGCTCGCCATTTCGCATGTTCGCCATGACTCCCGGCGAGTCCACTTCGATCACGTTTCTCGCTCATGGAGGCTCATGGAGGCTCATGGAGGCTCATGGAGGGAGTTTACGAGGAGAAATATCGTTCTCGAATCTCGAAGCACACTAAATACTTGCTGCATATGCCACTGGTTCTCGTCCCGAGATGAACGCTCCTGCATACTTTAACAGTTGCACAACGGCTTTCCCGCCTGCTGTGTAACGCTTGAAATATTTCGACCGTTGTGGAGGCCGTTGTTATTCATGACGCTATCGATGAGAGACAAAAGCTCCTTCACCTACGCGCCCTACCTGCTCATCGCTTCGTCGTCCAGGGCAATCAGTCTGAAAGGGACTATTAGAATTCCAAAAGCAGTACATATCCCAAGCTCCGACGGCGATCACTCCGCTCTTGATCAGCCCTGGGCGGTAACCTCGTCTGCGGCACCACTATTCGCTGCCAGTGTGATATTGTGTGATTTCCAATCTCACAATCTACTGCTGATCGACGAAGGCAAGATATCGTCTTCGTATTCAGTTTTAAGATACCAATTGTCATTATTATAGCCCCACGTTAATCGCAAGAGCTCGTCACAGTTCGAAGCCTCCCGCGTGGACTGGCTGGCAGTGACCGCTCTACCGGGACACTTAAGGATATGGAAGTGAGACACACACACAGATAGCTCGCGTGTGGCTGACTTAGAAAGAAGCTTGTATGATGTTGGTACTTGGCAGTGTTTAACTACTTTGAAGCCCTCTTTATGCGGTGGAGCCCAAAGACATACCAAGATACAGTGTTCGGCTACTGAATTCACCCTTATCTGGATGTCTACCATTCTTCACCCTCCCGTCTCCCCGCCGTGGCCGCCCGCTAGCCTTGCGCAACTAAATCGCGGGCCTTGCCCGACCAATCCATCGCCTGCCAGATCATCAAGCATCGAGACAATTCTTCTTCAGCGTTCCATGACGAGCAATCTCTGCTTCACCTCATCAGACCGCTGCGTTCGTGGTTCGAGCCAAAGCGTTCGCTCATTGTTGGGATACCTAGCATCGACATGACTACTTCATTGGCATGCAATCCAGCGCACAGGCAGCCGGTCGCGGTTCCTGCCAGGGGATCGGTCGCTTCATGCAACATGTGCTGTACGAGTACCTACGACGTGCGTAGACGACCAAGTTTGGTAGGTCTAGATGAACTTGATGCATCATTCTGCATCGCCAGAAGTCGATCGGAGATATGTAGCGCATCTGGGTTTCCTGATCTGATGCAGCAGACTGCAGATGTTGTCCCAAAGTGGTGGCTAAACGACTTCTTCGCATACGCGAAAGCCATGATCGTTGCCACGTTCGTGGTGATGTCCCGGAACTGCTACGCTGGAAGGCCATGGCAGGGTTCGAGCAAGCTGGCCAAGGTCGAATCGTCAAGTCGCCAAGTCCCAAAACTTTGTCGAATCGCAACGGGCTTGTTAAGATAATGGTGCTTGCTGCATCTTGTTGTTAATTCGAAATCTGGACGCGAACGCTACAATTGTCAAATACTGTGGTATTCTAATCCGGGACGAATCATAATGTAACATAGAACGCGTCGCAGTCACTCATGAGTTTGCTTCTGGTAAGGGGCCTTCGATCAGATATGACGGCTTGTCAAGGATAAGACTTCCTTGTTCCATTTATGTCGGAACACTATTGTGGGTATCGTCGCTAATGCTAAATTCATCCAAACATTGCGCAATTCATCGTCGCCAAATGCCAGCGCTCGCTGGAAGTACATGACACAAATTCGAAAACCGACTTTTTCACCGACCTACTCCATCCCTTCCACAATCGGACTCATTCTCCCCACAAATCTTTGCTTCTTCAAGGGACTACTCCGCCTCCGCTTCTTTTTCGGCCTCGCCCCAATATTGATCGACTGTGCTTTCACCACAACCGGCGGCTGCCTCGTCACACTCCACGATATCTCCGGATAGCCAGTCACCACACGCACGTCGCCACAAAGCTCCAATTCCTCAAGATCCAGTAGGTCCTCATCACTAATGTAGCTGCTCTTCGCGCACCCGGTCGCGCAACACGTTGAAGTGTTCGAAGATGAGGACAGAAGCGGGCCGGAAGGCCAAGAAGGGAACGCGCAGACGGAGTTCGCGTTGGGGCTGTTGAAAGGAGCGGAGGGAGGTGTGGCGGGAGAGAGGGAAAAGTAATCTGCGGTCGTGGTGCTTGTGCGAGGCGGTGACAGGAGTGATTTGAGTGGGATGAAGATGGGGTTCGCGTAGGTAAGACCGGGTGGCGACAGCGAAGAGGAGGATTTTGAGGACGTGGGTGATGAAGGCGACATGGAGAGTGAAGTGTCGCTGCTGTCGCTATTACGCCTGATGTTGTGACAGTCGTACATGATGCTCTGAAGCATGTTGCGATACCAAAGGTGAGGTAACAGCGAGATAGTGGCAGGTGGTATGATGGTTGGTGGAGCAAATAGGCCGTGTGGATGGCAAATCGTCAAACAGTGATGTCGTCAGGCGCATCTGGCGCGTGGTGGCAATCGACTCAACCTCCAGGCCGATGGTCGAAAATATCAAACTCTCCGGGAAATCGGTGACATCAACACCCATATATGATTCTCCAAAAAGCCAACACGACAACAGCGCCGACAACCGCGTCTTGAGTCTACCACGTCACACACTTAAGTCCGGGGAAGCTGGATCGCGTTGCGGGCGAAAGCGGGAAGTGGCTGTCCGCGTCTCAAGATGGTAAATTGTGCCGCACCGCAGCACCAAATCCTTCACTTTTCAGTGTTTCAAATCTTTCAGGTCGTGGGTTGATTAGTTGTGGAAGATGAAGCTGAAGGATGAGAAAGGGCCCTCTCGGTTCATATATCTATATTGTTCAGAGTCTGGATCCTACCGTACGGCTGACAGGGCGCTGAAGGCTACCATCGTTCTTAGGGCGGTCAGCTTAACACGCGACGGGTGCCAGATCTCCCACGCTTTCATCGGACCGGTCGGGGAAGTGAGTGAAGGTAAGGATCGGGCGCACATCCCCGCCAAAAGGCAAAATAAGCTACTCTGTGATCACGAATGTGATTTGTGGGTTGAGCGGTGAATAGTCAACATCAGGATATCACAGGCGATGCGATAGGTGGGATCACAGTTGAGTCAGACGATTTGTCGTGTCACAGAATCCTAGACTACTTCCATGCGTGGATGGCAAGAAAACCACGCGAGGGCTAGATGCCTGAATTGGGGTGTATTGGGCCTGCTTGTCAGAGACTACGGTTTACTAATGGAGTAGCACCGTGGGATCACTGGTGTGGATGAGGGCGTCAGACTTTGCTCCATTATTAGTCGAACAATCACGAAGCGGTGAAGTTGACCGCCTCGATTGGGGGAGAAAGGGCAGCCATACAGCAATGATCATGGGCTAAGGCTATGCGATCGGTACCCGGGCATCGACTTCCTATTCGGAGATCGGCCTAACGTCGCTTTGGCTGGACAGAAAAACCGGATGGAAGACCCATCTCCTACGACTTCCCTTTCTGATCACACATCAACTCGTGTCCCAACAGTCAGAATGCACATTCTGTATCCTTGTCGCATCAAATCACAGTATTCAAGGCCTTGCGATGACCCAATACGGGGGTCAAGGCTCGAATATGGAGATGTAACCTGTCACCCTACGCGATCCGTACGGAGCGGTCCGATTGGCTTTTCCCCTAGAGAGGCGGTGCCCGTGGCGCTGCCATCCTGTCATCTCATTTCAAAGTGCTGGCAGCCCCAGTCGTCCTCAGCTTACCATAAAGTACAAAGTACCTCGCAATGCCACGTTCTTTACCAGGTATGTATTTCTGGGGTTTGTGGGGAAATGACAGCATTGATGTTTCACGCTCTGTCATCGACGGGCGTGAGGTGATCAAACCGCTTGTCCTTGTGTGTCTTGCAGGCTTGGTCTTCTGGAACTTCGCTGAGTGCGTGATGGATTGTATCACGAGATGAAGGCCTTGACGTCGTTTGCACTCGAAGTTGTCAGTGATCAATGCTCTCCCGACTTCAATGCTGAGGTGCATTGAGATATTTCGATACAAGCCCGGTCAGTTGATGAGTCAGTACTGGCACATGCTGGAGCTCGGATCGAATCTTCGACATTGCCGTCCCCGAGTGCTTACCAATTAGCTCTGAAATCGTCGCGTAATCCGTGGTGCGCTTCTATCTTACTTCCCGATTCAGCTCTCGCTGCGCACGTCCTGCTCGTGAGATTACGGTAGGATTAAGAAGGATGGTCGCACCTCAAGGAGCTGACTGTGCCCTGTGCTTGTGTATCGAGCTGGCAGGTCTTTGTCGAAGGCAAGGAGGTGGTGTCGCTGTAAGTGTGTCGGATTGCGACGTCGGGTGAATTGGTCAATGATGACTGTTGAGAGACGATTTTCTGTCGTATCTCGATGCTGATATCCCTCTCGTACTCGCACATGAAAACGTTCGACTTTTGTTCCCTTTGTGGATTTGCTTTGGCTCGTTGCGGACTACCTTTCTTTAAGCCGCGGTCTCTTAGGTCGATACACGCCGTTTACCAACCGGCAGCTGAAAAAACACGACTCCGTGGTAGCTGTTCCTCATACATGCCTTTAGGTTGGTATTATGAAAAAATGCAAGGTTTCCCCAATAAAGAAGATTTAGAAAATCATCAGCAAACCGCCATCCGTTCTGTGCGCCTTGTTCCTCAGCCGCCGCCCTCGATTCCTCCAAAGCATTCTGGGGCATCTATCATGGCTGAAAGCGTTCTGCAAATGTGGCTGTGCATCCTGTATAGCCATGTACCGAAGGCACCACTCTCTATTCCACTGTTCCATCGTCCTTCATAAAACATCTTCGATCTTCATTTCATCGAACGCTGCTATTTGTTCGCCCCCAAAACCTTTCGATCAGCCCATAGCAAACCCACAGGACCATCTCTCAATCCTCTGCCTTCTCCCATCTCTAACCAGCCAAAGACCCTTTGACCCCAATCCATTTAATCCTGATCAACCCCTTTCCTCTCAAGCCAGTCCTCACTATCTCACTCATTCAAGCGCCCCCTAGCCCTTGTCACAACCCCATCCATCTCTCCAACAAACACCCACAGCAAACGCACCAAAAAGTCCGCTACTACAACAAACACAAACCGCAATATCTCCGAAGCCACCTAATAGAGATCTTCCCATCCGCACGAGAAGCAAGGGCATCTGAGCACAATTAAAACCACCACGAGGTCTCGCCATCCATGGAGTTCGACATCATCACCGAAATCGTCTCCGCCATCTGCTCCGCCCTGTGCAGCTGTCTCTGCCACCGCTCAAGGTGATGATTTGAGAGGGAGGCTGTCTACTGGGGGCATGGGTCTTGAGGAGCAGATCTGAAAAGCCAGGAACGAGGTCTAGACATTCCGCTACCTGATTCTCCCAGTTGGCGCTAAGTTCGGCACCCATAGCGAGTTTTATCGCGAGGAACCTTCTTTCTCCCCCGTTCTCAACCGTTACAAGCCTGCCTCCAGCTACGACAGACATCTCGCCCGCTCCTACCACGAAGAACGTAAGTAAAGAGCGTTCTCAACCCCACATATCTCCGCGCCATTCCTCGTCAAAACAGCGGTCATAACACCCAACAAGACGAACCTCCAGCACATCCCGAACATCGATCGCTCTATCAATGCCACAAAATATCTACCCCCCGTCTTCCCCCTATCCTTCCGCCCATGCAGCGTTCGTGCTTCGGCTCTGCTCCCTGCAAGATCTCTAGCGCGTTCCGAGACATAATCGACAATGGCGAGAATTACCCCCAGCGAGCGTAAACAATCGGAACGTAGTCTTCGGCTCCCTTTTCTCTTCCACCACCTCCAAAAACCTCCGCCCCCTGCCCCCCCCCGGTCCATCTCCCACGCCCTTCTTGGTAACGCACCCCCCTCCCACAGCCCAGATCGGGAAAGAAACCTGGCGTGGCTACTGGTCTGGCAGTGAGGTGTAGCGGGAACTGCTTTCTCTGATTCAATATCCCACGGCAGGGGGAGGGAAGGGGGAAATCTAGCAAGCAAGACTTCTCTCTCTCTCTCCACTCTGGGAGACCGGGCGACTTTTGTCTCTCTTCCCCTCCACATCTCCTACTATCTCCACGTATTTCTGCACGGTTCTTCTTCTGATAGAGCGCGCTTACTTGTGTGGGCGGCAGGGGGCTGCTTGCGAGCGAGGTACGGTTCTGAAGTAGAGAAGGCGGGGGTTTGGGTCTATGACTGCTCTTCGGGGAAGGAGGGGGAAGCAGGGGGGGAGGCTGAGGGGGGCAGATGAGGGTGTACGCTTGTAGATTTTGCAATGTGGCATGTGGGGAGTTGGAGTGATTGAGGAAAGGGGGCCCGAGAGCTAGGCGCGGGCCTTGGTCGGGGGTGGGGATGGTCTGAGGGGGTGGGGGTACATGGGAAATAGGTTTGTGGGTATGGCATGTGAGGTAGGAGATAGAATCTGGTGGTGGAAGCTGGGTGTTGGCGTGAGGAGCGTGGGGAGGGGAGTAGGAATTTCTAGGAGGGAAATTTGTAGTTAGGGGCTTTGTGGATCCGGAGGAGGATTGCGGCGGAGGAGATGCTTCATCATATCTACGGTCTATGGCGTTATGACTTCTTTTGTGAACCGACTAGAAGATCTTCAACCCCCTGTATCGGGACTTTTCTGTCAGCGATACCACCGCAGCATCTTCCCCTTCCTCACAGCTCCTCGGCCTGCTTCACAGTAGCGCTCAACGGCCCTTTCTTCACCATCATCGTCATAACCTCGTAAAGCACATCCGCCGCCGCCATCGTCGTGTGCTCGGCGTTGGTATCATAGGCCGGCGCCACCTCGACGATATCCGCCGCCACGAAGTTGATCCCCTCGAGCCCGCGCAGGATGGTACGAAGCTCGCGGGTTGACCAGCCGCCGGTTTCGGGCGTGCCGGTTGCGGGGGCGACTTTGATGTTGTTAGCTGTAGTTCGAGGAGTGGGGCACAGGAGGCAGTATAGTAGGGTCGAAAATTAGAAGAGGAAAGGAGGAGAATAACGTACAAGCCGGATCTAGCGTGTCGATATCAATACTCAAATACACGGGGTTTTCGGTCCCAACTCTATCCCTAATTTTTTTGATAATCCCCGCCATGCCGATTGTGTCAATCTCTCGTGCCTCGGAGATCTCGAATCCGCAGTACCCGTCGTTCTCGTAGTCGCTGAGACCGGAGAGCGTGGTGCGGATGCCGGCGTGGATGTTGGAGTCGTTGGCGAGGAGACCTTGTTCGTGGGCGTGGTAGAAGTAGGTGCCGTGGTTGATGGCCGCTTGTTCGGTAGGGGCGCCGCCGAAGACTTTGGGCCGCCAAGTGTCGCTAAGCATGGTCAGTCATTGGTTGCTAAGTCAATAGACGGATGAAGCTGATTAGGGTAATACGGTATCACGGGATGACAAGTCGCCCATTCGAGAAAGTCATCAGCTCGTGATATCGGGAAATAGTCAAGCGATTGAGCAACGTAATCATAGACAAGAGGGATGGGCAGCCTTCCAAATGAGACTCACAGATGGCTGTCGAAGTGGATCACGCTGACAGGACCATACGCCCTGTTGACACTTTTGAGAAGCGGCAGAGTGATTGTGTGGTCACCACCAAGCGTAATGATTCTTGGCAATGTCTTTCCCTTCAACGCCGGGCCCTTCTTCTTGGCGTCGGTAGCTGGCTCGCGACTGAGGAGCAGATTGTGGCCCTCTTCGATTTGTTTGATAGCGTACGCGTTATCGTAGCTGGCTCATATCAGGGTCTACTCAAAACGTGATCTTAAGGGGAAACGCACGAAGTCACCGGGATATCTCCACAATCCAACACAGTGGCCCAGCTGTTGAACGGGTTTGCATCGAGTGGGACGTTGTAACCGCCGCTGAAGCGTACCTTACGTGAGCCTTCCTCAACGAGAAGAAGTGAGCTCATGAATAACGTACTATAGATTGAGGCGGCGAGAACCTTGTCTGATGCCTGAGGGTCCGAATCTGGCTCCGGGTCGGTATGAAGTTCCCGTATCGAACGGCGCGCCTTGCCCAAGAGGTCAGCACTTGTACAGGCAATGAAAGACATTCAAGTACCTATAAAAGCGATGTCGTATTTCTCGCTGTCACTGGCCAAACATGGGTAGTATGGCAGACGGCCGAAGGTTGAAATGCCAGAGAAAACAGAATCGGCCTGGGTTCGTCAGCGACAGACAATGCCTATCCTTGCGGTGTATGTCTGCACACCTGGGTCCCTCCATCGCCAGGTAACTTTTCAAGGGTATTATACCACAGGCTCTTGTGAGGCCCAGCAATAGGCTTTTGCTCGTGTTCCACATGGCCAAGGGCAACAGCAGCCAATGCTGCAATACAAGAGAGGCAGGTATTGATCATCTTGAGGTCGGAGCCTTTCAGTGACACCGTATAGAGGAATGATGGGTCTGCAAGTACAAGAGAGTGTACAAGTAGGTCTTGCAGCAATGGCACGAAGGGCGAATTGGCCTGCCATGCTGCAAGGCTAAGAAAGCTAGGATGCCAGATGTCATCGTGGGGTAGCTGTATTATGTTCTCGTTAGGTAAGGACAAGGTAGGTACGGCTCATGTCGTCAGTCTCGAAGCCGAAAAGACCAAGTCGAAGGCAAGGTAGATCCTGACTGCAGGCCGGCTGTGTGCCGGCCTGTGAGGTAGCGGCAAAGGATGGAGACAAGATCAATGGACAGCTGCGGCCTGCCTCGATCGAAGGATGAGCTAAGGCGCGCAAAGACATTTTCGGCGACTGTGTTATCAATAACAATGTGTACTCCGTATCGACCCTGTGCATAACAGTGACGGGTCGTCGTTTGTCGAAGCTTGGGAGGCCGTCGCCCGTAGCGTCTATGAATCGAGCTCCGCAATCCTTATCGCGTGGCGAGGTGCGCTTGGCCACTCTAGGGCTCACAGCAGCGGCGGAATTACTTGATCTAAGAAATTCAATGGAAGTGGCACTCGGCATAAGGTACCAGCGATCAGATGTTGATGAGTCAACTAAACTTGTATCATTGCGTTTATCATTACGGTCATGGCCGTAGGCTTTCCCCGGGCTTCTATGGGCGAATGTATATACGGCTTTGCTCACTGAGCTTCGTGATTTCATGGGCCGATGGACAAAAGCTCTGCATTGGCCACGACTGCGGAGACAGTATCATTGAGTTGAACCTGACATGGCGTGGGTGGTGCTTGCGGTCTTTTCGTCAAGGGATGTCGATGTTGCGACTGCGCTACATTCTAGCTAGCCCAGACTTCTCGTCTATGAAGTTGTCGGCGCTCCGGGAGGCTCTGAGCCACTCTCAGCTCGCTCATCATGGTCCATCCTCTCAAACGCCTTCTTGACTTGGTGATCCCAATTGCTGAACGCAACGATGACCCACTCCAGTATCCCGACGAGGTACAATGCGATACACTGGCCGACCCATAAGCCTTTCAGACCCCACCCGTGAAAAGCCAGCCAGATGCCCAGCGGTAGGGCACCGCAATAATAGCTGACAATGTTGACCGCCGCCCCGATATGCTGCCTTCCCATGCCTCGAAGACTGCCACCACAGCTCCCATTGAGGCCATCCGCAATCTGAAAGAGGGCGACGTAGGGGAGTACCTCCGCCGTAAGCTTGACGACATCTGGATCATTGTTGAAGATCTTGGCGAAGTGATCCTTGCTTGCCATGAGAATAGCAAGGACAAGAGCACCAAGTAGCATGCTGAGCCATGCTGCTGTGTTGGCAGCTCTTGCCGCGCCTGCTGCATTTCTAGCACCCAAAAGATTGCCGATCCTGGCACTGGTCGCGACACCAACGCCAAAGGGTATGGTGTTCATGACTTGGTCCGAAGTCATGATGACACTCTGCGCTGCAAGTGGGATGGTTCCAAGCCTGCCAGCAGCCAAGGCGACGATCTCGAAGGCCCACCACTCTGTCCCTACATGAACAGTACCCAAGAATGCAAGCCGAGCGAACGTCCCAGGGTGGTGGAGACATCGCTTTGACCAACCGCCCCAGCCTTCCCAGCCTTGAACGAAGCGAGCGTAAGCCAGCAGTAGAAGAAAGGATAGCCAGTATGAAATGCCCGTGGCGATTGGTGCCCCCAACAAGCCTATCTTGAAGGTGTAGACGAAAAGGAAGTTCAGGCCAGCGTTGATCGGCGAAGTGATCAAGAGGACGTATGTCCCGGGTCGCATTATTCCTAGACCAATCAGCGCTGATCGCAAAATGAAAAGGTGCGATGCTGACGAACCTTGAGCTTGGAGGTACTTCTTCATGCACTCGAAGTAGATGTAGCCAAGTCCACCAGGAATCAAGCACCATAGGAACCTTGCACTGTCGTGAGATAGCTGTTGCCCTTGTCCCAATGCTATGAAGATGGGCTCAGAGCAGAACCATAGTACAGCAACAGGGACATAGAAGCCTCCGAGTATGATAAATGCTCTCTGGAGTAGCAGACCGAGATCATGGCGATCCTTGCTTCCAGTGAAAGCGGAGGAACACAGGGTGTCCAACGCAGTAGTCCCGCCCAAAGCAATCAGCCATGCAGTGCTCATAGCAAACATGTATGAAAAGGCGGCCGTTGCCAAATCCTCTGGTGAGCCCCGCCCCACGATGACAACGGAGAACGTCTGCAAAGAATTTTGCAGCGTGTATGCTAAGATAACAGGTATCGATCCCTTCAGTAAGATCCAGAACTCGTTCAAGACACGCTTAGATCGCGGCTTTTCCTCATCGTCGATATCGTAGAACTCCCCATCCTCTTGGCTGACCTCGTCCCCGTCGCTGGGGACCGTTTTAGGTAATAGCCGGGAGGACTCATGAGGCGATGTCTTAGTTGACGAGTCTTGCTGATTGTCGGTATTCCGAAGAAAATTGGGCAGCCACCAATGTGCTGGTCCTGTTTCGTCCATTGCGTAAATTGCTCCGGTCACCTACCTCCGAAGGCATAGAATCGACAACCTAGCAATCACGCAGTGGAGGGTGAATTGAACAATGTGCGTGGTAGTGGCAACGCTGGAAAAAAAAGTCGTCTCGGGGATCATAGACCGAGGAATTGGATAGAGTAATGGGAAATAGTAAGAAATGAAAGATTAGAGAATGATAGACATCGACAGGGGGGAAAAGACTGTCTACCACCACGATTGACGGAGCATGACGCCATCTGATTGGAGGGGAGCAATGCACGACTGGTAGGAGACAACGAGAGGGGTTGCTAAAAGAAATCCAATGATTCGAACCATATCCTGCATGCATGTTCTGGACAAGTATAAAGCATACCGCGCGACGGATCAATCCCATGAATCCGCAGCGCCTTCGCTGGACGCATCTTCTACCGTAGTCCTGCTACCATTTGATCGCAAAAACAGTATGACAATCGAGTCGAGATGTGCACGGCAGATGGAATTCGATACTGAAATGGGGTAAAAAAGCACGATGGAAGAATCTTGGCTGGGGGACTGGGGAGGTGCAGTAGGTTGGAATCAGGGGTTCCAAGATCGACGTCGCGTTGGCAAGCTCGGCAGGCGCGGCAAGGCTGAAGGCCCCCACACTAAAAGTCTAGCCTCGGCCAGCTGCTATCAACTTTGACCACTGCCCTCCTATTTCGTGGATGCTCGACACACTCGACTTCAACTGTACCGCATAAGCGACGTCTGGCTTACACTTGACTGCTTTTCACCTTGTTCTGACCGTTATCTTTCGAAATCTTGGGTCGTCGCGGGTGGAGTGCTCCTCACCACTAACAGCGTGAATGATGTCAGTGTAGATCCCTAAATGCAAAAGATTTCGTATTTGATCCGAAGGATTCATGGTCGACAAGGTTAGATAATGGCTTGCAGATAAGGGAGCGTATCAGTGAGCTAATCATCCAATCAATCCTTTTTCATGCTCCACGCCCTATTACACTCGCATTTGTGGGAACGGAGAACATCTTCCGTGTCGCAGGACAACCCTGGGCCGATCAGCCACGAGGATGGGATTGCATGCGGCGTGGATCATTGAAATTGATGTTGATGGCTTGTCAAAAATACTGCGAAATGCTCACGGGCTAGTGTCTTTATCAACCTATCCTTTCTCCTTTTATTAGACTCGGTTCTTTCGTTTGCACGGTTCTCTCTGCACTTCTTGCTCTTTACTATATTCCTTTAAGCCATGGCAGCAGTATTGGGCGACGAGAAGCCCAATCAAGTATCGGGTAGAGATCATGCCGCCCCTGGCGACATGGACGAGAAGCGTTCTGTTACCCTTAATGGCAGTCCTTCAGAAGATATCGGTGTGGCAAGGGATGGGATGAAATTGCATCCACAGCCGACAGCAGACCCGCTTGATCCTCTGAATTGGTCTTCGGCCAAGAAGCATACCATTCTCGCTATTGTTATGTACTTGTGAGTCTGAAGTTTCTTCCATCCCTTAGCTATAGACCTTCCGTTATACGCGGTCTGGGATTTTGGCGACATGCCGCTTCGACGACCGGCGGTTCAACGACTCAACGACCCGAGAACTCGAAGACTTGACGTCTTGGATGACGACTTAGTGACTTGGCGACTTGACGACTTGACCATTTGACGACCTAATGATTCAAGGAGACCGATTCTTCGTATCACCATATTCAACACAAGATTGGCCGATGCATCCCGTCTTCGCATCGCATATGCTCTAAATCTCCATGTCAGTACTGATGCAACTTTCGCAGATACTTTATGTTCACCTATATCACCACAACCACAGTCCCTTCATTCACCCAACTGCAAACACAATTTAACATCTCCTACTCCCAAGTCAACTGGTAAGTGGCTTTCTGTCCCCCTCTTTGAAGGTCTCAAGAACCGTGATGCATATGTTAACGGCAGTCGCGCTGAGCGACCTCCCATGCCATCCACTGCTCTAACTCTACAGAGCAATGCTGACTCCGGATTTCACTTGAAGGACCGTTGCCATCCCAGCCCTAGGCCTCGCCTTCGGGCCCCTGTTCTGGTCCAGTCTTGCAGACATCTACGGCCGGCGCATCATCTTCATAACCGGCACCATCATAGCACTCGCAGCCACCATAGGTGCTGGCGGCGCAAAAAGCTACGGTGGCTACATGGCTGCTCGGTTCGTCCAAGGTTTCGGTGTCAGCCCCGCCGCAACCGTAGGCATGGCCACCATTGGAGACATGTTCTTCGAGCACGAACGGGGTCAGAAACTCGGACTGTGGGTTCTGGCGATCGATGCCGGTCTGCTGGTCGGACCGATCATCGGGGGCTTTATGGATCTCGTCAGCGCAGCATGGATCCAGTGGCTCTCTGCGCTGATGTTCGCGCTCCTGCTGGTTTTAGAGCTGTGCTTCATGTCGGAAACGCTGTACCCCAGGAACTACATGCTGCAGCGGATGCCGGTAATTGGCGGCACTGACGTAACAGATGCAAAGGAGATTGCCAGCGAGAAAGCGGATGCAAGCATCGTGGACCTCAAGCGCACATCCAAGCTCTTTTTCCTCAATTTCAAGCCTGTCCCCGGTATGCGGCATCCGAAGCCCTGGGACTCATTCACACGTTTCATCCTTACATTCAAATACCCCATCGTGGTCGTGGGGGTTCTGACCTACTGCTTTGCCTGGTACTGGTGGATCCTCTCAATCATCACCATGCTCCCTGCCGCGTACGTGCAATATACACCCCAGATTCAAGGACTCCTGTTCCTCGGTCTGCTTCTCGGCACGCTCTTCTCCGAGATCTTCTGTTCCGGCCGTCTGAGCGACTACATCGTGTTCAAACTCGCCAGAAAGAACGACGGCATCCGTGTCCCGGAGATGCGCTTATGGCTCGCGTATCCCGCTGCGCTGCTCAGCTCGAGTAAGCCATGATTTTATCTCTAGATGGACAAATCACTAAATGCCCTGTAGTCGGTCTCATTATCTGGGGAATCAGCGTCGACAAAGGCTACCACTGGATCGTCGGCCAAATCGCCTTCTTCCTCTGTACGTACTTCCCCATCCCCCCCTACCCCTATTTTCCTCACCCCTCCTCCACAAAACTACAACCAGCTAACAACTCCTCCCCCCCCACGCAGTCGCCGCCGGCATCCAAATGGGCAACACCGTCATAACAGCCTACATCGTCGACAGCTACCCCCTCCAATCCATGAGCGTCATAACCTTCTACTCCGTCTTCCTCAACCTCAGCGCCTTCATTAATCCCGTTCGTTCACCCCCCCCCCATTTCCCTCTACCCTCTCTTTCCCCCTCCCTCCTTCCTTCCTCCCTCTACCTCTCACCCCCCCTCCCTTCCCACATCAACCACAGCTAACCCCCCCTCCCCCCCCTCTAGTTCTTCATCGCCCCCTGGGAAGCCTCTTCCGGCTTCATATGGACGTTCGCCGCACAGGGCATCATCACGTTCTTCATCTCGGTACCCATGTTTGCGGCCTTGCATCGGTGGGGCGGGGTGCTGAGGGAGAAGGCGGGGCAGCCGGGGTGGGTGAATCCGGAGTATGATACTTTGTAGATAACGTTGGGAGGGAGGTGGTGTGTGGAGTAATGTTGGTGAGTGGGGAGGTGTGTGGGGAGTTAGGGCTAGGACTGGGTATACCCTTGGGAGGTAGCCTTTGTGGGTTTGTGTGTATATGTTTGAATCATTTTTAAATATGGGGTTTCTAGAGCTTGCGGTATAATGGATGAGTTCGTATGCTAGTTATGCCATCATCCACCGTGTCAGATTGTATTGGGCACAGTATCAGAATGTCATAGGTTGACGTGATCATTGTACTAGATTGATAGCAATGTACTTCAGACGCAGTCACGAGGTCAGCGAGCAACCGGATCAAGTATTGATGTTTTGCAAGCCTCAAGTAAAGCCATCCTTGCAGCGCCTAATAAACATGCAGTCCACAGTCTCCCCCTCAGCAATCTAGTAAGACATCAAAGGAAAAGCAGCTGCCATTGCCAAGAACCGTCTACAAAGCCCTGCTGCTCCCAGCCCACACTAAGAATTTTGCAATCTGTCCCTCTTCTACCTCCACCTCCTCCACATCTTGGATCTATGAAATCTCATCCATCACCTCCTCAGTAGCAGCCGGCTGGGCTGCACCATCAGTGACTCCGTTGACTGCACCGTTGGTGGTGGCGGTGGCATCGAAGTAGTCGACCATCTCCGCGTCGAGTTCATCGGCAGTCTTACGCTTCGGGCGGGCACCACGACCACCTCGTCGTCCGGCACGTCCGCCGCGGGTTGAAGTACCGTTGGTGACGGGCTTGGGTGCAGCTGATTTAGGTTTTGCGCCCTTGGTGGCGGCCCCTTTGGATTGGCTGATTCATGGATCAGTCGCTGTTGTAAGATCTTCTGATGTAGTGTTGGACTTACCCGATACGCTCACTCAGGCCTTTAACACGAGCCGGTGGCGGAGCTCTAGCTGCATCGAGCACGACTTCAATCTGGTGAATCTGTGAGTTGCTGGTCACGCAAGAAATCCTGGATTCGTACCTTCATAGGACGTTGGTCGACTTTTATTCCGTTGAGTCGCAGAGCATCGTTGGCGCTATTGGGATTGCTGAAAAAGATGGTGGCAATGCCACGGCTGGCTCCATTCGGGCCATAGGTGAGGTAAGCTCGCTTGACAGGGCCAACAGATTTGCCAAAGTAATCCTGTTAGAAGAAGGGGCACCGATTAGTCCATTGGTAACTCTTTTAAGGCTGGAGGTATCTCGAAAGCTGATAACGAAAAGGCAGTACAGCTTGGCAATCGGATCCGTTACCCCACGGCAGCATCAGCAACGAGCCTCGCGAAGTTAACACAAGAGCATCAGCGAGCGAGCAGTGAGTGTTAGTACGGTTAGCATCGGAACCTAAGGAACAGCTGCCATATTGGTACACTGTGAGAAGGTCCATGACTGGCCGGTCCTTGTTTAACAATCTCTGCTCATGAAACTGGGCTGGCCTGGTGTTCGTTCGTCGCTGAATGTGCCACACGCCCTTTCCCCATCCAGAATGAGGTTCATGGTGGCCACGGAGAGACACCAGGGTTCCGTGGATGCTGATGCTTGCTCTACCATATGACTGAGTGGAGCAGATGAAGTTCTCCAAGTGAACCGACTTCGATCGAGGGTAAAGCGTAAACACGCGCCGTACTGTTCGGAGAACACGAAACCGTAATGATGCGCTAATGGCGCTTTGACTTTGAGAAACGATACGATGTGACTGACTGGGTCTGACTAGGGGTGATGCATTGCGGTGTTCCGGTCAGGTATGCGGTGCTGCACGCGGCAGGTCGAGAGTTCTTCTCATCAGTTTCCAGGGACTGCTAGCTGTTCTCACTGCTTATGCTCGCTGGTGCTCATACCATCTGCCTCAGTATGTAGGATCTCGATCCCAGATTTAAGTTGTATACAACTCATGCGCTTCAATATAATGGCTGTCTGCTCAACCGTTGGTGTGATGTGTTTGCCAGACACGTGCACAGCTCAACGGTGTTCTTCGCAAGACTTGAGCCAAAGCTCTACTTCACAAACATCTACGACAAGCTTCTAGTGCCTAGCAAGCGTAGATGATGACAAGGAGCGGAGACATGTTGTCTCATGTGCGTGCTCATACCAGGCTCTTGTAACATAGAGCGATCAAAAGGCCTCGGATCCGTGGACGATTGACACAATTGCGAGACCGAGGTAGCAGAAAATTTGGCCAAGAAAGGTCGAAGGATACCGCCGCCTTAGGTTTAACATACCTTGATCATCTGCTCACTCACATCGGAGGGCTGACTATAATTAGTATAGGTTCAACGTGATGCTGGCAGCTGGAGACACGTACCAAGTTGCTCACCATGACCTTAGATTCTCCAGACGCGTTGGCCGGTCCAGTTGGTGCGGCAGGCCTCGCAGGTCCCTTTGCGGCAGTCCTAGTGCTCTTCCTAATTCCCCCCACGGGTCCAGTTGGGGCAGCCTTGCTGGCGACGCGACGACCTCCACGGCCGCGGCCACGACCACGGCTGCTACGGTTGGTGCTGATGATCTCATCGAGACCTTGGTCGAGCTTGGAAGACATCTTAGCTGATATTTTATGGATGCGCTGTCTGGTTGGCTTGACGGTAGGCCTTAGTTTGTTGCTGGCGCAGTGACTTGTAGACAAGAGACTCTGCTGAGTCGGAGAAGGAGCAACAATCTCGATTTCGTCAGAGATGATATGGCTTAGCCTCAAAAAGCGCGAAAGAGTGTTTAACTTGGCTCGAGGTGGAGATGATGTACTTTAGAAGCTTTCGTACAGTGGCAGTTGGCAGTTGGTGGAAAAGCTTGCTGTGGTTGCAGGCAGGTGGGTCCTTAAGTAGTACGGACGCGTATCGGCAAATGCGAACGAGCAGTGTTCACCTTCTGAGTACGTAGAGATGTTGTAGATATGAGTTGATGAGCTTGGTGATGAACCAAGCGTGAAGCGGTGATGGAGAAAGGTTGTGAGAGCGTGATAAAGAGAGGCATTTAGGGAAGGAGAAGCCTGATTGGTGCTAACTGTTTTCGGACACACCAATCAAAACCGTACTTTACAACTTCACTCCCCGATGCACCTTGCGCTCCCTGTCATGCATTTAGTCACCTGCTGCAGATGTTTTCGACCTGGCAAGTGTCAAGCGGATACGAGACTTGGTGGGATGTCATCCTTGTTTACTGCTACTACCTCATACGGGAGTGAATTCAGAATATACGGTATCCTTCCAACCGTCACTGCAGTTTGTTTCAATGTGATCATTCCCACATCGCAACGCAGCAGAGGCAACAAAAAGGTATAGATGCCAATCTGGAGATCATGTCGGCTCCTCGACGCCAGCCCAAAGACCCCCCTTCCACCACGATATAGCCTTACGCCGTTGATGTATCTTCTCCTATTCCTGTGAGGGATGGACAAATACCGTGAGGCACCATAGATGCCCTGATCTAACTCTTCAGCGCCTCCAACCTTCCCCTCATCTCATCAAGCGTGGCCTCCTGCTCTGCCAGATCCGGCTCCTCCTCCGGCTCCTCCGCCACAGGCTTCTCGGCCACACCGGCATTACCCAGCTTGCCTTGCAGAACCTCACCCAGCACTCTCTCCACCTCAGCTTCTGCCTCATCGTCCTCACCCTCCATGAGCTGATCATCCGGCAAGCTGTCCCCCACCATCTCCTCGATTATCCCTGCCTTCACAAGCTCTTGCGACAGCTCTCTCATCGTTCCCATAAGCTCCGGTAATCGCACAAGCGCATTGACATCTTTCATGACGCCCGTAGAAGCCTTCATGCTCCCCTCGATCTTCCGGACTGAGAACGCCTCGTTGACCTGCATCTGTACGCTTTGCAGCTGTGCTTTGCTCGTTGCTAGCCGTGAGCTTTGTTTCCGTATTCTGATCATCTCTTTGGCGAAAATGCGGGTTTCAGAAGCAGCCTGCTTGGCCTGAGAGGGATTCTTCTGGCCTCGTTTGTTCGCTTGAATGATGTATTGCCGGGTTTTTTGGTCGAGGACTTTGAGTTGATTGATGTCACGTTCGAGCTTGCGAGTGTTGGCACGTATTAAGCTGTTGCATTTTCGCATCTGAAGCTGATCAGTAGTGCGTCATCTGTAGGTGATGGAAGGCCGTCTGACTTGAGCCGCCGGGTCCGGCTTCCAAAAAACAGCCTTAATGGACTCCATAGTGAAATGTTAGAGCTCTGAGCTCCGTAGCCAGCTATCGTGGTGAGTATGACATTGTGTTGTCTGCAGGCTGCGCTTTACGGAGCGCGAGATACGTTCTCAATTCTGGCAAGCGCGGGGAAAGCTACAGGTACAGGCTCGAGTGACAAGAAGATTCAGTTAATGTGATAGTCCTTGCGGAACGACTCGTGATGTGTTGTACAACCTAGTTTCAATCTATTCTAATGCTGGACACTGGTGGTTCGCTTCGATAGATTTCCATGCGCCTGATTTCAGCCCTACTGATCTCGACGCTAGCTCCGTTCACAAACTTTCAGCGACTCTTCAAATAACAACATCTTTCAGACATTGTTCATAAATCTCACTTCCCCAGATCTCAGTAGCGTCTAGTATCAAGCGATTGACCATGTCAGAGAAACAGACAACGCCAGAGGGTAAGCTTCATCCCTCCCTCCCCACTCGTTTTCCCACCCCCAAGATTACAAACCCACACCCCATCAAACACCTCACTAACCCCCCCACTCACCAGTCGTCTGGGCCCAGCGCTCCTCCAGCTCCGACCCCGAGCGCAACTACATCACCCTCACGATCTCCGCCCCCGACGTCACCAAGCCCAAGATCGACCTCAAGCCCAGCAGCCTCACCTTCACCGGCTACTCCGAGACCAAGAAAACCACCTACCACGTGGAACTCGAGCTCTACAGCGAGATCGACGTCGACGCCTCCAAGACGCACAACTCCGGCGCGAATGTGCACTTCCAGCTGCGGAAGAAGGAGCTGAAGGAGGAGTACTGGCCGCGGCTGTTGAAGGAGAGCAAGCGCGTGCACTACCTGAAGACGGATTTCGACAAGGTGAGCTTCCCAGTGCAGCTCAGATTTGAGGATATGCTATGGGTATAGGCTAACTAGATTTCACAGTGGGTCGATGAAGACGAGCAAGACGGCGCCGGGGACGAAGACTTCGGCGGCATGGGAGGCATGGGCGGCATGGGCGGCGGCATGCCCGGTATGGAAGGCCTCGGCGGCATGGGAGGCATGGGCGGCGATGGCGGCTTCGGCGGCCTCGGTAAGTCCATCTCTGCTTCTTCCTTCCCCAACCACGCTAATCATTCTCATACAGACTTCTCCAAACTCGGCGGCGGCGCGGGTGGGATGCCGGACATGGGAGGCGATGACGAAGGCGAAGATGACGACGATGATGATGATATGCCTGGTCTTGAAGGTGAGGACGAAGCTGCGGGTGAGGGTAAGGAAGGGAAGGCCGAGGTAGAGGAGGCAGAGACGGAGGGAAAGGGAAAGGGGAAGGGGAAGATTGAGGAGGTGGAGTAGGGGATGGAGTGTCCATGCAGTGGAGAGAAGGGAGAAGGGAAGCTGAGAAGAGAGGAGAAAGGTGATGTCGATAGGATGACTAGGCTTTGATATGGCAATGCATGTTAGACAGATGGCTTGCTCCGACGCAAGAAGCATTGTCGAAAAGCGACATGGTATGGAAAACTTGAAGATAGGCATGGCGCTCCTTAGATGGCTACTGCTGGGCTCCATACTACGCACCTTTCTTCAACTCTGTCAGGAACCCGGTCCACGAGGAATGGTGACCACAAGATAGTGCTACAGAGCTAGGCACTCGAGCACCCAGTACAAGCCCTCCATCTCCTCCCTGAAGCCCACTCCAAGCACGCCTCCCAATTCATCCCGACCATAATCTTCATGACTACCCGCCCCCCTCATCCTCCCCTTCATGATGTAACGTAACGCTATTGAACTCCTCAAACGGATCCGGCACCTCCCCTCCTGGCGTTTCCAGCCCACTATCCAGCGGCACGCCCTTAATCTCCCTCACGGCCTTCGCACCCTTCCCCTCACCCCCCAACGTGAAGTCTCCTTCTCGCGCTCCACTTCCCTTCGCTGCACCGATGAAAGTGTTGGTGGCACCCATATCAACGCTCGATTGAGATTCCTTGACGTTGCGGAAATTGATGGTGTCGATGGCGCGGCCGGCGTGAGGGATCATGGGGGGTTTCATGTGGCGGAGCAGCGCCCATTGCGTCGAGCGGAAAAAGGGGTGGGTTTTTACGTCGGAGGCGCCGGCACGGGAGCCGATGCGGCGGAGCTCGTCTTTGATAAGGAGTTTTCGGATGAGGGATTTGCAAAGGCTGGGTAACAGAAGGAGCGAGGTCAGCAATAAAGCTCGAGAATCTTGGGCTCAGCCACGTAGGGCAATACAGTGATTCGGGAATGGGAAATGGGCGGCTCACTTCGATACTTGCGGTGCCCCTGAGTATTCGGGGAACGGCACGTCGTCGCGGAGAATATTTGCAAAAGTGGCGTTTCGATTCTTGCCTTTGAAGGGCGTGGTGCCGAAGAGCATCTCGTATACTAATATTCCAAGTGTCCACCAGTCCACTGCGCTGGTGTGACCACAGCCTTTAATGACTTCGGGCGCAATATACTCTTCTGTCCCGACAAAGGAGTTCGTGCGGAAATTTGCTATGCATGATCTGGTGTCGATGGTAGGTAATGAGGTTGGGGTGGCGCCGTTGCGGCCGACAATCATAGTAGGAGCTCCTCCTGGGTCTGATTGCTTTGAGAGATCGAAATCTGACAACATGATGTGGCCAGATTGATGGAGGAGGATGTCTGTTGTGATTAGATGCGGATCTCATGGTCATTCTTGATGGTAGCTTACTTTCTGGCTTCAAATCTCGGTAGATGAAGCCCATCAGATGCAAATACTCAAGGGCCGCAGTCACTTCGCCAGCATAGAACCGGGCATCGTCTTCCGGTATACACTTTCCAGGCCGGGTTTGCAGTGCTGTAATTGTCAGCTTCAAAAGAAGGTTTACAAACGAGGCACGGACCCCTGAAGAACTCTCCGCCACTGCAGTATTCCATGCATAGATATAGGTGATCCTCGGACTGGAAAGAATGATATAAGGTAACAATAAACGGGTGGTTGCTTGTAGCCAGGATTTCCTGCTCTGCCAAAGCCCGCTTGATCTTGTTTCGTTTGATCATTTCCTTCTTACTGAGGACTACAATTAAGTCAGCAGCTTGTACGAAACTCTGCAACAGCCTTGATAGTACCTTTCATAGCGTACAACCGACTCGACTTCTTTTCCCTAACCAGGTATACCTTCCCCACGTCCCCTTTTCCAATCAACTTGATCTTGTCAAAACTCCCGGGCCCAACTTCAACATTTCGGACCTTTATCGAATTCGAGCTGTAGGTTCTACGGAAAGCGATAGATTGTCGTATCTGACCAGGCGATGGGATGCCGTTCGGAGCAGCTACTGGCAACATATGTCCCTTGTGATCATCCACCATACCCAGGCTCGACTGACCAGGCAGGCCTACCAGTGGCTCCTTGCCCATCTCAGCTGTCGATGGCCGTTCATTTGTCTTTGTTGACTGGAAAAGACCTTGGGCATTGGGAGCAGATGCTACCCTCCTCAATCTTCGTGCTAATTCTTCTTTGCCTGCTGCTGTAGCTTGATCGTTTGCACCGCTTACTGCCTCTACTTTTATCTTCGGCGTATCTGGGGGCGAAGGAGGCACACTGCTATCATTGTGATGCCGTAAGGCAGGAGGTCCTTGGTGCGCAAAGTATGGATTTGCGAATGCTGTGGGTGACATATGCTCGTCTAACGGATTTCCTTCGCTTGCCACCGTAGTCGATCTATTTCGTGAAATACCTAGGAACCGAGACTGTCGGTTCTTGTTCTCTGGCTTGGGAGTAGATGTGCCGTCATTGTTGAGCGTGGTACTGCTACCGAGACTGTTGATGCGGAAGAAGTTCCTCAGCTTTGGAAAGTGTCCAGTGCCGTTGCTCTGCTTGTTTGAGGATGTGGAGAGACCGGAGAAGTTACGTTTTTCCGAGGATACGGTGGTTGAATTATTCGATCCAAAGAGCTGGGTCATCGTACCTGTTGCTGAGAAAGGTCCCGACCGTCAGTCACCGTGAGGTCAGTATAAATGCGTCAGAAGCATTGATCCTAGTTTCGACCAAAGGAATAACTCTGCGTCAAGGAGACCAAGTTTGAGCAGTAGGCATATCAACAATGTATGGGAGAACGCATGACGAATCAAGGTTGGAAAGCTTCCGTGAAGCAAGTAAATTGGGATCGAATATGAGCAAGGGAAATGTTCGGTGCACAGGCTGTCCTACTTGACTTCGGTGATACGAAAGATAGAAGTACGCGGTGCAGAACGAGGTAGCTTGTACCTCGCCTTAGTAAGATAGGATCTTGCAGCGGGTGATTGGGCGGGCGGGGCTTTGCTAGTGGCATTCCAGATGGGGCCTGTGGGAGAACCTCAGTCTGGAACGGGCAAATGGCGTGGAGCTTCCTTCCTGAAGTGGGTTCTATCGCCGTATCATCACTCGCGACGCTACTCGATCATAAAGTACAGACTCGATCGCAGGTTCCAAGATACCATAAGGGAGCACATGCGTTCGCCGGGAAGTTTGTTATTTTCACCATCTCACGAATTCACGAGCTTGGGTCACTGTATTCGTACAATAGCTCTGGCCCCAAGCCGGCAAATGGATCAGAAACTCATTGATGAGAGAACTTCTGTCCTGTTTATAGAGCTTATCTCTCCTGCCTTGCTCTGGAAGAAGTGGATGATCGATTTCTTTACATTCAATATTGGTCATGGGGACTCATAGACACCGCATACCATTACATCTCCATACCTCCTGTTCCTGGACAATAAGATATCGAGAAAGAGCAGTGTACCTGTTCCATCTTCTTGCTTAAGCTATGTACAATTATTGCGTCACCCTCGGGGTCAAGCTCTGAACCATGCGATTGACAAGGTCTCTAGAACCTCTCATGCGGCCCCACTAGTTGAAGCCCCGGGGAGAAGAGTGGTGTGTTCGAGCGCCAATAGTCCAGCGGCCCGCCATCGGTAGGTGATCGGCCTGAATATATCCTGAGATCGGACGGTGATTTTCCAGGCACGTTTGTTGCGAATCCGCTTCCATTAGAGTACGGTCTCTCCGTTGGTGTGGTCGAGGTCCACACCACAGGTTGGAAGAACATATCTCTCTTTGTCTTTAGCTCTTCTTCCTCCCTCAAGCGCTCTTCGAGTTCCGCTTTCGTTGCTCCTCCAAGACTTGCGAGCCATATCGCCAGTGTTGCCACAGCGAAAAGCAGATCACTGAGTAGAAACGGTAGCCCACTCCATGTCCCTCCGTTACTTACACCTACCGCGAATGATTTCGCGACTACTGGCGAAGCGACCAGCATAGCCGCCGTCCATATCAAGCTCATTACTGCGAAGAGCCTTCCGACTTCGTCTTGCTTGACGAGAGTAGAAAGAAAGCTCCGAATGAGTGCCGATGCACCCATTCCCACGGTGGCAATGCAGCATCCCATGATGAACAGAGGAGCGTTTGGCGCAAGCCCTTCGACGAAGAGGCCGACGGTGACAACAATGTAGCTCATTCGGAGAATTAGAGCATCTTTGTTTCGAGCCGTGTAAGACTTTCGCTTGAGAAGATAATGTGATAAGAGGGGCAGTAGACCGAGTAGGGCGACTATCATGATGGCCGCCCGTACAGAAGAAAGGTATGCCGCCTTTGAAAGAGACCAGCCATAACGTCGGGAGGTATATTGGAGAACTAGATTAGCGCAGGCCTGACCGAAGATGAAGCTTACAGAGACGAACAGAATAAAGAGGATGCGGTGGTCGCAGAGCAAAAAACCCAAGGAGGGCAGATGGCTGGTGACCTTCGAGATCGACGTTGCTGCCAATGGTTGATCAATAGATGACCCACGTCGGGAGCTGGACGACGTGCTTGTAGAGTTGGTCCTTGACTTAACCAGAGTCTCTGGAAGTGCAACGGCAAGAGGTATGGCGAGTGATAGCAATAGCATGCTAACACCTAAGGCGGTCCATGGGTTCCGGTCCATCAGCACAGAACCAAGTGGTGGGCCAAGAAACTCGGTTGCACAAAGCGCCGCGTGGGCATACAAGAATATGTTCGCTCGCGATGCCTCAGGGGTGACGTCTGTCATGATGACCATGAATAAGGCCGAGGCGACTAGGCTTCCACCACCAAGGACGCCGAGAGCGCTTTGGAGCCAGATCAAGCGGATGGGGAATGCGTGCGGAAAGGCACAAACGAAGCATATCCAGCCCATGCGGAGCCATATCGACGCAATGTTGAGAACATTGAGCCATTTCCGACCGTATCTGTCCGCCAGTATACCAAAAGGGATAGCCAAGAACAGCCCAGGAATATAATCAAAGAAGTCTTGCCATCCTCGAAGAAAAGCCAGCTCTTCTTGTACAGGGCCCACTTTGCAATACCGTTCTTCCACCGAGCCGTTGCTGTTTATCTTGCTTGGGTCAACGATGGCGAAGTGGTTTTGGCAGATGATAGACTCGAAGACCCGGGTTAGGGGTGCTTTACTGATGCTGTTGGCTAAATCTGTCACGAACACGATGCTGAAGACCAGGGTAAGAATGTAGTAATGAGGGCTAGTCAAGGTTATTGAGCTGGGATCCTCGTCTGGCCTTGGGAACGCCTCTAGTAGAGGTGTGTACACAGTCGTACGCTCTATATCCTGTGTGTTGAGCCCTTTGGCCATGGTGTGCTGGTATCAGGTGCCAGAGGTTTAGGTGGTCTTCATAAAGTCATCGGAAAGCCAAGAATTATGGAGAAAATATGAGAAGCAAAGGAATCGCGAGAGGACCTGCATCGATGCGAAATTGCTAAGAGAAGTCATTGTCATAACGACAAAGGAGAAGGCTGTTGTCAGCTTCTGAACAAAGAGAGGCACGAAACACGCGTTGATGATACGAATTGATACAGATCCGAGGAACGAAGAATGCATTCATGCGAACCGTACTTACATCAAACTAAGGTAGCTTAGCGTTTTGATGGTGACTTGATGAACACGTGGTCGTTGGCGCTGAAGTTTGCGGTCTTGCTCTTCGATGTGTCGCTGTCACGCTAGGCCTTGATGCATAGGTAGCGCGTGTCGGATGTGAAGCTTGGATCATAACCACTCGCTGTCGAAGCACAGTAACAGGCAACCCTAGTTGGAAAAATGAGTGCATGGACATGCTTCCTGTCATGTGTCAATCGCTCAATTTATTCACTTCCGTTTTAATTCTCGTCGAAATATGGGTTTGTCGCTGCCGAGAAGATTGCCTTACAAGTGACCCGGTCTTGACAGAGACTTTACTTCCTAGACGGTGATGAAATATCTCCAGCTCTGCACATCTCTTGTTCAGAGATGGTCAAGGTCTATTATCCGAAAAGGTGTATTGGACATCCTCGTCTCTGCCCTGGGAAGACGCCAGCCCACACTAACGCTGAACCTCTTGGTCTGCGCTACCGCACATAACGGTCCAAGAATCCGTGCCTCGTCACCTTCTTCGATAACGCCAATGTCAAGATTGGTATTGGCGATTTGCACTTCAATTTCTTCTAGTCCTCGCATTCCTGCGACGAATTCCCAGACCCTCCACCACGCATGGAAAAAGGCTAAAGACCCACGCCCTTCGTGGAAATCAATAACGAGATTCACGAAGGGCTCGACGTCGATATCAAAGTTGAGACGCAAATAACGTATGGCATTGAGGCATCGCGGAGGCGTCTCGGCGCCGTAACTCGGCAAAACATGGACATCGCTGAATTCAAACACGCGACTGGCATATGCGATGCTCACGTCTCTTGAGGTCTCATGGTATCTTGATTGCTACTATGTCAGAATTGGCGACCTCTGACAGGCATCTGCAGACCACACCGAGACTTACAGTTGTCTGCAGCTTAACGGCAGCGATACTAGCCATTCTTCTGGCCTTTTTTTTAAAGAGGTGTCGCGCACAAGGCAGTGATCCAATTTGGAGCATACGTTGGGGCGCAGGCATTGTCGAGTTCGGGTCCTACCACTTCCAACTGCTGGAAGCACATGGATCATATCTCCGTCCCCATCGAGGGCAGATCGATAGATGATCTGGCGCAGTTCCAAAGGGATTCCGAACAGTGGAGAGAGATTTTGCTTGGGCACGATCCCATCCGAGCCTTCGTTACCTGCGAAAGAAGCTTGGATTAAGCAAGGTGACATACTGCCCTTTCTTTTATGATCAGTTCTTATGTGGATTATTGATAAAACATCTCGCGTCTCGAGTGAAGCAAGATTGGGATCCTTAACTGAGGTCTAAACTTTGGGCTTGAGACCTGTTCGTGTCCAGCGATCGACTGTGACGGAGATGATTGCCACCATGCCACAATATGTGCGAGAAGGAGGCATGTTGATTGTGCTCGGCAAGATCCTTAGAGCTTAGTCGGAATATGTAAAAAGATTGTGCAGAAGTGCGCAGAATGAGATCTGCATATGCCAAGACCCTAGCAGGGGCGCCTGGGGACAAATCGACAGCCGCACAGATTCAATGTTCTGTTCTTGCTCACCAAACCTCGTAACCTTCCACAATAATCCAACGTCTTCAGATAATATTGTCTGCAGATAAAGTCAGCAGTATCGTCCGAGCATTATTTCCGCCACTGAGCGTATCAACAGCTCCGAGGCATCTCTAAGCCGCATTCGCTCGAAAGACGTGTTCCTCGATCCAGTATACTAATTCATTCAGATGATGCTGACTTCAACTTGTAGAAGCCCTTGTGCGTTGTCAAAGCAGCTATCCAAGAACATGAGGTTGTCGATCGGATGACCCTAAGGTAGGCATACTGAAAGGTCGAGCAATCGCAGGAAGATCTAGCCCGGATTGGGGGGCTAGCCCCAACATTTCCCATGTTGCCCACGGACAAGACATCCAATTGCAAGAGGTAGTCCAACTTTCTCTCAGGAGAGGTGCAGATATCAACGCAATGGAGGGAAATCTGGAACCGCCTTACCAGCTGCAACGTCCCAATTAAGCAAAAGGAGGAGTGTGAAACCATCAAGGGAATAGCACACTTGCTGTACGACCAAAGCAAGACACAGAACCCTGAATCTTCTCTCTCGTGTCTGTCAGCTCACTAAGGAAGGAAGTCAAGTCATTCTCTTGCATTATCTTATGCTTTGAGCGAAGCACTTGAAAGGCAGCTTGGTAATGAAGGTTCCTTGTCGCATTAATTCTGTTTTCTTCGATGACTGCTCTGTTGGTGCTTTAATGGAGTCAACGAAGTGATCCAATAGTTAGCTTGAGTATATGTGGGTTGTCACTTGTTGATCGGTTCATAGTTAATGCGGCATTTCGTCTGCACAACTTCGTACTAGTAGATGGAAATGAAAATGGGCAACTTTCTACCACTCGGCAGGTCAATGGAACGGCTTCTCGACGCCAAACCATTCAATGGTTGGACTGATTATTATACAAATGCAACCATCATTTCCAGCCGTGCAGTGACACCATATCCAGACCAAGTTGGTAGGGAATCCCTGCTTACCTACACAATGTCCAGTAGCTCCTTTGCAGGGTCGCTGATATTGGTCCCCCAGTACTCCGCAGTCGTCTGGATATAGAGGACCCCATGTTCAACCACGCACTGGTTGTATCGCTTGCCGTTGCCGAGCTTGTCCACAATCCGGACAGCGATCTGGTTTTTCTCCACCGCCTCTTTGACCCCCTCTCGGACCATCTCGTCATCGCCCCAACCCTTGTCCTCCATGGTCTCCACGAAGGCGCTGAAGTAGTTCAGGGTCAACTGTCCGAGCTTTTTCTGCCAACCGCGATGTCCGAACTGTCGAGACTTTTTGTTGTTGTTATATGCCAAGAGCGCGGCGTAGTTGTGTTCGAAGTTGGGCTCGAGGTCGAAGGTTGGGGTTGCAAGGATGGTGTGGAATTTGGCTTGGACGGCACCGATCTTGGGCTCGTAGTCGATCTTGATCGAGCTCCTGGCGTTGAAGTCTAGGGAAGCATCGTCACTGGATATTCCTGCCTGATTGATGGCTTCGAGAAGGTTTTTGAGGCTGTCCCTGATGTTGTGGCCAATCATGTCCTTAATAAAGAGGATACGAAGGACACCGCCCACGATCTCGCAATCAGTGTACCTGATGTCGGGCTTGGAGATCACGTCCATAGTTATGGTGTGAGAGGAAGCAAAGGTGTTGAGTTCGGACTTGCCATCCTCGCCATATTCAATGACGTATGCTCAAGGCTTTCCAACGCATCCGATACGTATCTGTTTCCGCAAAACCACTGGTTAGTGATGAGAACACGTACGGGCTAAAGAGATAGACTTACGACTTGATCATGTCACCAGGGTTGTTCTTCGGGTAACCACTCTCGGCGAAGCTGTAGATGTAGGCAACGTCGATATTCGTTTTCCAAGACACACCAAGCAAACCCGAAATCCTTTCCTCGAGATCAGGCTGTGCTGCCTCCCAGATGTCGCGGACTATACAAAAAATTTCGATCAGTATCCGCGAGTACAAGCAAAAGAAGCAGTAGTGAATGTGTACTATTCTTCCGGATCGCAAGCGGTAACTTGGCCTTTGGTGCTTCGACGGTGCTGGGAGCTACGGAAGTAGCCGGTGTGTTGATGGGCGTGGAATTGCTTGATGGGGGCCCAGCGACGCTGGAGCTGGCGGGTGTCGATGCCTTTTTGTCACCGAGGCCCATAGAGGCGGCCGCTTTCGTCAGATCGGCTTGCGCCTCCTCGAGTTGTGCTTTGGCTTTCTTAAGGAAGTCCATGCTGGGGAGATCGGATATACTGAGAAGCAATTGGAAGTATTAAAAGTTGTTGTTCGATGAAGCGCAATTTTTGATGCCGAGTGTCTTCGATCTGGAGCAAGAATATGAGTGCCTCATCGCTGGCGAGCCTCTCTCCTTTATAGCTTGTCGTTCCACAGGCATCTTTCCAATTTTATGAGGGTTCCAGATTTGCATACTGCCTACGCCGCTGTAAGCGACTCCTGTCACAGAATTTCAGCCATGAGCAGCGTGGCGATGGAGCATGAAGCATGAAGCATGAGCGACATGCACGAACACGTAGGCTGTCAGCTCGAGGAGGCGACCGGAGGTGCCTAGACGGGACGGCTGAGTTGCGGAAGATGCAGGCCTCCGATGAGGACCTCTGGGGGCCATGGGGGCTAAGCTGATCAGACACCCATGTGGAGCGCGTTCCAGCGCTGTTGACTCGCCTCTTTATGCCAAGTAGGACTTAGTCTGATGGTCAATCGAGACAACATCCACGGCTATGCCTCCAAGCTGGACTGCGAAACTTGTTCAGATTGGGGAAGGAAGGAATGAGATAGGCTTCCGGAACAGAAGCAGAATCATCATGGCCCCTCATTTGGGGCCATAAAACGCAGAACGAATAGAGGTATGATACCCGAGCTTGCATTCATGATACTGCATTGACCTTCTAGTAAGACTAGAAGAGCCGCAGATTCCAGCAATTGCCCACGAAGAAGAGCGTACAGCTTCAGTTGCGTTTTACCTGCTACTGTAGTCTTGGTTTGCTCAATCACACCTCTGTGGCACGCTTTCCAAAAGAAACTATCGAGTAAAGTAGACAACCTTGGGGGCGCTCGCTATCGTGGTGCAGCATCAGCTGAGGTTCAATTAACCCACTAACCGGTATAAGGGGTATAAGTTGGTTCATTCATACAGGATAGGCTCCATAGTATCTCCAGGATTGACCGAAGCAACCCCGAAGATCCGACGTAACGATTTCCCAATTCATACTGTGTCTGGCGAAGAATTTCAGGGCGAAGATGTCAAAAATGTCAGTAATCCCCTACCACGGATGCCATATTGACCCTGGAAGCAGACCAATGAAAGTCCGCCTCGGCCTCCGCAAGCATTGGGAAAATCCGAATGCTGCAGCTCAAGAGGCTCTCAATACCCTTATTGAGCTACTGGGCTACCAAGTGCATGTCGAGGTCGACTCTGCCCAGCTCTGGTCGGATCTGGAGAAATTCTATCCGGATCCAGAGACCTTCGCTCCCAACATCACCACCGTGATTCAGACATGGGCTGAATGTCTTACTGCTCGACTTCAAGATGATGCAAATGCAGTGTGGACGGAGAAGTTCCTTGGTATGGTCACCGAGAGGGGTACTGTGGTGAGAGCGCATGTGGAGGTAAGTCTACCGTTACCTTTGGGAGCTTCTGATCCGCCGAGTTTGAACAATCACTGAGGTCTTGCCAAAGTCGCAGCCTGGCTCTCAGGTCAGAACAACATGGTCAAAGGAGGCTTCTGAATTCGTCGTCTTGATTCCAAAAACGTCACCTCCTTACAGCAATTTTGCTGCCTCGACCGTCTCAATGGATCTGCAAAATCTGTTTGAAGAGCCCTCCGCGACATCTGTATCAGCTTCAAAAGCCGAGGACAATAACTGGGCTACAGTGGACATACCTACCAGGGGTAACATTCCTGCGAGCGCTACGCCTACCGCACTTCCGTCAGTCAACACCCTTGCACGACCGGAAGTGATGTTTGCATCCCAACTACCGTATCAGATGACTGTTCAAATCGTGCACAACGGCATTAGCGTGCAAGGCAGCCATCAGTCGAGTTTGCAACTGTTGAAGGAGTATTTTGAGAAGTACGCGCGTGTTGATCGCAATGATTCAAAGAAGGTTAGTCGTTCCCAACAGGCATCCACGAATACCCATTCTCTGTGAATTTGCTTTCTTGCGATATCACGACGGCGATCAAACTTCCCCTCGAAATACTGATGCATACTCGGCTAGACCCCAATCCTGAAACTAGAGCTCCAACCATCAATGTTCGGCTACGGCAATCTCTTCGATTCCCTAACCATCAGCCCCAATAGTCCTCGACCAGCGTGGGATTATATCAATCCGGTCCTTGTGCTTTCTTTCGTCGAAAGTATCTTGCAGTACAAGATCGTTTCGGAAATGAGCGCTGGCGGTCGATGGTACTACAGGAGAGATGTGGCTTTCAAGTAGAAGCGTTCACTAGCTTGGGAGGCTTGATGTGGAATGCTGTGGAAGAATAAAACTATAAGGACTCGTACCTGTTTGTTGAAAACAAGTCCAATTTGGTTCCAACTTCCATCTGGGAGATCGTTAACAAAGAAGACTTGAAGGCACAGTTACAACTCAGCCGTGGGCCTCCTGCAACTTTCAAGCTCGTTTTGTATGATAGAACCTCGAAGCGGCCGAAACAGATATCTTTATCACAAGAGCCAAACAACGAACCACGCAAGGCACACTGCAAGCTTGGCAATATGCAGTAGAACGGTCTCTCCTAGGCAGTGGGCTATGGACGTGCGGAAACCTGATGTAAATCCAAAGTATAACATTGAGTGTGCTGTAATCTCGCGTCGTGTCTAACCTGAGACTGGTCTCAGCAGAGGCTATCCCATGCGCCTCCAGAAATGGGTGCACTATGTCATGGCAAGAGCCTGATGAGACTCTTCGTCTTGATTTTGTTCAATTCCCAATGTCACTCAATAGTTATTGTCCTCAAGGACGAAATTTAGCGCTTTCACAACGGTTGTCGCCCCTTGGCCTTATTTTTAGATTCCCGACCCCATCTTCTGGCAAGATGCTTTTGATCAACTTTCGCATTTCTTGATTTTTCACTATCAAAATCTCATCTTTGATAGAGTGGCCTTTGCGCTTTTAACAGCACATCTTTGATAGAGTTTAAGTCAACATTGAGGAAGTTATTTGGTTGCAAAGTTTTCTGTGTTTTGAAGCGTGTCTCAAAAACCAAGATCGACTTGAACTTTTTACATATTAACAAACTTTGCAATTTCTATAGCTCTAGCAATTTGTAATCAAAACTTATAAGCAAAGCACTTTTAGAAAGCGCATAGCGTCTAGAGTAATAATTAGTTAATTTTATATATTCTAATAGCGAAATGCGAAAGTTGACCAAAATTATCTTGCCAGAAGTTGGGGTCGGGAATCTAAAAATAAGGCCAAGGGGCGACAACCGTTGTGAAAGCGCTAAATACGATTTGACTGTGGTCGATGTCTCCATCGTCACACCGTCGACGTGTTTCTTTGAGAGTGCCCAGGACTGAGTGGCCGTTGAAAATGCACCCTGGGATAAAGCAAAAGTAAGGATGCAGAGTATCTAACAGCAGAAAGCCAGAGGTACGATAATATATATGGATCATGACGATTCGGCAAATGTTGAAGTAATACACAATTTGATCGAGCGAGGGAATGAAAAGACTGAGGCGACGAGGAAACAGCGACTCACTCTTTGCGGGAGAACCAGCAAAATAATGCGGCGTGCAGAGTGACTGTTTCAACCAATCAATGCAAGATATACACTCAAAACGAGGGATGGATGAAATTAGAAGTGTGCGACAATGACTAAAGTTTAACGCCCACTCAATCTCAAGTAAACCCTAGAATTATGTCAACCCTGGGAAGTTACTTGTATTTCCTGAGGCAAAATTGGAATCTGGATCATCGATGCTGACAAACTAAGTGTGCACAGGCAGATATTGCCCGCAACGATCCGAAATTCTGGTCCTACTCTACAACATCTCGATTTCGAACGCCTGAGTACAAGAAGCTCACCACCGCCACTACGATATGTTCGCTTCTGAAGCATCTCCATCTATTTGCTGGTATCAACAACGTACCGGCCTGCAATCTTGCCTTCGTCTGTGCACTCGTCAGCAATTCGTTTTTCTTATGTAGAATAAAGGAGCAGACTCACGCATCAGATCGTACACCTTCTGGAGCTCGCTCATGCCGATCGTCTTGAACGGAGCTTTAATTAGGCCACGCTGGTAGAAGTCGATGGCCTCGGAAGTGTCCTTGCGGTTGCCGACATAGGAGCCCTTGATTGTCTTGACGCCGATGACAGTCTCGAACACTGGAGCACGGAGGAATGCGCCTGCCGGAAGACCGATGGCGACGACAGTACCGCGAGGACGGACGTACTAAACACAGGTTAGAGCTCAAATGACACAGACTTGCTTCCAACTGTCACATACCTCGGCAGCCTGTTGGAATGGCTTCTCGTTCACTGCGACGAGAAGGACTGCATGAGGTCCGAGACCGTCTGCGGTAGCAGCTTGCACATCCTTAACAACGTTTTGCGAGGTGGAGAAGTCAACGAAGGCCTCCGCGCCAAGCTCCTGGGTCATCTTCTTCTTCTCGTCACCAGCATCGATGGCAATGACGCGTAGCCCCATGGCCTTGGCATATTGGCATGCCAGGGAGCCTAGCCCTCCACCAGCACCAACCACAGCCACGGTCTGTCCTGGACGAGCACCCGACTCCTTCAAGCCTTTATAGACAGTTATGCCTGCGCAGAGAACCGGTGCGATGGCGTCAAGTGGAATGTCCTTGGGGATCCTAGCCACATGTGCGGCCTTGCCAATGGCATATTGTTGAAACGTTCCATCGACCGTGTAGCCCGAAAGGAGGGCTTTCTGACAGAGTGGCTCGTCACCAGTCTGGCAGAAGTCACACGCCAGGCAGGAACCGTTCAACCACTGGTAAAAGATTGTCAGCGGTTGCCGATCCCGCGAGCTCTGGATACAGACCTTGATACCTGCGTGGTCCCCGATCTCCACGTCCGTCACCAGCTCGCCCTTCGCTACCACGACACCGGCACCCTCATGGCCGCCCACAAGCGGAAGCTTCGTGGCTAATGGCCAGTCACCGTTGATAGCATGTAGATCTGTGTGGCATACACCGGAGTACTTGATGTTGACCAGGACCTCGTCTGGGCCGGGTTTTGCTACTGGAATCTGCTTGTAGTCGACTGGTCCTCCCGTCTTCTCAATGACCTGGGCCCACTGCTTTTCTGGGATATCGTGAGACATGGCTTCTTTATGTAGTGTTCTGTGGCAGTTCAAAAAGCTTTCAATAGTCCTAGGCTGGATTACGGGATGGTGTAAGGTAAGTTGACTCAATTGAATGCATAACACTATTTTACGGACAGGCATGCTACTTATGATCCAGTTCCTTTGCTCCACCAGATCGACCCCACATTGGTGGATGAGGGGCAGAGGGTAACATGTACTTTGCGGCGTCAAGTCCGTGTGCTTGCATAACCGTATGTGCCCTTTCCACCAAGAATCTGTTCCTACAACGTGTTGCTGGCCAAGGGCAGCAAGTGGAAGCATTTCAAGAGCTTCTAGAGGCCGCATAGCTTCCAGCCGTGCCAACGATAGGTCAAAGTATGCAAGGTATATTTGGCGATGGTCGAGACCGCTAAGTAACAACAAAGAAGAATGTGGAGGAGGGCCATGTGCGGGGCTGCGGATGATGCCGACTTCGAAACCACAAAAGCTATGCTCTTGCAAGCTCGGCCTCACGTAAAGCGCCTCTTTCACGGACGAGCGCGTGGCTCTACTGCTCGTGTCCTTCTGCCTTAGCTTTACAACCAGGTGCAATTTATGGGGCTCGACCCCATAAGTCCTGGTCGTGCCAAGACCTGGCCAATAGGGGACGTTTAGGGGCTACGGGGTGCAAGGTGCCCCAGAGTTTGCAGCCCGAGTCGCCTGGGCGACGATCTTTAGATGGTCCTTCAGGCGGCCTCCAGTTGATAATACTAGTGGCGCTACTAGCGTCGACCAGGACTTTTGGGGTCGAGCCCCGTACGTGTATCCATTCAGCGCGTTGCACGCCTTCAATCAAAGCCACGGCGTGGTACAGCATCAATCAAACGGTACTTTAAGATGGATTATTACCATGGCTGCCCATTACCCGTCTTCAACAAGGAAGCTATAGACTTTTCTCCGATCAAGCCGTGGGCGATGACTTTTGCACGGTCGTGCTGCTAGTAAAATTATCCGAGCACAGCATGTTGGAAGTGCGATTTATCGACAAGAGAGACGTGGATCTTGATCCTCGAGTCTCCACAAGGTGTCCGGGATTATGCTGTGCTCAATCTATATTTGCTCGTTGCTCTAGTGTAAGATGCCTGACACTCCATGTCGCAGATGTGTTAGTCCAGGCATGGTAGTATGCAATCTCCGGATATCTGTCTAAACATTATCGCGTCGCTTCATTAGATTTTCCTCGACCCCTTACTTCTTCTTCCTTTCGCTCTTCGGCGACGCGTCTCACGCGTGGAGAGGTGACGTGTCTCCAACTTCTCCGTTTACGAGTAGCTCCGAGTCTTTAGATCGTCGATCAGATCGTTGTTCCGTTATCAAACCTTTCGCTCAACTAGCGCCAGGCAATGCTTGCATTTCTCTCAACCGTGCATGGTACATGTTCAGGAACAAGGAAAGAAGAAGTATTTATTCCTATGGAACAGTGTCCCTTTCTTGAAGCCTGCTAGGAAATTGAGGTTGTCAAGAAATAGCAAAATCACTTAAGGCATTTGACCTTTCTCGGGAGCCTCAAGCTCCTGCCATTTCACCTCTACCTTATCTGCCTACCTGGCCACGTACGCACGGTGCCGAATGCATCTATCTGTGGGTTCCTCCACCTCTCTTCACCAGTGTGACCACAATGCATTGGGCCTGGACCTGCTGGGAAGCCTCGCCAATGCGCCCTTACAGCATCTAGGCCGCTGTGTGTGCTCTCAAGATGCTAGCAGACAACCCTACACGACGCTCATCCCTGTGAACAGCTGAAGGGACTCATTGGACAACCCAGAGCACCAAAGAATAACGGATGACAAGAATATGCAGAGCACCAAGAAGCGCAGCTACTTTTACAGGACTGAACAGAATGAACACGAACTTTGCCTATAGTGAGTCGAGTAAGGTTTCCCTTGACGATGCCCCTGCGCTTCTGATCAGATTAACAGGATTGTGAATAGGCACTTGGAGCTCCAATGAGAACGGGTTACTTTAGAAAGAAAGGGGAACGAATATGGGCGCAGTGATACTTGGGAGGTTTGGGTTCTGGTACGCGTGTTCGCGCTGGGTTACTTGTGGATCCGACGCAGACACAAACCCATCGAGATTTTTAATCCCCGAGATCTTCTTTAGGCCTGGTTCGGCGCGCCCATTTATCAGTTCTGGCGCACCTTGGGGATAGTGGCCGTCTGCGATCACCAATAAAGTCGGCCAAAAAGTCGCTTTGCCGAGGATCTTCTCCATCTCTCGGGATCTCCACATGCGGGATCTCCACATGCGGGATCTCCACATGCGGGGAGATTGTTGACGTCGACGCAAACTGCCGGCGCTACTCCCACACACAGACTCCGAACCATACCGTGCTGCATATCGCCATTCCACGTGTGCCATGCGCACCATGGAACAGCAGCTGGGACAACATTTTCGTCGCATGGCTTCTTCCTTCGTTCGGCACATTGAGTTACTCAGTACTCAAGCTCACTTCGCAGTCTAGTAGATGGGAAGTCACCGTCAAGCGGGAGGAAGAAACCATTATCATGATGATGTCCCGCTCAACGTTGCCGTAGATCGTCAGCCATGGTAGCGTCACCGCGGCTTGCCATCGCACATTCGTCGTAGTTCCTGGAGAAGGGTTGTAGCCGCGGCATCTTTCGTATCTTTTAATATATCCATACCTCGCTGCTCCAAGTTCCTCGCAAATTTTTAGTCGTTGCTTTCCTCTGGGTTTTCGACTTTCAATACGAGTTTTTACAGCATACTACTCTGCCACTCAGTAGTCGTTCAAGATGGGCGACATTGACTTGCACCGCCTTCAGACCCACGATTGTAAGTGCTCATGACATCAACTTTTACGGTTCCAAGTCTAACAATCCATGCAGTGGAGCTTGGTGCTACCGAAGCAGTCCAGCAACATCAGTCAAGACACGTCGTTGCTACTAAACCCGTGTCACAACGAAAGCTTGACTTCGAACACCGCCGACCTCGTATCCTGAGGGAATGCATGGCCGAGGCTACCGGGGTATTCTTCTATGTGTATGCAATGTTTGGACGATCCTACCATGTAGCAGACTCACTAATACACCTCTATAGCTTTCCAGGCATCGCTGCGGTCGCGACATTTACGCTGAACGGTGCCAGTCCGATAGGAGCTGCAGCTTTTGGTAGTATATTCTCGATCGGCTGGGGTTTCGCAATTGGCATCGCCTTCGCAATCATCACATGTGCTTCAACATCTGGTGGGCACTTCAATCCGGCTATCACCATATGCTTCGCCTTCTGGCAAGGTTTCCCATGGAAAAAAGTGCCCCATTACATATTCTCCCAGATTTTTGGTGCTTTCGTGGCGGGCTTGCTTCTGATGGGCATGTATTGGCCTGAAATCAAGGCATTCAAGGCAGAGAGCATTGCGTCTGGTAAAGGCTTAGTCTACAATGGCGGACCTGCGAGCATCCTTTGCTCGTTCCCTAACCCAAACCAAACGTATGTCCATTCGATGTCTGGCATAAGTGATCCAACGGCTAATGGCGACAAGTAATCTCGGGTATCTGTTCCTCACCGAATTCTTTGTCGACAGCTACATCGGCATCGTCATCTGGGCTTGCCTTGACCCTGCCAACCCCTTCGTCGGACCAATGAGCGCTCCCTTCGCTATCGGCCTCGCTTATGCTGTTATGGTATGGGGCTTCGCTGACATCACTATCTCAACCAACCTTGCTCGAGACTTGGGCACTCGTATTGTTGCGGCTATTTTCTTCGGCGGCGAAGCTTTCAGCTACCTGAACTATTCCTGGATTGCTATCCTGGTTAATGTGCCAGCTACGCTATTTGCCACCGGGTACTATGAGTTCTTGATGAGGGATAGTCTCAGTAAGATCGGCAAGGGCCACGCTGTGCATGAGCATGGAGAGGAAGGACTGAGGAGGCATATCACGAATACGGTAGGTATCCCCACAAACATGATTGATTCATATTCCCCTCCCCCATTCACATCTAGCTTCTCAAAACACAAGAGACCTTGAAGATGTATGGCCTCTACCGCAAGCAACGGTTGCTGGGAAGAACGGCTCGCTCGGCTTCGTTTCGGAGCTGACCTCCATGCAACTTCAGTGCAAGTATAGACTTTGTTCTTCTGCGGGCGAATTCCGTATTGCTAATCTAGACTGTCCTTGGTGCCTTCTACAAACGCTATACTCATAAACCGACCCAGAGATCCCTGGCTAATTAAGTTTTCTCGCTGCGTATAGGGAATGATCGAAACAGGCGCTATGAACGTGATGCAGCAACAGAACACTAGCGGCTCAAGCGATAGCGGTCTCCGGAAGAGAGACACCAACCACGTCACGTAAGGAAAAGCGCCCTGTTCTTCATGATTGACAGGGATTCATCCTATCAGAGGACTGGACTGGGACTCTGCAGCCCAGTATACTGGATATTCGGGGTTCTTAGGACTTCTGTGAGGGACTCCTGGGCATTGGGGAAAGAGCCGAGGTTTTTTGACTTCAAGCCGTATATCTGTGGTTGTGTATACTAGCTTCCAGCTGGAATAGCAGCAGCGCCAAAACATGCACGCTTTCTTCGGTAGATGGCAATGAGGGTTGTACATATGACTTCCATACACCTACAGCAACCGTGACGAAAAGATAGGATATGCAACGGTCCCGTTATCGTATGTACAGCGTAAGGGAGATTTTAACCCTCGAAGATTTCATGATCTGGTCATTGATGACTCCATGACACAATAGTCGAAAAACGTATTCGAGCGCACGAGACGGCAACTCAAAGCCATATATTTTGGATATCAAGGACTACCTCAACCTACCAAATCTAATTATTGAGCCTTCATCGAAAGGCCGCTCCCTAGCATCAAACCTGACAGCTGCCTTGTGCTTCTCTGCAATGTTCACGTGCACCAACCAAAGAGGTAAGAACGCATATAAGGTGTCTTGACACTGGTCCTAACAAAAAATCCTCTCGCTCCTCTCATGCCTTGTCCGCTGCTTCTTTCAGCTTTGCAAACGGGGCCCCCGATCATACGTGAGTCAGAAGAGGGTCCGCAGCCAGCAAAGAGTGATACGTGGAAGCTGCATAGACAAAAGCAACCACAAAAAAGCGCATTGGAAGTACTTTTAAGATGATCTATCTGGGTATCAGTGCTCAATGATCCACAATCTCAATCGCAAGAATGAGGCTTCGAGGAGAATGTGCCTTTGTACAATCTGATTCGTCGTGCCAGTTGCAAGGTGCTGCGCTTGACGCTCGCAGGAATCCTAGCGACCCTCCTCATGGCCGCATACTCCCCAACAGCAATGGAGTTGTCCGTTGTCACGCACACTTATCCCTTCATCTCCGTATCTTCGTGCTTGACTCCCTTCGCGCCAGATATCCATAAGACATTATTACACCTAGATCAGCAAGCAACAATTAGCTCTCTTACTCCAAGCCCAGGGAGGACTTAGAAGAACTCCGCAAACGTTTCAAAGAGAAAATCCATAACAATCAACTGACCGTATCAGCACCTGCCCTAAAGTCGTCGGGCTTTTCCCATCAATGTATTCCTCTGTGTTCGCCAGCTGGATATTCATGTAGGAGTCGACGCTAACCAATCGGCCCTTGTATTCGGTCTGCCCCCATTTCAATCGTATGATGACTTCTTCGTTGACGCTGCGATGGGGGATTAGTGAAGGTTCACGGGGTGGGTGGGAGGAAGCTTACAGCGACTGGAGCATTGGCCGGGGATTGATCGGTACGAACTAATTGACTGTTAGTGATTTAGGCACACACGACCCTTGTTGGAGACCTACACTCATGATGATGGATGCGGGTTGTTATTCCCATAGAGCTACCTAAAGTTCTTCTGAAGGCTCTGGGTCGCGCCGCAACAACGTTTTGCCGAGGATTCACCACGCGGTCCAGCAGGTACCACGAGATTTATTTTGCCGGATGAAAGTTATATATGGTTTCAATCATGGCCCGTTAAACAAGATCTCGTCTTTCGATCGGTGGAGCGCAGTATTGTGCATTCTGTTCTTTCGGTTACCCGTTCATGGCGAACCAGACCCCAGCTGTTGTCATAGACAAGTACGCATTCATTCCGTTCTCAAGATGATCCAGCAGGCAGTAGCTGAACAATTGATATAGTGGGACTGGCTTCTCAAAGCTCGGTATGCCCTGCAGACTGCTTCTGTGATTTACTGCCTAGATATTAATACTTTCAAGGCTTCGCCGGAAATGATTCCCCCTCCTTCGTCTTCCCTACAGCGATAGCCACCAAAGGAGGTGTCGGAGGATCTGGAGGCTCGGGTTCAGGACGACCTGCAATTGCGAACAAACCTTCATTTCTCACTGGAGGCGCTAGCGGAAGCAACTTGTCAGCAAAGAGGGGGACTGAGGACTTGGATTTTTTCATTGGCGATGAGGCCTTAACAGCAGCCAGCGGACCCGGTATGGTGGGGCTGAGTGTGGGAATTACAATTATAGGATCGCTGACGGTCGGCTAGGATATGGTATACATTACCCGGTACGGCATGGGCAGGTCGAGAATTGGGTACACAACCAACCAGCTTCAATTCCTACCCTTGAGCCGTGACTGAACCCGTCAGGATCATATGGAGCGTTTCTGGTCGAACTCAATCTTCAAATACCTGCGCGTCGAACCCGAGGACCATTACTTTCTTCTTACAGAACCTGTATCAAATTCCTCGTTCAAATCACTCCTCGACTCTCACTGACCAGCTTCGCTAGCCCCTCAATCCCCCAGAAAACCGCGAGAACACTGCTGAAATCATGTTTGAATCTTTCAACTGCGCCGGCCTCTACATCGCCGTCCAAGCCGTCCTTGCCCTCGCCGCCTCCTGGACATCTTCCAAAGTCTCTGACCGCTCGCTTACTGGCACTGTCATCGATAGCGGCGACGGCGTTACCCATGTTATCCCTGTCGCTGAAGGTTATGTAATAGGGAGTAGTATCAAAAGCATACCAATAGCCGGAAGAGACATCACATACTTCGTGCAGTCCTTACTCCGAGATCGAGGCGAGCCCGACAGCTCGTTAAAGACTGCCGAAAGGGTAAAAGAAGAGTACTGCTACGTATGCCCAGACATGGTCAAGGAGTTCGCAAAATTCGACAAGGATCCCACTCGTTTTGCGAAACACACAGTCACGCAGCCGAACGGAAAGACTACAGTGGTGGATGTGGGATACGAGCGATTCTTAGCCCCAGAGATCTTCTTCAACCCCGAGATATACTCGTCAGACTTCCTCACTCCCCTCCCCACTGTTGTTGATGGAGTCATCCAATCATCACCGATCGATGTCAGAAAAGGACTATACAAGAACATTGTTCTTTCCGGCGGCTCAACGCTATATCGCGATTTCGGACGCAGGTTACAGCGAGATATCAAACACATGGTTGATGATCGCATCAGGGCTTCCGAGGCAAGAAGCAATACGGGGGCGAAAAGTAGTGGGGTAGAGGTGCAGGTGATAAGCCACAAAAGGCAAAGACATGGTCCGTGGTTCGGAGGTAGTCTGTTAGGGCAAACACCGGAATTCAGGAGTTACTGTCATACCAAGGCGGAGTATGATGAGATTGGGCCGAGTGAGTCTTACTTTCTACTAAAAGTTGAAGATGTAGTCCTGGTTGCTAATACATGGCAGGCATCGTAAGGAGATTTGCTCTGCTCGGCGGGCCAGGAAGTACGTAGCTTGTATGTTGCATGAAGAACGAGAAGCAAACGATGTCGATGAATACGGGGCCGTGATCAATTTAGTCTCGGTGTGGTTTTATCAAACTACCCCTGACCAAGTCTCTAAAAACATGGTCCCTCTTTCTCCTGCCCTTTGAGCTCTTTCTCCAGGACGATCAACGGCCGCAGTACAGGGTAACCCCTAAAGCAATCATAAACCTGCTCTTCCATGGTCCGCTCTATTACATTTGTCAACTACTTTCCCACCATTCTCACTCTTCACTACGGAGCTCGATCTGTCCAGTTGATGCTAGAAAAAGGGTAGGTACTCTTCATCCACTCGCATGTTTCAGGACAGGCAGAGATGGCGCTGTAGAGAGAACTGTACTGATAGCTGGGGATGAAACTTTCGTAGTGCGAGTTCAATTACGAGCACTCCCAAAGATGTCTTTATGATTAAGCTTTTTGGAAGAGAAGACTAACAGAACCAGGACGATAAAACACAAAGGTGTTTCTCAGCTTTGCCAACAGCATTTGATAAGTTGATTGTATAAGGTTTTGGACATACCTCGGGGCGATTGGTCTAGCACGAGCTTCTGTTCACGTAAAGCGAACTCAGTCGTAGACCAGCCATTCATTTATTGAACCGCTCTCGAAAAGTCTTCGATGCGTGTGAGATTTTGATAGTACGTCTCGGTGAGAAGAACTTTACTCTCTGCACCCTGGAGAAGTCACGTGTCGACGCGTTTTGACAACATACTGCGCTAGCGCTAAAGAAGGCGCGACATCAAGTCTCCCAGCCGCTTCCGCTCCATCCCTTCTTCTCTCTCACACCACGCTTTCTGCATACTTCATTGACATCTACACCTCAATTGACTTACGATCAGCCTCGCACATCTCGATACCTACCCGACTATCAGCTTGACCTAATCTCGCCATCCCCCGTATCCCTCCCAGCCCCGAGCCCTTCACCAACAGCGTCCCATCTAGTCGCTCCCTCCTCTTAATCTCTCGCTCTCCGGAGCATCACATAAGAACGCAGCGCACCTTCCCCACAGTCTCCCGAGCCTCATCTTCCAGCCCTCGGGCAGGAATGTTTCAACGCCCCTCGCAGACACCTGCGCCACCAGTCCAGACGTCAGCGTTCCCTCGAGCCTCACAGCATGGTCTCACTCAACAACACTGGCAAGTCTGTGATCCTGGTGGTGCTGCGGAACGTCAAAACTTTCGTAAAGGGTAGTGCGAGGTGGATGAGCTTCGGAACTTAACCCTAAGTTGTCGTCGGTTTTCTTAGTATCGCGGTTATAGCTGTCAAGTCTCTGATTAACTTCTTTTGCGTTTTATCTGTCGCTCTGGCTTCGGTTGGGGCGACGGAGGGCGTGTGAGAAGGGAAGGGAGATTCTGACGTCCAGAGTCCTTGCGGGGACGGTGAGATGAATGTTCTATGCGCCGGAATTGGTCAGACCTCCTATGGGGGCGCGCGTCAGTTCGTTCTGCTGGACATTATGCTCTGGTTATCTTTGGGATGTCTTGGCGATGCGGCGCGTGGTGAGTGTCTGGAAGATAGAAGGTGGGATGCGTCGGGCTTCTCTTTGCGAGGCTGCCCTTGGGATCTTCGGTAAGCTCGGTGGGGATGGGATGCTTGTTGCAGAGTCGCGTTTTCTTCGCAAAGCCATTTCACGATCATGCTCTTCAGCGTCGAGCGCATGCGCTGTCGGTTTTCCATCATTGCTTGCAAGCTACTGATAGGACTTCTCGGTTCTCTACTCCGCGATCTGGGCACACGAGGAGCTACGAGCATGTTGGAGTACCTTTGTACTCAGCCCACAACAGGCTGCATTCTCACGCACACTTCAAGCTAGACTATACGTCGATGCCAAAGCGGAGATCCACTCGCCGGCAATTTTATATCTGTGGGAGCATCGCAAGATCTCCGATACAGAAATACAAAGCGAGGTCTCTTAGCCCACAACAGAAGTGTGCGTGTCTTGCAACCGCCCTCACAGCCTCTACCGTCACAAGTACCGGCAGTGCAGGGCTCATGGCACAACAGCCCGCTCCGGGTAGCTCCAAGTCGCTCAGAAAGCGTGTAAGACATTGAGAACGTCCGAACTTGCGCTTGCAAGCAACGGGAAACACCAACACATGCGACCCAGCTCGTCGCCTCTCAAAGACATAGTCAGGCCAAGCGAAGGACTCTCCTCTTTCCTCAACCTCCTCCCCCACCCAGCGAAGACGTCCCGCACGCATCCCCCAACCCCCTCCCCACCAGGGAACCTTTTATCCAATCGCCACCACCCTCTATCCCGCTCTCAAAACCTACACCTCGGCACCCAGCCACCGGTGTAGTCCAAACCAGACGCGTCAATCGCTACCTTGTAGGTCCGATCCTACAACGCGCCCGGCGAGCGCCGACTCTCCGTCCCCGCCGCTTCGGCAGCGGGGATATGTGTACCTCCTCCTTTTCCTAGCGGGACTGGTGTGGAGATGGAAGCGGTTTTTGAGGATGTTGTTTGTCCGCTTACAATTGCCCTCCCCCCATAACCCGGGGGGAGCGGAAACAAAGACTAATCTCTGAGGGTACTGCACCACAACAGAGAGATTCATCAGGAGGAGAGAAGCGACCCAGAGATGCGGCACCAGCGGTATTTGGGCGATGGGGTTGGGAGCGTGCGACTGGCGAGGAGGGGAGCTCCTGGGAGGACGGTCTGTATCACCTTGATGCTGCGAAACTGATACAGAAGATCGCTGGGGCAGTACTTGCAGGAAGTATCGCATGTGGTTGTCATCAACCGCCTTTCTCCCTCCCCTTCCCCTCAGGCTCCGCAATCCCAGCTTCCCTCCCAATCTCCAGAGCCGAGACTAGGCAGGCAAACACGGCAACTTGCTCTCCAGGGCGGGACCTCTCTCGAGTGAGGCTCAAAGCTTAGCGCTTGTCTGCCCTGGAAGGCTGGTGTCCGTTGCCTGTCTCCTCTGAGCTCTGGGATGGGCGTCTTGCTGGGTTTGGGGTGACGAGGAAAGGGAATGGGTCCAGGGGGCGGGCGGTAGGGGGTGGGGAAGTGGCGATGGATGAGAGAGGGGGCCGCTGTTTCGCCCTTTAGGGGGGGGGATGGCGGCTTTGGGGTTTTTTTTTTATAAGTCTCTCTTTTCGTGTGCTTTGAGGGGGGGAGGATGGGCTAACTACTCGGCAGGGAGTGAGCGGTTCGTGCCGCCGTGGGGATTTGGAATGTGGTGGATGAAGGCGTGGAGATAGCCGGATTGCATTCGGTTCGAAGGGGGTTGGGGAGAGTGAGGAAGTGCGTTTTGGGTTTCCTGCGGGTCTGGGGAAGGGCGGACATGGTTGGTGTATCGGATGGGGATTTTCTTAGGGATTCTGTACGAGGATCGGGGCTGGAGAGGGTGTTGCCGGTTTTCTTGTAGCGGTGTTGTGCGCTTTTCGAAGGGGTTTGATCGAGATATATATCCCCATGCCATTGCAGTGCGATCGCTTAGATCTTTTAAGGTTATCCAACGCAGTGTCGGTTGCTGTAACTAAGATTCTTGAACGGTAATGCCTCTCAACACTTCAGGTGCACTTATGTCCTTGCTAGCGAATTCTGATTGTACTTCGCTCCTTGATCTTATACTTTGCAAAGCTCTGATTCATGATTGCCTAGCTATTCATAAAGCAATACATGCGACGCGTATATATCTCATCCCTCTAACCTCTCACCCCCCAGAAACTCAAGCACATAAAGCATCAAAGCGGTACAGATGGGTATAAGCCAGCCTAGCTCCCAAAATTCCCCTACCCTTGCCTTTGTTCTCAGCCCACCCTACTACCCACAACACCCACCCACCCCTCCCGCTACTTCCTCACAACCTTCAACAACGGCTCGATCCGCGCCCTCTTGCTCAAGCCCACGCGGAACTTCACCTTGCTGCTATTCAGCGGGCTGTGCTTGTCAGGCCCCTTAGCCGTAGAAGATGGCTGCGCGGCTTTCTGCGGGGTTTTGGGGGGCGTGGTCAGGCTAGCTGGGTCTGCTGTCTTGGCTTTTGAGGCGGTAGTGGTGGTAGAGGGGGGAGGAGGGCGGCGGTTGCCTTCGGTCTGCGAGAGATGGGGATCGAGCTCGTCGGCTGAGGCTGGGGGAGGAGCGTCGTCGGTGTCGTTCGTCTCGTCGGGGAGGATGGCTGGGGTGGTGGTGTCGGCTTTGCGCTTTTGGCGACTATTTTTGATTGGAGCGGTGGCGCTGTCGTCGGTGTTGGTGTTGAGTGTACGGCCTTTGCCACCTTTCTTGGGGAGGTCTTCGGGGGCGGGGAGATCGTCGTCGTCGTCGGTGGGTGGGTGCTGGTCTTCTTTAGGCGGTTGCGTTGCGGCTTCCTGCTCCTTGGTTGGTTTGCGGGGACGTCCTCGTTTCTTTTTTGGCGGAGAACTATGGGGCGCTTTTTCCGGGGAGTGTGCCTCATCTAGATGGGGTTGCTCGTCGTCCATGGGTGCCATGGCTTGCTCCGTCTCTTCACCTTGGTCGTTTTCGCTTGGAATGAGCACGAGAGGCTCAACAGCGCTCTTCGCTTTCTTCGAGGTTCGTGGAGGAAGAGCAACGAGGTCTTCATCTTCATCGCCGTCATCCTCAATCTCAATCTTCGGATTTGGCCTGGCCAAAGCGGTAGTTTTCCTACGCTTGCTCGCCTTTTTCTTGGCCAATACTTCTGGTCTTTTGGAGAAGTCCTCTGGGACTACGAGGTCCTCGTCATTGCGATTGGATCGTGATCGACTCGGCCGAGGTTGGTATTGCTCTTTCGGCGGACCACCGGCGAGATCGTCCGTGCCTAGTTCATCGGAGTGGGTCGCTGCCGCCGGCTCTGGCTTCTGGCTGGTTTTTGAGGCCTTGCGTTTCGCTGTGCTGGCTGTGGTCTTGGTGACTGTCGATGCAAGTTCGTCGTTGATGTCAAGAGACTTTTCGAGGGCGACAGAGCGCTCTGATGCTTGAGATGGCTGTAAAGCTGGAGTCCTACGCGCATCATCATTCTGGCCAATATCGTTGTCCATCTCTGTTTGGGAGCGTTGTCTTGAAGACTCTTGGCTGGGCGTAGGGGGTTTCTTTGGTGTTTTTGTAGACAGTGTGGGGTTTGAAATTGTGCCGTTGGATGCATTGAACTCAGACGAGCCTGTGGGATGCGCTACATTGGATGCTGCAGGCGTATTATCGGTTATAGTAGGTATAGTACTCTGTTGCGATCTTAACGGACCGGAGACGCCCGTAGTTTTGGGAGTCTTAGGTGTCGTCGTACTCTGAACAGAAGTATGGATACTTGGAAAAGAGCCTAGGCTCCAATTGCTCGTCAGGAAATCCTCTCCCCCATCGTAATTGTTGAGCATAGCCTCGACTCTGCTGGCGGCGGGATCACCTGGAACGATTGCATCTTCCTGGTGACTCAAAGTCTCTCGATTCGTCATGCTCGACGCTGAGCCAGTCTTTGGCTTCTTACGTGGCCTTGGATGTTCCTCATCGTCGCTTTGCCCATAGAAGCCCATAGTATCTAGGCTATCCTTTGCCCCATATGTCTTCAAAGGTCTCTTCTCTCTGTGTTCAGAGAAAGCGGTCGTCGCTCGGCGATTGCTTTCTCGAGAGGCTTTAGGAGAAGCATGGTGCTGCTGCGAAGAACGTCGTATAGTTGTTCGACCACATTCATCGTCCGAACTAGGCTCGGCAGGACCGCCCTCTGTATCTCTTGTTCCGCGACTTGCTGGCACTGTCGGACGAGCATTAGCAAACATAAAGTCAGCGCACGAGAACAAATACCAGATGACTCGGTTCTTGTCTCCCCCGATTGCTCTAGAATTCTGGGCGGAGACGAGTACTGGAGATCGATGATCGGACTCAGGCTCAGTTCAAGCCCAGCCATGTCAGTAGGTGGAGGGCTCGCTTCAGGATTGGATTCGTCATCCGAGTCTTGGATAATCTTACGCCCTCCCATCCTCGTTGATCATTAAGGATGGGTGAAGAGTGCGAGTGGTTGGTGACACGAACAGCAGCACGCGCGTATCACGTGATGCCAAGCTCAACCATTTACACGCTTTCACTGGATCACGAGTTCACGACAGGATGCCGCTAATTCCTTCATTGAGAGGGGCCATACTTCCAGTGCTCGAAACTTCAATCGCCATTGAGCGGCGTGCCGCAGTGCTAGCAACACCAAATCTCCCTCATCCGAATCACACTCTTGCTGTACTCTTTTACAACATATCCACCACATCCTAGACCGTCATTCTGTAGGCACGGCCATGACACCGCGGCCGAAGAACTCGCTGACCGTCCCGAACCTATCTCGACTCCGCTGCAATGCATCTTGAAACATATCATGCCTGTCTGAAGAATCTATTTGAGCCTTTCTGAAGGCTCGGATGTTGTTGTTGTCGGCAGCACATTGCGGACATTCCAAGTCTTGATCGGCTGTCTGATTGAGACATCTCTGGTGGAATGAGTGTTTGCAAAGAAAATGGACAGTTGGTAGATCAAGACTTCCGCCGCAGGCTGAACACCGTCTGATATTGAAAATGGTAGATTTGTTGCCCAATTCATCCATTTCTTTTCGCTTGGTTTCGGTCTCTGTGCGGTAGCTCTCAATGAGTCGTCGATTCTACGGCCCATCAGCCTTCTTTGAATGGAAAGAACCGGTCCTTAGCGATACTTACGTTGGAGATTTCTTTGCGTTCTTTCTCGATAGCTTCGCTGAGATACTTTTTCACCGTCCCCATAGTTGCCACCGCGTTAGTGCTTAAAATCTGGATGACTTGTATTGGCGCCATCAATCCATTGTCCTCGATTTTCTTCAGTACCACGTTGAGCTCATTACCGGCTTCATCAAGAACCTTCGGACTTGATGTGAAATATGCTAGTGCGGCTGGGTATAGTTGCGGCTCTTCCGGACCATATTTCCTGAGCGCTTTAATCGCCCCGATCGTATCGTTGGCGGAGGCATATGACCTGAAGATGTCGAAGCGGAGACCTTGTTGTTCGCGAACCATGACTGTGCCGTCTCGAAAATTTGACAGGTGAGATAGTAGGAGTACGTTTGATGTATCAATGGGAATCTATGGTTGTTAGACGTGAACTGCAACTTTTCGGCGGAACACCTACATCCTTACGATCTATAAGCCGTTTGGCCTTGACCTCCCACTCCTGTTTATCTAGCCCTTTCCTCGAATTCGCAGTCTCAAGATAAACTTCGAACAGTGTGGTGTACAAGTCGACTTTGTCGCTTTCTTGTAGGTCCTTTTGTTCAAGACAAGCCTCTAAGAAAACAATAAATTCTTGTGGATGATCAACAAAGGAAGAGAAGGCAGTTCTTGGCTTAGGCACATCATAATCTTCAGCAGTTGTCGCCGCCTCGGCGACCGCGGTATCCATCTGCTGGGAAGTTGTCTGTGGGTTGCTACCGGCTGCCGGCAAAGGCGCGACGGATGCTTGCCTATATGGCAATGGTATGAAGGAGGCTAGATTCTGTACAGCACTTGGTCCTGTAACAGGAGCCGTGTCTAGAGTCGCTTTTACAGAATCTGTTCTTGGTTGGTATGCTCCAGTGTAGTAATCGATAAACAGCTGTGTAGCGTCCTTCGAGCAATGCTCGAGTAGTACTCTGGCATACTTCATTAGCAGCGGATATGACAGATCAGGATTGAGCCGCCAGATATAATCCAAGGCATCCTCATAATTCTTGGAGTCTTCTATTAGTATATCGACGACAAGTTCATGCTCTCCATGCTTCTTGGCCAAGAAGACGGCTTGATCATAGTAGCCGCCCTGTCTACACATAGAAATAGCGGTATCCAGATCAAAATTAGTACCAGACTTGATGAAGGTCTCAAGCTTTTCGATGTTCTTTAATTTGGCATAGCAGTTCAACAAAAGCGTTGTATGATCAACAGTGGCTTTGTCGTGCTCATGTAGCTCTTCTAGATACTCAATTAGATTGTTGATACGCTGTGAATCTAGAAACTGCACCACCTGTCAGTAAAGGAAGACAAGGTTTCGCCGAAGATGTGCAGACCTTGCGGATGACTTGCGAAGGTTCAGTATTGTCAATGGCTTTCAGATACTGCTGCATTGCTGTATCATAGTCGCCCTTTCTGTGCAAGTAGTCTCCGTATTTACGAAGAATAATATTCCGTTGAGTTGTGTCCACACCCGCCTTTTGCGCGAAGTTGATGGCCAGAACATAGAGATCCCTTTGGTACAAGATCTCTAGCTTTTGCTGCAAAGACTTCTCGTGATAGCGGAAGATCTGTCTGATCAGCATAGTAAGTACCTAGGAAACCTTTCTAGAAGCTTACCTTGCCATCTAGTGTGAGCAGGAACAAGTCCCCCCATACGATGAACAGCGCCCTAATCTGTGAGAACGTTGTCTCAGTATGCGCGACATACTTCAAATCTGTATCGAGAAGAGCGAATGTCGACGTGTTGAACATGGTATCTCTTTCAGCACCAACAAATCGTCCGAGACTGCTGGTCTTCATTGAAGAGGATACTTCTGGCGGGGAGAGCAAAGCGACATAGTCGCCGAAGACATCGACAAGCTGTTTCGGACCTTCATACGCGTAGGATGGTCCTCTACCATTCGCACCATAGAAGTAGATCGCATCGTCCCGTCCTACTATGATATCGCCACTACTATCGTCCACTGTCATACATCCTACACCGCATCCCGTGTCTTCCAAATTTTTCGCCGGCTGACCTTGACCTTTGCCGGTGATTGTCAGGGTCAATATGCGACCTGTGGTCGCGATGTACAATGTGGTATTGGGTCCCTCGCGGAACTCAATTCCAGTGATTGGCTCTTCAGATTCGAAGACAGTCCTTTGTTTGGCCCCTCGATCGTGTATCAGATCCCCTCGGACGACCGTGACTGCACCATTTCCAAACCCAACCGCGAGCTGCGAGAGATTTTCGAGTGCTGCGAACGCCGATATCTACCATAATCAGACGTCTGAGCCAATCGTAATCCATAAAGGCAACCATACCGGGAACTGTTTGCGGCCATTCTGGATAGACAAGGTCGACAAGCACTTGGGTCCCCCAGTCTTCTTCTCCGGCTTGTCCAAAGCCCATACTTTGAGAACGGGCTCATTTGACAGGTCCTCAGCTACAGTGACAAGAAGTGCCGTTCCATTAATCTGTTTGATGTGGGTGATCGAGCCCATATCGTGTGCTTTGAAACTCCGGACGACCTTGAAGGCAGAGGAAAGGATCCGAACGTTGCCATCGTTGCCCCCTATGAAAAGGTTGTCCGAGCCAGAGCAGACGGAGCTGAACTCATTGCTCTTGCAGAGTCAGCATAGAGTTGTTCATCTGATGCCGCGGAAGATAAAACACACATCGAATGCAGCAGAACTCTCGCTGTCCTTTGCCGGCTTCACTTCTGTGACGTCGAAGAAGTTGAAGGTTTTCCACTTGGATGTATATTAGACTTGCAGCTATCCTTTGGGACGAGATAAGATACTCACCGACGTCAGCGCCATGCTAGAACATTGCTCGTACTCAAGTAGACCTGAAGTAGACCGCAGCGTTTCAGCCTCAAATATCGATAAATCGGTGTCCGATAGACGTTTGCTCTCGACAAGTACAGCATAACCCTAAAGTAGCATCCATGGTAGGGTTAATAGTATGAAATGTGAGCCAGAAGTCAAAGACTTTAACACCGGCATAGACTGAATATAAAGCGGTATTATCAAGAGAGCGGCCGTCGGTAGTAGCCCGATTGAAGTGATGACGATTGATCTTGTCTTTCTAGCATTGACTTATAGGGGATTCTGTTTCCGATCTACCTGCAGATTTGAGTCATGTGATAAGGCCTGCTGAATTATCCCTATTCCTTACCATCGATCGAAAATCTTTGACACCGGAGAATCCATCTATTCTCACAAGGAGCAAAGTGGCGTAATTTTCGGCCGCCTATGGTAAATGGGAAACGCTACAGCATCACATTACACTGGATCCGGTAAATGGATACGGTGATGTGCTATAAACGTACATGACACCAGACTGGCAATTCCCGACCTTGCGTCAAGTTGCCCAACATGCAATCGTGCCATCCAAGCTCACCAGAATGCGTTCAACGCGACATCGTGGAGCCCAAAAGCAATATAAAAGAAGGAAAGCGCCTTTTGAAGCCAGAAACCCTGTCAACAAGAGCCAAAACGCATCACGATCCAAGCAAGCCCCGTGTGACAAGACTCGAGAGACTGCTGTTGTACCTGCTGCGACCTTATCGAGTAGGATCATGTAACTGGTCAAGCTGAGATGGTGGTGGCGCAACTGGAATCCTTCGTGTAACCACTCTTTGATCTTTTAGGGAATACTTTACCTCGCAGAAACGGCTTCGAAGATAAGATGATCGCAAAATGAAGCCGTTTCTGGTTTCCCTTGTACCCCTCGTACATCTTGTCTCAAGCGATTCTGCTTAGAGAACTTTTGGGTAATGACGACCCGAACGCATGGCCACTCAGTTGTGAGTCGAATCTGGCGTGCGCTGGAATGCGTACTGATAATGTAGAAAGCATTTGACGTGAGAAATATGGAAGCAATAGGTACTGACCAAATAAAGAAATTTCCAAATTGTCCCAACTGATCTTTGGAAGTTCTATCAAAGTTGAAATGTCGTGCATCTGGAACAGCAGTCTTATCAACACTTTTCGAGGTCGTACGATCTTTATATCTCAGCAACGAGCCACATAGAGTGAAACGCTCCGTAAGAGTATTGTTTCGTCTCTGTTACATCCATTTTGTTAGCGTCCATGGACAAACAAATTCGGACACCAAGGTCCCATGCGCTGTGAAGGTCGAAAGATGGAGTGACAGTTTGCTCACGCGGGCCTATATAGAGGTCGTCTAACTGTTGAACCATCCAAGACTTCATGTCGATAGGAACCTTCATGGTCACTGTTTACCAAAGCGTGGATTCCGGGAATCCCGACCTGAGTACAATTTATGGGCCAAAGTTTTCTCGTACCTTTGGAAGTGCACATGTTTATTGTGCGCCGACTGGTGCAAGACATATATCAAACGGCCAATTGCCGAATACCAAATGGCTGGACACTCGATCTTGCGCATATCCAGCCGACAGCACCCCTGCAGGTCCTGATATTTTTTACTGTCATCGACTGGCAGCGGTTCATCTAAGAAGCACGATAATCAAGCGCGACAGATGTATGCAGACAACAGGCCGATAGATCTCAAGCGCATCCGGCACGCGCATTTCGATGAGATAGACTGCTGGAAGCCCGAGGAAGATCGAGTCGAACAAGATGAGCCTTCAAAGTCGCGACCACACCAGGCTAGAGTCATGTCGTGAAGTTACATGCATAACGAGGAGTACATCATACTCGCGGGTTACACCTAAATGCTGTCCCTCAACGCCTCGTTAACCCGCAATCACTTACTTTAGCGATTGCTGGGCGTTCTAGATCGACACTATTGAAAGAACGCTTACTCCTACTTTATGCTCCGTGGTATTCCCTCGTGAGGTCTGACCTCGTCTCAGAATGTGACCTCGAGTTCTGGCACCACCACTTCAACTGCACAGACTGTTACTCCCACGGCGGGCGCCGTTACAAACGGCTGGGCATATCTCGGATGCGCCAACGAAACGACACCACGAGCTCTTTCGGGTGCTTCATACAGCAGCAATACCGCGATGACTGTTGAGAATTGCCAGGCCTTCTGCAGCAGCAGCAGCAACAACTACGGTCTTGCTGGTGTTGAGTATGGTGGTGAGTGCTACTGTGGCAATGGACTTCAGTCATACTCAAGCGTCGGCTATGATGGCTGTAACATGGCCTGCACCGGCAATAAGACAGAGCTCTGCGGTGGTCCTTCGCGTCTGTCCGTATACAATCTTACAACTTACGTTCTTCCAACGACTGTCAAGCATGTCGGCACCTACTTGTCACAAGGATGTTATAACGAGGCAAGCAATGGACGCCTTCTCTCCGGCGCATCTTACACCAACCAAAGTGGAATGACCGTCGAATCCTGTGTCAAATTCTGCCAGGTTTCAGGCGCGACGTATGCCGGTTTGGAGTATGGCCGAGAGTGCTACTGCAGTTCCTCACTTCCCACCACAGCCGTCACAGCGGATGCAAGCAAGTGCAACATGCTGTGTACCGGCAATTCGAACGAATTCTGCGGAAGCACATCCATTCTCAACGTGTATAAGAACACACCGTCGTCTGTCAGCACTGCTGGCACTCCTAAGACGGCCAACACCCTCAACAGCGCTGTCATCACACCCAATACCACCCAGCCAGCCCCGGGGTCGAAGGCGAAGCGGGCCGAGAAGAGCGACAGGAGCATGGAGCTGCGCTTCAGAAGAGATACCCACATGTAAAGTGTTCTCACGATAACTTCTAATGTTAATTTAACGTGTCACGACCTAGCACAGTCCCCATGGAAAAGGCAAGGCGCTGGGGGATAACTTGTCACAGACAACGAAAGGACTTGGGGCTTAGTAATATCGAGACACTCTCGCTCAAATACTACTAGAGTATAGATGTCACTTCTTATCTACATCCTTGTGTTTGAAATGTGCCAAAGTCATGATGCTATCCTCAATTCATCTCCGGGTTGCTTCATTACCGCCCACTGCTTTTAGACCATCTCTACTTAAGTCCCTCCCAGGCTCCTACGTCGTTTCCTTCGAGTCGATGCCGAATAAATCTGGAGGCATAGGGATGACGGTCAGAGCACCCTTGCCGCTCCTATGGCCGAGGACGCGCTGTAGGCGTTGATGTCATGTACGGAGTATTGAGGAGCGGAAGAGGATGAAGATCCGATGTCGTAAGATGAGGAAGCGTGCATGCATCGAGAAGCACGTTTTTCGGTGATTGGCGGTGACGCCCTATTGACGTGTAAATTGGTCACTGTGTAGAGTAAAGGTATCCCTACAGCCAAGCTCAGACTGCAGGAAGATACTTTAGCGAAAGGATTGGACGACATATGATCTATTCTGCTGATGATGTCATCCTTGTCTTGCCAAAACAACAAGACAAAAGGAATAACGTCGACAGCCAGAGCGGCCGTCCTGGTACTTGCTGTCTACATGTTGTTGGACAGAAGACTTCGCCAAGACTCGTGATTTGATGTTGTCGCCCTTTCCCCGCAAAATCTGGTGAGCATCTTTCTGGACAAGACCGGCCTATAGCAGCCAAGAATCGAACAACGTGCTTCTCGGATACGTGAGCACTGACACACTGGTTTCAGAAGTCCATCCAGGAACATTCGCGAGACCCGAGGACGATTCAACGGCTTGACCGCTTGTTGACTTCTGTCTCCTGTCTGCTTGCTGATCCTGGCCTTGCCGGAGCTTATATCTACTCTGCTCCTGTTCTCTTATCTCTGGCTGTAAAAGCCACAGTCCAATGTCCACTTCATGTCAGCTCCCTTGTATGTTGTGGAGATCACCTCACCCCTGAGATTGGTGAGGTCTGATAAGGATTTTATTAAGACCAAGCAGCACAATGCCTCAACATCCAAGACGCAGCCAAAGGCGATAACGCCCAATGTCGCTGCTCCTCACCGGGTGGGACAAAAATCATGCTCCTTGATTGATGTCACTGATGATCTTGGGCGGCGGCTTCCCAGTTCGAACGGCTGCAATGGCTCTTCCTGTTACACCAGTACCAGCGATGAAGGAACTCCCCGCCTCCTCCCCGTCCAGGACGGAAGTAACGACCTCCTTCCCATTGTTGGGAGCGATGCAAACGCTTTGGATTTCCCAAGACGTTTGCTACAACACACTCTTCCCTCATCACATTCCAACATAGCTACACTGCATCAAGCTTTCTCCCATCTAAGCGAAGCCGATTTATCTGATCCACTATCCAACAGCAGCGCTATGGAAGAGAATATTCAGAAACCCCCAAGCACGTCAGCGCGCCGTGGCCGTTCCTCTCCCCCCACTCCTGATCTCTTCTCACCGGCCCACAAATCTACGCCCGCCCCACCTTTACAGACCATATCCGATGGCACGGATCAACTGTCCATAGAAACGGGAAATTTAAGAGAAAGCGATACGACCGATGAGAAAGGCCGCGGTCTTTACAACAACATGGGGTCAACCATGCGAGCAGGCGCGGAACAAGTGGAAGACATAGGAAAGAGAAATACGGGCCCAAGTGGCAAAGTTCACGCCCAAAAACGCGTCGGGACAAGTGCGGTAGAAGCGGAGCCTACAGCGAATGCAAGGAGTCGTAAGTCTAGCCACATGATGCAGCTGTTCAAAGATACATCTCCAGAACAGCCGACGGAACAGGACAAGAACCGACCAGATCTCGTCGCGCAGAAAGCCAAGTACGCTAATGAGGACGGAGAGGTTACATCTGGAGCGCGGAATGGTGCCAGACCCTCGAAATATGTCTGTGCTGAGGCGTTTGTCGACGATAGCGGCAAGGCAGCGCAGGAGAATGTTCCTCTCCAACCATCTCATGGAAAGGCCTCAGAGGGACATCCAGAGCACGAGCGTCGCGAAAAGCCACCCCAGCCACTCAATGATGTGTCAAATGAGGCACCGAAAGACTACTTGACAGATGCAAGACGATCCCCGTTACCGCACCCTGTGCTGGCAGAGACCCATAATCAGATTGCCCAGCCAGTCGCAGACGATGGCGAAGAAGAAGAGCCCTCCGATAAGGAGCATGTGTCCTCCGCAATATATTACCCTCACAAGGCGCCATCTCCCGACACAGTACATAATGCTATAGGGGAAGCTGGACAAGAAGCAAAACAAAAGGGGCATTACGTAACTCTGTCTCGACCAGAAGCCAGACGCTCCCTGGAAGACCAAGATGACTTGCTGCAAGTAGGTCACGTCAGTGGGCCTCCGTCATCAAAAGCGAGTGACAGTGGCGTGTCTTCTGCATCGGACTCCGAACATAGTTGCACTGATGCAGAGACAACTCCAAAAGCTACACCTGCGGCTCGCGGCAAATTTTTGGGATCTCGAGCTCGAAGGGGTCGTCGGCCGCAGACCGTGCCAGTTCCCACGATCGAACTCTTACCTTTCAAGCATCAAGTTGGTGGTCACACAATACTCTACAAGTTCCACAAGAAGGGGGTAACCAAGCCGTTGACGAATGAGGAGAACAAATTTTATGAGCTTATCGAGCAGGCTCATCCGGAGCTGCTAGAATTCTTGACTGGGTATGTTCTACAAGGCAGCACAACATTTTCATTTGATTTGGACAGCAATACTAATTGCTGCAGATATATGGGGGTCATGAACGTTGACTTACCAAAGAAGGAAGAAGACAAGAAGAGGTCCAAGTCTGCGAATCGTGGCCAGTCCCCGTCTAATGGAAACGTGGGCAAGGAAGCTGAGCAGCCATCTGTTGTCTCTGAAGATCGCGTTGTGAGCCACTCTCAGGAGGCCACGCAGGTACCTAAGGTCATTCTTGCCAATAATCGCCATATCTTTCCTACCAGCCTTTTCAAGAGCAAAAGGCGTCCACACGACGTAGGTTCTTCTAGCGATGATACGACCAACGAAGGAACAAACGGGCTGTCTGCGGTAGCCACTCAGGACGGGCAGACGCAATCGAATGATGCCCATAGCAATCAAGCCAGGCCAGCGTTACATAAGCAAAAAGTGAGTTGGGGCATCTCTACAGTCCAGACGCCATTGAAAGAGCAGATTCTCCGGGAGGTCTTTGCACCTCCTGTGATTCATCGCCGCCGCCATCATGGAAGGGGTTACGATACACTTCCAAAGGTGAAGGAGGCAGATGACCAGCCGTCTCAGCGAGCTCCGCTGGCAAAGGTACCTTTTGAGGAACAGCCCAGCAACCATAGTGCTACTCGCGAGGTTGCAGACACCACGAAACAAAATCCTCAAGTGCGTGTTGAAGCGGAAAACGGTCATTCAGATATTGTGGAGCCAGGAGATCTAGTGAAACCTGTCTCTCCGAAAAAGCTCAACGCCCGTCAACCAGCTGTGCTCCACATCACCGACGAGCAAGCACCACATACCAAGAATGTACCTATTCCTGGGGAAAAGCAGCTGAGAAGACGCCATTCCGGCAGCGGCCTTCTTAGCATGCAAGATAACGTTGATACCGATCATCGGACCGACCTCCAATATTACGAAGACGATTGCGTGGGTCTCAAAGAGGACGACATCTTCAGCATGGATACCGAAGCACCCAACCCAAACGATGGTAATCCACATGACGGATGTTTACCTTCAGAAGATCAGCTTGCCAAACAGATGCCGAGCAATGGCGATGGGGAAGTACCTACAAAGCTGCCGTCAAAGTCAAAGGAATCCGAGCAAAGACCGATGAACCCCAAGCAAGCGCGAGTGCAGTCTGGCGAGGTCAATCAATTCTTTCTTCTGCTAGAGGATATCACTGCAGGCCTCGAAAAACCGTGTGTCCTCGACATCAAAATGGGCACCCGACAACACGGGGTGAAAGCGAACGACAAGAAGAAGAAGTCGCAAAGGCAAAAATGCTCTGGCTCCACCACTCAGAAGCTCGGTGTGCGCATGTGTGGCTTGCAAACTTTTGACACCCTGAAGCAGCAGTACTGGTTCGAAGACAAGTACTCTGGTCGAAGGATCAAGAACATCGAGGAATTTGCGGCGGCCTTGAAACGTTTCCTGCAGCATGGAGATAGCAACGCCGATATTTCGAGGGCCGTAGCTGTGCTCTTGGAGAAGCTGGGAAAGCTTGAGAGCATCGTCCGCAAGCTGCCAGGGTATCGCTTCTATGCCACTAGTCTTCTAATATTCTATGATGCTGCAACGGTCCAAGATGAGCAGGTCTCCGTCTCATCGGACCCAAGGGCAAGCAAACCGCATACCATTTCCGGCGACAAGCCCACAATGGAACGACAAGCCGAAGACGCTATCACTGCTGACCCCATTGACAACGGCTCGAGCAAAGAGCCCACCAAGCCTCCAATCAAGACCAAAGAGAAGCCCGTCATCGACCTTAAAATGGTAGACTTCGCCAACAGTGTTACCGCTGACGACGAACTCCAAGACCTACCCTGCCCTCCACATTACCCTGACGACGTTGACAGAGGGTATCTCCGCGGGCTAAGGACGCTGAAGACAGTTCTGCGACAGATCTTCAGAGAGACCAACGACGGGAAGGAATACGAGGGCGCTCCTGGGTTGACAACTGGAGCTAATACTGACGACGGTCATGAAGACGAGGGCTATGTCAGCACGTAACAAGGATACGCGAACAAGCTGTTACGGGATGATTTCAGTTGTTGAGGCAATTTTCTCGCTGCGCCCCGTTCCTGCTGCACTGTAACGGATAGACGAGATAAGGGGGCCTATGTTAGTACGTGATGGGCATACGCCAGAACTCTTTCTTGTTCATTGTCTCTATCATGAGGGATTGCTGGACCCCTGGGGTCCGACTGCGCTTTTTCTTCGCTGTATTCTTAGATGAGGTATAGATACATGAGCGAAAACATGGCTTTGGCACAGTTCCTAATTCTAATTCTCGTCACAAAGCGGCTACTTCCTTCGCAGCGAGTCCTGTCTGATGCTCACCAACGTCCCAAAACGTGGTTCCCAACAGCACAGCCTCTCATCCCCAAACAGCTCCTTGCCACCGCTGGGGCGTTTTCTGGTTTACTCTTGATTTGACGTTGCAGGGCTGCATCACCCACTAGCTTTCCCGAAGCGGCGTCCATGCATGCCTGTTGCTGGTTGCTCTCCCCTATGCTATCCCGTGCGGTGTCGTGTCATATATGAGTTCAGGATCTTGTCCAAGCCCCTACGCTTGGGTATTTTGATTGAGTGAGAGGAATGCTAGAACGGTTTGCTCCTTCTCTTCACTGGTTATTCAGTCAATCAATTTCTAGCTTTGAAGAGCCAAGGATCGAGTGCAGGCGCATGGAATAGGTTTCGAGGTGTGCGCTCGATCTATTCTAACTTATCTTAGATACTTTGTCCTATCTCCTATCCTCAATTATATCAATACATCTCACCCGCGAAACTGGCCTACAGCACGAATAGCAGGAACCAAACAGCATTTTTCCCACCTCTGCTATCGCAGCCCTATTCCTTTCTCCACCTAATCTTACTTGAAAACCCTCAACACACACATCTAAGTAATAAGAAACCTATACATCTATCCCCTTCACCCTCCCATATCGTTACTCGTACTCGAGTAAGAATAACAACTTCGCTTCCGCGAAGGCATACCCCTAAGTCCCTTCCCAAGGCAGCATACGAGCTGCTTAGAAGAGCGACCTCCCCTCTTCGACATAGGGGAGAGGTGTGCTACATGCCAGAACAAAGTCGGTGCTTCATGATTGTTCGACATAGCGCGTTGGATATCGGGAACAAGGGGGTGGGAGGAGGGTGCTATCCCTCATGATTCTCTGGACAGAGGATGGGATGGGATGGGATGGGCCGCGATTGCGGGTGGTTTAGTGGGAAGGTGGGGAGAAGAGAGGAGGGTTCGTAATTGGGAGAGAGGAGGAGAGGGGGATGGGAGATGGGAAGAGAGGATGACTGACTGAGGAGCAGGGATGGGAATGGAAATGGGGAAACCCGGGGGGAGAAATACCGTCTTGGTCTCAGGTTCAGACTTGTTTCTCTGCGTATGGGTTTCCTTCTTTCTTCATGCCTCTCTATAATTGAAGAAATGTGGATTGTATCGTTAGGTTGTAGCCGCTCTTTCTTCTTCTCTCAGATTCTTCTACTTGGTTCTTACTGGTTTAGCTTTCTACCCCATCCAGTCATTCCAGACTTTACCTTTCAACGCCCTTGCCCATTCACAACCGCTGAATTCCCCTCCCAACGTTGACGCCCACTCCACCCTCCCTACGTCTCCTATTCTAATACTCACATTACTTACCCCGAATCCTATACCTCACTTTCACACCCATCGCTGTTATCTCCATTGTGGGCTAAGGAGACGTGTTCGCTCTGAGTTGTGTACATAAATCTCGGACAGTCAGACTTCGGGCATGGAGCATTTGGCCCAGACTTCGTCGATCTCGGAATGAAAGACCAGTCTGTCCTACGAACATTGAGGAGAAGACACCAGACGATTGATACCATCTGGCTTTATAATCTTGCGCGAGGGCGCAAGAGACATTCGCTGGAGGCAGATCGCGCGATAGAAGCGGATGCGGACATCACGAGTATAGGTTGGGAAGCTGGGCAAGGCCCACGGTCCTCGAGCCTATCTTCGTGGCGTGAAGAATATTGACGGCCTTCTTAAACGGTCGAAAAATGCGGTCAGACAATTCGGAGCCAAAGCAGTAGAGTAGACGAAACTTCCACAGGATTCCCGTGTGTACAAGGATAACAGGTAGGACACTGCTACCCAGTTCTTGTTCCTTCGATTTTCAATCGTAAGATCAGGATTACTCAGCCAGTATAGAATACTGGCTCTGGCCATACACACCGTGCTGCCGCTTGTCGCGGGCGTGAGTTCATACGAAAACCACTGATTGTTCGTTCTCTTACTGTCTCCATTGGTGGAAACACAAGCGAATACCGGGCGGCTGTATGTCGTCTGACCGCTGATGCGACATTTGATTTTCTGGCCCCATTTCCCAATGTTCCATCGATTCATGCTGCTCTCCATACCTATGTTGGATCGTGAAACGAGAACCCGTGGTAAGAATGTATCCTCTATCTCGTGCAACGGCTCATGTTCTGCGGGTTTCGAAGTTATATTAGCTTTGACTACTTCCAGCGAAGTTCCAAATTTTACGAAGTCGATTGTTCTTGGCCCGGGGCCTCTCGAAACTTCCTAGCAGTGCGCTGTCTCCCAGCTCACTGTATCTTAGCAGTTTGACTTGATAAGACTTAATCAGAGAGCTGTCCGCATAGACGAACGTTTTCTGCCACTAGGAGCCCATTGAATTAGTCTTAGCATCTTCTCGATTCAGTAGTACGGCTTCTTCGGGGGAATACTAGGGTTGCTTGTAAATTTCAAGCTGGTCAGAACAAGCGGCCATAGGTAGAAAGTACAAGGACCTTCACTGGCGGACACACTTCTAGGCCTTCTCCAACGAGAGCAGAAGTACGTTCCAACGCATCATGAAGCCCCTCATCTCCACTATAGTGGCTATCATTGCACTTAATCGACAAGCCCACGCAGTCTTTCCCAATTTTGACGAAAGTACACTCCTTGCAGAGGATCCTTCAACGTGTAAACCGGACGCAACTGATCTTGATGGCAACCACGTCGAACAACGGGCTAGCCTGCATTGGGCTCTTGTAGACGCGAATACCATTGCCCATGCAGGTATTGTGGCCGCTGCACACCCCAACGATCCACCATTCAATTATTCCTTCAACCCTACCGACAATGTAACGGTTGCACAGAACCTCCAGACGGTGATCGATATGACCGAAGATCCGGGAAGCTTCCGCCCAGGCACCCACATCAGCATGAGCTGCAATGATCCTGATCAGTGTAGGCTGCAAAATCCATGGGGCTATACAGCACAATGGTTTGCGAGCCAGAAATCCTTAGGGTACGTTTATCTCCAGCTGATGTCCCCACTTTTCATACTGGGTGCTAGGACCATGCGAGCTGTCTCCAGCGTACATGCTCGACATATTTCGATAAAGAACACCCGACTCTCCCTTTATATATGTAAAAGAGGTTGCTAACTTGGACACTACAGTAGTGTCACAATCTGCCAGTATGGGCTGAACGTACTCAAGCGTAACCCTCCCGCCTGCACGAAGAACCCTGGTTTGCCCAGTCTCGGGTGGGAGGGTCTCAAGTACCTGCTTCAAATGTGTGATATTCGATTTCCAGTTAGACTGGTTGGTAATTACGCTTTTGGGCCAACGGCTTGTCATGCCCTGCTGGCAAAAGAGAGAGGTGACCCTGCGACCAATGCTGAGAACTATGCGTACATGGCAAGTTGGGCATACGATCTGGGGTTGAAGGGTGATGGGCCCTACTAATTAGCTCTGGCTAGGCACGCTGCCTCTCCGATGTTATCGTGGTGTAGCTATGGTCCAATACTGATGGCTTAGTCCATCATGAGTCTGTTCTCCGGGGGTCCCAACGAATGTCCCAAGGATCGTAAGTTGCTCTCTGTGCTACTCCTTGGATCCTATGGCATAATGCATTTCTTTGATCCGCAGGCTTCCTAAATTGACCGAGGGTATGTAAGGTGCGAAGAATGGCTTAGAGCTGGATATCAGCTCGTTGTGGTCGCTCTTACGATTCTCCAATCTTTCTGATTCGAATTGTTCCTCCTGCCAAGAAAGGCTCTATACCCTAATATTAACCCTAGGTAGAATTTTCTGGGCCGAGGCTGTTTACGTAGTACATCATCCGAGCCCAATCCTGCCCGACTGACTTGCGAAAGCTGATACAACGCCTGATCGTGGCGTATTCCTCTTCACTTTTCACCTCTCCTCCATTTCTCTCCAGTAGACCGGCGAGTATGAACCAACACAATGGCCTCCAGGAGCCCCAGTCGCAGCGTCAACGGCGGCATCGACAAGCTTGACTTCGATGAGAATCGCAAGAAACCCTCTTCGACTCATCATGGCTCTGAGGCTTCTGGGCCTAGTGGGCTGCTTAGGGACGATGATAGCCTTCTTAGTGACATAGTTGACGGTGTGATCGAGCGCGACAGACGAAAAATGAAGCGTGCTGTGTCAAGATACTCGAGCTTTGCTTGCGCTATACTGAGCTGGTGAGCCTGAGAACGTCCTGAAAGCCTTCTGCATCGAGGTCCTTCAGCAAAACCCGGAGATCGAAGAAGCTGACTTGAACTCCTACTAGTCTCTGTGCTGGTTCCATAACGGCATACTCCCTCTACGCTCCCTTATTCCAGACTCGCCTCCGCTACAGCCAGTTTCAAGTCAACGCTGTCTCTATTACCGCCGAGCTCGCTATGTACCTGCCTGTACCTCTCTTTGGTTACCTCTGCGATCGCTATAATCCTCGGCCTCTCTCCGCTCTTGCCGGATTTTTCTTCGGCGCAGGCTATCTTCTTGCAGCGTTCACTTACCGCGCAAATGATCACGGCGACAGCCATTCATGGCCGTTCGGCGTGATGATATTGGCATTCGTGGGTATAGGGATGGGTACGAGCTGCATGTATCTGAGCGCTGTAACCACATGTGCGAAGAACTTTGGCCGTGGTA
>JAABUZ0100000601.1_pt1 | contig 85838 bp, 85 predicted proteins | sample 5562091 | NCBI WGS metagenome assembly JAABUZ01 (sample SAMN12813069, study PRJNA571459) | rock metagenome | isolation source: Antarctica rocks | place: Antarctica: Victoria Land, Linnaeus Terrace sud | collected 2015-12-21
CCTAGAGGGCAACGGGGCATGGCGCCACGGCGGCAGCTATGCCAGCTATCCGCAGGCCCGGGAGGAGCGCCAGCGACGCCTGGGCGACGCGGTCAAGCGCTGGCAGCAGGAGGAGCGGCGGCTGTACCGCCTGATGAAGACCTTCAAGGAGCGGGCGCGCTACTCCAGTGACTGGGCCAAGAAGGCGGATGCGGCGGAGACCCGCTGGCGGCGCTTTCGCGGTCCGGGGCCGCCGCCGTCGCCCGTGACCGATACCGCGATCACCGTGCGTATTCGCGGCGGCGATTCGGCGCGACGGGTGTTGGACCTGCGCGGACTCGGCATCGACGGGCTCGTGCGGCCGTTCAGTGATGAGATCCACTTCGGCGAGCGGCTCGGGGTGATCGGACCCAACGGCTCGGGCAAGAGCGCGCTGATGCACGTCCTGGCTCGCACGCGGGAGCCTGACGCGGGCGAGCTGCTGGTCGGGCCCCGGGTCTCGACCGGGTTCTTCACCCAGCTGCAGGCTCGAGCCGATTTCAGCGGTCGCGCGGTGCTCGACATTCCGCTCGCGCACACCGGCAACCCGCAGGCCGCGATGGCGGCGCTGGCGCGCTACGGACTGGCCGATGCCGCCCGGCGACCGCATGACGTGCTCAGCGGCGGGGAGAAGGCGCGCCTGGAGATCCTCGTGCTCGAGCTCGAGGGTCACAACCTGCTGCTGCTCGACGAGCCCACCGACAACCTGGACATCGATTCATCCGAGGCGCTCGAGTCCGCCCTGGACCGCTTCGCGGGCACCGTGCTCGCCGTCTCGCACGATCGCGCCTTCCTGCGCGGCATGGACCGCTACCTCATGGTCCAGCTCGATGGGTCGGTGCTCGCGCTTCCGGCGTACGATGCCGCGCTCGAGGCGCTGCTCGATCCCGGGCAAGCCGCGACCGCACGCCTGGCCAAAGTGCTTTGATAGCTCCGGAGCGGACTCCCCACTGGGGGCCGCCGCCGCCGCGGACCTCAGCCGGGAAGGGGGCCCGGACGCGCGATGATCAGATCGCTCCGTGCAGGAAATACCAGATGAAGAACGCGCTGAACACGATCAGCAGCGGGCTGACGCGGCGGCGGTTGAGCAGCTCGGTGGCGGTGTGCAGGATGATCCCGACCCCGACGCCGTTGGCGATGCTGTAGGTCACCGGCATCACGATGATCGTCGCGAACACCGCCAGTGGCGAGGCGTTGTCCCACCGCAGGTCGCGGACGAGCGAGAACATCATCACCCCGACGATGACGAGCGCCGCGGCCGTCGCCTCGGTGGGGATGATTCCGGCGACCGGCGCGATGAACATGCAGAGCAGCAGCAGGACGCCGGTGACCACCGAGGCCAGACCGGTGCGCGCGCCGGCGGCGACCCCGGCGTTGCTCTCGATGAACGTGGTGTTCGACGACGCTGACATGAAGCCGCCGAGCAGAGCCGCAAATCCGTCGATTCCCAGAGCGGTCCGGATCCGGGGCAACCGGCCCTGATCGTCGAGCATCCCCGCATTGCGGGCGACGCTGACCGAAGTGCCCACGTTGTCGAACAGATCCGACATCACGACGGCGAGGATCACCGCGATCGCCCCGCCCACGCCGAGCGCCCCGAAGGAGAAGCCGACGTGCGAGCCATCCGCGAGCGACAGATCCGGGCTGGTCAGCCACGGGCCCCGAGGCAGGCGTGCAGTCGTGTCGGTCCAGATGTGGTACCCGTCGATCGCGTTGACGACGGTCGCCAGCACAGTCGCGCCGAGGATCCCGACCAACAGCGCGCCGCGGGTCCCGCGCTGGTGGAGCACGAAGGTGATCAGCAGCGCGAGCGTGAAGACGAGGATCTTCCAGCTCCCAAGCTGGCCGATGGTGCCGAGCGCGCCCCCGGAGACGACAACCCCGGCGTTCTTGAGCCCGACGATCGTGATGAAGGCGCCGATCCCGATCCCGATCGCGAGCTTGAGGTCAAAGGGAATGGCGTCGATGATCCGCTCGCGCAGGCCGAGCACGACGAGCGCGACGATCACCGCCCCGTCGATCACGAAGATCCCCATCATCGAGGCCCACGTCACGCGATGAGCCGCGACCTCGGCAGCGGCGAACGCGTTCAGTCCCAGGCCGGAGGCGAGCGCGAACGGGTACTTGCCGAACACCCCCATGAGGATCGTGAGGACTCCGCCGGCCAGTGCGGTCACCGCCAGCACCTGGTCGAAGACCAGCTTGGTTCCGTTCAGGTCAGCCGTTCCGGACAGGATCGCCGGGTTGACGAACACGATGTAGACGAGGGTCAAGAAGGTCGTGACCCCGCCGATCAGCTCGGTCTGATAGGTCGAACCGCGCGCCGTGACCTCGAACCAGCGGTCGAGCCCGTCCGGGGGCGAATCGGCCGGCGTGTGCACGGTGGTGGCGGCCACGGCGCAGAACGTACCCGCTCACCCGGCGGCCTGAGAACCAAAGTCTGCTAGAGCTCTCGCCATGACCAAGATCGCCGTCACCGGCGGCAGCGGCAAGGCCGGCCGGGTCGTCGTCCGTGACCTCGCCGAGCAGGGGCATGAGGTGCTCAACATCGACCTCGTCGGCTCGGAGGAGTCCTACTCGCCGGAGGCGCCGATCCCATTCCTGCGTGCCGACGTCACCGACTTCGGGCAGGCTCTGGAGGCGCTCAGCGGCGGCGATACGCTTCCGGGCGTCGAGGCGGTCGTGCACCTGGCGGCGATCCCGTCCCCCGCGCACGCGACCGCCAATCAGATCTTCGCCACCAACGCGAACAGCACGCACGCGGTGTTCGCGGCCGCGCAGCGCCTCGGTCTCAAGCGCGTCGTGTGGGCCTCGAGCGAGACGACGCTCGGTCTGCCGTTCGACCGCCCGCCCGGCTACGCCCCGGTCAACGAGGAGCACATCCGCCCGGAGACCAGCTATGCGCTGTCGAAGGTCGTGGGGGAGGAGCTGGCGCGGACGTTCAGTCGCTGGAGCGGGATACCGATCATCGGGCTGCGCTTCTCCAACGTGATGGTCCGCGCCGACTACGAGGCCTTCGCCTCCTTCCAGGACAACCCCCATCTGCGCAAGTGGAATCTTTGGGGCTATGTCGACGAGAGCCACGTCGCCCAGAGCGTGCGCTGCGCCTTGGCTGCCGACATCTCGGGTGCCGACAGCTTCGTCATCGCCGCCGCCGACACCGTCATGGGGCGCCCCAGCCGGGAGCTGATGGCCGAGGTGTACCCCGACGTGCCGCTGGCCGGCTCGGTGCAGGGCAACGACACCCTGCTCGACATCGCCAAGGCGCGCCGGGTGCTGGGCTATGACCCGCAGTTCAGCTGGCGCGAGCTCTCGTTCTAACCGCCGATGCGCAACATCGAGATCGAACGCCGCCTCGCCGCTCTGCCCACGGCCCCGATCGCCGCGGGCGGGCTGATCGCGGGGTTCGGGGTGGCGATCGGGACAGGATCCCGTCCGCTCGGAGGAGCCGTGCTGGCCGCGTGCGGTCTGACCTGCCTGGCCATATGGCGCCAGCGGGATCCGGGCCGGATCGCGGCCGGGCTGACCGTCACCGGGCTGGCCGCCTTCGCGTTCTCGCATCTGCTCGGCGACCTGATCGGGGCGTGGCCCGCGGTGTTAGTCGTCTCGGGGCTGACCGCCGCCGCCTGCTGGCGCTGGTCTGATTCCCGGCGCGATCCAGCGCGCGTCAGCCCGGCCGCACCAGCTGGCTCACCGTGAACACGGCCCCCTGGGGGTCGGCCAGCACCGCGCGGCGAACATCGGCATCTCGAACGGAGCCGCCAGCACACGGCCGCCGAGCTCCGGTGCGGCGGCCGCCGCGCGCTCGGCGTCAGCGATCCAGAAGTCCACGCTCCATGCCGGTTTGGGCGCCGTCCTGCACGGGAGCCATCGCGTCCACCACGTCACGGGCACAGGCTGCTCGGGCTCGCCGGCGGGCCGACGGGCTCGTGGTCGAGCGCCTGGCGGCAGCCGGCGAGCACTCCGATGACCCACCGGTCGGCGAGATCACGACTGACACCGGCAGCTTTGCGGCGTTGATCTGGCATGGCGGCTCGCTTGAGCACGCGCTGAGCTCCGGGAAGCTGCGGCTGTCGGCTGACCGCAGCGCCTGGTGCAATTCCTGACCCGTTTCGGCCGTCCGGCGACGGTCCAGGCCGCGGCGGAATAAGCTCAGCGACGGATGACGTACACGATGATCGAGGGACGACGGAAGGTGCTGGCCGATCTGGCCATCGCCGTGGAGCAGATCGCCGTCTCGATGGGCGCGCTGGAAGCGGCTTACGAGCAGCTCGACGACGGCCACGCCGGCGTCCTCGAGGAGCGGGTCTTCCGCCCGGCGCAGCTGGCCTACGGACGCGCCCAGCGCACCCACCGTGCGTTCGCGGCTCGCTCGGGTCTGCCCGGCCGAAGCTTTGACTCCTCGGCGTCCGGTCCTCACGTCCAGTCGGTCCAGACCCTGATCGACCGAGCCGCCTACGCCGCCGCCCAGGCGGACATCACGATCTCCACGCTGCAGGACTCGATGCTGCCGGTGGAGGTCGGCGACCCTGAACTGCGGGCCGGCCTCTCCCAGACCCGCGAAGCGCTGGCCGCGATCCCGCTCGGGGCGCGCGACCTCGTGCGGACCGTTGGTCGCTGACTTTCTCCGGCGCCGGCTCGCGATCGTCCGCACGGCCGAGCGCGAGCTTCAAGGTTCGCGTCACCTCCAGGCGTTAGCATTCCACCCGCGCATGGCACTCGAGGCCCCTTCAGCTCAGGCGCCCCCGGCGTCAGCTAACGACGATGTCCTCCCGGCGCAGACCGGCGCGGATCCGTCGGTGACCGATCCGGCCGGCGCGGTCCGGCCCGTGGCGATGCCGCTGGTCGACCGGCTGGCCAGCGGCGTGGTCACCGGTGCCCCGCCCCTGCTCGTGCTGCTTGGGATGTGGCTGGGCTGGAACAGCGGGCTGCTGATCTGGCAGGACCTGTTCATCCTCGGGGTGTTCTACGTGGTCATCGGCATTGGGGTCACAGTCGGCTTTCACCGGTTGCTCACCCACCGCAGCTTCGCGTGCCACCGGATCACCCGCGCGGCGTTCGCCGCGCTGGGCTCGGCGGCCGCGGAGGGACCCGTGATCGACTGGGTCGCCACCCACCGCAAGCACCACCAGTTCTCCGATGAGGCGGGAGACCCCCACAGCCCGCATCTCGATCACCGCCACGGCTGGCGGGGGGAGCTGTGGGGCTTCGTGCACGCGCACATCGGATGGGTGTTCTCCGACATGGAGGTGGCCGACGAGCGTCGCTACGCCAAGGATCTGCTCGCCGACCCGTGGATCCGCTTCGTGGATCGCACGTTCGTGCTCTGGGTCGTGCTCGGCCTCGCCGCGGCGTTCGGGCTCGGGGTGGCGATGACGGGGACGGTCAGCGGCGGTCTGACCGCCCTGCTGTGGGGTGGCGCCGCGCGCATCTTCTTCGTGCATCACGCCACCTTCAGCATCAACTCGGTCTGCCATTACTTCGGCCGCCGCGACTTCAACACCGACGATGAGTCGCGCAACGTGTTCTGGCTGGCGATCCCGACCTGGGGTGAGGCCTGGCACAACAACCACCACGCCTTCCCGACCTCCTACCGCCACGGGATGCGACGCTGGCAGATCGATCCCTCGGCGGGGATCATTCGCCTGCTCGAGATGCTGGGGCTGGCCTGGGACGTCGTCCGGATCGATCCCGAGCGCCGCGAGCGCAAGCGCGAGGCCCTCGCCGGCGCCAAGACCTGATCCAGACGCCTCGCTAAGCTCGCCGGGCTTTGCCGTTTGCCCGCACCGCACCGCTGCGTCGCGAGCTCGCTCTCGCGCTGCCCGAGCGTCCCTTCGCCGTCCGCTTCTGGGACGGCACCTCGGTGCCCGCGACCGCACCCGACGCTCCGAACTTCGAGATTCACTCCCCGCTGGCGCTGGCTCATGCGCTGCGGGCGCCCGGAGAGCTGGGACTCGGCCGGGCGTACGTGCTCGGCCTGATCGACGTCGACGACATCGAGAAGGCTCTGCGGATCGTGGATACGTTCGAGGCGCCCAAGCTGTCGGCAGGGCAGATCGCCAAGCTCGGGGTCGCGCTCGTGCAAGCGGTCGGGCTGACCCGGCTGCCCGCGCCGCCGGCGTCCGAGCTGCGCCTCAAGGGCGAGCGCCACACGATCAGCCGTGACCGCCGCGCGGTCCGCTACCACTACGACGCCGGCAATGACTTCTTCGCCCTGTTCCTGGACCCGTCGATGACCTACAGCTGCGCCTACTTCCAGGGCGGCGCGACGACGCTGGAGGAGGCTCAGGCGGCCAAGCTGGCGCTCGTGTGCCGCAAGCTCGGCCTGCAGGCGGGTGAGCGGGTGCTCGACGTCGGCTGCGGGTGGGGCAGCTTCGCCATCCACGCGGCCAGCAACCACGGCGTCCGCGTGCTCGGGGTCACCCTGTCCGAGCGTCAGGTGCAGCTCGGCCGAGAGCGCGCCGCCGCGGCTGGGGTCGCTGATCTCGTCGAGTTGCGGGTCGCGGATTATCGAAAGTTGACGGGCGAGCAGTTCGACGCCATCTCGAGCATCGGCATGGTCGAGCACGTGGGCGAGGAGCGGATCGATCTCTACATGTCGACCCTGCACGGGCTGCTGCGCCCGGGTGGGCGGTTGCTCAATCACGGCATCGCCAAGCTGATGGATTTTGACACCCAGGACGAGGGCGCGTTCTCCGAGCGGTTCGTCTTCCCCGACGGCGTCCCGCTGCCGCTCTCACGGATCCAGCAGGCGCTCGAGCGGACCGGGATGGTCACGCGCCACGTCGAGGGGCTGCCCAACGACTACGCGCGCACGCTCGGCTGTTGGATCGAGAGCTACGAGGCTCGCTACAACGAAGCGGTTGCGCTCGCCGGCGCCGAGCGGGCCCGGGTGTGGCGGCTGTACCTGCGCGCCGCCCGGCAGGGGTTTGAGACCGGTTGGGCGTCGGTGTATCAGGTCCTGGCCGACAGGCCCGCCTGAGCCGCCCCGAACGGTAACCCGTTGAGACCGGCGCCCCGAGGGATTAGGGTGTGCACGTGCCGGGTCGGGCCGGCGCCGGTCTATCCATGGGGTTCAAGGAGGTAACGCATGTCGATGTCGAGCCGGGGTTCCGCGCGAGCACGCGCGGTTCTCAAGGTCTTGGGCGTGACGCTGGTCGCCGCGCTCTGTCTGGTCGGGAGCGGCATCGCGCGCACGCGCGGCTCCCGCCGGGCGTACGGGGCGCGGATAGCTCGCGCCCACAGGGTGGCACGTCACTTGCGGGGTGCGGCCGCGCGTCAGACGTTTCACAACCAGGCGGTCCAGGCCGCGGGGTCCTCGCCGACCCCGACCCACACTCCCAACGACGGCGACCTCGCTGATCAGCAGGCGGCCTACAACAACGAGCGGCTGGCCCCCGGCACGAGCGTGTCCGGTGAGGCGCTGGTCTCCGGTCAGCAGCAGGCCAACGGGCTCAAGCAGGCCGGTGGCGCCTGGCAGGAGGTCACCAACCAGCCTTACAACGGCAACCCGCCCGACTACACCGACCCGTTCTGGTCCAACGTCGGCTCGGGCTTTGCCGTCGTCGGGGGACGGACCACCGCGCTCGCGGCGGCGCCCAACGGCACCTGGTACGTCGGAACCGCCGACGGCGGCGTGTGGAGCTCGCAGGACAAGGGCGGCACGTGGACACCGCTGACCGACAGCCTGCCCAGCCAGTCGATCGGCGCGCTGGCCGTCAACCCGGCCGACGGCTCGGTCTGGGTCGGCACCGGCGAGGCCAACACCAACCAGGACAGCTACGCCGGGATCGGCGTGTACCGGATCGATGCGACGGGCGGCATCGGCCGTGTCGGTGACTCCGGTGCGAGCAACCCGCTGTCGGGCCGGACGATCTACCAGATCAGCTTCGACCCCCAGGGCAACGCGTACGCGGCCACCAACAACGGTCTCTTCCGCTACGCGACCAGCTCGGGTCAGTGGACCGAGGTGCTCGCTCCCGACGGGCCCAACCAGCCCGGCTCGGCCGCGTACTCGCCGTACAACAACCACATCACCACGGTGCAGGTCGTGCCCGGCTCTCACGGGCAGGACGTGATCGCGGTGGAGGGTTGGCGCGGTCCGGTCAGCGGCCAGAGGAACGGCTTCTATGAGTCCAAGGACGGCGGCAGCAACTTTGCCCCCGTCACCCCGGCCGGTGACATCAATGCGTCCGACATCGGGCGCACGACATTCGCCTACTCCGCCGACGGCACCAAGCTGTACGCGGTCGTCGAGTCTCCCGCGGCGCTGACCGCAGGGGCCGAGTCCGTGCTCCAGGGTGTGTACGTAAGCAACGGGACGGGCGCCACGCCGGCCAGTGTGGCCGGGCCGTGGAAGAAGATCGCCGACGAGGCCAAGCTGGCCAACAGCGGGTCCGCTCTCGCGGTCGGATCCGGTTACGGCGTCGGCGTGCAGGCCTGGTACAACCAGACCCTGACCGTCGATCCGGCTAACGCCAGCCACGTCTACCTCGGCCTGGAGGAGGTCTTCCAGACCACCAACGCCGGGAGCACGTGGAACACCGCCGCGCCGTACTGGAACTACGGCCTGGCGTGCAACCCGAACTGCCCCGACACGACCCACCCCGACCAGCACGCGCTGATGGTCGCGGGCGGTCAGGTCATCTCGGGCAACGACGGCGGCGTGTACACGCGTGACCTCTCCAACACGCGGCAGTACGGCGGCTGGACCGACACCAACAACACGCTGCACAACCTGCAGTACTACGATGCCCGCGCCGGCACGCAGTCAGGTCAAACGCTGGTCTACGGCGGCCTGCAGGACAACGGCACCTCGGTCCTGACCCTCGGGGCGGCGCAGAACAAGGAGCCGGCCGGTGGTGACGGGACGACGGTCATCGTCGACCCCGGCAATGCCAACAAGATGGTCGGCGCCTACGTCGACGGCGCGATGTACTCGAGCACCGACGGCGGTCACTCGTTCTATGACTACGTGAGCCCGGGCTGCGTCGGCCAGGCGACCGTCGGGATGACGCCGCGCGCGGATTGCGACCCGAACATCCGGTTCGTGACCCCGATGACCCAGGATCAGCAGAACGCCAACGACTGGCTCGTCGGCGGCCAGTACGTCTGGGTGTCCAAGGCGGGCTGGAACACGAGCTGCACCGCCACGGCCTGCTCATGGCAGAACGTGTTCGATACGGGTGCGGGTCACGCGGTCACGACGCTCAGCTCGGCGCAGGGCGCGCAGACCATCTACGCGGCCTGGGTCGGGGGCGGGGGGAACCCCGGGCCGAGGTTCAGCCGTGGCATCGCCACCAACTACGGTGGCAGTTGGCACCAGCTCAGCATGAACGGGCTGCCCAACCGCTACATCGCCGGGGTGACGGTCGACCCGGCCAACCCGGCTCACGCGTACGCCGTGTTCAACGGCTACTCGCGCCGCTGGATCCCCGCCGGCGGCGTCGGTCACGTCTACGAGACACTCGACGGCGGTCAGTCGTGGACCGACATCTCGGGCAACCTGCCCGACGTGCCGGGCGATGCCCTGCTGATCGAGCACAAGCAACTCGCGCTGGCCACCGACCTGGGCATGTACACCGCCCGGGCGGGTCGGGGCGTGAAGACCGACTGGTACCGGCTCGGCTCCGGCCTGCCGAACGTCAGCGTCAACAACGTGACTCCGGGTCCCGACGGCTACATCTACGCCGGCACCCACGGTCGCGGGATCTGGCGCATCCCGTTCGGGCACGGAGGGCACGGACACTAGCCCGCATCCTCGGTTCCGGGTCGTCGCCCATGTGGCGGCGGCTCGGAGACCGGGGCCCGCACCCGCGGCCGAACCGGAGGCCTCGGTTGCCGATGCGCTAGCGGCCGATCGGGATGGCGACCGCTGCGGCCGCGGGATGCGACCCCGGACGGCGCGGCTAGACGGCGGCGGCGGGGGCCGCCTCGTTGACCGCGCGCGCGCCGGCGGCGCCGATGATGCCGAGCAGCAGCGCGAGCACGGCCCACTTGGGACCGTGCGCCTCGCTACCCCGGGCGCTGTCGATCGAGGGGGAGCCCGGCCCGGTCTCGGCGAGTGCGAGAGCCGCGGCGATCAGCACGACGTTGTACTCGTAGCCGCCGTTGGTGATCCACGGGCCCTTGCTGAGATGCACCCGCTGGATGGCGGTGATCATCGCCGCGGTGATGAGCGAGGCGGCGATCGGGGTCGCGGTACCGAGGACCAGCAGCGCTCCTCCACCGGCCTCGGCGGCGCCGGCGGCGAGCGCATGGCGCTTGCCGGGTCGCAGGCCGAGAGCTGACTCAAAGAAATTTCCGGTGGCCTCCAGGCCGTTGCCGCCGAACCAGCCGAACAGTTTTTGCGTCCCGTGGCCGACGAACAATCCGCCGACGGAGACGCGCAGGAGAAGGTGTCCAGGTTTCATGTTGCATAACGTAGCAGGACGGTTGCGTGATCAACGGTTCGCGATCTGGGCCGGTGTCTGCGTACGCACTTGGGCGCAAGGAAACGCCCTGTGCATTGGCACCGCGGCGACGCTGGTCAGACCGGGACGGCGGGTGGCTGCGACGTCGACCCACCGGTCCGGTGGTGCCTGGGGGTGGAGTAGTGTGCGCTCTGAGAGCTCCAGGCGACGAACAGGAGAGAGAGCGATGAGCAGCACCGTCAACGTGGCACTCAACGTCAACGGCGTCGAGCACGAGCTCGCGGTCGAGCCCCGCCTGCTGCTGGTCCACGCGCTGCGCGACAAACTCGGGCTGACCGGCACCCACGTCGGCTGTGACACCTCCAACTGCGGGGCGTGCACCGTCCACATGAACGGGGAGGCGGTCAAGTCCTGCACGATCTTCGCCGTCCAGGCCGACGGCGCTGAGCTGACCACGATCGAGGGTCTGGGCACCGAGGACGACCTGCATCCGATGCAGGAGGCGTTCTGGAACAACCACGGGCTGCAGTGCGGCTACTGCACGCCGGGCATGATCATGGCCTCGGCGGCGCTGCTGAGCGAGAACCCGAACCCCAGCGAGGACGAGGTTCGTCACGCGCTGGAGGGCAACCTCTGCCGCTGTACCGGCTACCACAACATCATCAAGGCCGTGCTCGACGCGGCGAGCAAGAGCGGGTCGGAGGTGTCGGCATGAGCAGCCGGATGAATCACGCGGCATCCAGTGAGCGAGCCAGGAGGGCGAGCGGATGCCAGGCGTGATCGGCGATCCGCCCACCGGCCACGTCGGCCAGGCCATGCGGCGCAAGGAGGATCCGCGCCTGATCACCGGTCGCGCCCGCTACGTCGACGACATCTCGCTGCCCGGCACCCTGTGGGCGGCGATCGTCCGCTCGCCGGAGGCGCACGCCAAGATCGTCTCTGTCGACACGTCGGCCGCCGCCGACTACCCCGGCGTCCACGCCGTATTCACCGGCGAGGACATGTCCGACCTCGGCGGTCCGCTGCCCTGCGCCTGGGTCCCACCCGGCGTCGAGGTGCAGAACCCCGAGCACTGGCCGCTGGCGCGCGGCACCGTCAACCATGTCGGGGACCCCGTCGCCGTCGTGCTCGGTGACGACCGCTACGCGGTGGTCGACGCCGCCGAGCAGGTGCTCGTCGAGTACGAGTCGCTGCCGGCGATCGTCGATCCCGAGAAGGCGCTCGAGGGCGCTCCGTTCGTGCACGACTCGATTGCCACCAACAAGGTCCACGAGTGGTCCCTGCCCGGCGGAGACGTCGAGGCCGGCTTCGCGCAGGCCGATACGATCGTGCAGCGGCGGGTGGTCAACCATCGCATCGCCGGGGCGCCGATCGAACCGCGCGGCGTGCTCGCCGACTACCGGGCGGGCTCGCTGACGCTGTGGACCTCGACCCAGGTCCCGCACTTCGTGCGCCTGTTCATGGCCCTGCTGCTCGGCCTCTCCGAGGATCACGTGCGGGTCATCGCGCCCGAGGTCGGCGGCGGCTTCGGCTCCAAGCTGCAGATCTACGGGGAGGAGCTGCTGGCCTGCTGGTGCTCGCGCAAGCTCGGTCGCCCGGTCAAGTGGATCGAGAGCCGCACGGAGAACATGGCGGTCTCCCATCACGGCCGAGACCAGGTCGCGTACACCAAAATGGGCGCCAAGTCAGACGGCACGATCACCGCCTTCCACGTCAAGATCATCGCCGACTTCGGCGCCTACAACATGCTGCTGACCCCGCTGATCCCGTCACTGGGCGCGTTCGTAATGGGTGGCTGTTACAAGATCCCCAACGTCCAGACCGACATCATCGGCGTGTTCACCAACAAGTGCCCGACCGACGCGATCCGCGGCGCGGGGCGGCCCGAGGCCACCCACATGCTCGAGCTCACGCTCGACGCGATGGCCCACGAGCTCGGAATCGACCGGTTGGAGATCCGGCGCAAGAACTTCATCCCGAAGGAGGACTTTCCGGCTGCGGTGGCCACCGGCGTCGTCTATGACTCCGGTGACTACGTCAAGACGCTCGACACGCTGCTGCGGCACGTCGACGTCGCTGCCTTTGAGAAGGAGCAGGCGGAGCTGCGGGCCCAGGGGATCCACCGCGGGATCGGCTTCTGCACCTACACCGAGATCTGTGGACTGGCGCCCTCGCGGGTGACCGGCCCCGCCGGGGTCGGCGTGCAGGCCGGGCTGTGGGAGTCGGCGATGATCCGCGTCCACAACACGGGCGCGGTCACCGTCTATACCGGCACCTCGCCCCACGGCCAGGGGCTGGATACGGCGATGGCGCAGATCGTGGCCGACAAGCTCGGAGTCGATCCGCAGGTCGTCGAGGTCATCCACGGCGACACTGCCACCGGCCCCGAGGGCCGCGGCACCTACGGCTCGCGCTCAATGGCCACGGGCGGTGAGGCGGTCGCCCGCGCGACCGACAAGGTGGTCGCCAAGGCCAAGGCGATCGTCGCCGCCGAGCTCGAGGCCGCTGCGGAGGACATCGAGGTTGCCGGCGGCAGGTTCTCGGTCAAGGGCTCGCCGGACAAGGGGATGGCGATGGCCGACATCGCCGGGATCGCCTACATCGGCGCCGTCCCGGAGGGAATGGAGCCCGGCCTGGAGGAGACGACGTTCTATGACCCGGAGAACTTCGTCTTCCCGTTCGGTGCCCACGCCTGCATCGTCGACGTCGATGCCGACACCGGCAAGGTCACGGTCGTGCGCTACGTCGCCGTCGATGACTGCGGCCGCGCCATCAACCCGATGCTGATCGACGGTCAGATCCACGGCGGCGTCGCCTACGGGATCGGCCAAGCCCTGTACGAACGCATCCACTACGACGACGAGGGGCAGCTGGTCACCGGCACGTTCGTCGACTATGCGCTGCCCACCGCGGCCGAGCTGCCGAGCTTCGAGCTCGACCGAACCGAGACGCCCTCGCCGGTCAACTCGCTTGGAGTCAAGGGCGTCGGGGAGGCGGGCACGATCGCCGCCTCGGCGGCGGTCACCAACGCCGTGCTCGACGCCCTGCGCCCGCTCGGCGTCGAGTCCATCAACATGCCGCTGAGCCCGATGCGGGTCTGGCAGGCAATCACCGAGGCCAAGGGAGGTGCGGCATGATTCCCGCCGCGTTCGAGTACCGCGCGCCTGAGTCCCTGGAGGAGGTGATCCGCGAGCTTCAGCAGAACGGGGAGGACGCCAAGCTGCTGGCCGGCGGGCACTCGCTGATCCCGCTGATGAAGCTCCGCCTGGCGGCGCCATCGCTGCTCGTGGACCTGCGCAAGGTGCCGGGGCTGCACGGTGTCCAGCGCCAGAACGGCGATTGGCGCATCGGCGCGATGACGCCGCACGCGGTCCTCGAGCGTTCACCCGAGCTCGGAGTGGTCTCGACGGTGGCGGCGACGATCGCCGATCCGCAGGTGCGCAACCGCGGCACGATCGGCGGCTCGCTGGCCCACGGCGACTCGGCTTCCGACCTACCTGCGGCGATGCTCATCACCGGGGCGCAGGTCACCCTGCGGGGTCCCGGCGGTCAGCGCACGGTGGCCGCCGCGGATCTGTTTGAGGATTATCTGACCACCGCGATCGGCGAGGACGAGGTGCTGACCGAGATCAGCCTGCCGGCGCTGGACGGTTATGGCCACGGCTATCAGAAGTTCAATCGCCGCAGCGAGGATTGGGCGATGGTCGCCGTCTGCGCGGTGGTCAAGCGGTCCGGCCAGACCTGCGCGGACGTTCGGGTCGGGCTGACCAACATGGGATCGGTCCCGCTGCGCGCGCCCGCGGTCGAGGACGCCCTGCGGGGTCAGGAGCTCACGCCCGAGAACATCGCCCAAGCGGCCGAGCTGGCGGCGGATGAGACCAATCCTCCCGCCGATCTCAACGCGAGCGCCGACTACAAGCGTCATCTGGCGCGCGTCATGTGCCGCCGGGCGCTGGAGCGGGCCGCCGCTTAGTGGATGAGTCCCCCCGGGCGCGGTTGATGCTGGGCCGAACGTGATGGCGCCAGACGACGAGGCGAGGCCGGCGCCCACCGAGATCGATTCGGTGCCGGCCGCGGGCGCCGCTCTCGCCACCCAGGGATATCTGGCTGACCGCCCGCTGGCCCTCGCGGTTCATCTCGCCGTGCGCCTGCAGTCTCCGCTGCTGCTCGAGGGTGAGGCCGGGGTCGGCAAGACCGAGGTCGCCCGCGCCCTGTCGGCGGCGCTCGGTGCCCGGCTGATCCGCCTGCAATGCCATGAGGGCATCGATGTCCATCACGCCGTCTATGACTGGGATTACGCCCGGCAGCTGCTCGCCCTGCGAGCGGCCGAGGGCGGGGTCGACGAGGGCGAGCTGTTCGATCGTCGCTTCCTGCTGCGCCGTCCGCTGCTGGAGGCGCTGGAGGCCGACCCGTCAGATCCGGTCGTCCTGCTGATCGACGAGATCGACCGCGCCGACGACGAGTTCGAGGCCTTCCTGCTCGAGTTCCTGTCGGACTTCGCGGTGACCGTTCCCGAGCTGGGCACGATCACCGCCCGCCGGCGTCCCGTCGTGATCCTCACCTCCAACCGGACGCGTGAGCTGCATGACGCGCTCAAGCGCCGCTGCCTGTATCACTGGATCGACTATCCGACCGCCGAGCGCGAGCGGGCCATCGTGCACGCGCGGCTCCCCGGCGTGCCCGAGCGGATCGCCACCCGGGTCGTCGAGGCGGTCGGCAAGCTGCGCGAACAGGGTGACCTCTACAAGCTGCCCGGCGTGGGGGAGACGATCGTGTGGGCACAGGCGCTGCTCGCGCTCGGGGACGGGGACGGGGCCGCCGCGAGCCTCGATGACACGCTCGGGGCCGCGCTCAAGGTGCACGAGGACATCCTGCGCGTTCGTGAGCGAGGGGTGCTCGAGGGTGTCTGACGGGGAGCTCGATACCGCGGCGGCCGCGCTCACGAGCCGGCTCGGCGACCTGACCGGCGCGCTGCGCGCTCAGGGCTCGCGCGTCGGCGTGGGAGAGCTGATCCGAGCACACAGCGCCCTGACGGCGATCGATGCCACCTCCCGCGAGGATGCGCGGCTGGCGCTGCGCACGGTGTTGTGCTCTGATCGAGCCGATCTCGAGCGTTTCGAGCTCGCCTTCGTCGCGGTGTTCGGTGATGGCCGGCCGGCAGCCCGTGACTCGCCGCTGTCGGAGTTGGGGACGATCGAGCGCGCGGCGCTGCCGAGCATGGGCATGCCCGATGCCGCCGGAGCGCCCGCAGCGCCAGACGCCGAGACGGTGCCGGCGGCGTGGAGCACCGTCGAGCGGCTGCGCGAGAAGGACTTCGCCGGTTACACCGCGGCCGAGGCGATCGCCGCGCGCGAGCTGATCGCCCGGCTGGCGCGGCGTCACCCGCGGCGGGCGTCGCGGCGCATGCGCCCCTCGCGGCGTCGCACGCACGTCCCGGACCTGCGCGGCACGGTGCGCGCGTCGCTGCGGACCGGGGGTGAGCCGGTCCACCGCCGTTGGCGCGGCCCGAGCTCTCGCCCGCGACAGGTCGTGCTCGTCTGTGACGTGTCGGGATCGATGGCGCCCTACGCCCGGATGCTGCTGCAGTACATGCAGGCGTCGGTAGCGGCGCGCCGCCGGGTGGAGGCGTTCGCGTTCGGCACCCGCCTGACCAGGATCACCTTCGAACTCACCGGCCGCGACCACGACCGCGCGCTGCAACGGGCCACGGCCGCGGTCACGGACTTCTCCGGAGGTACCCGGATCGGAGACGCGCTGGCGCAGCTCAACCGCGTCCACGGGCGCCGGGTCGGTCGCGGGGCCGTGGTGGTGATCCTGTCCGACGGCTGGGACCGGGGCGACCCCGGCCAGTTGGAGGCCGAGATGGCCCGGCTGCGCCGTGCCGCCCATCGCCTGGTGTGGCTCAATCCGCTGGCCGCTCATCCCGACTATGAACCGCTCACGCGCGGGATGCGCGCCGCGGTGCCTCACACCGACCGTCTGCTGGCCGGCAATTCGATCGCCTCGCTGGAGCAGCTCGCCGCCGTCTTGGAAGCGATGTGAGCCTATCCGCCGAGGATCGGGAGTGGGCGCAGAGCGCCGGTCGGGCGCCGAGCGCCGGTCGGGCGCAGAGCGCCGGTCGCGCGCAGAGCGCCGGTCGGGCACAGCGGCGATGACCGCCGGGCTGGTGCTGGCCGCCGGGGCGGGCACGAGGTTCGGCCCCGAGGGCAAGCTGCTGTCCAAGCTCGACGGCCGCCCGGTGCTCGAGTGGTCGGTGCAGGCGCTCTGCGGCGTCGCCGAACTGACCCGGGTCGTCGTCGTGCTCGGCTTCCGCGCCGACGCCGTCCTGGCTCGCGTGGCCCTCGGCCGCGCCGAGCCGGTCCGGTGCGAAGACTGGGGCGACGGGCAGTCGGCATCCCTGCGGTGCGGGCTGGCGGCGCTGGACGGGGCGGAGCGGGTGATCGTCACGCTCGGCGATCAGCCGCGGCTGACTCCACGCGTCATCTCGCTGTTCCTGGACGCGGTCGCCGGCACGCGCGCGGTGTATGCGGGGCGGCCGGGGCACCCTGTCCTGCTCGGCCCCGAACAGGTGGCCGCGGCGATGTCCCTGGACGGGGACATGGGCGCGCGAGACCTGCTCCGCGGCGGGCCGGAGATCGAGGTGGGTCACCTATGCTCCGGACGCGACGTCGACACCCTCGAGGACCTGGAGGCACTGCGCCATGAAGCTAGAGCAAACTTTTGAGGTCGCGGCCCCGCTGGCCCGGGTGTGGGCGGCGCTGATCGACGTAGAGCAGGTCGCGCCCTGCCTGCCCGGCGCGGCGGTCACCGGCCGCAACGACGACGGCAGCTACAACGGCACCTTCAAGGTCAAGATCGGGCCGACATCGGCGGCCTACAGCGGCAAGCTGTACATGGAGAACGTCGATGAGGACGCGCACACCGCGACGATGAACGCCTCGGGCACCGACAAGCGCGGGCAGGGGGGCGCCAAGGCGACGATCGTCTCGACCGTCACCGCCGGCCCGGCCGGCGCCACCAGGGTCGAGGTCGTCACCGACTACCACATCACCGGGCGTCTGGCCCGGTTTGGCCGTGGCGGGATGATCGAGGAGATCTCCAATCGGCTGCTCGGGCAGTTCGCGACCTCGCTGCAGGCCTCACTGGCCGGCGGGGGCGACGCACCAGCCGTACCCGCTGGCGCACCGGCTGCACCCGCCGACGCACCGGCTGCACCCGCCGACGCACTAGCTGCACCCGCCGACCCGCTTGCCGTCCCCGCCGGCACAGCGGGGCCGGCCGGCCCGCCTCCGAGTGCCGCGCCGCCTGCCGCCGAGAGCGAGCCGGTCGAGGGCCTTGCGCTGATGGCCTCGGTGCTGCTCGCTCAGGCCAAGCGCAACCCGGCTCCGATCGCCGCCCTGCTGATCGGCTTCCTCGTCGCGTTCGGGGTCCTGCGCCGGCGCTGACTCGTAGTCAGCGGAGGTGCTCGCGCTCGGGAGGCGCGTCGAAGCTCGCCGCCGGCCGGGCCGCGACGATCCCGGTCGGGTTGATCATCGGATGGGTGCGGTAGTAGTGGGCGCGGATCTCGTCGAAGTCGACGGTTTCGGCGACCCCCGGCCACTGGTACAGCTCGCGCGTGTAGGGCCACAGGTTGGGGTATTCGGTCAGCTTGCGAAGCGAGCACTTGAAGTGCACCTGGTAGACGGCGTCGAAGCGCACTAGCGTGGTGAACAGCCGCCAATCGGTTTCCACCGGGGCTGAGCCGAACAGGAAGCGCTGGTCCGCGAGGCGCAGGTCGAGCCGATCCAGAGCCTGGAAGAGGCCGTCGACCTCGCGGTCGTAGACCTCCTGGCGCCGAGCGAAGCCCGTCCTGTAGACCGCGTTGTTGACCGCTTCGTAGAGCTCATCGCCGAGCGCGTCGATGTCATCACGCAGCGCCTTGGGGTAGAGCGCCACCGGGTGCTCGGCCAGGGGCGCGAACGCCGTTTCGAGCATCCGCAGGATGTCGGCGGACTCGTTGTTGACGATCGTCCCCCGTTCTCCGTCCCACAGGACGGGAACGCTGACGCGGTCCGCGTAGCCGGGGTCGGTGGCGGTGTAGGCCTCAGACAGGAACGCAAAGCCGTTGAGCTCGTCGGGGTGCGCCGCGTCAAACGCCCAGCCATGGTCATCCCGCAGGGGACTGGCGTAGGAGACCCCGATCGCGCCCTGAAGACCCATCAGCCGCCGGCCGATCAACGTGCGGTGCGCCCACGGGCATGCGCGGGCCACATACAGGTGGTAGCGGCCGGCAACGAGCGGAAATTCCGCTTGGGGATCACCCCTGACCCAGCCGCGGAACCGACTGTCCTGGCGCTGGAAGGAGCCGTCGCCGGCGCCCTCGCGGCCGAGTGAGAAGTCTCGAGAGGTCGTGCTCATCCCTCGACACTAGCCAGTGCCGCCCTGATCCCCGGCACCCTAAGGGGTTTCCGGTGCGCGGGTAAGGGGTCGTGGGCTGAGATCGTGGGCGACTGCCCGATGTACGCCGTGCGGGCGCAGCCCACACTTCGCCGTGCGTCCGAACACCACGAGAAGGGAGCCCAGCATGAGCCTCAGGACCAACGTCAAGGAGATCAGCCACCGTATGCGCCGCGGCGTCTCGGACATGAGCTATGCCCAGCGCCGGGTGTTCGAGAACCGAACCGGAATCGCCGTCGCCGACCCCAGGGCGTCCGCCGGGCATGATCGGGAGCCGGTGATCGCCAGCACGCCGGACGAGCTCGAGGCTCTGTACGCCCGGGACGTGCGGATGATCAGCGGATCCCGGCGTCGCCGGTGATGCGGATGATGAGCGGATCCCAGCGTCGCCGGTAACCTGGTCCGCGATGCCCGGTGAGCAGCAGGCCGCCCTCGCCAAGACGTTCCTCGCGCTGCACCGGCCGGGGGAACCGCTCGTCATGCCCAACCCGTGGGATCCCGGCTCGGCGCGCCTGCTGGCCTCGCTTGGCTTCGCCGCCCTGGCCACGACGAGCAGTGGCTTCGCCGCGACCCTCGGCCGCCTCGACGGCTCGGTGACCCGGCAGGAGGCCCTGGTCCACGCGGCGGCGGTAGCATCGGCCGTCGCCGTTCCGGTGTCGGCCGATCTCGAGAACGGCTTCGGTGCTGAGCCCGCGGCTGTCGCCGACACGGCGGACGGAGCCCGCGCCGCCGGGGTAGCGGGTTTCTCGATCGAGGACTCCACCGGTGACCCGGCGGCGCCGATCCACGACCTGCTGCTCGCCACCGAGCGGATCGCGGCCGCTGCGCGGTGCGCTCACGCCGATGACGGGCCGCGGCTCGTGCTCACCGCCCGCGCCGAGAACCATCTCCATGGCCGCGATGACCTGGCCGACACGATCGCTCGTCTGCAGGCCTATGAGGCGGCCGGCGCCGATGTTGTCTTCGCCCCCGGCCTGACCGCCGCCCGGGACATCGCAGCGCTGATCGCGGCCGTCACCGCTCCCGTGAGCGTCCTTCTGATGCCCGCAGGCCCCTCGATCCCGGAATTGGCACAGCTTGGGGTAAGCCGGGTCTCGACCGGCGGTGCGCTCGCGTTCGGGGCGCTCGGGGCGACCGTGGAGGCCGCCCAGGCGCTGCGCGATCGGGGCACGGTCGGCGACGCCGGTCGCTCGGCCGCGGGGGCCGCGGCGGCCCGTGCGGCCTTTGCTCAGCCCGGGTAGATCCGGGCCAGCAACCGCTCCATGGCCGGTGACGTGGTGTCGTTGCCCGGACAGCAGGTGGGGCCGTTGACGGCGCTGATGCCGATCTCGAGGTGGGGTCCGGACGAGAGCCCCACGATTCCACAGCCGACTTCGGCGATCGGCTGACCGGCCTGGACGACGCTCCCGATCGGGACCAGCGCGGGCTGGGAGTGGCCGTAGTAGATGAAGCGACCGTTGAGCGGGCCGCCGGTGACCCTCTCGACGGGGGCGGTCGGGCCGAAGCCCGAGATCCCCTCCTGGACGATGATCCCGTTGGTCACCGCCACCACCACGGCAGCCGGCCCGCAGGCGGCACCCCGGGTGCTGATGTCGACGCCCTGGTCGGGAGACCAGGTGCTCGGCGGGGCGACCACGGTGGCGGGCTGGACCGGGAAGACGAAGCCCTGGCCGGAGCCGAGCGAGTTGAGCTCCTGGACGATCTTCAGCTCGCGGCGCACCTGGGCCAGGGACACCGCGTGGGCGTTGGGGTCACCGACCGGATCGCTCGCCGCGGCGACCGCCGCCTGCTGACCGGCCGTCGGATTGAGCGCCTGGGGATGGGCGCGGGGGAGGGCGGAGGTTGCTGACGGACCTGATGCGCCGCCACCGGTTCGGGACCGAGCGCTCGAACTGGTCGCGCGCGAACCGCATCCAGCGCACGTGACGACGACGAGCAGTGCTGCGAGAACTGCCGTGACCCGCGTCATATCGTCAGTTCAGCAGGTTCTCAGGCCGCGGTGCGCAACGTGACCAGCGGCCGTCGCTCGATCACTTCCTCGGCAACCGGGCCGATGTCGAGCTCGCCCGGCATGAGAAATCCGGTGGGCAGCGGGCCCTGCAGGCGGACCTCGCCGGCCAGGGGTCGCGCCACGGCCGCCCGGGATAGAAGAGGTTCAGCAGTGGGCGCGCTGTCAGTTCGGTGACTCGTCCCCCCGCGTCGGGCCGGATGCGCGCAGCCCGAGCAACGTGTCGAGGATGCCCCCGATCGTCGCGGCCTCGTTGTTCGCCGGGAGGCAGACCGACACCGAAGCCGTGCACTCCGCGGCGAGCCGCGCGGGAGGAAAGTCCGCGTGGGCGAAGGTGTGGCTGGCGTACCAGGAGCGGGCGCGGAACGACATCGCAGCAGAGGATGACAGGCCCGACGCGGCAGCCGAGGCGCGCGAGGTGAACGCCGATCGGGGTGCCCGGCGGTACACGCGCCGAGTGTCCCGGTAGGATGATCGCCTTGGCGGGGCCGGTCACGGGTTTCGCGCCCCGTGACCAAGGGAAAGCTGAGCGCGCAGATGGCAGATCGACAACACGGGCCGTGCCCGACGCACCAACCCGCCCTCGGAGGACCGGCGTGAGGCAGGCGGTCGGCGTCGCCGTGTTTCGCCGGCTGCTGGCCGCCTACGGCCTCAACGAGCTCACCTGGTCCTTCGGGACGATCGCGCTCGCCGTACTCGTCTACCGACGCACGGGCAGCGCGCTGGGCACGACGGCGTTCTTCCTCTGCTCGCAGTTCGCGCCCGCGCTGGCCTCACCGCTGCTGGTGGCTCGGGTCACCGGAGTCGACTACCGCCGCGTGCTGCGATTCCTGTACGGGCTCGAGGCGGCGCTGTTCGGGCTCCTGGCCTGGATGGCGGCCCATTTCTCGATCGTGCCCATCCTGGCGGTGATCCTGATCGACGGGACGGTCGCGATCAGCGCCCGCGCGGTGGCCCGCACCGCGACCGTGGAGGTGCTGCGACCGCGGGACCTGCTGCACGAGGGCAACGCCGTCATCAATCTGGTCTTCTCGGTCTGTTTCATGGCCGGCCCGGCGATCGCCGGGCTCGTGGTCGCCGCCGGCGGAACGGTCACCTCGCTGCTGGTCAACTGCGGCCTTTTCACGGTCATCGCGCTCGTCCTCTCGGCGACCGCGCTGCCGGCGACGTTCGTCCACGACGAGGACCTCGGCCGCAGCGGGCTCCAGCGCCTGCGCGCCGGTCTGGCTCATGCGCGCGCACACCGCGCCGTACGCTGGCAGCTCATCCTGCAGTCGGCCGGCATGGCCGCGTTCACGATCTCGATCCCGGTCGAGGTCGTCTTTGCCCAGCACTCCCTTCACGCCGGGGCCGGCGGCTACGGCGCGATGCTGTCCGGATGGGGGGCGGGCGCCGTGGCCGGCAGTGCGGCCTACGCGCGCTATCGGCGGCGGCCGGGCCGGGCGCTGCTGGCCGCCAGCGGCATCGCGCTCGGCATCGGATTTGCGATCATCGCCGTCGCGCCAACGATCGTCGTTGCGGTGGTCGGCTCGGCGCTCGGCGGGGTCGGCAATGGCGTCGGCTCCGTGGCCGGGCGCACCATGCTCCAGGAGTACACCCCACAACGCTGGATGGGCGTGATGATGAGCGTCAACGAATCCGTCTCGCAGGCCGCGCCGGGCGTCGGTTTCGTGCTCGGCGGTCTGCTCGCGTCGGCCACCAATCCGCGCGTCGCGCTCGCGGTGGCGGCCGCCGGGTCACTGGCCTACGCGGGCGCGGTCTGGGTTCTGCTGCGCCCGAGCCTGATCGGAGATCCGCCGCAGGACCCCGACCTGCGGGCCGACCCGCCGTCTCCCCCTGCGGTCCCGGAGGGGCACGGGACTCTGGTTTAGAGTCCCCTCCGGCCCTGGCCGCCGTGCGCATCGGCTGCATCGACATCGGATCCAACACCACCCGGCTGCTCGTCGCCGACTGTGACGGCCGCAGGCTGCAGGTGATCCGTCAGGAGCGGTCTTTCACCCGGATCGGGACCGAGCTGCTCGAGCACGGTGCGCTGCGCGAGGCGAAGATCGCGGAGGTCGTCGCGGTCGTCGCGGCCCAGGTCGCGAGTGCGCACCGCGACGAGGTGAGCGAGATCCGGGCGGTGGCCACCGAGGCGATCCGTCGTGCCGCCAGCGGCGCCGAGCTCGTACGGGCGATCACTGCGGCCACTGGCCTGGCGATCGACGTCCTCAGCGGCGAGCAGGAGGCACGGCTGGCCTTCCTCGGCGCCGCCGCCACGCTCGAGCAACCCGTCGATGGTGAGCTCGGCGTGGTCGACGTTGGCGGCGGCTCCTCGGAGCTGGTGGTGGGCCGTCCTCCGTCGCAGATCAGCTGGTGGGCGTCGGTCGGCCTGGGCTCGGCGGCACTCACCCACATCCACCTGCACCACGACCCGCCGCAGCCGGCGGAGATCGCCGCGGCGCGCGCCGACATCGCCCGCACCCTGGCGCCACTGATCGTCCCCAGGCCCGCGGTCGCGGTCGCGGTCGGCGGCAGCGCCACCTGCCTGGCCCTGTTGGACGGCGCCGTGCTGAACCCCGACGCGCTCGGGGACGCGCTGGGTTTGCTCGCCTGCGACCCCTCGGCCGAGGTTGCGCTGCGCCACTCGATCGATCCCCATCGCGCGCGGCTGCTGCCCGCGGGTCTGCTGGTGCTCGCCGGCGCGGCCGAAAGCTTCGGAACCGCACTGCGGGTCGGGCGGGGCGGCATCCGTGAGGGCGTCCTGCTAGAAGCCTCAGGGAGATGAGCTCGGAGCCGGCCGATCTGCCGGTGGCGCCACAGGAGCCGCCGATCCCGCCGCGCGAGGCTCTGGCCGGCGTGCGCGTTCGCGCCCCCACGCGGGGCAACCGCCGGCTGGAGCGGCTGCTGAGCGCCGTCAACGCCGATGAGCAGCTCAAGGCGTGGTGGCACGTTTCGGCGGTCAACGCGACGCGACGGCTGGGCATGTCCGACCACAGCTGGGTCCACATCCAGATCGTCACCAACGTCGGCTTGCGGCTCGCGCGTCTGCTCTTCCGGCGCGGCGTCGTCCCAGGGGTCGTCGCCGACTTCGGCATGACCGAGCACGACGCCGAGGTGGTGGTCGCGGCCGCCTGCCTGATGCACTGCGTCGGGATGTCGATCCACCGCGAGGACCACGAGCGCTACAGCCTGTTCCTGACCGCGGACAAGATCGGCACGCTGCTTCAGTCCGTCTATGAGGAGCCCGAGCGGTCGGTCATCGCGGCCGAGGCGCTGCACGCGATCATCGGCCACCGGCGCCAGGGCCACCCGTTCACGATCGAGGCGGGCATCGTGCGTGTGGCCGACGCGCTGGACATGGCGCGGGGCCGGTCGCGGATCCCGTTCGAGGCCGGTCATCAGAACATCCATTCGCTGTCGGCCTACGCGATCGAAGCGGTGAAGATCTCGCCTGGCCGCGACCGTGCGGTCCGTGTCGAGATCGCCATGTCCAACAGCGCCGGCATCTTCCAGGTTGACGAGCTCCTGGCCGAGAAGCTGCGCGGCTCGGGCCTGGAGGAGCACGTCGAGGTCATCGCTCGCATCGAGGCCGAGCACGAGCAGCGGTTGCTGCCGGTGTTCCGGATCTAGTCCGGGCTCGCGGCGCGTGTCGGCCGTGCGCGGCCGCGCAACACGGACGGCTCGCCGAGCCGCCAGCGAGAGGACTCAGTCTCCGTCGCGCGGGTGAGGATCGCCTCGGAGGCGAGCAGCCGCTCGGGGGTCGACTTTGCGAGCTCGGTGAGGCGGGCCGCCTCGTTGACGGGATCGCCGATCACCGTGTACTCGTAGCGCTCGGCGGCGCCGATGTTGCCGGCCACCACGCGTCCTGCCGACAGGCCGATCGCCGCATCGAGGCCATCCAGCTCGCGCGCCAGGCGCCGGCGCAGCTCGCGCCCCGCGGCCAGTGCCGCGCCCGCCGCGTCGGGATGCTCGGCCGGAGCGCCGAACACGCACAGGGCCGCGTCGCCCTCAAACTTGTTAACCCACCCGCCGTGCAGGGTGACCACCTCGACCACGATCCCGAAGAAGCGGTTGAGCGTCTCCACGACCTCGCGCGGGTCCCGCTCGGAGGCAAACGAGGTCGATCCGATCACGTCCACGAACAGAACCGCAGCCTCGCGGAGCTCGCCGCCGGGGGCCCCGCCGGGTCGCAGCGCGGCCCGAGCCACCTCCTCGCCCACGTGCCGGCCGAACAGGTCGCGGACGCGGTCGCGCTCGCGCAGGCCGGCAACCATCCGGTTGAACCCGGCCTGCAGCAGACCGATCTCGCTGCCGTCGTCGACGCGCACGGTCACGTCGGTGTGGCCGCCCGCCACCTCGGCCATCGCGCGGCGCATCGCCCGGACCGGCACGACCACCGAGCGCACCGCGGCCAGCAGGGTCACCGCGCCGACGGTCATCGCCAGCACGCCGAGGAAGATCACCGTCGCCGCCATGCGCTGCGGGGACATGTGTGCCCCCGCCAGGTAGGCGACCGCGGTCACCGTCGCACCGCCGACCGCCACCGCGGTTCCGAACTCCCAGGCCAGGTAGATGCGGGCCGAGATGCCGGGGACGAGCGGCCGGTCCGGCGGGTCGGCGGCGAGCGCGAGCCCGGTGGCCGGCCGCATGATCCACTCGCTGGCCAGGTAGCAGAGGGCCGAGGCGACGAGGCCGCCGATCGCGACCATCACCCCGATCAGCACGCCGGTCACGATCGTGCCTCCCAGCGTGAGGTCCAAGGCGCCGAAGCACAGCCCAACCGCCACCCACACCGCGAGCACATGCGCCGCTTCGAGCACCGGGAGGCGCAGGACCCGCTTGCGCTCGGCCGAGGTGGGATCGCCGCCGCGCTCCAGCCAGGCGCGGACCGGCCGGTAGGAGAAACGGCCCCACACGTCGCAGACCAACCAGGCCACCGCGGTCATTCCGGCGGCCACGGCGAGCCCAACCCCGCGCGCCGCGGCCGGCTCGGCGCCGCCGGGGAGCGGGACGACGTAGTCGATGAAGACATAGGTCGCGACCGCCGCGAACAGGTTGATGGCCGGAAGGGTGATCGCCAAGCGCGCCCACAGCCGGCGGGCGAGGCAGCCACGCGAGGGCTCCGCCCCGGCCGTGGCCGAAGACGGGCTGGCCGCTGGGGCCGGGAACGTCGCTGAAATGTCTTGGATCGACACCGAAACCCACCGTCCGCTCGGTGTCAAGAGCTTGCCGCGTCCGCGGGGCCGACGGTGTGACGGTGCACACAGACGCCCGGGACGGTCACCAGTGCACCCCCCGTATCAGATGCGCGAGCGCCACCTGCTCCGGGATCAGATCACCAGCCGCCGCGCCAGTCAGCGTTCGCTGACCGGGCCCTGGCGGCGTCCATCCGGGCGTGCTTGCGCTTGTCCAACCGCGACTGGATGAGCGACAAGACGAGGATGAGCACGGGGAAGAAGGCGATCGTGATGAACATCACGTTGGTGATGGACTTGTCGGTCGTCTCGCCGTAGAAGCCCTGTCCGCCGTCAGCCCGAGCCAGTGCCGACGGAGCGGCCTCCAGCAGGGTGACCGCGAACACGGTGAGGGCGAGCATGATCCGGACGCGACGCATTGGCCCGAAATCCTATCCGATCGGCTGGCCCGAAGGCTGGCGTTATGGCCCGGCGGTCCGGCGGCTCGACGAGGCCTCCACGGCATCCGGGGCGCGCACCGCGGCCACCGCGTCCAGGAGCGCAGGGTTGTAATTCCCGGCCCGGGAAGTGACCTCGAGGTGGTCGATCGGCGCCTCGAACACCTCGGCCCCGATCGCCGTTGCAAGCTCGCGCTGCTTGGTCGGGGCGACGCTGCGGTCCTGGGTGGTGATGACCGACGCGGCCGGAACGCTCACGCTCCCCAGCCACGGTCGCGAGTCAAAGCGGCCGAGCTCGCGGCCGGCCTCGGCGATGTCCCGCGCCGAGTGGCGGGTCAGCTCCGACAGCCACCACGCCGTCTGCGGCGAGTTGGGGATCTTCGCGCGGCGCAGCCCGGCCCGCCACAGGCCGCGTGGCGAGATTGAGAGCCCGAGCTTCAGAGCGCCCATCAGGCGCCAGATCTTGACCGTCTCGGGATCCTGGAAGTGCTGCGAGGTGCCGCTCAGCACGACGCCGGCGACCACGTCGCGGTGGTCGCGGGCGATCAGCTGGGCGATCGTGCCGCCCATCGAGTAGCCGACGAAGATGGCCGGTGCGCAGCCGAGTTGCCGGACGACGGCGGCAGCATCGGCGCCACAGTCGCTCAGCCGGAAGGGCTCGAGCGCCCGCAGTCCTCGGCCGTGTCCACGGTGATCGAGGGCCAGCACGCGGTAGCCGGCCTCGATCAGCGGACCGTAGGCGCCATGCCAGTTGAGGTCGGCGCTTACCGTCCAACCGTGCAGGAGCATGACCGCGGGCAGCGCCGGGTCCCCCGGGCCGCTGTCGCGTAGGAAGAACTCCCCGCGCTGGGGGATGTTGATCGTGCGCGCCGGGGGCATCTCCCGCGGCGGGACGGGCGGGTACGCGAGCGTACTCATCGCCCGGATGCTACCCGGGCCTACCATCAGGCCCATGGCGGTGGTGATCGCATCAGACCTCGGCAAAGACATGGCGGGCGAGCCCCTGTTGCGCGGGGTTTCCTTCACGCTGCAACGCCGCGACCGGATGACCCTGTCGGGGCGCAACGGCGCGGGCAAGACGACGCTGCTGCGGATGCTCGCCGACGAGGCATCGGTCGATTTCGGCGAGCTGGTGTTCGCTCGGGGGGTCAGGGTGGCCCTGCACGATCAGCGCCCGCCGCGCAATCGGGGTCTGTCGCTGCGCGATTATGTCCTTGAGGGGGCGGCTGAGCTCGTCGCGATCGAGGCTGAGCTGTCGAGGCTGGAACAGCGGATGGCCGACGGCCACCATGACGAGGCGACGCTCCACCGCTACTCGGGTGCGCAGGCTCGATTGGAGCATGCCGGCGGCTACGGCTGGCGCGAGCGCGCGCTCTCGACCCTGCACGGGCTCGGCTTTCGTGACGACGCCGATCTGGACCGCCAGCTCGACACTTTCTCGGGCGGCGAGCTGACTCGCGCGTCGCTGGGGCGTGCGCTGGCCGGCGATCCCGATCTGCTGCTGCTCGACGAGCCGACCAACCACCTGGACATCGAATCGCTGGAGTGGCTGGAGGCGCATCTGGTCAGCCTCGACGCCGCGGTCGTGCTGGTCGCCCACGACCGCTGGTTTCTGGAAGCGGTCGGCACCTCGGTGCTCGAGCTCGAAGCCGGCCGCGGGAGGTTCTTCGCTGGCACGTGGCACGCCTGGCGGCGCGAGAAAGCTGCTCGCGAGCTGGCCCTGGGACGCGCGATCGAGCGCCAACAGGCTGAGATCGATCGCCTCGAGCACTTCGTGACCCGCTTTCGCGCCGGCACCCGCGCGCGTCAAGCCCAGTCGCGGGCCAAGCGGCTGGACAAGATGGATCGCCTCAGCCGCGACCCGACCGATGGCGCCGGCCTGGATTTCGCCTTCAAGGCGCCCGAGCGCAGCGGCCGGGTCATCTTCGAGCTCGTGGATGCCCGGCTGACCGCGGGTGAGAAGGTGCTGCTCGAGCAGGCGCAGCTGTGGCTGGAGCGCGGCGAGCACGTCTCCCTGGTCGGCGGCAACGGGGCCGGCAAGACGACCCTGATCGAGACCCTCGCCGGCCGGCGCGAGCTCGCCGGCGGCAAGCTGCTCACCGGCCACAACGTCAAGATCGGCTATCTCTCCCAGCACGCGGAGGAGCTGACCACCGGCGACGCCGGCGGTTCCCTCGGAACCGCGCGCACCGTGGTCGAGGCGACCCAGCGGGCGACCGGCCTGACTCCGGGCAAGGCGCGGGCCCTGCTCGGAGGCTTCCTGTTCTCAGGCGAGGATGCCGACAAGCCCCTGGACGGGCTCTCGGGCGGGGAGCGGCGCCGGTTGTCGTTGGCGGTGCTCGTCAACTCGGGAGCCAACGTGCTCATCCTCGACGAGCCGACCAACCACCTCGATCTCGAGAGTCGCGAGGCGCTCGAGAGCGCGCTGTCGCAGTTTCCCGGCTCGCTGCTGCTCGTCTCCCACGACCGGGCGCTGCTCGATGCGGTGGGGTCGCGAACGATCGCGCTGGAGGACCGGGACCTGCACAGTTACGTCGGGGGTTGGCCGGAATACCTGCGCGTCCGCGCCGCGCGGGCCAAGCTGCCGAGCTCGGTGAGGGGCGGTGGTTCCGCGAAGGGCGGGGGCGCCAGGCCGGGCGGCGCCAGGGCCGCCGCGGGCAAGGATGGGGACGCGGGCCCGAACGGGGCCGGCGCCAAGACCGGGGCGGGCGCCAAGCAAGGGGCGCGCGCCAAGACCGGGGTGGGCGCCAAGAACGGGGTGGGCGCCAAGCACGGCGTGGGGGGAAAACCGGGCTCCAAGGCCAAGCCCGCGGGACGAACGACTACGGCCAGGAGCGAGAAGCAGCTCGAGGCGCAGATCGAGGCCGCCGAGGCGGCGTTGCGGTCGGTGGAGGAGGAGCTCGCCGACCCCGCCGCGTGGGCGACCCCCGAGGCGACCACCCGCTCCTCGCAGCGCCACGCCGAGGCTCAGCAGACGGTCAGCGAGCTCTATGCGCGCTGGGAGGCCGTCAGCGGCTGATCCGGCCGAGCGGCGGGTGTTGGTCGGAGGGTTGATCGATGCAGTCAGCATCTCCGGCGCCTCGGTTGCGGCGTCTCGTGACCTCGGTTGCTGGGGGGTGGTTGACAAAACATCTGATAGTCAGTCGTAAATCGACACACCCCCTCGGGGGAGGCAGACGTGGTCGACAAAACGTCTCACACTCAGTCGTTAATCGACACACCCCCCCTTGGGTGGGAAGGTATGGGCGGGGCGGTGCGGGCGCCGCGGCCGGGGGCGTCCGGGGCGCCGATAAACTCGACTGCGATGCCAGGCATCCGTGTCGCCTTCATCGATGACGACAGCGGGCTGATCACCGTGCTCGACCGGCGCTTGGCGGCGCTGCGGTGGGAGCGCGAGATCCTCGTCTACGCCGCCGTTCCCGAACAGCTCGCGTCGATGCGGCTGCACGCGCTCGTCGTCAACCCCGCGCTGACTGGCTTGGAGTACATCGAGTGGACGGCGCGAGCGCTGCCGGGGCTGGCGCTGATCGTGGTCAGCGGCCCGGCGCCGGTGGCCGACCGCGTCCGCGGGCTGCGGGCCGGCGCCGATGACTGGGTCGCCAAGCCGTGCCACCCCGAGGAGCTCGTGGCCCGGATTGAGGCCGTTCTACGCCGTCGGCGGGCCGGGCAGGCGCCGGCGCGGGACGAGACGCTCGAGGCGGGTGAGCTGGCGATCCGGCCAGACCGCTTCGACGCCTACGCGTCGGGCCGGCCGGCCTCGCTGTCGCGCAAGGAGTACGAGCTCCTGTTCGAGTTGGCGACCGCGGGCGGCCGGGTGCTCGAGCGCGAGGACATCTACCAGCGCGTATGGGGCTACACGATGGTCCGGGGCGACCGTTCCGTGGACGTGTTCGTCCGTAAGCTGCGCCAGAAGCTCGAGCGCGTCTCGCCGGACTGGCGTTACGTCCACACCCATTTCGGGGTCGGGTATCGCTTCGCGGCGCAAGCCGGCGATGGCGTGGAGCCCCCGATCGAGGCCGAGCCCCCGATTGAGGTCGAGCCGCCGATCGAACTCGAGCCGCCGATCGAAATCGAGCGGCCGATCGAGGCCGAGCCCGCGATCTATCCGGCGCGCGCCGCCCGGCTGGACCACGGGCCCACCGACGCGGTCGCCTCCGCCACATCCGCGCGGGCCACGATCGGCCGCCCGCGCTGAGGCTGGCGCTGGCGTAACCTTCCTCTCGTGCGCTTCAAACCGGCCATCGCGCGCAACGTCGCGATCATCGCGGCGATCGCCGCGGTGGTTGCCTTCCTGCCCGGCGGCGGGACCGGGGCGAGTGTCGTCATCGCCGCGATCTCGCTGGGCTTTCTGGTCTCGCTCGGGTGGGTGGCGACGATCATGTACCGCCAGCACCGCACCTCGCTGTACGGGCTGGGGGACAACCGGCGGGTCGCCGTCTACGCCGCCGCGGGGGTGCTGGCGATCACGTTGACCGCGACCGGTCGGATGTGGAGCACGCCCGCCGGGTCGATCGCCTGGCTGCTGCTGGTCGGCGCGGCCATCTACGTGATCGCCGCCGTGTTCATCGCCGCTCGGCGTTACTGAGGCGGCGGCCGACTGCCCGCTGGCCTCGGCGCGATGGAGGCCCCGAAGGTCAGCTGCGCCATGCGGGCCCCCGGAGATCAGCTGCGCCATGCGGGCCCCCGGAGATCAGCTGCGCCATGCGGGCCCCCGGAGATCAGCTGCGCCATGCGGGCCCCCGGAGATCAGCTGCGCCATGTGGGACCCCGGAGGTCAGCTGCGCCATGTGGGACCCCGGAGGTCAGCTGCGATTACCTCTGGGGTCATGGTCCATACACTGCCGCTGCCGTGAGCAAGGCAACGCGAGAGGGGGTCGCCGACTGGCTGATGCTGCTCGGCGCGCCGCTGCTCGGCGGTTCGCTGTTTCTGACCTGGAGTCACCAGTTCTCACGTGGCTTTGCGGCGCGCCACGCCGCCACGACGGCCGTGGCCGGGATTCCGCGTGACCCGACCGCCTGGCAGGTCTACTCGGTCGTCGACGTGCTGCTCGCGGTGCTGGCGCTCGGGCTGCTCGCCGCCGCGCTGCGGGGCGCCCGTCCGGCTCGGATCGCGACGCTGCTCGGGCTGATCGTCGCGCTCGCGTTCACCGTGCATGCGCTCGGCTCGCCGCCGATCAAGGGCGCGGAGCGGTTCGCCCCGGCGATCGGCGCCGCCAGGCCCGAGCATCCCACCGCGGGGCCGGGCGAGCTCGTCGCGTTGGCCGGCATCGGCCTCGGGCTGCTCGGCGTGCTGGTGTCGTTCACCGCCGACTGACGCGGCGAACGCGCGGCCCGGCGACGGGCCGAGGAACAGCGGGTGCGTCCCTATCCTCGAACGGGATGTCCGTGATCCCCGCCGACCGCCGCCGCGAGCTGCCCGACGAGCCCGGGGTGTACCTGTTTCGCAACTACACGGGCAAGGTCATCTACGTCGGCAAGGCCAAGTCGATCCGCAAGCGGGTCGCCTCGCACTTCTCCAACCCGAGCACGCGAGCGGGCCGGGAGATCCTCGAGATGATCGACCAGATCGAGGCGCTGGTGGTCCACACGGAGTCCGAGGCGCTGCTCGTCGAGCAGAACTTCATCAAACAGTACAAGCCTCGGCTCAACATCCGGCTGCGCGACGACAAGTCCTACCCGTACATCGCGATCTCGCTCGACGAGGACTTTCCCCGGGTGTACTTCACCCGCGAGCGTCATCGCCGCGACCGCGCCTACTTCGGCCCCTATTCCAACGCCAAGCGCGTGCGGTCCACGCTCGAGGTGCTCGGCAAGGTGTTCATGTTCCGCTCCTGCGACGGGCCCGAGCCGGGCCGGCGCAGCGGATCGCCGTGCCTGGACTACTTCATCAAGCGCTGCGAGGCACCCTGCGTCGGCTACGTCTCGAAGCAGGAGTACCGGACCGCGATCGACGGCGTGATCGCGTTTCTTTCGGGCCGCTACAAGGAGATCGAGGTCAAGCTCGATTACGAGATGCGACTCGCCGCCGTCGAGCAGCGCTTCGAGGACGCCGCCCGGGAGCGCAACCGGCTGCGGGCGATCCGTTCCCTGCTCGAGCGCCAGCGGGTCGCCCATGAGGGTGCTGGCTCGTTTGACGCGATCGCGGTTGCCCTGGACGCGGCCGCTGGCGCTTCCAACGCCCAGGTCTTCCAGGTCCGCGACGGCGTGCTGTCGGACCGCCAGAGCTTCTACCTGGACAACGCGGCCGAGGCCGGGGTCGCCGATGTCGCCGAGGCGTTCATCCTCCAGTACTACGCGAGCGCGATGACCGTCCCGCCGCTGCTGATCGTCCAGCGGGAGATGGCCGTGTCGCCCGCCTCCCCTCAGGCGCTGGCCGAGGCGCTAACCGCGCGCCGTGGCGGCACGGTCGAGATCCGGGCCTCCGAGCGCGGCGACAAGCGGCGCATCCTGGAGCTCGCCGAGCGCAACGCCAGGCTGGCCATCGATCAGGAGAAACTGCGCTCCGAGCGCCGTCGCCAGCAGCGCGTCGAGGCGCTGGACGGTCTGCAGAGCGCGCTCGGGCTCGACACGATCCCGTTGCGGATCGAGTGCTTTGACATCAGCACCCTGATGGGCACCAACACGGTCGCCTCGATGGTCGTGTTCGAGGGGGGAGCGCCGAAGAAGTCCGACTACCGCCGCTTCAAGGTCTTCTCGGTCGGCGACGCCGCGGGCAAGGACCGCGACTATGGCCCGGATGACTTCGCGTCGATGGAGGAGATCCTCGGCCGTCGCATGGCCCGCTGGGAGCGCCAGCGCGATGTCTCACCGCACGACAAGGACTACGACCCGAGCTTCGCCGCGCTGCCCCACGTCGTCGTGATCGACGGGGGCAGGGGCCAGCTAGCCGCCGGGCTGCGGGCCCTGCAGGGCTTCCGGGAACGCGGGGTGACGGTGATCTCGCTGGCCAAGCGGATCGAGGAGGTGTTCACTCCCAACCGTGAGGCGCCGCTGATCCTCGCCCACGACACCCCCGAGCTGCAGTTGCTCCAGCGTCTCCGTGACGAGGCGCACCGGTTCGCGATCACCCATCACCGGATTCGCCGGGACCGGGCGATGACCGCCTCGGTGCTCGACGACCTCCCGGGGGTGGGCCCCGCTCGCAAGCGCGCCCTGCTGGCCCACTTCGGCTCGCCGGACGCGATCCTGTCCGCGTCACGCGAGGAGCTCGAATCGGTGCCGGGGCTGCCCGGCAAGCTCGCCCGCGAGATGTACCGCGAGCTGCACAAGTCCGGGGTCTGACGCCGGACTGGCCGCCGGGCCGGCGGCTGAGCCGACCGGGGGTCAGCGCCGCGCCCGGCGGCTGATCCGACCGGGGGTCAGCGCCGCGAGCCGCGGCGCACGAGCGGCGTTCCGCCGGCGACCCCGGGGATCGTCAGCAGCGCGGCGCTGGCCGCGGGCAACGCGACCTGATAGCTGCCGCTGACCGGCGCGACCGGGGTGGTGGACGGCGGCCCGGGCAGGGTGCCCGTGCTCGTCTGGCTGCCGAAGCTCTGGCCGCCGAGCGCGACGCCGTCGGTCGAGCTGATGCTCGGCGCGGTCAGCGTCTCGAGGTTGCCGAGCGTAGTCGCGTTGGGGATCTGGAGCTGAACATCGTGCTCGGCGGACGGATCCTGGTTGATCAGGGTGACCCGGAGGGCGCCGTCCCCGGCCTGCGTGGCCCACAGCTTGGTCGGGCCGCTGGGCGCGGTGACGGTGACCAGCCGGGCTCCGACCGGGAACGCCTGGGCGAACAGATCCAGCCCGTAGTAGATGGGGTGCACCACCCCCTGCCAGCCACCAGTCTGCGTCTGCGACGGGGAGAAGAGCTCGTAGTGAGAACCCGGGAGCATGTGGAAGTTGACCCCGTCGACGCCGCGACGGGCCAGGTTGAACATCGTGTTCAGGCCCCAGAGGGCGGCGGCGAAGGTGTCACTGACACCCGGCTGGCCCTGACAGGACGCCGTGTTGATCTCGGTGAGGCGCAAGGGGAGCTGATGGCGGTGCGCGACGGCCACGAACGGCGCCAGGGCGTCGGCGAGTCCGGCCGAGGAGCTGTCGGCGAGCAGGTGGCTGATCGTCGGGAAGCTGGGCTGCGAGGCGTCGGTGGTGCAGGCCCGCAGCGGGTACCGGTGGTAGGTGACCATGCCCAGGCGCGGTTCGTGGCCGATGAAGCCCGCGAGCTTGCGCATCCAGTCCGGACCCGACACAGCCGGGCCGGCCAGCGGGATGTGGGGCAGCACCTGGCTGAGGTGGCTGAACTCGCTGGTGTAGTCGGCGAGGCTGTAGTGGCTCGAGCGCGAGCGGTGCAGATGGCCCCGGCGATCGCGATACCAGGGAAAGACGCCGTACAGGTCGGGCTCGTTGCCGATCTCCAGGCTCTGGATGTAGCGGCGCCCGATGCCGGAGACAAATGCGCGGGCCTCGGCGGCGGCGATCGCGGGCCGGCCGGCGGCGAGATTGATTCCGAGAATCATTCTCGTCTTGAGGTCGGCGGCCAGGGCCTGGGCGGCGCGCAGCCATCCCGGGGTCAGCCGGTAGTAGATGCCGCCCGGGGGGATCACGCCCCGAATCGGCCACCAGCTCCCGTCGGTGCTGTCTCCGCCGACCCGTAGCGAGGGCGCGGAGCCGGGAGCCAGCCCGGCGAGCAGGTGCACGAGCACGGGATCGACCGCCCGGGGATCCCGGCCGGTGTACTGGTGCAGCGCGCGGAACTCGAACGAGACGCCGAGGAAGCCATCGGGCATGGCCGGGCCCCCGGGCGTGCTCGACACGCTGGCGGCAATCGTGTCGGCGCGGGCGGCCGGAGCGACCGTCCCGCTCGCGGATGCCAGCAGCACGAGTCCGAGCGCCACCATGGTCAGGTGGCGTTCAAGCACGCGCGGCATGGTCGCACACCTGGGGCCGTCAGCGAGCCGTCACCGCCTCGTCACGCGCTCGTCCGCGACGGCCATCACACTTCGGGGTCAGCGTGGAAGCCTCGGCCCTCATCGATCTCGTCGTGATCACGGGCTTCTCGGGGGCTGGAAAGTCCACCGCGATGGCCGCGTTCGAGGACGAAGGCTATTTCTGCGTGGACAACCTTCCTTCGGAGATGATCCGATCGCTGGTCGAGCTGTTCATGCACGAGGGCTCGAAGGTCACGCACGCTGCCGTCGTCTCTGACGTGCGTGGCGGGGCGTACTTCGAGGGTCTGTCGGCGATGCTGGACGATCTCAAACGGACGGGGGTGCGCCACCGGGTGCTGTTCCTGGAGGCCGACGAGCAGACCCTGCTGACCCGTTACAAGGAGACCCGACGCCGGCACCCGCTCTCGCCGGCGGGCAGCGTCGCGGAGGGGATCGACCGCGAGCGTGAGCAGCTGGCGCCGATCCGCGAGCAGGCCGACATCGTCATCGACACCCGGGGCCTGACCGCGTCGACGCTGCGCCGCCGGCTCGCCGACGAGCTGCTGCCGACCCGGACCCCCGGCCGGCTGGCGGTCACCTTCCAGAGCTTCGGCTTCAAGTACGGCCAGAGCCGGGACGCCGACCTGATGCTCGACGTGCGCTTTCTGCCCAACCCGCACTACGAGCCTGAGCTGCGTCCGCTCACCGGCCACGCCGAACGAGTCGTCGCCTTCATCAACGCCGGCGGCGAGCTCGATCGCTTCTATGCCCACCTGCACCCGTTGCTGGACTATCTGCTGCCCCAGTACCTCGCCGAGGGCAAGGCCCACCTCGTGCTCGCGATCGGGTGCACCGGCGGCCGCCACCGCTCGGTCGCGATCACCGAGCACCTCGGCGCCCGCTACGGTGACCGCCACGAGTTCCTGGTCGAGGTGCTGCATCGCGATGTGACGAGACCCGCGTGATCGACCACCTCGGCTTCGAGGTCTCAGACCTGGCCCGGTCGGGCCGCTTCTACGACGCCGTGTTCTACGCGCTGGGTGCGCGGCGGATGGTGGAGTCAGCGCACGCGGTCGCCTACGGCGTCAACTCCCCCGTGATCTGGTTCGTGGTCCGGGACCGCGCCCCGGCCGCCGGCTACGGTCACGTCGCCCTGCAGGCGAGCGGAAAGGCGGCGGTCGACGCCGCTCACCGATCCGGCCTGGCCAGCGGCGGTCGCGACGACGGCGCTCCGGGCCAGCGGCCCGCCTACGGCCGGCGCTACTACGCCGGCTACCTACTTGACCCCGATGGCCTGCGGGTGGAGATCGTCTCGCGCCGGTAGGTGCCTGGTCCGGGGCTCAGGTAGCCTGTCCGGCGCCGGTGCCGAGTTGCCCGCCGCCGGCGCTTCTTGTCCATGGCAGGCGGATCTCTGGAGGGTGCACGCATGGCTGTACGTGTCGGTATCAACGGCTTCGGAAGGATCGGGCGGAACGTGTTCCGGGCCGCCTACGAGCACGGGGCCGACATCGAGTGGCTGGCGCTCAACGATCTGGTGGACCCCAAGACGATCGCCCATCTGCTCAAGTACGACTCGACCTATGGTCCCTTCCCGGGCAAGGTCGAGGCCACCGCCGGCGCCTTGAAGGTCGACGGCCGCGAGATCCGGGTGCTCGCCGAGCGCGATCCCGGCGCGCTGCCGTGGGGCGAGCTCGGCGCCGACGTGGTGATCGAGTCCACCGGGCTGTTCACCGACCGCGAGAACGCCTCCAAGCACCTGGACGCGGGGGCCAAGAAGGTCGTGATCTCCGCCCCGGCGACCGATCCCGACACGACCGTCGTGCTCGGGGTCAACTTTCCCGAGGCCTACGACCGCGACAACCACCAGGTCATCTCCAACGCGTCCTGCACGACCAACTGCCTGGCTCCGGTGGCCAAGGTCCTGCACGAGACCGTCGGCATCAAGCACGGCCTGATGACCACGATCCACGCCTACACCGCCGACCAGCGCCTGCAGGACATGCCGCACACGGACCTGCGCCGGGCCCGGGCCGCCGCGGTCAACCTGATTCCCGCCTCGACAGGGGCGGCCAAGGCGATCGGCGCGGTGATTCCCGAGCTCAACGGCAAGCTGCACGGCTTCGCGGTGCGCGCCCCGGTCCCGACCGGCAGCGTCGTCGACCTGACGATCGAGGCCAACCGCGAGACGAGCGTCGAGGAGGTCAACGCGGCGCTCGAGGCGGCTGCCGGCAGTGGCCCGCTGCAAGGACTGATGATCTACACCGAGGATCCGATCGTCTCCTCGGACGTCATCAAGAACCCTGCCTCGTCGATTGTGGACTCCCAGCTGACGGCGGTGATGGACGGCACCATGGTCAAGGTCGTCGCCTGGTACGACAACGAGTGGGGCTACTCCAACCGCGTCTCTGACCTCGTGCAGCAGCTGCTGTGAGAACGCTCGCGGAGCTCGGTGACCTGGAGGACCGGCGCGCGCTGGTCCGGGTCGACTTCAACGTCCCGCTCGCGGACGGCGCCGTCGCCGACGACACCCGGATCCGGGCGGCGCTGCCGACGCTGCGGTGGCTGCGCGAGCACGGCGCCGCGCTCGTGCTCGTCTCGCATCTCGGGCGCCCTACGGGAGTGGACCCGTCGCTCTCACTGCGGCCGGTGGCGACGCGGCTGGCGGAGCTGCTGGAGACCGAGGTGACCCTCGCCCCGCCCGGCGTGGGGCCGGACGTGGCGGCGCTCGCCGCCGGCCTTGCGCCCGGGCAGGTGCTGTTGCTGGAGAACATCCGTTTCGAGGCGGGGGAGACCAGTAACGACGCGGCGCTCGCCGAGGCGCTCGCCGGGCTCGCCGACGTCTACGTCAACGATGCGTTCGGGGCCGCGCACCGGGCCCACGCCTCGACCGAGGGTGTCGCGCGCCGGATGCCCGAGCACGCGGCCGGCCTGCTGCTCGAGCGCGAGGTCGAGGTCCTCTCAGAGCTGCTGCGCAGCCCGTCACGCCCGATGGTGGCCGTGCTCGGCGGCGCCAAGGTGAGCGACAAGCTCGGCGTGATCGAGTCCTTCCTGCGGACCGCCGACACGATCCTGATCGGCGGCGCGATGTGCTTTCCGTTCCTGTCCGCCGCGGGTCACGCGGTCGGCGACTCGCTGTGCGCCGCACAGGACGTCGCGCTCGCCCGGGACCTGATCACCTCCTCCCACGAGGCCCGGGCGTCGCTGGCGCTCCCCTCCGACCTCGTCCTCGCCGGCCATTTCGGCGCCGACGCGGAGCCGGTCGCCCTCGATGGGGTCGAGGTGCCCGACGGGATGATGGGACTCGACATCGGTCCGCGCACCGCTGCGGCCTACGGGGAGATCGTGCTGACCGCCGGAACCGTGTTCTGGAACGGGCCGATGGGAGCGTTTGAGCTCGAGCCGTTCAGCGCCGGCACGCGGCATGTCGCCCGCGCGATCGCCGCTGCTCCCGGCGTGACCGTGGTCGGCGGCGGTGACTCGGCTGCGGCCCTGAAGCAGTTCGGGCTCGGCGACGAGGTCACCCATCTCTCGACGGGCGGCGGGGCGGCGCTGGAGCTGATCGAGGGCCGGCCGCTACCCGGCGTGCAGGCGCTGCGATGAGCCCAACCGAGCGAGGCGCCCGGTGACCAGCGCGGAACGCGTCCCGCTGCTCGCGGGCAACTGGAAGATGCACAAGACCGTCCAGGAGGCGGAGGATTTCATCGGGGCGCTGTTGCCCCGCGTCTCATCGCTGCAACGCGCAGAGGTTGCGATCTGCCCGCCGTTCACGGCGCTCGAGGCGACGGTCGACTCCACTCGGGGCTCGCGGGTCGCCGTCTACGCCCAGACCATGCACCACGCCGACGAGGGCGCGTTCACCGGTGAGATCTCGCCCGCGATGCTCTGCGACGTCGGCGTCCAGGGCGTGATCCTCGGACACTCCGAGCGCCGCCAGCTATTCGGGGAGACTGACCGGGCGCTGGCCCAGAAGCTGCCCGCGGCGCTGGCCGCCGGACTGTTGCCGGTGCTGTGCGTCGGCGAGACCGAGCAGGAGCGTGAGCAAGGCGACACCCAGCGCAAGCTCCGCCAGCAAGTCCAGGAGGCGGTGGCCAGGATCTCGCCCGATCAGCTCGCCGAGATCGTCATCGCCTACGAGCCGATCTGGGCGATCGGGACCGGACAGGTGGCGACGTCCGAGCAGGCCCAGGAGGCGATCGCCTTCGTCCGTGCCCTCGTCGGCGATCGCTCGGCGCAGGCCGCCCGGCAGACTCGGATCCTCTACGGCGGCAGCGTCAAGCCCGAGAACGCCGCCGAGCTGATGGCGCTGCCCGACGTCGATGGCGCGCTCGTCGGAGGGGCCAGCCTCGACGCCGAGTCCCTGGCGGCGATCGCCGCCGCCGCCGAGTAGCCCGTGGCGAGCTCGACCACGCCGTCGCTTCCGGTCACGCGGGCTGCGCTGATCGTGCTCGACGGGTGGGGACTGGCCGAGCCCGGCCCGGGCAACGCGGTCGCTCAGGCCAGCACTCCGGTCTTCGACGATCTCTGGGCGCGCTTTCCCACCACCACGCTGACCGCCTGCGGCCGGGCCGTCGGTCTCCCCGACGGTCAGATGGGCAACTCCGAGGTCGGCCACCTCAACCTCGGCGCCGGAAGCGTGGTCATGCAGGACCTGACCCGGATCGACGCAGCGGTCGCGGATGGCTCGCTGGCCGCCAACCAGGTCCTGCGTGATGCACTGACCGCGTCCAAGCGGGTCCACATCATCGGCCTGGTCTCCGACGGTGGTGTGCACTCGAGCCTCGAGCACCTCGAGGCGCTGATCGACGTGGCGGGCGCCCTGTCCGTCCCCGAGCTCGTCCTGCATGCCTTCACCGATGGTCGCGACACGCTGCCGAAGTCGGGCGCGGGCTACCTGGAGCGCGTCCAGACGCGTATGGAGACCGCGGGGACGGGCCGGATCGGCAGCGTGATCGGCCGGTACTTCGCGATGGACCGAGATCGCCGGTGGGACCGCATCCAGAGGGCGTACGACCTGCTCGTCCACGGCACCGCCGACCACGCAGCGGAGTCCGGCGCCGATGCGTGCCGGGCCGCCTACGAGCGCGACGAGACCGACGAGTTCATCGCCCCGACCCGAGTCGGCGCGCAGGCGGCCGGCATCCGCCCCGGGGACTCGGTGCTCGCCCTCAACTTCCGACCCGACCGGATGCGCGAGCTCGTCCGAGCGCTGGCCGATCCGTCGTTTGCCGAAATCGAGCGGGGCGGCGCCGAGCCGATCGCTCGGCTGGCCTGCATGACCGAGTATGAGGCGGGCTGGCCGTATCCCGTGGCCTTCGCACCACAGCGGCCCGAGACGACGCTGGCCGCCGTGATCGCTGCCCGCGGTGATCGCCAGCTGCACGTCGCGGAGACCGAGAAGTACCCGCACGTCACCTACTTCTTCAACGGTGGCGAGGAGACCCCGTACGACGGCGAGGAGCGCGAGCTGGTTGACTCACCCCGCGACGTGCCGACCTACGACCACCGGCCGGCGATGAGCGCCCCGCAGGCCGCACAGGCGTTCATCGGCGCCTGGAAGGGCGGCGGCACCCGCGACGGTGACAAGGGCCGAGACGGGGAAGGGGGGTACCGATTCGGGATCATCAACTTCGCCAACGCTGACATGGTCGGCCATACGGGGGTCATCCCCGCCGCCGTGCAAGCGGTGCAAACCGTGGATCGGTGCCTGGGGGAGGTGGTGGCCGTGGTGACCGCGTCGGGCGGGGCCTGCCTGATCACCGCCGACCACGGCAACGCCGATCACATGCTCGAGGCCGACGGCTCGCCCAACACCGCTCATTCGCTGAACCCGGTCCCGGTGATCGTGACCGTGGACGAGCCCGGCCTGAGACTGCGCTCCGGCGGCGTGCTGGCCGACGTCGCTCCGACGATCCTCGCGCTGCTGGGGATCGATCAGCCGGCCGAGATGACCGGCACCTCGCTGATTCAGCGCAGGATGCCGGTGTGCCCCAGCGAGTAGCTGCCCGGCTGGGGCCAGACGCACAGTCCGTGTGGGCCCTGGCCGACCGGGATCTCGGCCCGCAGCTTGCCGGTGGCGGTGTTGATGGCGTAGACGACCGCGTTGTAGCGCCCGCTCAGCCACAGGGTGCCGCCATCGGCCGAGACGCCGCCCATGTCGGGGCTGGCCGGCTGCGGGAGGGTCCAGGTGCGGATCACCTTCCGGGTGTGGAAGCTCACCACCGAGACCGATCCCGCGGCGCGGTTGGAGACGTAGAGATAGTGGTCCAGGCGACTGGGGTACAGCCCGTGCGCGCCGGCGCCGGTGCGCAGGAAGCCGATCACCTTGAACGTCGACGGGTTGATCTCCCACAGGCCACCGGCGAGCTGATCGGCCGTGTACAAGGTCTTGCCGTCGGGGGCGAGCTTGACGTCCTGAGGGCTGGCGTGGCCGCCGTTGAGGGTCAGCGTGCGCAGCACGCGCTGGGTCTTGAGATCGACCTCGATCATCCGCCCGTTGAACTCGCAGCTGGCGAACATGTAGCGGCCCCCCGGGGAGAAGTCCGCGTGGTCGACGCCGTCGCACATCGGTACCGACAACGAGTGCACGAGCTTCATGGTGTGCGGGTCGCGGAAAACCAGCCGCAGCAGCCGCTCGGCGACAACGACGGCAAAGTGGCCGTCCGGCGTGAAGTACAGGTTGTACGGGTCCTCGACCGGGATCGGCCGGCCCGGTCGCCCGGTCTGCGGGTTGATCGGGGTGAGCGTGTTGCCGACGTCATTGTCGACGTACAGGGTCTTGAGATCCCACGACGGGGTGACGTGCTGAGGTTGAGCCCCGGTGGGGAAGGTGCCGATCACCTTGAGCGTGCGCTGGCTGATTACCGTGACCGTATTGGAGATCCCGTTGGGGACGTAGACGAGCTGGCGATCGTGCCGGACGACCGAGCTGAGGTCCCCGGGGGCGGTGCCGGCGTACAGGTTCGTGCGCCGGGCAGCCGCGGTGGCTCGTGTGCCGGGCGCGGTCGCGCTGTGCCCGGCGGTCGCGCCGTGCGCGCTCGAGCCGCCGGACCCGCCGCAGCCGGCCAGGGCGAGGGTGACCGCCACCACGAGCGCCGATACGGTGATGGCGCGCGGGCCTGGGGCGCGGGGAGGCGAACCTGAAGGGGGGACAGTTCTCGGGGGCATGGCGGTCACAGGGGCGGGGTTGACGGTGGCTGGGCTAGTCTGCGAAGAAGTCACCAGGGACCGAGACCGGCCCGCGCCGACTTTCGCCCTCCCCACACCAGCATGACAAACATTTCCCGCACTCTGCGTTATGGCGCCGTTGTTCTCGGGCTGCTGCTCGTTGCGGGCTGTGGCGGCTCGAGCGCGACCACAAGCGCCCACGCACCCCGGACGGCCAAACGGGCGCCGGCGGCATCCTCGGCGCCGGTCACCCTTGCGTTCCGCCACCTCTACTCGCTGCCCGCGCCGCTGCGCGATCCCGCGTTCGCCGCGCTGGGCGGCTCGCGGTTCCTGCTCGCCGGCGGGCTGAACGCCGCGGACACCTCGACCACTGAGGTCGACATCGCCGACCTGCACCACATCGTGCGCTCGGGGACACTACCCGGCGCTCAGCACGACGCGCAGGGGGCTGGTCTGCCGCAGGGCGGGTACGTGTTCGGGGGCGCGAACCTCACCCAGTACGACCACATCTTGAGGGTCGATCCGGCGACCGCCTCGGTCCACCCCGCTGGACGCCTGCCCTCGCCGGCGTCCGACGTCGCGGTCACCCAGGTCGGAGCGACCGCCTACATCGTCGGCGGCTACGACGGCGCCAACTTCCTCAACACCGTGGTCGCGTGGACTCCGGGCCGCGGCGCACGGGTCGTGGGACGCATGCCGGTGGGGCTGCGCTACCCCGCGGTGACGCCCGGTCCGATCGGCCAGATCCTGGTGATCGGCGGCACCACGCCGTCCGGCGCCAGCCGTGCGGTCTACATCTTCAACCCGGCCACCGGCCACACCCGCGAGCTTGCGCGGCTCCCCCACCCGATCACTCACGCTGGCGCGGCCACGATCGGCTCGTATGCCTATCTGGTCGGCGGCCGCAGCGACTCGAGCCGGGGCCAGACCTCGGCGATCTGGTCGATCGACACGGCGACCGGCAGGATCCGGGCGGCCGGGCACCTGCCGGCTGCGACCTCCGATGCCGCGGTGCTGCGGGTCGGCGGCGCGATCATCATCGCCGGGGGCATGACGTCGCGCGGGATCACGCTCGCCGAGGTCGGCGAGCTCATCCCGGCTCCGTAGCGGCCGTTCACCCGCGATCAGCGGCTGCCGCGCTGGACCGCGGCGATGTAGTCGACGATCCTCGCCAGCTGCGCCTCGGTGAGCCTGTGGCGCACAGGCATCTCACGTACGAACTGCAGGGCGATCGGGCGGGGCAGGCGGACCCCGAGCAGGTCACCGCCCTGACGGGAGGGAGCGTCGTGCCCGCTCAGGGAATGACAGCCGCTACACGAGCCGGCGAATAGCGTCCGGCCCGCGGCGGTGGGGCGCGACGATGGGGTGGGGACGCTCGCCGAGCCGCAGCCGGCGGCGGTGGCGGCGAGCGCGAGGGCGGCCAGGGCGTTCGCGCGGCGCATCGGGCAAGGCTAATACGACCTCCCGCCGGACGGGGAGGGCCCACCGGGCGGACGCCCGGGTAGGGTCCGCTGCCGTGTTCACGATCCATGCCCGCGATCCCCGCAGCCGCGCGCGCCGGGGCATTCTGCATCTCGCCCGCGGCGACGTGGCAACTCCCGCCTTTGTTCCCCTGGCCACCCGCGGCGCCGTCAAGACGCTGGAGCCGCGTGACGTCGAGGCACTCGGCTACGAGATGGTGCTCGGCAACACCTTCCACCTGTTCCTGGCCCCGGGGCCGGAGCTGATGACCGCGCTCGGCGGCCTGAACCGGTTCATGCGCTGGGAGCGACCGATCATCACCGACTCCGGGGGCTTTCAGGTCTTCTCGATGGGCCACGGCGGCGTCGCCGACGAGATCAAGGCCCGGCGGGGAGCCACCCCCGGCGACTCCGCGGGGGCGATCCTCGCGATCGAGGAGCGGGGCGTGCGCTTTCGGTCCTATCTGGACGGGGCGCAACGATTCCTCGGGCCGGAGAGCTCGATGGCGATGCAGGCCGCGCTGGACTCGGATATCGCCCTGGTGTTCGACGAGTGCACGCCCTTTCACGTCACCCGGGACTACACGGCGCGCGCGATGGAGCGCACCCACCGTTGGCTGCAGCGCTGCCTGGACTGGCACGAAGACCGCGGCTCCGGCGGACAGGCGGTCTACGGGATCGTTCAGGGCGGCATCGAGCCCGACCTGCGCACCATCTCGGTGCAGACGGTGGCCGCCAGTGCCTGCGACGGGATCGCGATCGGCGGCTCGCTGGGCCAGGACAAGGCGCAGATGCACGGGGTGGTCGATTTCACGACCGCCGAGCTTGCCCGCGTCGCTCCCGATCGGCCCCGCCACCTGCTCGGCATCGGCGAGATCGACGACCTCATCGTCGGCGTGCAGGCGGGGATCGACACGTTCGACTGCGCGATGCCGACCCGCCTGGGGCGCCACGGGACCGCGATCGTTCCCGACCCCGAGCGTCGGTGGCGGCTGGATCTGGTCAAGTCGCGGTGGCGGGCCGCCGACGAGCCGATCCTCGAAGGCTGTCCGTGTCCGGCCTGCGACGGCGGCTTCTCTCGCGCCTACCTCCACTACGCGCTACGCGCCCACGAGATGACCGCAGCGCGCCTCGTGACCCAGCACAACCTGAGCTACATCGCGCGGCTGATGGCCGATCTGCGGGCGGCGATCGCCGCCGGCCGGATGTCCGAGGTCGCGGCCGCGCTGCTGGCCGGAGCGCCGCCCGGGACAGCGGTCTGAGCTCGAAGCTGAGATGCCGGCCGCGGCGTCGCCCGGTGGTGCGGCTACTTCGTGTACGTATTGATCAGGTTCTGGATCTGGTTGACCGCCGAGTTGTAGTCCCGGGCGATCACCTTCTGGTAGTGCACGACCGTGCTCGATGTGCTGTTGGAGATTGTCACCGCGGCGATGACCACCAGCGCGAACACGGCGATCAGCGCGAGCAGGACCATCAGACGTCGAACGCCGCGTCTCTCCCGGGCGACCGGCGGGGGGGGCAGGTCCCGGACCGGCCGGCCACGCTCGACGCGGCGCGGCGCGCGGCGCGCTTGGACCTGTCGCGGGGCTGCGCGGGTCTGGGCGGTGCCCGGCGCGGGACGCGGGGTGACCCGGGTGGCGGAGGTCTCGTTGCCGGGCTCGCCGATGAAGCGGGTGGCGGCGCTGGTCGCGAACTGCGGAGAGTCCGACCCCTCGGGGGCAACGCCGCGGGCGGCGTCGCGCAGGGTCTCGGCGAACGCGAGCGCATCCGCGGGCCGGGCGCGCTGGTCGATGGCCAGCGCCATGTTGACCGCCAGTGCGAGCTCTCGGGGGACCTCGGGGTTGAGCTCATCCAGCCGGATGGGGGCCTCGCGCTGCTGTTTGAGCGCGAGCTGGGAGAGCGAGTTGGCCTCGTAGGGCAGGCGGCCCGACATCAGCTGATACGTGACCACTCCGAGCGAGTAGATGTCCGCGCGCGGGCCGGCCTCATCGCCGCGGGCCTGTTCGGGCGCGAGGTACGCGGCGGTCCCGAGCACCGAACCGACCTGGGTGATGCTCGACTGGTCGGCGGCGCGGGCGATCCCGAAGTCCGCGAGCTTGACCACGTCGGTGTCGGAGACGAGCAGGTTGCCCGGCTTGACGTCACGGTGCACAACGCCGTTGCGGTGCGCGTACTCCAGGCCGCGGCAGGCCTGGGTGACGATGTTCAGCGCCGGCTCGACATCGAGGTGCCCGCGGTCGCGCAGCAGCTCAGCGCAGGACCGGCCGGCGACGTGCTCCATGACGATGAAATGCTGGTGATGGGAGGCGTCGAAGCCGAAGTCGAACACCTGGACGATGTTGGGGTGAACGAGCCGCGCGGCGGCTAGGGCCTCACGACGAAAGCGTGAGACGAACGTCGGATCATCGGCTAGATGAGCCGCGAGCAGCTTGATCGCGACGTTGCGCTCGAGCCGGTTGTCGAACGCGAGGTGGACCGTTGACATCCCGCCGACGCCGATCCGACCCTCGATCCGGTACCGCCCTGCGATCGTCGTGACGCCCGTCATTGTCCGTTCTGGTTGCCGCCGGCGGTGGTAGTTCCGCCGATGCCGGCACCCCCGTTGGATGTCGTTGAGGTACCCCTGCCGGCGGGATTGGTTGCGGTCCCGGTGTCGGTGGAGCTGGTCGGGTTGGTCGAGTCGGTCACCGTGGTCGTGCTGATCGAGCTGCTGGAGGGCTTGGTGGTCGTGCTCGACGTCGTGCTGTGGCTGGTGGTGGTGGTCGCGCTCGAGCTCGAGCGCGAGCTCGAGCAGTTGCGGTCGGCCAGCTCACTGAGCGTGCTCGCTCCCTGACCGAGGTTCCTGGCCAGGGTCGAGTTGATCGTCGACGGCAGCGCGGCGACCGAGCTCTGGAACGCCTGCACGGCTCCCCGCGCGCTGTCGCAGCGGCCCGCGCTGATCGCCGAGGAGACCGAGTTGAGCTGCGCGTTGAGGCCGGCGGCCTGCTGGCTTGAGAGCAGCCCGGTGCTGCCGCCGCAGGCGACGACGAAGGCGACGGCGAAGCCGAGGCTGCCGGCGAGGAATGCGCGTGGTCTCAGACCCATCGGCGCCTGACTTTAGATGTTGTCCGGATTACCGGCAGGTTAGGGCCCAGTCCGGCCGAAAGGCGCCGATTTGCTCGGCCATCGGCGATTGCTCACTGACCGTATTGGAGACGCTCGGCGAGCGAATCGGGCAGCCTTGCGGCCCGGATCGCGGCGCCCGCGCCGGCGATGTCGTAGTCGACCCGGTGGTAGGTGGCGCGCCAGCCATCGAGGTCGAGCTCCAGCCACGCCGCGCGGGGATCACCGTCCCGCGGCTGACCGACGCTGCCCGGATTGATCAGCCACTCGCCGTCGCCGAGATCGAGCTCCGTGCCGTCCGGGCGCGTCTCCCCGGTCGCCGGCGCGCCCGGGAAGCGGGAGAAGGAGAGGGCCACGTGGGAGTGGCCGATGAGGGCGATCCGCCCGGGCTGCGTGTCCAGGCACAGCTCGGCCTGAAGCGGGGACAGGACGTACTCCCAGACCGGATCCCGGGGACTGGCGTGGTAGAGGCCGACAGCCTCACCGAGGTTCGACGGCTCCAGGCTCTCCAGGTAGGCGAGGGTCCCGGCGGTGATTGTGCGCTGGGTCCAGGTTGCCGCCAGCGCGGCTCCCCGCGAGAACTGCTCGAGGGCGATCGCCCCGGTGACCCCGAGGTCGTGGTTGCCCGCCAGCGAGACGGCGGCATGCTCGTGGGCCAGGGCGACGCAGGCATCCGGATCCGCGCCGTAGCCGACGAGGTCACCGAGGCACCACAGCTCACGGCAGTCCGAGGCCCCGATCGCCTCGAGCACCGCCTCGAAGGCATGCCGATTGCCGTGGATGTCAGAGACGACCGCGATCCGCATCTCTACAGTTTCTCCGGTGACGCGGTCCGATGGCTACCGGGTGGGTGCGACGCTCGCCCTCACGCTCACCGTGGCCGAGGGCGCACGGCGGCTGCTGACCCCCCGCGAGCGACCGGTCAGGCCCGCCCCCGTGGCCCTCGCCGACTACTTCAGCCTGGAGGAGATCGATCGCGGGCGCCGCTACGCCCGGCCCCAGCGCGCTCTCGGCCTGGCCGCGGCCGCGATCAACCTGGCCGCGATCACCGTCCTGACGCTCCGCCCGCCGGCTTGGCTGCGCCGGGCCGGCGAGCGGCCGGTCGCGGGCGCGGCGGGCGCCGCCGCGGTGCTCAGCGTGGGGCTCAGCCTGCCGGCGCTTCCGCTGACCGTGCTGGGCCGCCGCCGGGCGATCGCCGCCGGCCTCGACACTCAGGACTGGCCGGCGTGGGCCCGCGATCAGGTGGTCGCCGGCGCCTTGCAGGCCGGCTTCGCGGCCGGGGTGGGCGCCGGTGTGATCGCGGCCACACGGCGCTGGCCGCAGACCTGGTGGCTGGCCGCCGCGGCCGGATCGGTGGGCTCCGGGGCCATGCTGGCGGCTCTGGCTCCGGTGGTGCTGGCGCCGATCTTCAACGATTTCACGCCGCTGCCTGAGGGCGAGACCCGCCGCGACGTGCTCGCGCTCGCCGGCGCGGCCGGGGTGACGGTGGGGGAGGTCTACTCGGTTGACGCCAGCCGCCGAACGACCGCTGCCAACGCCTACGTCACCGGACTGGGGCCGACCAAGCGGGTCGTCCTCTACGACACCCTGCTGGACCGCTACGGCCGCGATGAGATCCGGATGGTCGTCGCCCATGAGCTCGCGCACGTGCGCTTTCGCGACGTTGCTCGCAACCTGGCCTTCGCGGCCCTGACCGCGCCGGCGGCGGGTCTGACCGTTCAGCGGCTGAGCTGGGCCCTGAGCCGTGAGCGCGGCACCCCCGCGGCGCTTCCCGGGCTCGGGCTAGCCGCCGGCGTGGTCGCCGTTCCGCTCGGGATGATCGGCAATCGCCTCTCGCGCGCCGTCGAGCGACGCGCGGACCAGTACTCGCTGCAGCTGGCCGGCGCCAGCGATGCGTTCGTCTCCTTCGAGCGCGCGATCGCCCTGCAGAATCTGGTTGATCTCGCGCCGCCCCGATGGGCCACGGCGCTGATGGCCTCTCATCCGCCGACCGACGAGCGCATCGGCGCCGCGGTCGCGTTCGCTCAATCGTCGTCCGCGGGCTGACCGGCGGGAGACTCGCCGGCACCGCCCCACTCGGGAAGGTTCTTGATTCCCTCGCGGGTCTGCCACTTCGAGTAGTTGTCCTGCATGGCCTCGATTAGCTCGCGCATGAAGCGGGGGGAGAGGTTGACGCGGGTCACGACGACCCCGGGGATCTCCTCCTCCTCGACCTCGTGATCGACACGGGCGAAGGTGATCGTGAACTCATAATCGGAGTGGCTGACATTGGCGAAGTTGGAGTAGATGCCGGCCATGACCTCCGGCGTGAAATGGATGTTGATGTGCCGCTCAGGGGGGTTCGGATCGTTCATAGACGCGTAGTATCCCACCGTGCGGATCGTCGTCGTCGCCGTGGGACGCCTGCGTCCGCCCTTCGCCGACGATGTGCGCCACTATCAGAAGCTGCTGGCCGGCCATGCGCGGCTGGAGCTGATCGAGGTTCGCGAGGGTGAGAAGGTTTCGCGCCGCCTTCCGGACCGTGCCTTCGTCTCGCTGCTGCACCGTGACGGCGAGCAGCCCGACTCACTCGCCTTCGCGGCGTACCTCGAAGAGCGCCGGCGCAGCGGTCGCGACCTTTGCTTCGTGATCGGCGGCCCGTTTGGCCTCGAGCTCGAGCGCGTTGACCATCGCCTCTCACTGGGCGAGATCACTTTGCCCCACCAGCTCGCGCGAGTCGTTCTGCTCGAGCAGCTCTACCGCGGTCACAAGATCCTCGCGCGCGAGCCCTACCACTATTGATGACGCCGGGGGATCCGTCGCCGCGCGGGCCGGGAGTCCACCAGCAGCGCGCGCGGGCGCGGCGCGAGACGCGGATGTTCACCCGGCGCCTGTCGCTGTTGCTCGGCGCGCTGGTCGGCCTGATCCTCCTCGGCACGGCGGCGTTCGCGATCACCGAGGGATCCTCGGTCGCCTACTCCTTGGCCTGGACGCTGGACACGGTAACCACGCTGGGGTCGATCCAGAACCCGCATGACGCCGCGGGCCGGGTGGTGGTCGTGCTGTTGGAGCTGTTCGGCATCGGTACGCTCTTCTATGGCCTGGCCACGGTGGCGGAGTTCTTCGTCTCGGGCCAGCTGAGCGGCCTGCTCGCCGAACGGCGCACCCAGCGCATGATCGACGCCTACACCGATCACTACATCGTCTGCGGGTTCGGCCGGGTCGGGCGCCAGGTGTCGCGGGATCTGCTCGCCGCGGGCGTCCCGCACGTCGCCATCGATCAGGACCCGAGCCATCGTGAGGAGGCCGAGGCGTTGGGGGTCCGCTACCTCGAGAGCTACGCCGCCGAGGACGAGGTGCTGATCGGGGCGGGGATCGAGCGCGCGCGGGCGGTGATCGCCTGCGTGGACTCCGACGCGGAGAACATCTTCATCACCCTCACGGCACGCGAGCTGCGCTCCGACATCCTGATCATCGCCCGAGCGTCGGCCGAGGACTCCGAGAAGAAGCTGCTGCGGGCCGGCGCCGACCGCGTGATCTCGCCCTACAAGACGTCGGGCTCGGAGATGGCCCGGGTCGCGCTGCACCCCCAGGTCGCGGGCGCGCTCCAGGTCGCCGACTACCGGATGGAGGAGATCGAGGTCCCCGTCGCCTGCCGAGGCGCCGGAAAGTCGATCGAGGCGGTGCGCGGGGAGGCGGTAATCATCGCCGTGCGTCGCACCGACGGTCGCCTGGAGCCCCAGCCCGCACTCGACTCCGAGGTGGCGCCGGGGGACATGCTGGTGGCAATCGGGGCTCCGGGGGCGATCGAGCGGCTCGAGGGCTGGTTTCAGCCCCTGCCGGTCCGGTAGCGCCGGGCGAGCGGGCCGCGATTGCCCTCAGGCCGCCGGCGCGGGCCTCCTGAGTCTGACCCGGGACAGCTACATTGGCGCCATGGCTGCCTCCATGCACGAGCTCAGGACCGCCGTGCAGGCGGTGGCGACCGCGGTCAAGGGCGGAGACGGAGTGCCACCCACCCAGACCAAGGTCGAGCGCCCCAAGCGTCAGGGCCAGGGTGATTACTCGACCAACGTCGCGATGCTGCTCGCCCCGTCGCTCGGGGCTCCGCCGCGGGACATCGCTCAACGGGTCGGGGTCGCCCTGGCCGAAGCCCTGGCCGGGGAGCTGAGCAGCTGGGAGATCGCCGGTCCGGGCTTTCTGAACCTGACCCTGTCCGAGCGCTGGTTTCGGGCGGCGACCCGTGCGGTGCTGGAGGCCGGCGATCGCTACGGGGCCGGAGGGGCGGCGATCTCCGAGCAGGTGCTGCTCGAGTTCCTGTCGGCCAACCCGACGGGACCGCTCGTGGCCGCCAACGGCCAATCAGCCGCCTACGGCGACGCGCTGGCCCGGATCCTGTCTCACCATGGCCACGCGGTCGCCACCGAGTACTACTTCAACGATGCCGGCGGGCAGATCCGCCGGCTGGGCGAGTCAGTACTGGCCCGGGCGAACGGCATCCCGGTGCCCGAGGGGGGCTACCGGGGGGAGTACGTGCACGATCTCGCCGAGCAGATTGCCGGTGTGCAGTCGCTGTCTGCGGACGAGGCCGCGGCGGCCGCGGTTGAGATCCTGCTGGCGCAGGTCAGGGCGACGCTGCACCGCTACGGTGTTCACTACGACCGGTTCTTCAGCGAGCGCACGCTGCACCAGGGATCGCCGAGCTTTATCGAGCGTTCGCTCGCTGTCGCCGAGCAGGCTGGCCACACGTACCGGTCCGAGGGCGCCCTGTGGCTGCGCACGACGAGCTTCGGCGATGACAAGGACCGGGTGCTCGAGCGTTCCGACGGCGTGCCGACCTACCTCGCGGCCGATCTCGGCTATCTGCTGGAGAAGCTCGAGCGCGGTGTCGAACGCCAGATCATTCCCGTTGGCGCTGACCATCACGGGTACGTGCCGCGGATGAAGGCGGCCTTCGCGGCCCTCGGGGGCGATCCGGAAAGGCTCGACATGCCGATCCTGCAGTTCGTGCATCTGATCGAGGGCGCCGAGCGGGCGGCGATGTCCAAGCGCCGCGGCGATTTCGTGACCCTCGACGAGCTGGTGGACGAGATCGGCGTCGACGCCACCCGCTACTTCATGCTCCAGCGCTCCCATGACCGCACGCTCGATCTCGATCTCGGTCTCGCCAAGCGCCAGGACCGCGAGAACCCCGTCTACTACATCCAGTACGCCCACGCTCGGATCGTCACCATGCTCGGCAAGCTCGATCCCGCGCGGGCCGACACCGCTCTGGCGTCCGGGGCGGATTGGGGTGACGGTGCGCTGGAGCCCGCCGAGCGGGCACTGATCAAGTCACTGGCTCAGTTTCCGGACGAGATCGCCGAGGCGGCTGACCGCCGTGGCCCGCACCGGATCGCCGCGTACGCGCTCGAGCTCGCCCAGGACTTCACCGCCTTCTACCGCGACTGCAAGGTGGTCGGCGCGCAGCCGTCGAGCACGGAGTCGTTTCGGATCGCCCTGGCCCAGAGCGCGCGGCAGACGATCGCTATTGCGCTCGGGCTGCTCGGGGTCAGCGCGCCGGACTCGATGTAGCTCCGGGGGGGTCGGACGCCGTCGGCTGCCCGCGCGATCTGATCGGTCCGTCCCGCAACGCAGTCACGCATGGCGGGCGAGGTCCTCGTCGAGACGGCGGGCGTCCTCGGCGTCGAACGCCGCAGGGCCGGAGCGCCCCCCCGCGCCGGCCGCGGTCGCGGCGCGCGTGCGACGGCGCCACCGTGGCAGCGCGATGGCCAGGCTGATCGCGCCGATCACCACGATCGCGGGTGGCAGGATGTAGATCGTCAGGTTGAAGCCGCTGGGCGGCGGGGTGGCGAGCACCGCGAGTCCGTAGGCGGAGACGAACTGGGCGCGGATCTGCTGTGCGGTCAGGCCCTGCCTGATCAGCAGACGCAGGTAGGCCCGTTCGGAGAAGGACTCCGGGGACTGAGCGACGTTGAGCCCCTCGTGACAGAGGACGCACATGAACTGCTGCTCCATCTGGGTGAAGGAGACGTTGGAACGGGCGCTCGCCTGACCGGTCGGCCCGGCGAGCGCCAGCGCGCTGCAGAGCAGCAGCGCGCTCAGCCACCGCGACCAGCGAATCACGAGTGCGCGGCGAGGATGGGGGGCAGGACGCTCTTCAGCCAGCTGCCGTCGAGCTGAAAGCGCTGCAGCGCCTGGACGCGGCCCTGACGGTTGATCACGAACGTCTCGGGGAGCTCGCTGACGCCGAACGAACGGGCGAAGTTGCCGTCCACGTCGCGCAGCACCGGGTAGGTGATGTGCTGCTGGCGCACGAAAAGCGCAGCAGCGCTGGGGTTGTCCTGGTAGGTGACCCCGAGGATCGTCGCGCCTCGCGCGCGCAGGGATTGCTCAGCATCGGCGAGGATCGGAGCCTCGGTTCGGCATGGCGGGCACCACGAGGCGAACACGTTGACCACCAGCACCTTGCCGTGGTAGGCGGCCAGACTGGTCCTCGCGCCCGTGCCGAGCACCGGCAACGCCGTGTGGAGGCTGGGGGCGACCGGATAGTCGCCCTTGGCGACCTGCGCATCGATGCTCGAGCTGGCGTTCTGACCACCGACGCCGAACGCCAGCAGCGCGAGCAGGGCGACCGCCGCGATCACGACCAGACCGGGAAGGATGTAGCGCCGCATTCCCCATCCAAGCTTAGTCCCCAGCCGTAACGGGCGGACGAAGGGGGACGGCGGGCGAAGGCCGCGTCATCGGACGACGCGGCCTAGAATTGGGTACCTGTGCGGTGGTAGCTCAGTTGGTAGAGCGTCGGCTTCCCAAGCCGAAGGTCGCGGGTTCGACCCCCGTCCGCCGCTTACGAAATGTCCGTATGTACGGGCCTTCGCGTGTCCGGTCCGGGTTGATCCGGGTCCGGGTTGATCTGAAAGCGTGTCCCCAATATGTCCCCGGAGAGGCGGACACTTGAGACATGAGCGGGATCCTGCGACCGCCGACCGGCGACGCCTGGTGGGCGACGTAGGCGTCGACGATCACCTCCTCACGGCCGAGGCGGATCCGCTGCCAGAGGTCGTGTTGCGCCGCTGGCGGGCATTCAGCGACCAACAGGCAGAACGCGAGCGCAGCGCGCTCTGGGATCGGGCGCTGAACGCATTCGCCTCGTCTCGCCTTGGGGCTTGGTGTTGTTTGGGAGGCCCACTCGCAGTATCCTGCGCTCCGATGCGCGACAGGGCTCGGCGTTACCTAACGATCGTGTTGCTCGTGCTGGGCCTGACGGTCGGCGGCGGCCTCCTGGTCGCGCCCGGTAGCGCTGTGAAGCCGGCCTCGGCGTCGGCCGCCTCCGCTACGCCGATCGGCTTCTCTGTTCCGACGCTGGTCGACCCGATCCACACGTTCGGCGAGCCGACGATCAGCGTCGACGAGCCCACGGGCGAGGTGTTCGCCAGCGGGCCGACTGGCACGGGCACCCAGCGCAGCCTTTGGGAGGGCTCCTTCGACGGCGGGCAGACGTTCCGGGTAATCACCCCCAACGCGCCGCCGACCGCGATTCAGAGCACCCAGGATCCGCCGGGTGGTGGCGACACCGACCTCAACTTCGACCACACCGGCAAGGAGTATTTCGCCGATCTCTACGCCCTGGCCTGCCTGCGCTCCGCCACCACCTCAGACGGTGGCGCCACCGTCAACCAGGGGCTCGACGCCTGTGGTCAGACACCGGGGGCCGATCGCCAGTGGCTGGCGGTCTACGACCCCCCGGCCGGGACCCCCCACCAGTCCGCCTACACCGGTCCCAAGCCGCTGGTCTACCTCGAGTTCAACAACCTGACCGGTCCAGGGCCGAACGGCGGCGCCCAGTGGAACAAGAGCACGGATGGGGTCAACTACACCAACGCCACCAACGGCGTGAACGTGGCGACCGAGTCCACCTACAGCCCGTTCGGCCCCGATGGCTATCCGGCCGTCGACCAGCAGACCGGGAAGGTCTTCCAGGCCGCGAGCTTCCCCAACCCGGGCGGGACCTACGACCTCCGACTCAACATCGGCACGCCTGACGCGCAGGGCAACCTCACCTTCCTGGACGCACCCACGGCATCCAGCGCCGGCGGTCCCAACTACGCGGGGCTGATCCCCATCGCCAAGAATCTGGTCACCTCGCCGGACACGCTGTTCTCCGTGGTCTCGATGGACAGCGCCCGCAACCTCTACGTCGCCTACGCGCTCAACAACCCCAGCACGCCCAGCCAGGACCAGATCTACGTCTCGGCCGCCTCGGCGGCCACGGGATGGACCAAGTGGACTCCGCCGGTGAAGGTCTCCGACGGCTCGACCACCACGGGCGATGCTGTGAACCTCTTCCCCTGGATCAAGGCCGGCGGCCCGGGACGGGCCGATGCCGTCTGGTACGGCTCGGACAAGGCGGTTGACCCGAGCAGCCAGGGCGGCCAGGCCTGGAACGCGTTCATGGACCAGGTCGTCTTCCCGGTCGACTCCTCAGGCGCGATCACCGGCCAGGCGCCCACGACGAACCTGGTCAAGGTCAGCCCCCACCCGATGCACTACAACGACATCTGCCTGCAGGGCTCGAGCTGCATCACCGCCCAGGGCAATCGCAACCTGGCCGACTTCTTCACCGTCACGATCGATCGCAGCGGGGCTGCCGAGATCGTCTACGCCGACACCTCCAACGGCCTGGCGCAGCCGGGATTCACCCCCAGCGGCAACCAGACGGTAGACCACGCCGGCGGGGCCGTGGTCACGGTCGCCCGCCAGTCCTCCGGGCTGGGCTTGTACGGCCAGCCGGTCACGGGGGCCTCGAGCGCGCCTTCGGCGTCCGGCGGCATGACTGACCCGGCCGGGGATGCGCGCTACCCGGTGATCGGTGGAAGCAACGTCCCGGGCATGGATCTGCTCGGCACGACGCTCGGGCTCTCGGCAGACCAGAAGACGCTGACGGTGACCGAGAAGGTCGCCGACCTGAGCAACCCGGGGGCGACGGCCAGCGCCATCTCGGGCACGCAGCTGCTCCAGTACGTGACCCGCTGGCAGATGGGGAACACCCTGTTCTACGCGGGGTTCTCGACATCCTCCTCGGGTCAACCGAGCTTCTATGCCGGCAAGACTCAGAGCGTCGACTTGTGCTCGGTGAGCGCCTGCGACCCGCACGTGCTGACCTACCCCGAGAGCGGTGCTGGGGGCAGCGCCGAGCCCGGCAAGGTGGCCTGTCCCGCCCACCCGTCCGCTGCCGATCCCTGCACGATCACGATCAACGTCGCGGTCGGCGACGTCGGTGGCCCAACCTCTTCGAGTTTGCTCGAGGAGGTCGGCACCTATGCTTTCGCAGCCTCCCATCTACAGGGCCTCACCACCAATGCTCAGGCCCAGGCGGACAACGTGCCGCTGCAGATAGACGGCACCTGTTGCTTCAACTTCGAACCCCGGGATGTGAGTGCCACCGCTCCGTTTAACCCCGTCGGAGAGCGCTTCGGCCCCGGCGGCGGCACGTTCCGTCACGGAGGTCCGTTGTGTCCCAAGCCGGGTGGACGTCTCTCCGGCCAGCGGCTTGGGCCGTTCTCGCTTGGCCTGACTCACCGGCAAGCCCGACGCAAACTGCACCGGTTCGTCGTGCAGCGGCGCTACGGGTTCGACGACTTCTGCCTGCGCGCCGGGTGGGGCATCCGCGTCGGATATGCCTCCCGGAAGCTCGCGCGCTCGTTGCCGCGCCGTGTCGGCCGGCGGCTCAGAGGACGGATCGTCGAGGCGCTCACCGCCAACCGCTTCTATGCGCTGGATGGCGTCCGGCCAGGCGCCAGGGTGGCTCGTGTGGCCAGGAGGCTGCACATACGCCCGAGGGCCTACTACCCCGTGGGGCTCAACGACTGGTATCTGGTGCCCGGGCGCTCGGCCTACGGCGTGCTGAAGGTCCAGCACGGGATCATCCTGGAGATCGGGATCGCCGACAAGCAGGCCATCCGCGGTCGCAAGGGCGCCCGGCGGTTCTTCACCAGTTTCCGCCTCGGCTAAGGCTCGATCCACCGATCGGCTGGCGGGGGGTAGGCGACGGGTCGAGGGCGGGGGAGAGGTGGTGGCGCCAGTTCGGGTCGCCGCGGTGCAGCCAAGCGAAGCCGTCGCTCTCAATACACCTTCTCCGCTGCTGGCCATACGGGAATCGAGTCCCGGATCCTGCGCGGGACGCATTTCGTCGTCCTCGGTGACCATCCGCCGCGGACAACGGCTCTCAGTCGAGATCGCGCACGAACAAAATGGCCGCTTGGACTTCCCGGTACCGACGCCGATAACGGCTGCGATCAAGATCCTCTCGCGGTCGGGCGCCTCGGTGAGGTACCAGGCTGTGTCGCCCGGCACGGCGAGGCTGGTCGCGCACCACACGCAGGTAGCCGCTGCTTTGGTGAGCTGTCTGCGAGGTCCTCGCGCCTCCGTACCTACTAGTTGGTACAGTATTCTCGTGACCGCTCGTGAGAGACTGATCGACGCCACCGCGGAGCTGTTGCAGCGCGACGGCTTCTCGGCCATGAGCCCGGCAGCGATTCAGCGCCGCGCCGGGGTGGGGCAGGGCAGCATGTATCACCATTTCCCGGGCAAGGCGGAGCTTGCCCGTGTCGCGCTCGAGCGCAACGCTGGGCGCCTGCTCGCCGCGGCGGATACGTCGCTGGGCCGTTCGGGGTCACCGATCGAGCGGGTGGTCGCCTATCTCGAGCGAGATCGAGACCCGTTGCTCGGCTGTCCGGTCGGACGTCTCGCGCAGGACCGTGAAGTGGTCGAAGACCGAAGCCTGCGCAGGCCGTTGTGCGAGTTGTTCTGCGCGCTTGAGCGGCGGATCGGCTGCATCTTGGCCGAGGACCGGGAGATCGAGGCTCCCGCGGAGCTGGCTGCGGCGGTTGTTGCGGTGCTGCAGGGCGGTTACGTGCTGGCCCGCGCCGCCGGTGAACGTGAGCCGTTTGACCGCGCGATCTCCGGAGCTGTCCGTCTTCTACGCACCGCATACCAAGGAGCAGAGCAATGAACATCACCCAAGCGGACCAGACCGTAACCAGCGCCGGCCCTACGGAATGGTTCACCGGTGCCGTATGGATCGAGACCATCGCCCCCGAGCAGGAGCCTTCGCGCCTGCGCGCGTCGAGGGTGTTCTTCAGCGCGGGCGCGCGCACGGCGTGGCACACGCATCCGGCCGGGCAGACGCTGCATGTCCTCGAGGGTGTCGCCCGGGTCCAAAGCGATGGCGGACCCGTCCGCGAGATCTCTCCCGGCGCCACCGCCACCTTCGCCGCGGGCGAGCGCCACTGGCACGGCGCCGGCCCAGATCGACCGATGGTGCATCTCGCGCTGCAGGACGCCGCCGGGGATGGCGCCCTAGCCGACTGGAGCGCACACGTCACCGACGAGGAGTACGCAGGCGATGGCGATCGCGCCCCGATTACCCGCCAGGATCTACTCAACGCCGTCTTCCACGAGTCGCCTGTCATCGACCGATCCCGCGTCAGCAGGATCGCACTAGCGCCCGGGCAAGCGGCGGCTCGGCACCCGCATCCGTGTCACGTGATCGGCTGCGTGCTCTCCGGCACGATCCGCTTCCAGGTCGCCGATCAGCCCGCAACGCTGCTAGCGGCGGGTGACGCCTTTCACGAGCCTCAGGGCGTCCACATCCCGCACTTCGACAACGCCTCCGACTCCCAACCGGCCGTCTTCCTCGCGTGCTACCTGCTGCCCCCGGGCGAGGAACGTCCCATCGAGATGCTCGAGTCCACCTGAGCGACACGGGCACCAACGTCGCTCTACGCCCCGCCGGGTGATCGACCTCCAGGGCGAGACCCACACCGCAACCTCTAGTCCACGTTCCGCAAGCCGATCCTCCAACGGGACAGCCTCTGCCCGCGATACCTCGTGCGCAGTTTTGATCGCGGCAAAGACGGCCACCAACCTTCGCGAGCACCCCGCTGCTGCGGAACGGCGCCGAGCTGCCCTATGAGTTCCGGTGGAACGACGCGCTCGAGTCAGCTGACGTGGTCAAGCGCGGCGCGGTCCCTAGCGCGACGCGCACGCTCTGCTCGGTCGCGTTCGGCAACGAGCAGCCGCTTGCCCTATCGGCGCTGGCTGCTCGGTTGCGAGAGCTACGTATCACCCGCGTGAACTGGCACCGCGGTTGGTCTGATGTCCCCAAACAGGTTGACGACCGGCAAGCGTTAGCGTATGCTTGCGTTAGCGATGGCTAACGCAAATCAGATGCTCAATGCGCTCGCCGAACCGGTAAGGCGCGAAATCGTCCAGCGGCTAGTGCAGCGCCCATCGGCCGTGACCGAACTGGCTGAGAAGATGCCGATCAGCCGCTCCGCGGTCTCACAGCATCTTCAGGTGCTCAAGCGGGCGCACCTGGTCACCGATCGTGCTGCCGGAACCCGGCGTGTCTACCACGTCGATCCGGACGCGGTGGCGATCCTGCACGCCTACTTCGAATCGTTCTGGGGTCGTTCGCTTCAGACGTTTCGCGAGTTGACTGACTCCGACCACGCAAAGGACAACGACGCCCAATGAGCCAGCTCCTGGATTCCACCACCGTCCGCACCTCGGTTGAGGTCAACGTCGCGCCAGCCCGCGCGTTTCACCTGTTCACCGACGAGATCGAGAAGTGGTGGGACGCCGACAAGCACATCCTCCAGGCGCCGTTGGCCGAGATGGAATTTCAGCCGTTCGTTGGCGGGCAGATCATCGACCGAGGCACCGACGGCAGCGAATGCCGGTGGGCGCGCGTACTCGCCTACGACCCTCCGCACCGAGTGGTCTTCAGCTGGGACATCGACGTGCACTGGCAGATCGAGACCAACCCGGAGCGCTGCAGCGAGATCGAGATCACCTTCACCGCCTCAACGCAAGCCACGACTCGCGTGCAGCTCACCCACCGCCACCTCGATCGTCACGGACCCGGATGGGAAACCATGCGCGACGCCGTCGCCGGCGGCTGGAGCCTTGAGAGGTTCGCCACGCTCGCAGACAGCGACCAGGACAGCGGCTCCGACAGCGACCAGGACAGCGGGCTGCCGGCGATCAGCGACGAAACCATGCGCGCCCGCCTGCGCCAGTCCAAGCCCTACACCGTGGCGCTCCTACACGCCACCGACGCATGCGTCCGGCCCGCGGTTGACGCGATCATCTGGGAGCACGGACGGCGCAACATGGCGCTCGTCGAAGCCGGCGAGCTGCTCGTCGTCCTGCCCATCTCAGACAACAGCCGCCTAGCCGGCCTCGGCGTCTTCGCCGGCGACATCGACCGGGTCACCGCAATCCTCGACGGCGACCCCTGTGTCCAAGCCGGAATCTTCCGCTACGAGCTCCACCCCGCCCGAGGCTTCCCCGGCGCCGCTCTGAGCTGAGTATCCGCCAGTTCATACGGTTGCGCTGGCGCCCGAATGCATGTATGGTCAATACATGCAATTGCAGAATTCGCTCGCGACGCTGGCGCTGGCGCTCGACGACGGCGTCGGGACCACGGTCGCGGAGCGGGTCGGCACCGGACGCTCCGGCGCGGCGACGCTTGCGTCGTTGTCGGTGCGCGGCCCGATGAGTATCGAGCGGTTGCGGCGCATCCTCGGACTTAGCCACTCCACGTGCGTCCGTCTGATCCAGCGCCTCGAAGCAAGCGAGTGGGTGCAACGGCGTGCCGGGGCGGACCGTCGGACGGTCGAGATCGAGCTCACGCTGTCCGGGCGCCGCCGGGCCGAGGAACTGTTTCGCGCGCGCGCCGAGATCGTGAGCACGGTGCTCGCGCCGTTGTCACCGACCGAGCTCGCGGAACTCGAGCGGCTGGTCGCCAAGTTGCTGGGCGCGATCACCGGTGACCGCGCGAGCGCGCGTCACATCTGTCGCGCCTGTGACCATGGCGCGTGCCGGCGAAACGGTCCATGCCCCGTCGACGCGGCGGCGCGCCAGCACGAGCGATGACCGCGGCGCTTGACAGTCGGTTCGGGCCATTCGGCGATGGCGTGTGGCTCAACTGTGCGCACCAGGGGCCGCTCCCCGCGCCCGCACGAGACGCGGCACTGGCGGCCGTGGCAGCGAAGGTCAGCCCCGCAGGTATGTCCGACGCCGCATTCGTCGAGGTTCCCGAACGACTACGTCGCTGCCTGGGCCGCCTGATCGGCGCCAGTCCCAGTGACGTGCTCCTGGCCAACAGCACGTCATACACGCTCAACCTGATCGCCGAGGGGCTGTCGTGGCGCGCGGGCGACGAGGTAATCTGCGTGGCGGGCGACTTTCCCGCCACGGTCGTGCCCTGGCTCGCGCTTGCCCGCAAAGGGGTCCGCATCCACCTGATCGGCGGCGGCGACGGGCAGGTGACCGCGCAGACGGTGGCCGAGGCGATGACGCCGCGGACGCGGGTGGTTTGCCTGAGCTGGGTGTTCTCGTTCTTCGGGCACGCGGTCGACCTCGAGGCGATCGGCGAGATCTGCCGGGAGCGAGAGGTGTGGTTCGTCGTCAACGCGTCGCAGGCGGTGGGCGCACGACCGTTGGGCATCGATGCGCTTGCTGTCGATGCGGTTGCTTGTTGCGGCTTCAAGTGGCTGTGCGGCCCGTACGCGACCGGTTTTGGCTGGTTGAGACCGGAGCTGCGTGACGGGCTCGACTATCCGCAGCCGCACTGGTTGCGTGCCCAGACTCAGCATGGCCTCAACCGGAGCTTGAACTACGTCCTGCCCGACGAGTCCACGGCGTCCGCGTTTGATGTGTTCTGCAACGCGAACTTCTTCAACTTCGCGCCGCTGGCGGCGGCGGTCGAGCTGCTGCTCGGGATCGGCGTCGAGCGCGCCGCCGAGCACGACCAGCGGCTCATCGATGAGCTGATCGGCGGTCTGGACGACTGCGATTACGAGCTGTTGAGCCCTCGGTCGGGATCGCAGCGATCGACCCTTGTGTATTTCAGCCACCGCGACGCGACGGAGAATGACCGGATATACGCCGGCCTCGTGGATCGCGGCGTGAGCGTCGCGGTGCGAGAGGGACGCCTGCGCGTCGCACCGCATATCTACAACAGCAGCGACGACATCGGACGCCTGCTGGAGGGGCTGAGCGACCTGCGAAGTCCACGAGCGTCCCCTCCTCGCACCAGGGTCGGAGGACGTGATCAGGGAGGGCGACGTCCTCACGCAAGTATCCCTGGGCCGCCAGCTGCGACGATCACCGGATGGAGCTCCGCACGCGCCGGCTGACGTTCCGTGAGATGACCGATGCAGACCTCGACGCCATCGCAGGGCTCCTCGGCGACCCGCGTGTCATGACCTATTACCCGAGGCCCAAGACGCGAGCTGAGTCGCAGGGATGGATTGACTGGAACAAGACCAACTACCGCGAGCACGGTTTCGGTCTCTGGATCCTCGAGACGCCCGATGGCGAGTTTGTTGGCGACTGTGGCCTGACCATGCAGCAGGTCGAGGGCCGACCCGAGGTCGAGGTCGGCTACCACGTCCGCTTTGCGCTTCAAGGCCAAGGGCTGGCCACGGAAGCGGCGAAGGCGAGCAGAGCGTTCGCCGAAGGGCGAGGGATTGAGCGCCTCGTGGCGATCATCAATCCGGAGAACGTTCCATCGCAGCGCGTGGCCGAGAAGATCGGGCTCAGCTACGAGAAGACTGCCGCGGCATCTGGCGGGCAGGCCGAGATCTACTCCGCCTCCCTCGGGTAGCCGGCCGTTTCGAACTCCTCCACCCGTGCCTGCATCAGCGCCTTCAGGAGCTCGATTGGGAGTTCGCGGTCGTACGGGAGCTTGATGAAGCCCTCACCGGCAGCATAGCCGGCGGCCTCAACCGCGCCCTTCTGCGTGGCGAAGAACGGCGGAGGGAACCGCAGCGAGCAGTGGCTCTTGAAGCTCTGAAGCATCCACAGGTTCGTCTTCTCGCCGCGGACGTACACCGGCAGGTTCCACTTCAGCTCCTCCCGCGCCTCCGGGTCGGCATCACGGCTCAGCCGTCTGAGCGCCTGGAGGTGCGGCCGCTGGACGTCGCTCAGTTGCGCGAAGAAGTCATCGACGCTTGACCGCTTGGGCATCGGCATCGCGTCAGCGTACCGCTGCAGATCGCGCAGACCGTGGGTAAGCGGGAGCTCGACGTAAGCAGCAGCTCGACGCACGCAGAGGCGGAGATCAAAGAAAGTCAGGATCAGGGCAGGCAGGCCTGTTAGGTTCGATCGGACATTGTCTTATCTAGGAGAGGCGTTCAATGATCCTGCGTGTTGATCGGTTGCTGACCGAGTTGCCCCCGCCGTCTGACCCTGATCCGGTAGGCGCGTCGGCGGTCCAAGAACTGCTGGGCGGCAAGTTCGGCGAGATGTCGACGTTCATGAACTACACCTATCAGTCGTTCAACTTCCGCAGCCGCCAGGGCGCCCGGCCGTTCTATGACCTGGTGGCCAGTATTGCGGCTGAAGAATTCGGACATATCGAGCTGGTCGCGGCCACGATCAACACAATGCTCACCGGCGCGGCCGACGGCACCGCCGGCAAGAAGGGCTCGCTGGCCGACGTGGTCGGTAGCCCTAACACCCAGCAGTTCATCGCCGGTGGAGCTGCGGCGCTGGTGCAGGACTCGAACGGCAAGCCATGGAACGGCGATTATGTGTTCTCCTCCGGAGATCTGATCGAGGATCTCACCCATAACTTCTTCCTGGAGACCGGCGCGCGCAACAACAAGCTCAAGGTCTATGAGATGGTCGAGCATCCGGCCGCCCGCGCGCTGACCGGCTATCTGCTCGTTCGCGGCGGCGTGCATCAGGTCGCGTATGCCCGTGCGCTTGAGAACCTCACTGGCGCTGATCTGATGAAGTTGTTTCCCTCGCCGCGGATCCCGACCGACAAGATTCCCGAGTGCCAACCCCATATCAAGCGCGGCGAGCATCTCAAGCTCTACCGCTTCTCACCCGAGGATTATCAGGAGCTCGCCGCCGTGTTCAACGGCCCGCACCCCGAAACCGGCGAGGACCTCGTGATCGCCGACGAGATCAGTCCCGAGGGCGTCCCAGCTCATGACCTCCCGCCCCAGACTGCGGTGTTCGCACCGGGTCCTGACCCCAAGGAGATCGAGCAGATCGCTGCCAAGCTGCGCAAGGCCGCGGGTCTGCCGAAGATCCCGACCGGCGAAGTCGCCAACGACTAGGAGAACTCATGGCAGACATGACGCATCTTGATGAGAAGCTCGCGGAGGTGCTCGGGCTCGCGCAGGCCGCGCAGGTCGCGACCAAGCGGGTTGCGACCCTCGCGCGAAAGGAGAAGGACGCCGAACTCGTGGCGCTGATGGGAAGGATGAGCGACGAGGCAGCGCGGGTTGAGCAGCGGTGCGCGACCGTCGCCGGCGAACAGGACGGCAAGAAGACCGCGATCCTGAAAGAGGCTCGCGAGACCAAGGCCGAGGTGGGCGTGTTCATGCGCACCTATCTCGAGGACGCCGAGGCGCTGGACGGCCTGGAGTTTCTCAGCATGGCCGAGGCCGGCGAGCTGTCGCACTGGGAGATCCTGGAAAAGCTCAACGAGACCGCCGCCGACCGGGACATTGCCGGCCTGGTGAAGTTCGCGCTGCCGCTGCAACGCGGACACGTCGACGCGATCCGCGAGCACTCGCTGCGGCTCGCCGGCAACCAGGACCCGTCCGAAGAGGCATGAGCGACCCCGGGTCCTCATGCGGTTGGTGACCGGCCCTGGCGCACCGAGGATCGGGATCATCGGACTTGGCCGAATGGGATTGCCGATGTGTGCCCGGCTGACTCGCTCCGGTTTTGCCGTCAGCAGCTTCGATCTCCGGGATGATCTGCGACCAGCCGTCGCTGAGATCGGGGCTGACTGGTCGACATCGGTCAGAGCAGCAGCAGACGGAGTAGACGTACTGATCACGATCCTGCCGGGCCCCGGCGAAGTCCAAGCTGTCACCGCGGAGGCGATCGAGGGACTGCCCGCCGGCTCGACATGGATCGACATGAGCTCTGCAGTGCCGGCGACGGCACGGGCTCGAGCTAGGGCCGCCGCCGACAAGGCGGTTCGCATGCTCGACGCTCCGGTCGGGGGCGGACCCCGCGCCGCGCAGGACGGCACCCTGATCGCCTTCGTTGGCGGCGACGCCGCAGACGTCGCCGCCCAGCAGGGCGTGCTGCACGCGGTTGCGAACCGCGTGATCCACGTGGGTGGAGCGGGCGCCGGATACACGGTCAAGCTGCTGGTCAACCTGCTGTGGTTTGGACAGGCGCTGGCGGGCGCTGAGGCACTGACACTCGCGAAACTGGCCGGCGTCGATCCGTTCGCGCTACGCCAAGCGGTCAGTCAGAGCGCGGCCGCGAACGGATTCATGAGCGAGAGTGCCGAAGCGTTCCTGGCGGGTGATGACTTCGCCACCTACCCCCTATCGCGCATCTGCGAGCAGCTGACCGGCGCACTGGGTCTGGGCACCGAGCTCGGTCTCCCGCTCGAGCTATCGACTCTCGTGAGCGAACTGCACAACCGGGCGTTCAGATACTACGGCGACACCGAAGGAGAACTGCTCGGCGCGCGTCTGATCGCCCAGCAGGTCGCCGAACGCACCCACCGCACGGCCGGCGCTCCCTAGCCAGGACCAGGATCCCCAGGCGTACTTCGACGAACTCGCGAACGGCCCCTACGACGTCAGCAGCCCGCCGTCGACGGGGAGCAACGCGCCGGTGATGTAGGACGCGGCGTCGCTGGCGAGGAAGACCGCGGCGGCGACAAGCTCCAGCGCGTCGCCCTTGCGCCCGGCGGGGACGCGGAACATCATCTGCTCGAGGTAGCCGTCCGGATACTGGTCGGTCATCTCGGAGGAGAAGAAACCGGGTGCGAGCGCGTTGACGCGAATGCCCTTGCGACCGGTCCACTGCTGAGCGAGATCGCGGGTCAGACCGATGATCGCGGCCTTGGAGGAGGCGTAGGCGGCCTGGGGCAGGAACGCCGATGTCGACCCGAGCACGCTGCCGATGTTGACGATGCTCCCACCGCCGTCATGCATCGCGCGAGCGCAGGCCTGAGCCATGAAGTACGAGCCGTTGAGATTGATGTCGATGACCCGGCGAAAGTCATCGGGCGCCTCACGCGTGGCGGGCACCGCAGTGCCGACGCCGGCGTTGTTGATCAGCACATCGACGCGGCCGAGCTGTTCCACGGTCGCCTGAACGACCTGGTTGCAGTCCTCCGGGTTCGCGACATCGGCCCGGACAGCGACACAGCGTCGACCGAGCGCCTGGACCTGTGCCCGGGTCTCGTCGAGCTTGTCGACCCGGCGGGCACAGATCGCGATATCCGCGCCGGCCTCGGCAAGGCCGGTGGCGAAGGCGACACCCAGGCCCGACGAGGCGCCGGTGACGATCGCGACCTTTCCGGCGAGCGAGAAGGAGTCCAGGAGGTTGCTCATCGCCGGCGCGCACTATATCCGCCACCATCTTGCTATGAAGTACCGATGGCCTCCTACCGTGCCACCGTCGCCAGCCCCCGGTCCGCCGATGACGTCTTCAGCTATCTGGCGGACTTCTCCTCGGTTTCCGAGTGGGATCCGTCGATCACGAGTGCTGAGCACTCCAGCGCGGGCGACCCGCGCGCCGTCGGCGCCACCTTTCGCGTCGTGACCGCCACGACCGTCTCGGAGGTCGTGCTCGACTACACAACGCTGGAGCTGCAGCGGCCCAGCCGGGTCGTGCTGCGGGGTGAGAACAAGTCGATGATCTCACTGGACACGATCACGATCGCTGATCGCAGTGACGGCGGGTGCGAGGTCACCTACGCTGCCGAGCTCGAGCTCAAGGGCCTGCGCAAGCTCGCCGATCCGATTCTGCAGCTCGGTTTCAAGCGCCTGGGAGACAAGGCCCGCGACGGGTTGCGGGCCAAGCTCAACGAGGCCTAGCCGGACGGCGGCCCGGCTTTCGCGTCGCATCAGAGCGCGTACAGCGCGATCGGCTCGCTGCGGCCTCGGAGGGCGACCCCGTCACGGCGCCGCAGTTCATCGGAGGGGGCGCTACTCAAAAAGGTCGAGATCTCAGCCGTGCACGGTTTCGCACTGGTTCTGCGTGCACTCGCTGGATCCTCGTACGGGTCACCGACCGCTGCTGAGAGCGCTCCCGGCCGACGGCGTTGGGGTATAAAGCGCGCAGCGGAGCATCCGGCTCCCCGGCCCGAGAAGAGACCATGCCCGACACCAACGACACGATCGCGGTTCGCCGCCTGCGCGACGGCGACCGCGACGGCTGGCTCGCTCTATGGCGAGAGTATCTGCGCTTCTACCGCGCCGAGATTCCCGAGCTGACCACTGACCTGACCTTCGCCCGGCTGTGCGACTTCGAAGCGGGCATGCTTGGTCTGGTCGCCGTCGACGGTGATGACCGCCTGACCGGCCTGGCGCACCTCGTCTTTCATTCCGCGACCTGGAGCACGACGAACTCGTGCTATCTCGAGGACCTCTTCATCGATCGCGCCCGGCGCAGTGGCGGGATCGCGCGAACGCTCGTGCAGGCCGTCTACACAACGGCCCGCGAGCACGGTTGTGACCGCGTCTACTGGCACACGCAGCAGTACAACGCCCCCGCGCGGTCCCTGTATGACGCGGTGGCCACGCCGACCTCATTCATTGTCTACGAGCACGAGCTTGCACCGACCGACGGCCGATGACATCTCCCGCCGGCGAAGCAGAACGGACTCGAGGATCGGCAATTTCCTGACGCAGCGGCCCAGGCGGCGAGGCGCCACGCTCGTGTAGCGTGAGGGCCGTGCGCGAGTCCCTCCGTCCGTCCAAGCGCGTCCTGGTCCTGTTCGGCGCGCGAGGCGACCTCGCCGCCCGCAAGCTGTTTCCGGGGTTGTTTCGTCTGCACCGCGAGGGGATGATGCCCGCGGAATTTCGGATCATCGGCTCCGGCCGCCATTCCCCGGGCAGCGATGGCGACTTCCGCCGCCAGGTCCGCGAGGCGCTGGAGAAGCACAGCGACTGCGAGCTGGATGGCAGCTGGCACGAGTTCTCGGAGCGGTTGAGCTTCGTCGTGTCCAGTGCGCAGGATGGCGCGGATCTCGCCGCGGCGGTCACCCGGGCCGAGCAGGAGATCGGTGCCGAGGGTGAGCGGCTCATCTATCTGTCGGTGCCACCCTCGGCCACCCGGGACATGGTGCGGATGCTCGGGGAGACAGGGCTGGCCGAGAACTGCGCGCTGGTGGTCGAGAAGCCCTTCGGTCACGATCTGGCCAGCGCGCGTGAGCTCAACGCAGCGCTGCACGAGGTCCTGGACGAGGATTCGATCTACCGGATCGATCACTTCCTGGGCAAGGAGGCGGCCCAGAACATCCTCGCGCTGCGCTTCGCCAACGGCATGTTCGAGCCGATCTGGAACCGTGACCACATCGCCTACGTGCAGATCGACGTACCCGAGGCGATCGACATCCAGGGCCGGGCGGGCTTCTATGAACAGACCGGTGCGTTTCGCGACATGGTGGTCACCCACCTGCTGCAGATCCTCGGCATCGTCGCGCTCGAACCTCCTTCGCGGGTCGACGCCGAGGCGCTGCACCTCGAGCGCACCAAGCTGTTTGAGTCCGTGCGACCGCTCGACCCCGCGAGGGTGGTGTTCGGACAGTACGCGGGCTATCGCGACAGCGATGACGTCGACGACGACTCGACGGTGGAGACGTTCGTCGCCGTCGAGGTGCGCGTCGACGCGTGGCGCTGGAGTGGAGTGCCGTTCTACCTGCGAACCGGCAAGTCACTGGCCGAGGGTCGTCGCACGGTCACCATCGGCTTCACCGAGGCGCCACTTGGGATCTTCCCCAACCAACTCGAGGACCGGACCGTACGGCCCTCAGAGCTGGTGTTCGAGCTCTCCGAGGATCCCCAGGTCCGGATCGAGGTCGAGGCCAAGATCCCCGGGCCGATGATCAAGCTAGGCCGTGCAGCGTTCACCCTGGACATCGACGCTGCTTTCGACGGCCACGACGGGCTGGAGGCCTACGAGCGCCTGCTCAACGACGTGATGCTCCGCGAGCGGCTGCTGTTCACCCGCAGCGACCAGATCGAACGCCTCTGGGAGGTGTGCGCCCCGGTGCTCGAGAACCCGCCCGAGACGCTGCCCTACGCCGCGGGATCCTGGGGTCCCGAAGCCGCGCTGCAGCTGCCCGGCGATCTCGGCTGGCGCCTGCCCGACGGAGAGTGAGAGCGATGGACGCCGTCTACCGCCTTGTCGCGACGAGCACCGCAATCGCGCGGACGCCCGACGGCTGGGTGGCCGAGACCCTTCGCGACGGCGCGGTGACGCTGGTCATCGATCACGGCGGGCTGGACGCGATCGCCGCCGCCGCTCGGGCGCTGGACCAGGTGGCCGTCTCGGTGCTGCGCCGCGAGTCCGGCGCCGAGGCCCAGGAGCAGGCGGTCATCGCCTTCGCGGGCGCGATGCCGCTCATCTGGGTCGGCGCCGAGTTCAGCGAGCGGGCGCGGAGCTGGGCGCGGGAGCGTGGTCCGATGACGCTGCTGGTGCCCGCGCCCGATGCGCTGCCCGCCGACGAGCTGGCGCGGATCGCGCGCTTCGTGACGCTGCTCTCGCGCCAGAGCGACTGACGCTCGCTCAGGCGTCGAGGAGGGTCTGGAGCTTGGCCCGCTCAGGTGTCGTCGAGCAGGGCCTCGAGCTCGGCCCGGTCTTGCTCGGAGGGGGTCCAACCGCCGGCGGCCGCGTTGGCCTGCACCTGCTCGGGACGGGTGGCGCCGGCGATCACCGAGGCGACGACCGGCTGCGCGAGCAGCGAGCCGATCGCGACCTGCAGCAGCGGGATCTGGCGGGCGTCGGCAAAACCCTGCAGCGCCTCGAGCTGATCGAACTGCCGGTCGCTGGCGATCTCGCTCCGGCTCGACAGCCGGGCGCCTTCGGGACCGGGTTGGCCGCGTCGGTACTTGCCGGTGAGCAGCCCGGAGGCGAGCGGGAAGAACGGGACGAACGCGATCCCGAGCTGCTCGCAGGCGGGCAGGATCTCGGACTCGGCGTCGCGCACGAGCAGGCTGTATTCGTTCTGGACCGCGGTGAAGCGGGTCAGTCCGTCGTCGCGGGCGGCCGTGTCGGCCTCATGTAGCTGGCCGGCGGTGAAGTTCGAGGCGCCGATCGCGCGCACCTTCCCGGTCACGACCAGCTCATGCAGCGCGCCGAGGGTCTCGGCGATCGGAGTGACCCCGTCGGGCTCGTGATACCAGTAGAAGTCGATCACCTCGGTACGCAGGCGCCGCAGCGAGGCGTCGGCCGCGTGGGCGATGTAGTCGCGTGAGCCCCGGGGGCCACGCTCGTCACCCATCGCCATGCCGAACTTGGTGGCGAGCACGACGCGGTCCCGGCGACCCTCGAGCACCTCGCCGAGGAGGGTCTCGCTGGCGCCGTCGCCGCCATAGATGTCGGCGGTGTCCCGGAAGGTGACACCGGCGTCCAGCGCGGCGTCGATCACGCGCCGGGTGCCGGTGAGGTCGACCCGGCGGCCGAAGTTGTTCGCGCCCAGCCCGACGATTGAGACCTCGAGGCCGCTGTCGCCGAGCGGCCGGGTGGGGAGCGGGGACATGGAGTTCGATATAGCAGCCGCGTCCGTCGCGTCCGCCGTCTGCTCAGAGCAGCTTGCCCAGGATCTGACCGCGCCAGCCGCGCAGGTCAAACTCGCCCTGGCGGGTGAAACCGTGGCGCTCGTAGAAGCCGATCAGGTCAGGAGCGCTCCCCCAGCAATCCACGCGCATCATGCGCGCTCCGCGCTGCAGCGCCATCTCGGTAGCGAGCTCGAGCAGGTGGGCGCCGATCCCATGGCCGGAGAGGCGGCGTGTGCTGAGCAGCAGCGCCACGTACAGCTCGGGCATCGGGTTGCCGGGCACGTACGGCGGTGAGGAGCCCACGGCCAGCACGCCGGCCACCTCGCCGCCGTGCTCGGCGATGCGCACCTCGCTCTCGCGCAGGGTTCGGTTGACCAGAGCGCAGAGCTCCGGCTGAGCTGACCACGGCTCGGTGCCCCACTGTCCCGCTTGTCCCCGGGCCACCAGCCACCGCACGGACTCGTCAAACAGGGCCAGCACCGCCGCCTCATCGGCGACGCTGCCCTCCCGGATCGACAGCTCCAGCACTCGCCAGTTTCTACCGACATCTCTTCAGGCGCGCATCCGCGCTGCGTGCAACCCCGCGCGGCGCTGCGTGCAACCCCGCGCCCGCTGCGCGCAACCCCGCGCGCCCTAGCGGGTGCCGGCGCGCGGGCGCGACCGCTGACCGCGTCCACTGCGGGGCGAGCGAGATGCGTCGCCGCCGTGGGCGGACCGAGCCCCGTTGCCGTTGCCAGTGCGGGCCAACCGAGAGCCGTTGCCGTTGCCAGCGCGGGACGGCCGCGAGCCGTTGCCGCCGTGCGCCGGGCGGGAGCCGGTGGCGCCCAGCGGGCGCGGCGCCCCGCCGCCGAGGCCGTGCTCGAGCCCCAGCCGGCCGGCCATCTGGCCGATCTCGTGGCGCTCGTGGCGCTCGGCGAGGGTGATGGCGACTCCGGTGCGGCCGGCCCGGCCGGTGCGACCGACGCGGTGGACGTAGGTCTCATGGTCCTCGGGCGGATCGAAGTTGATCACGTGCGAGATGCCGGTGACGTCGATCCCGCGGGCGGCGACGTCGGTGGCCACCAGCGTGTCCACGTGGCCGGCCTCGAAGCGCGCCAGCGCGCTCTCCCGCTGGCGCTGGGACTTGTTGCCGTGCATCGCGACCGAGTCAAGCCCGCGAGCGCCGAGCCGCTTGACCAGCCGGTCGGCGCCGCGCTTGGTGCGGACGAAAACCAGCGCGAGATCGCGCTCGCGGCCCAGCTCGGTGATCAGGGCCTCGATGCGCTCTCCGTCGACGGCCACGAAACGGTGTTCGATCTCCTCGGCGGCGCGGCGGGCGGTGGGACCGTGCTCGTGCTGGGCGGGATTGTTCGTGTAGACGCGGGCCACCCGTCCGGCCTCGCCGTCCAGCGTGGCCGAGAAGAACAACGTCTGGCGCTGGGTCGGGCAGGCGGCGACGATCCGGTCCACGGCGGGGCGGAAGCCCATGTCGAGCATCCGATCGGCCTCGTCGAGCACGAGCGTGTGCACGTGGCGCAGATCAAAGGCGCCGCGCGACAGCTGGTCCTCCAGGCGGCCCGGCGTGGCGACGATGATGTGGCTGCGAGCCGCGTCGCGGCCCTGGTTGACGAGTCCGACGCCGCCGTACACAGCGGTGACGCGCAGCGCGCGGGAGTGGGCGATCCCGCGGATGTCAGCGGCGATCTGGGTGGCCAGCTCGCGGGTGGGGGCGAGGATCAGCGCGGCGGGACGGGGACCGTCGGAGGCGACCCGGTCCACCAGCGGGATCCCAAAGGCGAGCGTCTTGCCCGAGCCCGTGGGCGAGCGGGCGAGCACGTCGCGTCCGGCGAGGATGTCGGGCAGGACGAGGGTCTGAACTGCAAACGGATCGGTGACGTTCTGGGTCGCGAGAGCGCGTACGACAGCGCTGGACACGCCCAGCTCGGCGAATGACTGCATAGGTTTTCACTGCTCCTTGCGGCGTGAGACCGCGAACGAATTCGGGAGGCGTGGGCTGACCCGAACCGCTCAGGGGCGGGACTCAAAGCAAGCTGCCTCACGGCCGGCGGCGCCGACCGTCTGTGGCGAACATAGCAGCCAGACCGTTCGCGGCTCCATCTGCGCGCGAGAGGATCTCGCTCGTATGCAGGGAGTCCGTCCTGACGGCAGGGCGCGTCAGCCCCCGGCAAGCGCCGCGACGGCGTCACCGACCGTGACCTCCCCATCGGAGAGGATGTCGGCGCGCAATCCGCCCCGGTGGACGAGCGCGCGCAGGATCGGACGTCCGGCGTAGCGTTGAACGACCGTGCACGGCTCGCACAGTCGCGCCCCGCGGCAGCGGACCTCGCCGATCGTGAACTGATGGCCTACGAGCCGGTTGAGATCGATCCCGCGAATGACGAGATTGCGACGGTGCTCGTCGGGGCCGAGCGGCGGGTCAAACGATGCGCAGACCGCGGCGTCGATCAGGGTCAGCGCGCTTCCCGCAGGCCCGGACGGGAAGGTGCCCCGTCCGGTCGTGTGGCGGTCACCCTCAAGGCCCCGGCCCGGAACGGCGTGCACGGCGCCAACCCCCGTCGCGGGCTCGCCGGCGACGGCGGCCAGCCAGATGCCGACGACGCGCCCCGTGGTGCTCGGTGGCTCGGGCAGACGGGGACGGGCAAGGGCGATGTCGGTCGCGGCCACCACGTAGCCCGCCTCCACCGTGGTCCTGTCGATCTCGCCGTCACCGTCCGGGTCCCAGACCACGCCCGACGGCACCCCGTACATGACCACGTAGCGACGGTCAGCGCCGGCGTCGAGGACCCGGGCCAGCCACGGCCCCGGCCAGCTGAAGCCACCCGGATCGGTGACCGGTACGAGGCCCATGCCAAGCCCGCCGAGCCAGCGGCTCAACGCCCAGCCGGTGGGTCCGTCCTGGCCAGGCGGCGGAATGGGCACGGTGGCCGGATCGAGCTCCAGGATCGTGGCCAGGCAGGCCACGAACGTCGCGAGCTCGGCCGGCGCCGCGGACGGCCGATGACGTACCGGCTTCATTCCCGCCACGGTAGTGCGTCGCGCGGGGCGGGGCCAACCCGGTCGCGGGCCCGACGCGATGGCCAACCGCCCCCGGCGTCATGCGCCGTGACCGGAGTGCACGCGCGGGTATGCTCGGGCCGCCGCGGCACTTAGGGGCACCCGCGTCCGTCACGTCGTCGGCCGATGATCCATTCCGATGCCCGCTGACTCTCCGCCGCCCGAGACCGTCACGCTGGACGGCGCTCTGACGCCGCCAGCGGTGTCCGCGCTGGCGCACGGCGCGCGCGTCGCGATCGACGCGGGCGCGCTGGAGCGGGTGGCGCGCAACCGCACGGTGCTCGAGCAGATCCTCAGCACCGGGACCCCCGTGTATGGCATCAGCACGGGGTTCGGCGCCCTCGTCTCCAATACGGTCGCCCCGGAGCTGCAGCGCCACCTGCAGGTCAACCTGCTGCGCAGCCATGCCGCCGGCACCGGCGCCGATCTACCCGCGGAGGTCGTGCGCGCGGCGATGGCCGTCCGGGCCAACGGCCTGCTGCTCGGCCATTCGGGGGTGCGCCCGGTGGTCGTGCAGAGCATCGTCGCGATGCTCAACGGCCCTTTCACCCCCTGCGTGCCCCGGACCGGGTCGCTGGGGGCCAGCGGAGATCTGGCGCCCTCGGCGCACGCCTTCTTACCGCTGCTGGGCGAGGGGCGCCTGGCCGCGGCGGACGGGAGCATCGTGACCGGGGCCCAGGCGCTGGCCGAGCTCGGGCTCGCGCCCCTGGAGCTCGAGAGCAAGGAAGGGCTGGCGCTGATCAACGGCACCCACTTCATGAGCGGGATCGGTGCGCTGCTCGCCGTGCGGGTTGGGGCGCTGCTGGATGCCACCGATCTCGTCACCGCGGCGACGATCGAGGCGCTCCGGGGCGCCCGGCCGGCGTTTGACCCGCGCGTGCACCGGCTGCGGCCGCTAGCCGGGCAGGCCCGCAGCGCGGCCAACATCGACGCGGCGCTGCAGGGCTCGACGCGGATCGCGGGCCCGGGCTCAGCTCGGCTGCAGGACGCCTATTCGCTGCGCTGCGCCGCGCAGGTCCACGGCGCCGCGCGCGAGGGCTTTCGCTTCTTCTCCGAGCTGGTCACCGCCGATCTGAACGCGGTGACCGACAATCCGCTCGTGTTCGATGACCCGCCCGAGGTCATCTCGGCCGGCAACTTCCACGGCCAGGCGCTGAGCGTGGCCTTTGACACGCTGCGCCTCGGTCTCGCCGATCTCGGGTCGATCTCCGAGCGGCGAACGTTCCGGCTGCTCTCGCCGAGCCTCAACGGCCGCCTGCCCGCGTTCCTCACCACCGACGCAGGCACCTCCAGCGGCTACATGGTCGCCCAGTACACCGCCGCCGCGCTCGTTGCCGAGCTGCGGGCGCTCGCGCATCCGGTGAGCGTGGACTCGATCCCGACCTCCGACAACCAGGAGGATCACGTTTCGATGGGCATGACCGCGGCGCTGATGGCGGTCGAGGCCGTGGACCGGCTCGAGCACGTGCTCGCGATCGAGCTGCTCTGCGCGTGCCAGGCGCTGGACTGCGACCCGGGAGCGCCGAGCGCGCCGGTGGCGGCCCTGCATGCGCTGGTCCGAGAGCGTGTCACCCCGCTGACCCAGGACCGGCCGCCGGCCGACGACATCACCGCGGTCTGGCCGCTGATCCACGACGGGAGCGTGGCCGCGGCCGCGCCCAGGCGATGACCGTCGCCGCGGCCGGCCAGGTGCCGATGACCTTTGTGCCGGCCGCGCGCCACCTCACGCGAGCCCGGGACCTCGCCGACGCGCGCTACCGCGAGCTGCTCACCGTCGACGACCTCGCCGCGGCCGCCGGTCTCTCCCGCGCGCACTTCAGCCGGGAGTTTCCGGGCGCGTTCGGGGTCGCGCCGCATGCGTACCTGCTCACGCGCCGGCTCGAGCGGGCAGCCGCGCTGCTGGGCGGCACCGACCAGTCGGTTGCCGAGATCTGCTTTGCAGCCGGATTGCGGAGCGTAGGCTCGTTCACGACCAGTTTCACCCGTGCCTTCGGGCTCTCGCCGACCGCCTACCGGGCTCGCTATCCGTCCGCCGCCGAGCGGGCCCGGGTGCCCTCCTGCGTGCTGCGCGCCTACGGGCGCCCGCAACCCCGCACGTTTGGAGAAGACAGACCCGCGGTTCGGGTCTAGCGTCCGCATCTCGATCACCTTCAACCCAGGTAAAGGCCCTGATGGCCAAGGGGCTGGCCGGGACGGTGTTTCTGGCCACCGACGACTGCCAGGCCGATTACGAGACCCTGTCTGCGCGGGCGTCGAGTTCGTCGAAACCCCCGAGGACCGGCCCTACGGGATCGACGCCGGCTTCCGGGACCCTTCGGGCAACCACCTGCGGCTGACCCAGCTCAAGGCGTTCGCCTCCGCCTGACGGTTGGCAAGCTGGGGCGGCGAGATTGGACCGCTATGCAATTGGCTCGCCGTCCCAGTAGTCGCGGCGGGCGTCCTCGCCGCGGACCATGAATTCATCGTCGTCGTTACCCGTCCAGACGCCGATCTTGCCGCTGTCGGGATAGACCGCGACCGCGGGCTCGCGGGCGCTTGAGAACATGAGCACCCGGGCGGGCTCGGTGCCGGAGCAGCTGGTGCGGTGCGCCCCGTTGGGGCCCGGAGGAAAGCAGACGAGCGCACCGGCGGACAAGGTCTCGGTGCCGGAGGGCGTCCGCAGGTCGATTGAGCCGGCGAGGACCAGCAGCCATTCCTCCTCGTACTCGTAGTGGTAGGGGCAAATGCTCTCGCCCGGCGGCACGAGGTAGAGCTTGACGTTGGTGGCCTCCCCGCCGGCCTGCTCGCCGAGGTTGGCGCAGCCGGCACGGAATCCGGGAGGATCCTCGTCGTAGCGGAAGTCCTCGCCGTACACGGTCGGGTGAGCCATGCCGGCCATACTGGCAGTTCGCCGAGACGCGACTACCAGGCCTGGCCGCCGCCGCAATGCGGGCAGTCGACCGAAGTCGATACCTGAGCTTCGAACACGAAGCCGCACGGGCAGCTGTACATGGCCTGGTCCTGGGGAGCGCCGGCCTCACGCCGCCGTCGGGCGGCGATGGCCCGGCTCATCGGCGCCGGCCGTACCGGCGGCCGCTCACGACGTCGTCGCGTTTCACGGGTGAGTTTGGATCGGGTGATCACTGTCATAACCAACCAACGACGGCGCTGGCGGATGGTTTCGCAATCCGACCCGAGAATCCTCGTGGTTAATGCGACGCTAACTCGCGCCGCCGCGGGCGTCGTCGCACCCGCCGCTGCGCCCGGTAGTCGACCGGCCGGCAGGTGCGTGTGGGACAATTGGCGAGCATGGATCCCCATCGCAAGCGCAGCATCCGGCTGACGATCGCGCTGACCGTGGCCCTCCTGCTCGCCTCGGCGCTCGTCTATACGAGCTTTGCCGCCGGGCGGCAGGAGCTCACGGCCTCACAGCTGCTCAGGCGCGCGCAGCCAGGTCACTCCTACATCCTCGCCGGCACCGTGCTCAACAACTCTGTGCAGCGCCAGGGCAATGTGCTCTGGTTCCGCGTGCGCGATCCGATCCAGCGTGTCTCGGTCCCGGTTCGCTACACCGGCGTGGTCCCGGATCCCTTCGCGCCCGGGCGCGGGGTGCTGGTCACCGTTCACGAAGCGACCGCGACCCCAACCGCCGGGGCGGCGAGCGCCGCGTTCGTCGGCGAGCCCAACTCGCTGACCACCAAGTGCCCTTCCAAGTATCAGGCCAGCTCGGCGTCGTACTGATGCGGAGACGTTCCTGATGGCGGTCGTCGGCCGTACGCTGCTGGTGCTCGCCCTGATCAGCTGCCTCTACGGGCTTGTCGCGTCGCTGTACGGCGCGCGCGCCGGCGGCCAGGCCTGGGTGGACTCGGGCCGACGCGCGATGTACGTCGTGGCCGGCCTGGCGGTATTCGCCTTCGCGATCCTCGACGTCGCCTTCGTGCGCTCGGACTTCTCCTACAACATCGTCGCCAGCGGTTCGAGCACGACGACGCCGCTGCTGTACCGCGCGGCCGCGATCTGGTCCACCCAGCAGGGCTCGCTGCTGTTGTGGGTGATGCTGATCTCGGGCTGGTCGAGCCTGGCCCTGTACCTGACCCGGCGGCGCGTGCGCGAAATCGTGCCCTACGCGCAGGGGGTGCTGTTCACGCTCGGTGGTTTCTTCCTTGCGCTCACCGTGCTGTTCGCCAACCCGTTCGCGACCAGCGCCCACCCCCCCGGCGAGGGCGCGGGCCTGGATCCACTACTGCGTCACACGACGATGATGGTGCACCCGCCGATGCTCTACTCGGGCTACACGCTGATGACGATCCCGTTCGCGTTCGCGGTCGGGGCCCTGATCAGCGGACGCGTGAACGCCGAGTGGATCCACGTGACCCGACGCTTCGCGCTGGGCGCCTGGCTGTGTCTCGGCGTCGGAATCCTGCTCGGAGCACGCTGGTCCTACACCGAGCTGGGCTGGGGCGGCTACTGGGCGTGGGATCCGGTCGAGAATGCCGCGCTGATGCCGTGGCTGTGCGTGACCGCGTTCATCCACTCGATCATGATCCAGGAGAAGCGGGGGATGCTGAAGGTGTGGAACGCATCGCTCGTGCTCGCCTCGGGCACCCTGGCGATCATCGGCACCTTCCTGGTCCGCTCGGGGATCCTGAGCTCGATCCATGCGTTCGTCTCGGACCCGACGCTGAACCTCTCCTTCGTGGCGCTGATCGGGGTGATGGTGATCGGCTCGGTCGCGCTGGTCAGCTGGCGGCGCGAGAGCCTTCGCACCGAAGCCCGGCTGGACTCGCTGCTCTCCCGCGAGGCGGTCTTCATGTTCCAGAACCTCTTGCTCGTGGCCCTGGCCGCGGTCGTGTTCTGGATCACCTTCTTCCCGCTCATCTCCGCGGCGATCACCGGCACCCAGGTGTCGGTCGGCGCCACCGCCTTCCGCCCCTTCGTGGTGCCCCTGGCGCTGATCATCGTGGTGCTGTCGGGAATCGGCCCGATCATCGCCTGGCGACGCGTCACCGCGGCCAAGCTGCGGCGCAGCTTCGCCTTCCCCGCGGCGACGATGGTGCTTGTCGGCGCGGTACTGGCCGCGACGATCGGGGTCATCGGGCACATCTTCGCGTTCTTGATGTTCTGCGCGGGGACGTTCGTGATCGCCGCCGTGCTTCACGAGTTCGTGCGCGGTGTGCGCGCCCGGCAGGCGATGAGCGGCGAATCCGCCCCCGTCGCCCTTGGTCGGCTGGTGCGCCGTAACCGGCGCCGCTACGGGGGCTACATCGTCCACGCTGGGGTGGCGATCGCGCTGATCGGGGTGGCCGGCTCGACCTCCTTCGAGCACGCACGTGAGGCGACGATCGGTCCCGGTCAGAGCGCGAAGGTCGACGGTTACCAGGTGACCTATCTGCGCCCCACCGTCGCGGCCACCGCCGAGAAGCTCTCCTTCGGCGCATGGCTGGCGGTGTCGCGGGACGGGCGTCGAGTGGCCACCCTGCACACCAGCTACGGCTATTACGCCTCCCAGAACGGGCTGGCTCCGATCGGCCGCTTCTTCAATGAGAACGACGGCGCCTCGACCGAGAGCACGGTCGGCCTGCAGTCGGGGCTGACCAGGGACATCTGGATGGCGATCCATCCCAACCTCGCCCAGCTCGGGCCGCTCGTGGCCCAGGGCGATGCCGTGCTCGGCAACGCTCTGAACGACGCGCTCGCGCAGCCCCCGGCAATTCGCCAGCGTGCGCTGAACTTCTTCTACCGCGAGCGCGACATCGCGATCCGGGGCCTCGCCCAACGCTTCGTCACCCACCCCTGGAAGTCGACCTTCATGCTGATCGTCTCGCCGATCGTGGTGTGGCTGTGGCTGGGGGCGATCATCGCCGCGCTCGGTGGCCTGATCGCGCTGTGGCCGCTGCCGCCGCGCCGGCGCCCGCCGCTGCGGGTGACCGGCCCCCGCGGGAAGGCGGAGGGGGACCTCCCGGCGCCGCGCGCCCGCGAGCTCGTGGCGCCGATGCTGGCGGCGCCCCCCGAGCCCGAGCCCTCCTGAGCGGGCCGTCGGGGTTCGTCCGCGCGCCATGTCCTACCTGCTGATCTTGATCGTGATCGCGATCGCCGTGATGGTCATCTCCGCCCCGCTGCGCGCACCACGCGGCTCGCAAGAGGCCGATCAGCACGCCAGCCGGCGGGCTGAGCTCGAGGCGGCCCGCGAGTCCAAGTACCAGGAGATCCGGGACGCCGAGCTGGACCTGGCGACCGGCAAGCTGTCCGACGAGGACCACGCGGCGATCGACCACGCTCTGCGGCGCGAGGCGATCGCGATCATGCACGCGCTCGACGAGGCCGACCCGGCGCGGGCGTGAGCTACCATCCCGCCATGGTCACGATCCTCGAGTTCGTTCAGATCATCATCTGCGTCGGGCTGGTCTTCCTGATTCTCATGCACTCCGGCAAGGACGCGGGGCTTTCCGGAGCCTTCGGTGTCGGCTCCGGCGCCGGCCCGCTCGGTGGCGGATCGCTCGTGGAGCGCAACCTGAACCGCTGGACGATCGGCTTCGCGCTCGTGTTCGTGATCAACACCGTCGTGTTGATCCGCATCTCCTGACGGCCGGCGACTCAGCCGCCGTCGGCGGACAGGCTGTCGACGAGCCGGAGCAGATCAAGCGGGCTGAACGGCTTGGTCAAGAACAGGTCAGCGCCGGCATCCTCCGCGCTGCGCCTGACCCCCTCGCTGTCGGCGGCCGTGAGCATGACGATCGTCGCCGTGCCGGTGGTGGGATCGGCGCGCAGGCGCCGGCAGACGACGATCCCATCCATCTGTGGCATATCGACGTCCAGAAACACGATCGCCGGACGCGTGATCCGCGCCATCTCAAGTGCCTGCGCGCCGTCGGCGGCCTCGTGCAGCTCGATCCCGGACATGTCCTCCAGGGTGGTGGTGACGAGCCGGCGGATGAACTGGTCATCGTCGACGACGAGCACGGCGCGACTCATGGGATGGCGTTGCCGATCCCCGTCAGGGTGGCATCGGAGATGGTCTCGAAGGCGGCGATGACCCGCGGGTCGAAGTGGCTGCCGGCGCCGGCTCGGATCTGCTCGCGGGCCTCGCCCAGCGGCGAGGCCGATCGGTAGGGTCGATCCGTCGTCAGGGCATCGAGCACGTCGGCGACGGCGAACACGCGGGCAGCGAGCGGGATCGTGGTTCCGGCCAGGCCGTCGGGGTATCCGGTGCCGTCCCAGCGCTCGTGGTGGGAGCGCACCACCTGGACGGCGTCGGCGAGGAATTCGATGCCCGACACCATCTCGGCTCCGATCAGCGGGTGGCGGCACATCAGCGCGCGCTCGTTCTCGTCCAGCGCACCCGGCTTGTGGAGGATCGCGTCGGGGATCGCCACCTTGCCGATGTCGTGCAGCAGGTAGCCGAACTCGATCTCCGGTGCCGCGGGCCGGGACAGGCCGAACGCCCGGCCAATCTCGATCCCGTAGGCGGTGACGCGCTCGGCGTGCTTTCCGGTGTATGCGTCGCGGGCCTCGACGGCGCCGGCCAGCGCTCGCACGGTGGCGGCGTAGGAGCGGGTCAGCTGCAGCGAGCGCATGCGCTCCTGCTTGAAGGTCTCGCGCAGATCGGCGGCGTAGCGCTCGAGCTGGCGGCGGCTGTCGGCGGCCTCGCGCTCGCGACGCGTCAGTTCGGCGCGCAGGCGCTCCAGCTCCTGTCTCAGCTCACTCTCGTCGGATCGCAGCACTCACACCCTGCCTGACGCGTGGTCGGTCTCCCCGCGCAGCGCTCCCAGCAGCGCCTGCGCGGCCTCCTGCACCGGTACGACCTCCATGCCGAACTCCGACATACCGGGCGCTGCCGGCGTGTCGTCATCGGAGAATAGGATCACGCCGCGGCGCAGCCGGCGCCCGCGCAGATCCAGGGCCTGCAGAGCTGCGCGCGGATTGCGGATCCCGGTGTCGATCAGCGCGACCTCGAAGCGCCGCTCCCCGCAGACGCGTGCGGCCGCCGCGACCGTCGTCTCCCACTGATGTTCGATCCCGAGCTCGTCAAGCGCCGGCTCGAGCTGGACCTGCAGCTCAGCGCGGGCGACCACCAGCACGCGGGAGCGCCCGGCGCGCACCGCGGCGGCGAGCACGTCACGCAACTCATCGGCATCGATCGGCTTGCCGACCGTCCACTCGCCGGCCAGCTCCGGGCGCCCGGCGAGCACCGAGACGAAGAGAATCGGGATCGCCTGCAGCTCGTTGTCGGCGCGGATCGCGCTGAGGACCTCGAACCCATCCATCTCGGGCATCAGGATGTCGAGCGTGATCGCGTCGAAGTGCTCGGCGCGCAGGTACGCGAGTGCGGTCTCGCCATCGGTGGCGATCGTCGCCCGGACATCAAGCGGGGCGAGCTGATCGGCGACCAGCGCGGCGATCTCGGGCTCGTCATCGACGATCAGGATCCGCCGGCCGCGGATCACGTCCAGGGAGGGACCGTCCGCGCCGTGCACGACGGCGGCGGGGATCAGGACGTGAAAAGTGGTGCCGCGGCCCGGTTGCGATTCGAGCTCGATCTCCCCCTCGTGGAGGTCCACCAGCGATTTGACGATCGAGAGGCCCAACCCGGTGCCGGGAACCGACTCATCGCCGGATCGCGCGCGGAAGAAGCGCTCGAACGCGCGCTCGCGCTCGGGTTCGGTCATGCCGATCCCGGAGTCGGCGATCACGATCCGGACGCGGGCGCGGTCAGCCTCCACGCCGATGTGAATCCGGCCCCCAGCCTCGGTGTAGAGGTGCGCGTTGGTCAGGAGGTTGGCGATGATCTGGCGGATCCGCGCCGGATCCGCCAGCGCGAGCGGCAGCGCCGGGGAGATGTAGACCCCGAGGCGCTGCTGCTTGGCCTCGATCCGCGGACCCATCAGCTCGGAGACCTCACGGACGGCTTCGCCGATATCGATCGGCCGGCGGCTGATCTCGACGCTGTCGGCCTCGATCCGCGCCACGTCGAGCAGGTCAGAGACGAGCTCGACGAGCCGGTCGGTCGAGCGCAGGATGATGTCCACGAACTCGCGCTGGCGCGGGGTCAGGTGCTCGCCGGAGCGATGCAGCAACTCCACGAACCCCTTGATCGAGGTGAGCGGGCTGCGCAGCTCGTGCGAAACGGTGGCCACGAACTCGCTCTTGGCCCGTTCCAGGCGCGTGCGCTGCGCGACGTCTCGCACCGTCCATACGACCCCCCCCATCCCGTCCGCGCCGGCGACGCCGAGCCGCACCGCGGTGACGGCGAGGATTCTGCCGTCGATCTCGACCACGATCTCTCGCTCGAGCGCCACCTCGAGGGCGGGCAGCGGGCTGCCGTCGTCGTCGGTCCGGCCTCCCGGCGGCAGTTCGGGGACCAGCTGGGCGGCGCGCGGATTCACGGTCCGGATCGTGACCCCGTCGTCCCCGGTGACGAGCAGGCCGTCGCCGAGGCTCTCGATCGTCACCGCCAGCCGGCGCCGCTCGGCCTCGATCTGGCTGCGGGCGGTGACCAGGTCCGCGCCCATGGCGTTGAAGGCTCGGCCGAGGGCCCTTAGCTCGGACGGTCCAGCGGGTCGCACCCGGCGCGCCCGGCCGCCCGCCGCCAGCTCACGGGTTGCGGCGACGAGCTCGTCCAGCGGCCCGCGCATCGAGCGGATGATCGCGCCGATGAGCACCAGCGCGCTGGCCAGGGCGAGCCCGCCCGCCAGCGCCACCACGGTCAGGGCGCCGCGCGATTCACGCTGGGTCCGGGCCAGGGCGGAGCGTTGCAGCGCCTGCTGGCGAAGCTGGACTCGGCCGGCGATCGCAGCGGTCTGGGCGATCGGCCCTGCGGCGGCTGCGATCTGCAGGTAACCGGCACCGGCCAGCTGGCGGATCTGGGACTGCAGCGCGATCTGGACCCCGATCAGGCGAGCGCTCGCCGGATCGCCCCGGGCGAGTTGGGCCGCCGTCCGCGCGGCTCGGTCAAAGGCGCCCACGGCCCGCAGGCGAGCCGGGCCAGGACGCGGTGATGGGTGGTCGCGCAGGATCGTCGCCTCGGCGATCGCGGCGGTCGCCAGCTTGGCGACGGCGGTGGCCAGCTCCGAGCTGCGCACGAGCGTCCGCTCATAGCCTTGGCGCGAGCTGTACACGCTGATGACCGCACCGGCCGCGACCGCGGCCAGCACGACGGTCAGCGCCGTCAGCGCCAGCCGCAGCGAGCCGGCGATCGAGAGGCGCATGGGGAAGGGGTCACAGACATGCCTGAAAAGAAGCCGATCGTAGCGTCGCCGGCCCCCCGGTCTGGAGAAAGTGTCTGCAATTGTGGAGGATTTTCTCGGGCCGGGGCCGGGGCCGGGGCCGGAGCCGGAAGATCCGGAGGACTACGATGGATTGGTGGTGCTTCGACTGCTCGCAGCGCTTACCTGCACGGGGTTGCTCGCCGCGTGCGGCGATGCGTCGCCAGGCCCGGGGAACGGGTCAGCGGTGGGCGGCACGGCGGCCTCGGCATCAGGGGCTCCGTCCACCCCCGCGGCCGCGGGCACCACGTCGGCATCGGTCGCCGCGGCATCGATCCCCTCGGGCGACTGGCCGATGTTCGGCTACGACGCGGCTCATGCCGGCTCGGCCCCCGCTTCCGGGATCACCGCGGTCAACGCACGATCGCTTGTCCTGCGCCGGGTGTCGATCGACACCACCGGAGACTCGACTCCGATCGAACTGCGTGCCGTCATCGTCGCCGGGCGCCGGCGCGACGTGGTCATCGTCACCGGGACCAACGGTGCGACGGTCGCGATCGACGCCGGCACCGGAGCCCGACTGTGGGAGTTTCGCCCCTCCGGCCGGGGTTCAACGGTCACCAACGCGACCCCGGTCGCCGACCCCGACCGCAGCGCGGTGTACGCGGCGAGCCCCGATGGCGTCGTGCACAAGCTCTCGCTGTCGACCGGGCGCCAGCTGTGGGCCCGCACGATCACGTACGACCCCGGTCACGAGAAGATCGCCTCCGCGCTGACCGTCGCCGGTGCGAACGTGATCGCGGTCACCGGCGGCTACTACGGCGATGCTCCGCCCTATGACGGCCACATCGCGGCGATCAGCCGCGCCACCGGCCAGATCGCCCACGTGTGGAACACCGAGTGCTCGGCCCGCCATCAGCTGATCGCCGCGCGGGCGTGTGCGATCACCCGCACCCGGGGCGGGAGTGCGATCTGGAGCCGGGCCGGGGCGGTGATCGAGCCGGGCACCCACCGTATCCTGGTCACGACCGGCAACGGCCCGTTCGACGGCCGCTCGGACTGGGGCGACAGCGTGCTCGAGCTCACGCCCGACGCCAGCCGCCTGCTGCACAACTGGACACCGGTCAACCAGCGAACCCTGTTCAGCACCGATGCCGATCTGGGTAGCACCTCGCCGGCGCTGCTGCCGGCCTATCACGGGCGCCGGCTCGCGGTCCAGGGCGGCAAGCAGGGCGTGCTATCGCTGTTGGACCTCGACCGGCTCGACGGGAGCGCGCAGGGTGCCGGGCCGCGGCTCGGCGGTCAGCTGCAGCAGATCCAAGCGCCCGGTGGGCAGGAGGTGTTCACCCAGCCGGCGGTCTGGCAGGACGGCTCGCGGATCCTGATGTTCGTCGCCACCAACGCGGGGACCGCCGCCTTCGAGCTTGGAGGCGGATCGGCTCCCCGCCTGCACATGCTCTGGCAGGACGGGACCGGCGCGACCAGCCCGGTCGTCTCCGGGGGGCTGCTCTACGCCTATGACCAATCCGCCGGCAAGCTGTTGATCCGCCGGCCGCTCAGCGGCGCGACCGTACGGGCGTTGCCCGTCGCCACCGGTCACTGGAACAGCCCGATCGTGATCGGTGGCCGGATCATCGAGACGACCGGCGACTACCACGCCGGCAACGGCCCGAGCACGCTCGAGATCTGGCACCTGCCGGGCCGCTGAGGGCTGGTGTCGAGGGCCGGTTCGACGGGATCTATGCCCGGGGGGCGGCCGCCGCTGAGCTGAGCGAGGCCGCCGGGGTCAGAGCCCGGCCAGGCGGCTGCGGTGCGCTGGTGGCGACGGCGGCGCGGCGATGGCGTGCGGCTTTGACCGCCCACTGCGGCTTGGCCAGCAGCAGCTGGACGTCACAGATCCGCCGCTCGGCGAAGCCGCCCTCGCAGAAGGCGAGATA
>JAABUZ0100000427.1_pt1 | contig 85710 bp, 93 predicted proteins | sample 5562091 | NCBI WGS metagenome assembly JAABUZ01 (sample SAMN12813069, study PRJNA571459) | rock metagenome | isolation source: Antarctica rocks | place: Antarctica: Victoria Land, Linnaeus Terrace sud | collected 2015-12-21
GTCACCGAGGCCGAGCGCTTCTTCGCCACGCGCCGCTTTCAGGCGCCGCATCCGCTCTCCACCCCGATCACCTCACTCGCCCACGCTGCTTGAAAAGCATGCCTTTTCTCTACCTACGTGCTTAGGCGAAGCGGGCGAGGATGATGCCCAGCTCGAACAGGAAGTAGATCGGCAGGCTGATGATCGTCTGGTTCACCGGGTCCGGGGTCGGCGTGATGATCGCGCCCAGCACGAACGCCATCACGAAGGCGTGCTTCCGGAACGACGCCATCCGCTGCGCGCTCACCACCCCGAGCTTGCTCAGGAAGTACATCACGATGGGCAGCTCGAACGTGAGCCCAACCCAGAACAGGAAGTTCGCCACGAACTTCAGGTAGGTACCGATGGCCCATTGCTGCGCGACGAGATCCGCGCCAAACCCGCCAAGGAAGCGAATCGCGAACGGCAGCATCAGCACGTAGCAGAAGAGCACGCCGATGAGGAACGAGACGGTGACGCCTGGTACGGCGATGTACAGGTACTTGCGCTCGTTGTCGTAGAGGGCGGGCGTCACGAACGCCAGCAGCTGATAGACAATGAAGGGCATCGCGATCGTGGCCCCGATCACGAGCGACACCTGGAGGAACGCGAAGAACGTCTCGCCGACCGCTATCGCTTGCAGCTTGACGCCGGCCTCCTCGGCGCGCTCGACGAGCTTAGCGACCACGAACCGCGTGACGGAGTCAAACCCTGGGAACGGGATGATCGAGAAGACCACCCCGCCCACCACCGCCAACGCCATGACGACCAGCCGCTGCCGGAGCTCCGCGAGGTGCTCCAGCATGGTCATCTCCCGGTCGTGCGGCGCGTGGCCGTTGGACTCGGGCGGCGTCGTGATCGGTGAGAGCGCCGTGGTGTCTGTGATCGTCATGGTCCCGTCGCGGGGTCAGCCCCGGCGCACACCATAGCTTAAAAGCTCACTAGCTCAAGAGCGGAAGAGCTGAAGAGCGGAATCGCTTCATGGCCCATGGGTCCGGGGCGGGGCGTTGGGGAAACCAAAGGTGCCTGCGTGAGGCGCGGTCGGCGGCTACTCGCCGCCTACTCGCCGCCGTGCTCGTGCAGGTAGTCCATCGCGTCCTGCACCGTCCGGATCTTCTCGGCGTCCTCGTCGCTGATCTTCACGTTGAACTCCTCCTCGAGCGACATGATCAGCTCGACCAGGTCCAACGAATCGGCGTTGAGGTCGTCGATGAAGTTCGCTTCCGGCGTCACTTCGTCCTCGCTGACGCTCAGCTGCTCAGCGATGATCTTCTTCAAGCGCTCCTCAGAGCTCGTGGCCATTGTCCAAAACCCCTTTCTCGACAGGTGGATCTACATCTACTGCGGCTGGTGCGTCGCACTGGCCCGCGGTGTCTGGCGCGGGCATGGCGGGCTGCTGGTCGCGAGGTGCGCGACGCTCCGGGTCGCGGCCCGCCCCATTCGTTCCGTGGGGCGCGGCGCTGCCGCCGGATGATGTCGCTTCGACCGCGCGTCCCAGGACGCCGTTGACGAACTTTGCCGACGTCTCGCTGCCAAACGCTTTGGCGAGCTCAACTGCCTCGTTGATCGCGGCCCTGAGTGGCACTGTAACATTGCTGTACAGAGATTCATAGAGGCCAATTCGCAGCACATTGCGATCCACCGCCGACATCTGCGCCAGCGGCCAGAGCGGCGCCCGCTCGTGGATCAGCGCGTCGATTGCCGTCTGGTTCTCGAGGACGCCGTTCACCAGCTGCTGGGCGTACCGCGTGGCACCGACTATCACATCGGCCGGATAGGCGTCCGCGCTACCCTCCTCGGGCGTTTGGGCGCGAACCCGGCTCAGGATCTGCGTCGGCGCGTGGTGCGCCAGGTCCATCTCGTACAGCGCCTGGAAAGCGAACGCGCGCCCGAGCCGCCGATCCAGGAAAGCGCCCGGCGGCACGGCGCGTCGCATCTGTTCCAGGAGATCGTCTGAGCCGCCGGTGCTCATCGTGCGTCGTCGGTGGGTCCCACCCGCGCGAGCTCCGCATCCGCCTTGTCTCGGGCTCGCAGCTCCGCCATGTGCCGGTCCACGAACTCCACGTCTATCTCACCACGCTCAAACCGTGCATCGGATAGTACCAGCGACAGGTACGGCAGGTTCGTCTTGACGCCGTCGATCCGGGTCTCGTGTAGAGCGCGGCGCATGCGGGCGAGCGCTTCCGGGCGGTCGCGACCCCAGGTGACGATCTTGGCGAGCAGCGAGTCGTAGTACGGCGGCGTCGTGTAGCCGGAGTAGACGTGAGTGTCGACGCGGACCCACGGTCCGCCAGGGAAGTGCGCCATTCGGACCTGGCCAGCATCGGGCGCGAAGCCGCGGGACGGGTCTTCCGCCGTCACCCGGCACTCGACAGCGTGGCCGGTGGTCCGCACCTCCTCCTGCGTCACCGGCAGCCGCTCGCCGGCCGCCAGGCCGATCTGCAGCTTGACCACGTCGATGCCGGTCACCAGCTCGCTCACCGGGTGCTCCACTTGCAGCCGCGTATTCACCTCGATGAAGAAGAACGCGCCTGACTCGTCCACGAGGAACTCGACGGTCCCGACGTTCTGGTAGCCGCTGGCCCGCATGCCGAGATTGGCCAGGTGCCCGATCTCGGCCCGCTGCTCCGGCGTCAGCGCGGGCGACGGAGATTCCTCGATCATCTTCTGGTGCCGTCGCTGGATGCTGCAGTCCCGCTCGCCGAGATGCACGATGCTGCCGTAGGCGTCGGCCGCTACCTGCACCTCCACGTGGCGGGCGCGCTCCACCAGGCGCTCGACGTACAGCGCGCCGTTGGCGAAGTGGGATTGCGCCTCCGCCTGGGCTATCGGGAACAGCCGGAGCACCTCCTCCGCGTCCCGGGCGACGCGCATGCCCCGCCCACCGCCGCCCGCCACCGCCTTCAGCATGACGGGGAAGCCGACGGAGCGCCCGGCCGCGACCGCGGCGTCCACGTTCACGACCGACTCGTCACCGCCCGGCACGATCGGCACACCGGCCCTCTGCATGCGCGCCCGCGCGGCGACCTTGTCGCTGAATTCGGCTATCGACCGTGGTTCTGGCCCGATGAAGGTGATGCCCACCTCGCCGCACACCTCCGCGAGGTACGCGTTCTCGGCCAGGAAGCCGTACCCGGGATGGATGGCGTCCGCGTGGCTGATCTGCGCCGCGCTGACCACGTTGGCAATGTTCAGATAGCTCTTGTCGCTGGCCGCCGGACCAATGCACACCGACTCGTCAGCCAGGAACACGCCGAGCGAGTCGTGGTCGACGTCCGAGTGCGCGATGACCGTGGCGATCCCGAGCTCCTGGCACGCCCGGATGATCCGCACCGCCACCTCGCCGCGATTGGCCACAAGGATCTTGCGGAAGGTCACCCCATCACCAGGCCGCCGTCGACGTTGACGACCTGGCCCGTTATGTAGGCGGCATCATCACTGGCCAGGAACGCCACGATCGCCGCCACGTCCGCTGGTGTCCCCTTCCGTCCGGCGGGGACCACGCGGACCAGGGACTCGATGGCCTCGGCCGGTACGCCCTGCCAGATCTCCGTCTCGATGATCCCGGCGGCCACCGCGTTGCACGTGATGTTGCGCGAGGCCACTTCACGGGCGACCGACCGGCTGAACCCAATCAAGCCCGCCTTGGAGGCGGAGTAGTTCGCCTGGCCGGCGTTGCCGATGATGCCGGCGATCGACGTCACGTTGACGATGCGCCCGTAGCGCTGGCGGATCATGGGCCGCAGCGCCGCCTTGGTCAGTAGGAAGGCGCTCTTCAAGTTCGTGTCCAGGACCCGGTCCCAATCGTCTTCGGTCATCCGCATCAGCAAGACGTCGTGGGTGATGCCCGCGTTGTTCACCAGCACGTCGATGCGGCCGAACGCCTCGGTCGCCGCGGCGACGATGCGCTGCGCGTCGGCTGCCACGGCCACGTCGCCCTGCACCACCACAGCGCGGGCGCCACCCCGCTGGACCGCCTCGGCCACCTCGTCGGCGGCCGCGCGGTTGGCGCGGTAGTTGACGACGACGTCGGCCCCCTCGGCCCCCAGGCGCACAGCTATGGCGCGGCCGATCCCGCGCGAGGCGCCGGTGACCACGACTGCCTTACCTGCAAACTGCACTGGTGTCTCCTCCGCCTCCGGCCCGGGTCGGCGAGCTGCGTCGCCTGGTGCCCGCCGTCAGGCCCGCACGACGGCCAGGGCTTCTGCCAGGTCGGCCAGTTTGCCGAAGCTGGCGACCATGGCGCCCGGCAGCGTGCGCTTGACCAGCCCGGCCAACACCTGGCCGTGGCCGACCTCGAGGAAGCGGTCGCATCCTAACAGGGCCAGTTGCTGAAGACACGCCACCCAGCGGACGGGCGCGGACACCTGAGCCGGCAGCTCCTTCCGGATGTCGTTGGCGGTCGGGAGCAGCTCGCCCAGAACGTTGCCCGCCAGCGGTATCGCTGGCGCGCGCACCTCCACGTCGCGGAGGGCGGCGGCGATCGCCGCCCCGGCGGAGCGCATGTAGGCGGAGTGGAACGGACCGCCAACCTTCAGGGGCACGACCCTCTTGGCGCCGACCGCCCTGGCCAGGCCCGCGGCCCGCTCGACCGCGCCGACGTAGCCCGAGATGATGTTCTGGCCAGGCGCGTTGATGTTGGCCACCTCGACCGAGCCGTCCTCGCCGCTGGCTTCGCGACAGACCCGGTGCAGGGCGGGCTCGTCCAGCCCGAGCACCGCGGCCATGGCTCCGTCAACCGCGTCACAGGCCCGCTGCATCGCCTCGGCGCGCACCTTCACCAGCCGCAGACCGGCATCCTCGGACAGGGCTCCGGCGGCCACGCAGGCCGCCAGCTCGCCCACGCTGTGCCCGGCTACAGCGGCGGGTTGGAACGCCGCGCCCACCCGGTCCCGTAGCACCGAGAGCCCCACTAGGCTGGTCGTCATGACGGCGGGCTGCGCGATCAGCGTCGCGGTCAGCCGTTCGATGGGCCCCCGGGCGCACACCTCGGACACGGCCAGGCCGGTCACCCGATCGACAAGGGCGAACAGAGCTTCGCCGTGCTCGTCCTGGCGACGAAGCTCAACACCCATCCCGACCTCCTGCGAGGCCTGGCCGGGGAAGAGCAGCGCTAGCGACATCGACGAGGCGACGTCACTCCGGTGTCTTCTTCGCCTTCGCGTCCAGCCGCAGCACGTCGATGCCGTTGTACGTGCCGCAGTTCCAGCACACCCGGTGCGTCGGCTTGCGACGGCGACACTGGGGACACGTCATGAGCGGCGTCAGAGCTATGTGGTCGTGGCTGCGGCGTTGGCCGCGCCGCGACGAGCTGATCTTCTTCTTCGGCAGTCCTACCACGGAGATCTCCTTCCCTGAAGCCCTGAAGCAACGACAGGGGTCTATGGCCGGCGCTCGCCCGGGAGCAGCTTGGCCAGTTTGGCAAAAGGACCTGTCGACTCGGCGGCAGGCTCCGCCTCGGTCGACTCGGCATGGGGGCTGTGCCCTTCGTCCAGGCGTTGCCCGCACTCGGGGCACAGGCCAGGGCAAGCAGTATCGCACAGCACGCGCAGTGGGACACTTGTCAGGATGTCCTGACGCAGCGTCTCGTCAAGGTTGATCTCGTGGTGCGCGTCGATGAACGAGCGCTCCGCCACGACGTCCTCGTCCGCGACCGGCAGAGGCTGGCCCGTTCGCACGTCGGCGCTGGGCAGAAACTCCTCGTCCAACGACCCCGCCACGGTGATCTGGACGTCGTCGAGACAGCGGGCGCAGGCGACGTCGGCGCGAACTTTGTGGTCGGCGTGGACCAGGATGCCGCGCGACGTCAGGGTGAGGCGGGCGTGGCCGCGCACGGGGCCGAGCAGATGGACGTCCTCGCTCGGGTCAGGGAGGCGCTCGGCAAAGTCGAACTCGCGCACCGCGCCGGTGGCCGCCTGGAGCAGCTGCGCGACATTGATGGACACCATGGGTTAGCTCTCTCTTGAAGCTTAAATCTTTGAGGCCGACGGCTGATAGCTGATAGCTGATAGCTGATAGCTGATAGCTCGGCTCGTCAGCCGTCGTCGGGCGGCGCGTCGGCCGCCTCGGCACCGTCCAGGTCCGCCAGGCCGCGGTCGACCGCCTGGCCAATCTGGTCGATCTGTTGGCGCAACCGCTGCAACACCCGGTACGCGTAGGACTCCGCCTCCTGACGCACCCGCTCGGCGGTCTCGTGGGCGCGGCCCTCGATCTCCGCGGCCCGCGACTCGGCGGCCCGCACCACGGCGTGGTCTGATACCCGCCCGGCCACCTCGTCGTCCGCCTCCCGCAGCAGGCGGTCCGACTCGGCGCGCGCATCCGCGATGACCTGGTCGCGCTCCTGGGTGAGGCGGCGCGCGGCCTTGATCTCTTCTGGGATGGAGACGCGGATCTGGTCCAGAATGTCGAGCACCTCGCGCTCGTCCACCAGCGTGCGCGACGTGAGCGGCACACGCGATCCCGACCCCAGAACCTCCTCGAGCTGGTCAAGCAGGTACAGGATGTCCACTGCGTTCACATTAGCATCCTGGCGTCTGGTCCGTGCCAGCGCGCGCCGCCCGGCGGGTGCCGTACACGGTGACACGCGTGCGCCCGTGTGAGCGCGTGCTGTGCTGCTCCAACGGCCCGATGGCGGGCGGAGGCGCGCCGCCCGCCATCGCCTCGAGGACCACCATGCTCGACGGCGTCAGCAGGTCCGACCGCGCCAGCGCCCTGACCACGCGAGCCAGCGTCTCGTCCGCCGCGTACGGCGGGTCGACGAAGACGAGGTCCACCGCTCCGCGCAGCCGCGCCACACTCTCGGCGGCATCCCCGCGGTGCGCGGTGCCGTACTCCTCCAGGCCGGTCGCCCGCAGGTTCGCCCCGATGGCGGCCAGGGCATCGGCGTTGTTGTCGACGAAGTCGGCGTGGCGGGCGCCCCGACTCAGCGCCTCGATGCCCAGCGCGCCCGATCCCGCGAACAGGTCGAGGACGCGCGGCCAGGCCAGGCCGGTTGCCATGGCACCCTCGTCGTTGGGCTCGAACCCCCGCTTGTAGGCCTCGGCTTCGAGGGCCGAGAAGATCACGCCCTTGATGAGGTCGGACGTGGGGCGCGTGTCCCCGCTCCGCGGTGGGCGAAGCGGCCGCCCCCGGGCGCTACCGGCTATGACCCGCATCGCCACGATCAGCTCGGCTCTTCGGCCCGGGCCTGGAACGCGGCCAGGTGCGCCCGCAGCGACTCGTGCTCCGCCAGCAGCAGCTCCGGGTCGCTGGCCAGGATGGCGCTCGCCGCCCGTCGCGCGCCCTCCACCAGACCGGCGTCGTCCAGCCGCGCCACCCGCAGGTCTGGCAGCCCGCTCTGGCGCACCCCGAAGTAGTCGCCGGGGCCGCGCAGGCGCAGGTCCTGCTCTGCCAGCTCCAGCCCGTTGGCCGACCGCTCGATGGCGCGCAGCCGCTCGTTGGTCGTCGGGTCGGCCAGGTCGCTCACCAGGACGCAATCGGCCGCGTGCTCGCCGCGGCCCACGCGCCCGCGGAACTGGTGCAGCTGGGCCAGACCGAACCGCTCGGCCCCTTCGATCACCATCACCGTCGCGTTCGGCACGTCCACCCCCACCTCGACGACCGCCGTCGACACCAGGGCGTCCGTCTCGTGGTCGCGGAAGGCGCGCATCGCGGCGTCCTTCTCGGCCGGCTTCATCCGCCCGTGCAGCAGCCCCAGGCGGAGGTCGCGCAGCTCGCCCGTCCGCAGCCGCTCGTACTCCTCGGTCGCCGCCCGCGCCTCTAGTGATGCCGACTCCTCCACCAGCGGACAGATGATGAAGGCCTGCCGCCCCAGCGCCGCCGCGCGCCGCACCCGCTCGTACGCCAGGTCCCGCTCGTCCGGCCCGAGAACCACCGTCCGAACCCCTGTCCGCCCCGGCGGCATCTCGTCGATCGCCGACAAATCGAGGTCTCCGTAGAGACTCAAGGCCAGCGTGCGCGGGATCGGCGTCGCCGTCATCACCAGCAGGTGCGGCACACCGACCAGCTCCTGCGCCTTGCGCCGCAGGGTGACCCGCTGCTTGACACCAAAGCGGTGCTGCTCGTCGACCACCACCAGCGCCAGGCGGGCAAAATCGAGCGACTGCTGGATCAGCGCCTGGGTCCCGACCAGCACGTCCAGCCCGCCGGCCGCGGCCTCGGCGTAGACCGCCGAGCGCTCCTTGCCCTTGACGCTTCCGGTGAGCAGGCGCACGACGGGCACCCGTCCCAGGACCGCCTCGAGGCGCTCGCCCGCCGCCGCGTACAGCCGCGCGAGACTGGCGTAGTGCTGCTCCGCCAGGATCTCCGTGGGCGCCATGATCGCGCCCTGGTAGCCGTTGGCCACCGCGTTCATCAGGGCGAGCGCCGCCACAGCCGTCTTGCCCGACCCCACCTCGCCCTGGAGCAGCCGGGTCATGGGGCGGCTGGCGGTCGTGTCGGCCAGGATCTCCCCCGTCACCCGCTCCTGGGCAGCGGTCAGCCTGAACGGCAACCCCGCCTTCAGAGCGTCGAGCGCAGCGCCGCGCCGCGGCAGCGCCACGGCGCCGCCGGCCTGCCACGCCCGCCGGCGCCGCAGCACCACGAGCTGGATGGTCAGCAGCTCCTCGAACGCCAGTCGGCGGCGCGCCGCCTCGTGCTCAGCCAGCGAGCCGGGAAAATGCAGCGAGCGGAGCGCGTCGTCCAGGCCGGCCAGCCGCTGCTCGGCACGGACGGTGGCTGGCAGCGGATCGACCAGCGCGCTGGCGAAGTGCTCCACTGCCCAGTGGATGCGGGTCCGCAGCTCCTTGTCGAACAGGCCCGCCGTCAGCGGATAGACCGGCACCAGACCCCGGGTGTGCAGCGCCGGCTCGTCGCCCCGCTCGTACTCCGGGTTGTCGAACGTCAGGCGGCGCCCAAAGCGCTGGAGTTTGCCGCTGAGCGCGATGGCCTCACCGACCTTGATCCCGAGGTACGCGTTGCCGTGGCGCAGCCAGACTGCTTCGACCACGCCAGTGTCGTCGCGCACCGTCGCCCGCAGCCTCTTGAGTCCGCGCGGCAGAATCTCCGTGTCCAGGCGTTCCAGCGTCCCGACCACGCTGGCCTCGTCCTGGAAGAAGACCTGGTCGATGGCTGTGGCTGGCGGGTAGGCCACGTGGCGGGTGGGGTAGTGGAACAGGAGATCGCTGATGGTGGTCAGCCCGAGGCGCTTGTACAGCCTGGCGCGCTGCGGGCCAACACCCTTCAGCGACTCGATCGCGGACTGCGGCGTCAGGCCGGCCGGCGGCGGCGCGGACACACGCGCCCGCGTCGGGTGTAGTGCCCGCGGTGGCGCTTTCGGTCCGACCCCGACCGGCGAGGCTGCTCCTCCGGCACCAGACTTTTCCTCCTTTTCCTCCTTTTCCTCTTTTTGCTCCCTTTCCTCCAGGAGCAGCCGCACGGCCTCGGCAAGCCGCAGGGCTCGCGTCTGCACGGGTAGGGTCCGGTAGTCGGCCAGCAGGGCGGCTGCCTGGCGGAGCCCGCCATCCGGCGCCGCCGCCGCCGCGTGCCGGACGAACCCCGCCAGGCCCCCGATCACCACCCGATCGCGGAAGCCGTCGCGCGCCTCGGCGTCCAGGATCGTCAGCGCCCGGTCGAGCTGCCCCGGGCTGGGCCGCGGAGCCGAGCCGAGCCGGCCACTGGAGCCGGACCTAACGTGCAAGGAGGACTGCTACCCCGAAGACGCCCGGGCCGGCGTGGACCCCCAGCACGGAGCCAATCTCGCCGTGCTCGATCGTCAGCCGCGGTAGGTGCGGCTGCAGCTGCCGCTCCAGCTCACGAGCGCTGGCCGCCGCATCCCCGTGCATCACCCCCAGCCGCTCCACGTCGCCCATGCCTACCACTATCTCCACCAGGCGGCGGATGGCGCCGCCGAGGGTCCGCACGCGCTCGAGCGGCCGCACCTCCCCGTCCGTGATCTCCAGGAGCGGTTTCACGCTGAGGAGTGTGCCAGCTAGAGCGGCCGCCCGGCCGATCCGGCCGCCCCGCTGCAAGTACTCCAGCGTGTCCAGGATCGCGACGATGCGGACCCGCGGCCGCATTTCGGCGACGGCCCGCGCGATGTCCTCGGGGCCAGCACCCGCGTCCGCCAGGCCCGCCGCCGCTTCAAGCATCCAGCCAAGTCCACGGGTGAACGTGCCGGAATCGAGCACCGAGACCCGACCCGCATCAACCGCCTCGGCAGCCTGGCGCGCCACGTCGAGCGTCGTGCTGAGCTTCCCCGACAGGTTGATGCTGACGACCGCCTCGTGCCCGTCGAGCTGCCGCCTGAAGGCCTCCTCGAACGCTGCCAGGCTCGGCGCCCCCGTCTTGGGCAGCAGCTTCGCCCCGCGCAGGCGCCGGTAGAACTCCTCGCTCGACAGGTCCACCTTGTCGCGGTAGGACTGCCTGTCCCAGTTGATCACGAGCGGTACCATCGCCACGACGTTCTGCTGGAGCAGGCCCGGCTCGAGATCGGCCGTGCTGTCGGTCGCGAGAGCGACGCGGGCGGTCATTCCAGGGACACGACGTAGGGGTAGTAGGCCTGGCCACCGCGGAGAAGCTCCACCGTGAGGCCAGGGTGGCTGTCCCGCACGCGGCTCGCCAGCGCCTGCGCCTGCTCCTCGGACGCGTCGGCCCCGAAGTAGATAGTCACCACCTCCAGCGTCTCCCCCGCCACCCCGTCGAGGACGCGGAGCAGCGCGTCCTCTGCCGACTCGGCGACGGCCACGACCCGCCCGTCGTACATGCCCATCGCCTGGCCGGCGCGGACGCTGACGTCGTCCACCTCGGCGTCCCTCACGGCGCGGGTGACCTCGACCGTGTGCACGGCGTTGGCGGCGGCCGCCATAGCCGCCAGGTTTGTGGCCATGTCCGCCTGGAAGTTGAAAGCGAGAAGGGCGCCGACGCCTTGCGGCACCGAGGTTGTCGGGACGACGTCCACGTGGCGCCGGGTGACGTCCTGGAGATGGCGCGCCGTCAGGATGACGTTCGGGTTGTTCGGCAGCACGATGACCTGCGTCTGACCCAACGCGTCTGCCGCCGCGAGAAGCTGCTCGATACTCGGGTTCATCGATTGGCTGCCGTCCACCACGCTGGCGCCCAGGCTGCGAAACAGCTTCTGGAAGCCATCCCCCGTGGCCACGGCCACCAGCCCAATGGCGCCGGTCGCCGGTGAGACCGCGGGTGGATCGACACGGTGCGCCCTGGCGGCCATGTCCTGGTTCTGGAGGGTCATGTTCTCGACTTTGACTTTGACGACGTCCCCGTGGTCTACCGCGTACTCCAGGACGCGGCCCGGGCGGAGCGTGTGGACGTGGACGCGCACCAGGTCGCCGTCGCCAACAGCCAGCACCGACTCCCCCAGCCCGGCCATCGCCGTTCGCACGTCGCCCACCGGTACGCTGCAGTCCCGGAGCAGGACTTCGGTGCAGAACCCGTAGGGCGTCTCCTGAGTCGCCGCCACCCCGACCGCCGCGTGCAGCAGCGGCGCCGCCACCGGCTCGTCCAGCGACCTCCCGGTGGCCCAGCGCCAGGCACCTTCCAGGATGACGCGGTAGCCTTCGCCGCCCGAGTCCACCACCCCCGCCTTCCGCAGCGCCTCCAGCTGGTCCTTGGTGGCCGCGACCGCCGCCCCAGCCGCGACCACCACGGCGTCCAGCAACGTCACCAGGTCGTCGCTCCGTTGCGCAGCCGCGCCCGCCGCCTCGCCAGCGGCGCGCGCGACGGTCAGTATCGTGCCCTCCACCGGGTGACTCAGACCCCGGTAAGCCGTTGCGCTCGCCTCGCCGAGGGCTGCCGCCAACGCTCCTGCCGTCAGCTGGTCCCGGTCTACGAGCGCGTGGGCGAAGCCGCGCAGCAGCTGCGATAGGATGACGCCGGAGTTGCCGCGCGCCCCCATGAGCGCCGCCTGGTACGCCGCGTTGGCCGCGTCGCCCACCGAGACGCCGCTCGGCTGGGCGCGCAGAGCCTCGGCCGACGCCCGCAGCGTCAGCGACATGTTCGTCCCCGTGTCGCCGTCAGGAACCGGGAACACGTTGAGCGCGTCGATCCGCTCCGTGTGCGCGTCCAGCCACGTCGATGCGCCGACCAGGGCGCCGCTGAGCGCGGCGCCGCTCGCCGTCGTCACGGCCGTCCCTGTCGTATCGGGGCTCTGCTCGCCGCCTAGCCCACCCTCCTGTGCTGTGCCCATCTAATGGTGTCGCCGTGCGTGCTTATGCTAGCCTACCGTCTGGTGGCGCGTAGCCCCGCCGGAGAAGAGACAACAAGACGATGGCAACCCGCTGTGAACTGTGTGGCAAAGGCGTGACTTTCGGGCACAACGTTAGCCACTCCAACCGCAAGACGAACCGGCGTTGGCTGCCCAACGTCCAGAAGACGTTCGTGCTCGTCCAGGGCGTATCGCGGCGCATCGACGCCTGCACGCGGTGCATCCGCACGCTCCGCAAACAGCCGACTTAACTTAGCCAGGCTCGCCGCGAGCTAACTGAAGCTGAGCTCGCAGGGCCGCGATGTTCGCTTCGACAGAGGTCCCCTCGCGGTAGATGAACGACCCAACGACCAGGACGCTGGCGCCGGCGCGCGCCGCGTTGACGGCGTTGGTCGGTTTGATGCCGCCGTCCACCTGGAGGTCGCAGTCGGGGCGGCCGCGCTCGGCCAGCAGGGCGCGGGCTCGTGCCAGCTTCTCCATAACTGTCGGGATGTAGGCCTGGCCGCCGAAGCCGGGATTGACGGACATGACCAGCAGCAGGTCGAGCGAGCTCACCAGCTCCTCCACCGCCACCAGTGGCGTGCCCGGGTTGATCGCCAGACCCGCCCGGGCCCCCAGGTCGTGGATCTCGTGCAGGGTCCGGTGCGGGTGGGCGTCAGCCTCCACGTGGATGGTCATGCCGTCGGCGCCCGCCTCACGAAAGGGGCGCAGCCAGCGCCGCGGCTCGGCCACCATCATGTGCACGTCCAGCGGCAGCGTCGTGGCCGCGCGGATCGCCGCCACCACCATCGGACCCAGCGTGATGTTCGGCACGAACTGGCCGTCCATCACGTCGACGTGAATCCAGTCCGCCCCGCCCGCTTCGGCGCGCCCGACCGCGTCCGCTAGATGCCCGAAGTCCGCGTCCAGGATCGACGGCGCGATCTTGACATCCCTGGCGAGCGGCCCCGGCGGCGTCACGCGGGGCCGACGGCCACCGCGCCGCGCCGCCTCTTCTCCGCCAGCCGGAGCTGGCCACAGGCCGCCATGATGTCCCGCCCTCGGTTGACGCGAATCGTCGTCGGCAGCCCGGCAGCCCGCAGCCTGCCCTCGATCGCGAGCGCCCGCTGGCCCGTTGATGCCCGCAAGTTGGGGTCCTCCGTCGGGTTGAGCGGGATCAGGTTCACGTGGCACAGGCGCCCGCGCAGCAGCGCCGCCAGCTCGTCCGCGGTGTCGTCGGAGTCGTTGATACCTGCCATGAGCGTGTACTCATAGCTGACCCGCCGGCCCGTCAGCCGCGCGTACTCGTCCCCGGCGGCCACGAGCTCGGCGATTGGCCAGCGACGGTTCACCGGCATCAGCCGGCTGCGTAGCTGGTCATTCGGCGCGTGCAGCGAGATGGCCAACCCCACTTGCAGGCCCTCGCGGGCCAACCGCCGCACCTGGGGCACCAGGCCCGACGTCGACACGGTGATCCGCCGCGCGCCCAGGTGGAGCCCGTCGCGGTGGCCCAGCAGGCGGATCGCCCGGACCGTCTCGTCGTAATTCGCCAGCGGCTCGCCCATGCCCATGAAGACCACGTTCGAGACCGGCCGGCCGTCACGGCTGCAGCGCAACACCTGCTCGACGATCTCGCCGGCGTCGAGGTTGCGGGCGAAGCCAAACTGGCCGGTGACGCAGAACACGCAGCCCATGGCGCAGCCGGCCTGCGTTGACACGCACACTGTCTTCCGCCCGCCCGGCTCGGCGGCCGCGGTGTTCATCTCGACCGCCTCGATCTCCTGGCCGTCGCGCAGCTTCAGCAGCAGCTTCGTCGTCAGTCCGTCGGACGACTGGAGCCGCCGAACCGCCGCACTGCCCGACAGGGCGCCCGACGCCTTCAGCTGCGCCCGAAGGTCAGCTGGCAGATCGGTCATATGGTCAGGGTCGAGCTCGGCGCGGGCATGCAGCCAGGTGAACAGCTGGCGGGCCCGGTAGCGGGGCTGCCCGAGGTCGGCCAGCAGGGGCGCCAGCTCGTCGGGAAAGAGGCGCAGCAGTCCGCCTGGAGGAAGAAGGGCCCGGTCGGGGTGGACGGGCGTTGGACAATCGACGAGCATCGGTCTGCGGAGAGAACTGTAGCTAGGAGAGCCGCGCCCCGACCAGCCCAGGGTGGCCGCGTTTCAGCGCGGCGCCGGTCTGCGGGCGCCCGCCGGCGAGCACTACTGAGTCGAGCCGTAGCGTCCCCCAGCCGGTCGCCACCAGCAGGTCGGACGTGGCCAACACCGTCCCGGGGGCGGCGCCCGCGTGCGCCGCCAGTGGCGTGGCCCGCAGCACCTTCAGCAGCCGGCCGTCCCAGCCGGTGAATGCCTGCGGCCAGCCGCGGTAGGCGCGCACCGCGCGCCAGATCTCCTCGGCCGGACGCGCCCAGTCGATGCGGGCATCGTCGCGCTCGATCTTGCGGCAGGACATCGCCTCCGCGTCGTTCTGCTCCCGCGCGACCACCGTGCCCCGCTCCAGGTCCGCCAGGACGTCCAGCAGGAGCGCCGCGCCCAGCGCCGACAGCCGCTCCCCCAGGCTGAGGTAGTCGTCCTCCGAGGATATCGCCATGCGCCGCTGCGCCAGGATCGGCCCGGCGTCGAGCGCCTCCACCAGGCGGATGATGCTCACCCCCGTCTCCGGCTCGCCCGCCAGCAGCGCCGCCTGGATCGGCGACGCCCCGCGCCACCTGGGCAACAGGGACGGGTGCACGTTCAGAATGCCAGCCGGCGACAGCTGGAGCAGGTTCCCCGGGACCAGCGCGGCGAAAGCGGCCAGCACCATGACGTCGGCGCGCGCCTGGCGCAGGCGCGCCTCCGCGTCGCCGCCTCTCAATCCCGCCGTCTGCCACAGTGGCAGGCCGTCGCGGCGGGCCAGCTCGGCCACGGGCGGCGCTGCCAGCCGCCGGCCTCGGCCGGCTGGCCGATCCGGCTGGGTGACAACCAGGGCGACGTCGTGCCCGGCGGCCTCGAGCGCCGCCAGGATGGGGACCGCGAAAGCGGGGGTGCCGAGGAATATGGCGCGCACAGTATCCTCCGTCAGGGTGCACGGCTATAATCGCGCCGCCTGTACACTGCCGCCGCCGATCACCCGCGACCGGTCAAGGACGACACGTGCCGTCAACCAGACGCCAGCCTGCCAGCGTCAGAGAGGGGCAGGGCGCGCCTGAGTATCACCTGGGGCTCAAGGATCTGCCGCCGGCAGTCCGACCCCGGGAGCGCTTGCAGAGCCGCGGCGCGAACGACCTCTCTGACGCGGAGCTGCTTGCCATCATCCTGCGAACTGGAACCCCAACCTGCAATGCCCTCGAGCTGTCCACCCGCGCCCTGGCGCGTGTCGGCGGCCTGGCCGGTCTCGACACGGCCGCGCTGCGCGAGCTCTGCCAGGAGAACGGTGTCGGGCTCGCTAAGGCGATCCAGGTCAAGGCCGCGCTCGAGCTCGGCAAGCGCCTGGTCAGCTTGAACCCGGCTCAGCGCGCCCGCATCTCGTCGCCCCGCGACGTGTTCAACCTGCTGCGCGCCGAGATGAGCGGCCTCGAGTTCGAGCAGCTGCGGGTGCTGCTGCTGAACACTAAGAACCAGGTGCTCGCCGCTCCGGAGCTGTACCGCGGCAGCCTCAACGGCACGACAGTCCGCCTGGGCGAGATCTTCCGCGAGGCCATCCGGCAGAGCGTCGCCAGCATCGTCCTGGTCCACAACCACCCGAGCGGCGATCCGACCCCGTCCCCCGAGGACGTGCGGGTGACCCGCGATGCCGCGCAAGCCGGGGCGCTGCTCGACATCGACGTCCTTGACCACGTCGTCATCGGCGCCGGCCCCAACGGCTTCGCCAGCCTGCGCGAGCGCGGACTCGGCTTTCCCACGGCGGCGGCGCGCTGAGCCATGGCCCTGGGCAACCCGTTCAACAGCTTGATGGGGATCTTCTCCCGCGACATAGGCATCGACCTGGGCACGGCGAACACCCTGGTCCTGGTCCGTGGCCGGGGGATCGTGATCAACGAGCCGTCCGTGGTCGCCATCGACGCCAAGACCAAGCGGCCGCTGGCCGTCGGCGCCGACGCCAAGCGCATGGTGGGCCGCACCCCGGCCAACATCATAGCGGTCCGCCCACTGAAGGACGGCGTCATCAGCGACTTCGACGTGACCGAGCTGATGCTGCACTACTTCATCCGCAAGGTCCACGAGCGCTTCACCATCGTGCCGAAGCCGCGCGTCGTCATCGGCATCCCGTCCGGCGTGACCGAGGTCGAGCGGCGAGCGGTCCACGACGCGGCCATCGAGGCGGGCGCCCGCGAGGCCCACCTCATCGAGGAGCCGATGGCGGCCGCCATCGGCGCCGGCCTGCCCATCACCGAGCCCGCCGGCTGCATGATCGTCGACATCGGCGGCGGCACTACCGAGGTCGCCGTCATCTCCCTCGGCGGCATCGTCGTCGCCCGCTCCATCCGCATCGCGGGCGACGAGATGGACTCCAACATTGCCCACTACATGCGGCAGCGGCACAACCTGTTGATCGGGGACCGCATGGCGGAGGAGGTGAAGATCGCCGCCGGCAACGCCTACTACGGACTGAACGGGCGCACCCCCGAGCAGCGGGTCATCGTCCGTGGCCGCGACCTGGTCACCGGCCTGCCAGCTGAGCTGGAGGTCACCAGCGACGAGATCCGCGAGGCCATCGGCGTCTCCGTCAACGCCATCGTCGAGGCCGTGACGATGACCATCGAGGAGACGCCGCCCGAGCTCGTGGCCGATATGATGGCTCGGGGTATCACGCTCGCGGGCGGCGGCTCGCTCCTGCCCGGACTGGCCAATCTCATCGCTCGCCGCACTAAGATGGAAGTGCACCTGGCCGAGGACCCGCTCGGCTGCGTGGTCCGCGGCACGGGCAAGGTGCTGAACGAGCTGCACGTCTTGCGTAAAGTTCTCGTCGACCAGCATTCAGGGCGCCCGTTGTACCGGAGATGATCAACGACTCACCCCGCAAACGCTTGCCCCGCGCCGTCAGCGCCGTGATCGTGGTGGCGGTCGCCATCGCGCTCCTGGCACCTGGGCCGTGGCGCCAGATCGAGGCGCTCAGCACCGGGGTGCTGACCCCCCTCCAGATGGGGGTCTCGGGGACGCTCGGCGAGGTCAGCGGGGTGGTCGAGACGGTCCAGAAGGTGCGCGACCTGTCGGACCAGAACCGCGCTTACAAGGACCAGGTCGACGAGCTCCAATCGCAGGTCATCAAGATGCGCGAGCTGGAGGAGGAGAATCGCCAGCTCCGCGACCTGCTCAGCATGGCCCAGCGCACCAGCCCGGGCGAGCTCATCCCCGTCGCGGTGATCGCCCGCGACGACGTGCCGTACGTCCAGGCCATCACCATCAACCGCGGCTCGAACGGCGGGGTGCACGAGGGCAGCATCGTCATTACCCACAAGGGCCTGGTCGGCCGCGTCGAGCGCGCCGACCCAACCTCGGCCAAGGTCCGTCTCATCACCGACATCAACCAGTCAGTGGCCGTGCGGTTGCAGACCGAGTCGCGGAGCACCGGCGTTCTCCGCGGCCAGTCCCAGGGCAACCTGCTGGTGATCGAGTACCTGCCGCAAGTGGACACGATCCGCGTGGGCGACCCGGTCATCACGTCGGGCCTGGGTGAGGTGTTCCCGGAGAACCTGGTCGTCGGCAAGGTCGCCCGCGTGGAGCACAAGGACCAGGACCCGTTCCAGCTGGCGGTCGTGGAGCCAGCGGTCGACATGGACAAGCTCGAGGGGCTGTACCTGCTGGCGGACCACCCGGGCAGCTAGCGCCAGGGATTGGGATGGTGTGCGCCTGGTCATCGCTACGGGGTTGCTCCTGTTCGCCGCGCTGGTGCAGTCCCTCATTGGCACGAGCCTGCCACTGGTCGGCGGACGGCCGGACGTCCCGCTTGTCCTGGTGATCGCGTGGTCGATGCTGCGCGGCAGCAACGAAGGGGCCATCGTCGGCTTCATCGGGGGTGCGCTGCTGGACTCGGTCAGCTACACCCCTTTTGGGCTGAACGCGGCCTTGCTGGGCATCGCCGGCTTCTGCACGGGTCTGCCTGAGGCGAACGTGTACCGAGGCAACTTCCCGTTCTTCCTCGGGACGGCGCTGGTGGTGACTGTCGCCTACCACGTGCTCGTGCTGCTGGCGCTCCAGGCCTACGGCCTGCGGCTGCCGCCGCTGGCCGCCACATACCCCCTGGCCATGTGGGCGGCGGTGCTGAACGCGCTCTTGCTGGCGCCAGCGTTCCTGGTGTGCCGCCGGCTGCTGCGCGCGCTCGACGGCTGGACGCAGCTGCGACTCTAGCTGACAGCTCGTATGCGCGAAAGCCGCTGGCAGCAGTTCGACCTGGTCATCGTGGTGTGCGCCGTGGCGCTCGCCTCCTTCGGCGTCGCCATGATCCACAGCGCCACCTGCGGCTCCCCGTGCACCGGCCTGCTCCCGCCCAGCTCGTGGGCCGTACGCCAGGGCGTGTCGGCCCTCCTTGGCCTCGGGCTGCTCGCCATCGTGTCGGTCGTCGACTACCGCCTGTACAAGGCGTATGCCTACCACCTGTTCGGTCTGGCGGTGGCCCTGCTGGTGGTCGTGCTCGTCGTTGGGCGGGGTGGCGCCGACAACGACTACGGCGCCCGCCGCTGGATCTACCTCGGCGTCTTCGATCTCCAGCCGTCCGAGGTGGCCAAGCTCGCCGTGCTGGTCGCTCTGGCCCGCGTCCTGAGCGACAAGCCGGTCGGACCACTCTCGTTCAAACGCCTGGTCGTGTCGCTGCTGCTCGCCGCCCTGCCAGTGGGGCTGGTCTTCGCCGAGCCCGACTTGGGCACCTCGCTCGCCTTCGTCACGATCTGGGGCGTCCTGGTGCTCGTCGCTGGGATCCGCGGGCGCCACGCGCTGCTTCTCGGCGCCGGTGCCGTCGCCGCGCTGCCCTTGCTCTGGCTGGCCATGCGCGACTACATGCGCGAGCGGCTCGTCACCTTCATCGGCACCCTGTTCGATCTGGAGCACGCCGCGTTCGACCAGGGCTACAACGTGCTGCAGGCCCGCATCAGCATAGGGTCGGGCGGGCTGTTCGGTCGCGGCTACCTCGAAGGCACGCAGACGCAGCTCGATTATCTGCGCATCAAGCAGTCGGACTTCATTTTCTCGGCCCTGGCGGAGGAGCTCGGCTTCGTCGGCGCCATCGTGCTCTTCGCCCTGTTCGTCGTGCTGCTGTTCCGCATCACCCGGGCGGGCGACCGCTCGCGCGACGAGTTCGGCCGCTACCTGGCGTTCGGGATCGCGGCCATGCTCCTGTTCCAGGCCGTCGCCAACCTCGGCGCCAACCTCACGCTGCTGCCAGTAACGGGCATCCCGTTGCCCTTCATCAGCTACGGGCGGACGTCGCTGCTCACCAACCTGGCCGCCCTGGGCATCGTCCAGAGCGTCCTGCTGTACCGCCTCAAGTATCGCTACTGACGGCGCTCGGCTAGCCGTAGAATCAGCTTTACGTTGAGCCCCGATTCTTCACGCCCGCTCATCCTGAGCCTGTCGAAGGATGTTTGGCGCCTCGCGCGCTTCCGCTCCTGGTTCGACGGGCTCACCATGAGCGGCCTTGTGCTGATTCAGGAATAGTGCAGGTTGGAAGGTCTTGTCCATGATTCCGCAGCTGGCCGTTCTCATCTTCGTTCTCATAGTTCTCTTCATGCTCGCGTCGTCCGCCATCAAGATCGTCCAGGAGTACGAGCGCGGCGTCATCTTCCGGCTTGGCCGCCTGGTCGGAGCGCGCGGGCCGGGCCTGTTCTTTCTCATCCCGGGCGCCGAGTCCATGCGCAAGATCGACCTGCGTATCGTCACCCTCGAGGTGCCATCCCAGGAGGCCATCACCCGCGACAACGTCACCGTCAAGGTGAACGCCGTGGTCTACTTTCGCGTCGTCGACCCCGAGGATGCCGTCGTCAAGGTGCTCGACTACATGCGGTCCACCTCGCTCATCGCCCAGACCACCTTGCGCAGTATTCTCGGCCAGTCCGACCTGGACCACCTGCTCAGCGAGCGCGACAAGATCAACCAGCAGCTCCAGCAGGTCATCGACACCCAGACCGACGCCTGGGGTGTCAAGGTGACCAGCGTGGAGGTGCGCGACGTCGAGCTGCCCCAATCCATGCAGCGGGCCATGGCCCGCCAGGCGGAGGCGGAGCGCGAGAAGCGGGCGAAGATCATCCACGCCGAGGGCGAGTTCAGCGCCAGCCAGCAGCTGGCGAACGCCGCCCAGGTCATCGGCAGCCAGCCCGCGACACTCCAGCTGCGCTACCTCCAGACGCTTACCGAGATCGCGGCCGAGAAGAACAGCACTATCGTGTTCCCGCTGCCCATCGAGCTGGTCACGGCGTTCCTCAACGTGGCGTCCGCCCATTCCGGCAACGGCGTGGACCACGATCCTAGCCCGCCCCGGCCCGTCTCTCCGGCGGCGCCTCGCTCGCCCGACCTCTGACCAACCGGCCGACGCCTGGTCGCTTATACTGTCCCCGCGCAGTGCACCCTTCTCCTTGAGCCGGGACCACAAGCGGCGTCAGGTCTGAGCCTCCAGCTCCAGGCCCAAGACGTGTGTTCCGAGCCAGGGGAATTGTGGCCCGCGGGGTGGGGGCTGGCCTATACTTAACGGCCCTGGGTTGGGCCGCTGCGCCTACATCGGACGCCCGCGATCATTCTGGGCGAAGCAACTCCTTCTCCTCTTTCCATCGTCTCTTCTGGTCTCCCTTTACCGGTCTTCCTCCCATTCCTGACCTTTTGCTCCCGCACCCGTCGACGTGCGGGCTCATCGTGCATGACAGGTGACGGCTGCTGACCGTGAGGCCCTGGCATCGTGGCCGTCATCGTGGCTCTCGCGCACTTCGGAGGTGTGAGTACGTCTATGGTCCTCGCAGAGGCTCGCCCCGTCTCCCTCACCGTCCCGGACGGTCTTGCCGGTCGTCGCTCATTCGCCCGCATCCAGGAGGTCGCCCCGATCCCCAACCTGATCCAGGTGCAGCGGGAGTCCTTTGAGTGGTTCAAGCGCGAGGGGCTGAAGGAGCTCTTCGCCGAGATCTCGCCCATCCAGGACTTCACGGGCCGCAACATGGATCTGCACCTCGCGGTCGAAGGCCCTGATGGCGAGCCCGGCTTCTCCTTCGGCTCGCCGAAGATGACCGAGGACGAGTGCCGCGAGCACGACCTGACCTACGCCGCGCCGCTGAAGGTGCGCATGCGCCTGCAGATCAAGACGGGCGAGAACGCTGGCGAGGTCAAGGAGCAGGACATCTTCATGGGCGACTTCCCGCTCATGACCGACAACGGCACCTTCATCGTCAACGGCGCCGAGCGCGTCGTCGTCAGCCAGCTGGTGCGCTCGCCGGGCGTCTACTTCACTGTCGAAGAGGACCCGAGCTCTGGGCGGGACCTGTGCATGGGCAAGCTCATCCCCAGCCGCGGCGCCTGGCTCGAGTTCGAGACCGCCAGCCGCGACGTCATGTCAGTCAAGGTGGACCGCAAGCGCAAGATCCCCGTGACCACGCTGCTGCGCGCCCTACCTCGCGTGGTGTCGGTCGCGGGCATCAGCAAGGGGACCGACGAGGAGATCCAGGCGCTTTTCGAGGAGGTCGACACGGGCGGTGACCGCCGCTACGTCCAGGCCACCCTCGACAAGGACCCGGCGAGCAACGCCGAGGAGGCGCTGCTCGAGTTCTACCGCCGCCTGCGCCCGGGCGACCCGCCCAACGCCGACAACGCCCGCTCGCTGCTGAACAGCCTGTTCTTCAATTTCCGCCGCTACGACCTCGGCAAGGTCGGCCGCTACAAGGTGAACAAGCGCCTCGGGCTCCAGACGCCGATCACCGAGCGCATCCTGACCGCCGACGACCTCGTCGAGATCGTCCGCGAGATGGTCCGCATCAACCACGGCAAGGGCGTCCCGGACGACATCGACCACCTCGGCAACCGCCGGGTGCGCGCGGTCGGCGAGCTGATCCAGAACCAGTTCCGCGTTGGCCTGCTCCGCATGGAGCGCGTCGTCAAGGAGCGCATGTCCATCACCGACCCGGCCACGGCGACGCCCTCCAGCCTCACCAACATCCGGCCGGTGGTCGCCTCCATGCGCGAGTTCTTCGGCGGCAGCCAGCTGAGCCAGTTCATGGACCAGACCAATCCACTGGCCGAGCTCACCCACAAGCGGCGCCTGTCAGCGCTGGGCCCGGGCGGGCTCAGCCGCGACCGCGCCGGCTTCGAAGTCCGCGACGTGCACCACTCCCACTACGGCCGCATCTGCCCCATCGAGACCCCCGAGGGCCCGAACATCGGCCTGATCGGCTCGCTCGCCACATACGGCCGCATCAACGAGTACGGCTTCATCGAGACGCCCTACCGCCGCGTGCTGCGCCAGGTCGAGAACCGCCCCGAGGACCTCGTCGGCCTCGCCTTGCGTGGCGAACTCAAGAGCGAGGACGGCGCCCGCGTCGCGGAGGCCGGCGCGCTGGTCGACCAGGAGCTGGCCGACAGGATCGCCCAGCTGCCACAGAAGTGGATCGACGTCCGACCGCACGTCACCGCCGAGATCCGCCACCTCACGGCTGACGAGGAGGACCGCTACATCATCGCCCAGGCCAACGTCCGCGTCAACGACGACGGCAGCCTGGCCGATGCCCCGGTGTCCGCGCGCCACGGCCAGCGCTTCCTGAGCGTCCGCCCCGAGCAGGTCGACTACATGGACGTCTCGCCCAAGCAGACCATGTCCGTCGCTGGCGCCCTCATCCCTTTCCTCGAGCACGACGACGCCAACCGCGCCCTGATGGGCTCGAACATGCAGCGCCAGGCCGTGCCCCTCCTGCAGCCGTCCAGCCCACTGGTCGGCACCGGGATGGAGGAGCGCACGGCGCTGGACTCCGGACAGGTGGCCCTGTCCCCGGTCGACGGCGTGGTCGACAGCGTGACCGGCGAGCAGATCGTCGTCCGCGACGGCGACGGCAACAGCCACGTCCGCCGGCTGCGCAAGTTCATCCGGACGAACCAGGGCACCTGCTTCACGCAGCGGCCGATCGTCGTCGCGGGTCAGCAGGTGCGCCGCAACCAGCCGCTCGCCGACAGCTCGTCGACCGACGCTGGCGAGCTGGCGCTCGGCCAGAACGTGCTGGTGGCCTTCATGAGCTGGGAGGGCGGCAACTTCGAAGACGCCATCCTGCTCAGCGAGACGCTGGTCCGCGAGGACAAGTTCACCTCCATCCACATCGAGAAGCACGAGGTCGAGGCCCGCGACACCAAGCTCGGGCCCGAGGAGATCACGCGCGACATCCCGAACGTGGGCGAGGACAGCCTGCGCGACCTTGACGAGAACGGCATCATCCGCGTCGGCGCCGAGGTCAAGGCGGGCGACATCCTGGTCGGCAAGATCACCCCGAAGGGCGAGACCGAGCTGACGGCGGAGGAGCGCCTGCTGCGCGCCATCTTCGGCGAGAAGGCTCGCGAGGTGAAGGACACCAGCCTGCGCGTGCCGCACGGCGAGCGCGGCAAGGTCGTCGCCGTCCAGATCTTCGAGCGCGACTCGGACGCCGAGCTGCCGGCCGGCGTCAACAAGATGGTCCGCGTCTCGATCGCCCAGAAGCGCAAGATCTCCGCCGGCGACAAGATGGCCGGGCGCCACGGCAACAAGGGCGTCGTCTCGCGCATCCTGCCCACCGAAGACATGCCCTTCCTGCCAGACGGGCGGCCGGTCGAGATCATCCTCAACCCGCTCGGCGTGCCCAGCCGCATGAACGTCGGCCAGATCCTCGAGACCCACCTCGGCTGGGCGGCGGATCAGCTCGGCCTCAAGTTCGCCACGCCGGTGTTCGACGGGGCGACCGAAGCCGACATCAAGTCCGAGCTGCGGCGGGCTGGCTTGCCGGAGACCGGCAAGATCCGCCTGCGCGACGGCCGCACCGGCGAGGAGTTCGACCAGGAAGTCACCGTCGGCTACATCTACATGCTCAAGCTGGTGCACCTCGTCGAGGACAAGATCCACGCGCGGTCCACCGGCCCCTACAGCCTCATCACGCAGCAGCCGCTGGGTGGCAAGGCGCAGTTCGGCGGCCAGCGCTTCGGCGAGATGGAGGTGTGGGCTCTCGAAGCGTACGGCGCCGCCCACACCCTCCAGGAGATCCTGACCGTGAAGTCCGACGACGTCGTCGGGCGCGTCAAGACCTACGAGGCCATCGTCAAGGGCGAGGACATCTTCCAGCCGGGCGTGCCAGAGTCGTTCAAGGTGCTGGTCAAGGAGCTCCAGAGCTTGGGCCTGGCAGTCGAGGTCCTCAACGAAGAGGAGGAGGAAGTCGTCTTCGCCGAGGATACCGAGGGCGGTGACGTGCGCTCGCTCGACATCAACATCAGCGGGTTCGAGCGTGGCGAGATTGATTAGTCAGTAGCTATCAGTTGTCAGCTGTCAGCTATCAGCAGCAAGCTGATAGCTGACAGCTGGATCCCGCTCCGAAGGAGCAAAAGACAGTGCTCGAAGTCAACAATTTCAACGCCGTTCGCATCACCCTCGCGTCGCCCGACCAGATCAAGTCGTGGTCTCGCGGGGAGGTGCTGAAGCCCGAGACCATCAACTACCGCACGCTCAAGCCCGAGCGCGACGGCCTCTTCTGCGAGCGCATCTTCGGACCGCAGAAGGACTGGGAGTGCGCCTGCGGCAAGTACAAGCGCGTCCGCTACAAGGGCATCGTCTGCGACAAGTGCGGCGTCGAGGTCACCCGGGCCAAGGTCCGGCGCGAGCGCATGGGCCACATCGAGCTCGCCAGCCCCGTGAGCCACATTTGGTTCGTCAAGGGCACGCCGAGCCGCATCGGCCTCCTGCTCGACATGACCCCGCGCATCCTCGAGCAGATCCTCTACTTCGCCAAGTACGTCGTCGTCGACGTCTACGAGAACCAGCGGGCTCGCCTGACGAGCGCTATCCAGCAGGAGGTCGAGTCCAAGATTGGCCGCATGGAGCGCGCCAACGCGGAGAAGCTGGAGGAGCTGACCGGCGACATGAACCGCGAGCTCGAGCGGCTCGAGAGCGAGAAGACCGAGCGCCTTCAGCCCATCGAGGCCCGCCGCGAGCAGGCCAGCCTGGCGGCCAGCGAGCGGGCCTCCGCGATCGAGAACCAGCTGAAGGAGCTCGATGGTCAGGCCGCCCGCGAGGACGTCACCTTCGAGCTGTCCCAGACGGTCGTGGTCCGTGAGGGCTCGCGGGTGGGGCCCGAGGCCCGCCGGATCCTCCTGGAGGCCGTCCGCGAGTACATCGACCGCGTCGAGAAGGACGCCACCGACGAGCAGGAGACCCTGGCCGCGGAGTACGACGCCCGGATCGACAAGCTGCGGTACGAGATCCAGTCCAGGGACGCCCAGGTGCGCAACGACTCGGCGGCCGAGGCCGAAGGCATCCGCCTGGCGGCCGAGCAGCGGATCAAGCGCCTCGAGTCCATCAAGCCGCGCGACACCCTCAGCGAGATGGAGTACCGCGAGCTGCAGGACATGGCCGGCCGCATGTTCAAGGCCAGCATGGGCGCCGAGGCCATCCGCGACCTTCTGCGGGCCATCAACATGGACGACCTCGCCACCCATCTGCGTGGCGAGACGCACTCCTCGAGCGGCCAGAAGCGCAAGAAGGCCACCAAGCGGCTCCGCGTCGTCGAGTCGTTCCGCAAGTCCGGCAACCGACCCGAGTGGATGATCATGACGACGCTGCCGGTCCTGCCGCCCGACTTGCGGCCCATGGTTCAGCTGGACGGCGGCCGGTTCGCCACGTCCGACCTCAACGACCTCTACCGGCGCGTCATCAACAGGAACAATCGCCTCAAGCGGCTCCTCGAGCTCCAGGCGCCGGAGATCATCATCCGCAACGAGAAGCGCATGCTCCAGGAGGCCGTCGACTCGCTGATCGACAACGGCCGGCGCGGTCGGCCGGTCAGCGGCTCGTCCAACCACAAGCTCAAGAGCCTGTCGGACATGCTCAAGGGCAAGCAGGGCCGCTTCCGCCAGAACCTCCTCGGCAAGCGCGTCGATTACTCCGGCCGCTCGGTCATCGTGGTCGGCCCAACGCTGCAGCTGCACCAGTGCGGCCTGCCCAAGCGGATGGCGCTCGAGCTGTTCAAGCCGTTCGTCATGCGCAAGCTCGTCGAGAAGGGCCTGGCCCACAACATCAAGAGCGCCAAGCGCATCGTCGAGCGCGTGCGCCCGGAGGTGTGGGACGTCCTCGAGGAGGTCATCCAGGACCATCCGGTGCTGCTGAACCGCGCGCCCACGCTGCACCGCCTGGGCATCCAGGCGTTCGAGCCGGTCCTCATCGAGGGCAGCGCTATCCAGATCCACCCGCTCGTGTGCTCGGCGTTCAACGCGGACTTCGACGGCGACCAGATGGCGGTCCACGTGCCGCTGTCAGCGGCCGCCAAGAAGGAAGCCCGCGAGAACATGCTGAGCGTCAACAACCTGCTCCAGCCGTCGAACGGCGACCCCATCGTCGCTCCGACGCTCGACATGGTGCTCGGCATCTACTACCTGACGACGGCCAGGCCCGCCCCCGACCGCGAGCCCAGGGCCTTCTCAGACTTCATGGACGCCAAGCTCGCCTACGACATGAAGGTGATCGACCTGCACGAGCCGATCAAGCTGCGCGTGCCGGCGCCGAACGCCGAGGACGGCGAGGACGAGCCCGCCACCCAGATCATCACCACGACCATGGGCCGGGCCATCTTCAACGACGCCATGAACGCCGTCCTGCGGGCGCACGGCCAGGAGCCGCTGCCCTACTACAGCGAGCGCGTCGACCGCTCGGGACTCAAGCGCATAGTGGCCGGTCTGATCAGCCGCTACGGCAACCGCGATACGGCCGCCGTTCTGGACGAGATCAAGCGGCTCGGCTTCCGCTACGCCACGCAGTCGGGGACGACCATCGCCATCTCCGACATCACCATGCCCGGCGACAAGGACGTCATCCTCCACGGCGCCGACGACGAGGTGCAGCGGATCGAGAAGGACTACCGCCGCGGCCTCATCACCGACGACGAGCGCTACAACGAGGTCATCGAGGTCTGGACGCGGGCCAAGGAGCAGATCACCAAGGCCGTCTCCGCGGTGCTCGACCCGTTTGGGCCGGTCTCGATGATGGCCCAGTCCGGGGCGAAGGGGAACATCCAGCAGATCTCCCAGATGTCCGGCATGCGCGGCCTCATGGCCGACCCCAGCGGTCGCATCATCGAGCTGCCCATCCGGTCGTCGTTCCGCGACGGCCTCACCGTGCTCGAGTACTTCCTGTCGACGCACGGCGCGCGCAAGGGCCTCGCCGACACCGCCATCCGGACAGCCGACTCCGGCTATCTCACCCGGCGGCTCATCGACGTGTCCCAGAACGTCATCGTCTACGAGGAGGACTGCGGCACCGAGCAGGGCGTCTGGATCGCCGACCTGGTCGATCCGGCACGGCGCGATCTGCGCCTCACCCAGCTGCCCGGCCGGGTCGTGGCGACGGACGTGGTCGACGAGGCCACGGGCGAGGTCGTGGTCGAGCGGAACACCGTTCTCGACGAGGCCACGCGCGACGCCATCGCCGCCGCCAAGGACGTGCCCCACCTGTACCTGCGGTCGCCGCTCACCTGCGAGGCGCGCCACGGGATCTGCCGGCTGTGCTACGGCTGGCACATGGGTACCCGCCGCCTGGTGGGCATCGGCGACGCCGTGGGTATCGTCGCGGCCCAGTCCATCGGTGAGCCTGGCACGCAGCTCACCATGCGCACGTTCCACACGGGCGGCGTCGCGGGTCTCGACATCACCTCGGGTCTTCCCCGCGTGGAGGAGCTGTTCGAGGCGCGGGTGCCGAAGGGCAAGGCCATCCTGGCCGAGCTCGACGGCGTGGTCGAGCTCCAGCGCACCGACGACAACCGCATGATCAAGGTGATCTCGCGGCAGACCTACCGCGACGAGCACGACGTGCCACCCGGCTTCCGGGCCGCCGTCGAGCACGGCGGCTGGGTCGAGGTTGGCCAGGCCGTCGCCACGCCAGAGTCGGAGTCTGACGAGCCAGCCGTCGTGGCCCGCCTGTCAGGTACCGCCGAGGTGCGGGGCGGCCGTATCGCCATCGTCGCCGAGGAGCGCGAGGAGCGCGACTACACGGTCCCGGCCTCGGCGCGCTTGAAGGTGGAGGACGGCCAGCCGGTGACCGCCGGGGACCTGCTGACCGAGGGCTCCAAGGACCCCGAGGAAGTGCTGCGCATCCAGGGCCGCGACGCGGTCCAGCGCTACATGATCGACGAAGTCCAGGAGGTCTACCGCTCCCAGGGCGTCAACATCAACGACAAGCACATCGAGGTGATCTCCCGCCAGATGCTCCGCAAGCTGAGGGTCGACGCCCCAGGCGACACGGAGCTGCTGCCAGGCGAGCTGGTCGACCGGTTCGAGTTCGAGGACAAGAACCGCCAGGTTCTGGCCGAGGGCGGCGAGCCGGCCACCGCGTTGCCCGTCCTGCTGGGCGTCACCAAGGCATCTCTCAACACGGAGAGCTTCCTGGCCGCCGCCTCCTTCCAGGAGACGACGAAGGTGCTCACCGAGGCGGCGATCTCCGGCAAGGTCGACAAGCTGCTGGGCCTGAAGGAGAACGTCATCATCGGCAAGCTCATCCCGGCGGGGACAGGCCTCGAGGCGCGCCAGACGGCACGCCGCGAGCGGCTGATCGCCGCGCAGCAGCTGCAATTCGACGGCGGCTCGCTGCCGGCGGGGCTGATGCTGGAGGATGGCCAACCGCTGACCATCGGCGACGGCCCGCAGCGCCAGGCCGTGGCGGTCGTCACGCGCCTGGAAGACCTGGCGGACGACGACGACGACGTGCTCACCGAAGCCGAGGCAGAGCCGGCCGGCTAGGCGCGTCGCGTGTATACGAGCAACAGCCTGAGCAGGTGGGATTGCACCCACCTGCTCAGCTGCCGCGTCACCACCTCTATTTGCCCGGGGGCGGGGGCAGAGCGTACACTTCAGCGTTGTCTTCGGACGGAAGGTAGTGGGATAAAGGTCTGTGCCGACGATTAGTCAGCTGGTCCGCAAAGGGCGGGTACGAATCAAGAAGAAGACTACTGCGCCTGCTCTGCGGTTCAACTACAACGCGCTGCGTCAGCGGCGCTACGCCGTGCCCAAGGGTAACCCTTTGAAGCGGGGCGTCTGCGTCCAGGTGCGCACCATGACTCCGAAGAAGCCGAACTCGGCGCTTCGGAAGATTGCGCGCGTACGGCTCACCAACGGCATGGAAGTCACGGCGTACATTCCGGGCGAGGGGCACAATCTGCAGGAGCACTCCGTCGTGCTCGTGCGTGGCGGCCGCGTCAAAGATCTTCCGGGCGTGAGATACCACATCGTCCGCGGCGCGCTGGACGCCGGTGGTGTCAAAGAGCGGAAGCAGGGACGGTCGAAGTACGGGGCCAAGGCGCCGAAGGCGCCCGGCGCCGGACGGTAGTCGGTAGTCGGTAGTCAAAAGCGCACGCGGCGTTGGGCGCAGCGTCCGCGTCGAGCCAGGGTCTCGACCTGGCCTTTCTCATGCGGCGGCAGTCGAGCCGGTAGTCCGGCTCGTAGGCCGAGAGATATCGGGGCTCGCTAGAGCGGGCCAACAGCCAGTGAGCTATCCATAGGTACTTTCACGAACGTGCGCGCCGCCCACGCGGTCGCCGCGGTCCTCTGTACCGCTTGAAAAAGGCTCGTTCTTCGTCATAGGTCGGACCCGTCACGAGTCCACAGTCATTGGTCAGCAACGGGCTGCCGCTCGGCCGCGCCAGCGCCCCACGGCCGGTGCCTGCAGGACGCGTCGGGTCATAGCGAACAGGATGCCACAGGAGAAATTATGCCCAGGCGCGCACGCGTGCTCAAGAGAGAAGTGGTCCCGGATCCCCGGTTCGGCAGCCGTACCCTCACGCGCTTCATCAACAAGATCATGCAGAGTGGCAAGAAGAGCACTGCCGAACGGATCGTCTACACCGCCCTGGACACCATCGAGGCGCAGGCGCGACGCAGTCCGATCGACGTCTTCGACGTCGCCCTGCGCAACGCCACGCCTCTCCTCGAAGTCAAGCCACGGCGCGTCGGCGGCGCCACGTACCAGGTTCCCGTCGAGATCAAGGGCGACCGCAAACAGTCGCTGGCGATGCGCTGGCTGATCAACTCGGCGCGCTCGCGCACCGGCCGCAGCATGACCGAGAAGCTTGCCTCTGAGCTGATGGATGCCTCGAACAACACCGGCGCGACCATCCGCAAACGCGATGAGACACACCGCATGGCTGAGGCCAACAAGGCGTTCAGCCACTATCGCTGGTAGGAAGAGGGAGCTGACAGTGCCCATCCGCCACCTCCCGCCCCCCAATCTTTATGAATGACCTAGAGCGCACACGGAATATCGGCATCATCGCCCACATCGACGCGGGTAAGACCACGACGACTGAGCGCATCCTCTACTACACCGGCCGCACGTACAAGATCGGCGAGGTCCACGAGGGCACGGCCACGATGGACTGGATGGAGCAGGAGCGCGAGCGCGGCATCACCATCACGGCGGCAGCGACGACAGCCGAGTGGAAGGATCACCGCGTCAATATCATCGACACGCCAGGGCACGTCGACTTCACCGTCGAGGTGGAGCGCTCGCTGCGCGTGCTCGACGGCGGCGTCGTCGTGTTCGACGCCGTCGCCGGCGTGGAGCCCCAGTCGGAGACGGTCTGGCGCCAGGCGGACAAGTACCACGTCCCGCGGATCTGCTTCATCAACAAGATGGACCGGACAGGCGCTAGCTTCGAGCGGACAATAGAGATGATCATCGACCGCCTGGGCGCGAACCCGGTGATCGTCCAGATGCCGATCGGCTCAGAGGCGGCGTTCCGCGGCATCGTGGACGTGCTCCGCGAGAAGGCCATCGTCTTCGGCGACAAGCCGAACGACCCCATCCAGGAGCTGGAGATCCCCGAAGAGCTCCGCGACGAGGCCAGGCGGCGCCGCTCCGAGGCGGTCGAGAAGATCGTCGAGTTCGACGACGAGCTGCTCGAGCGCTTCTTCGCCGAGGAGCCCATCGCCGTCGACGAGCTCAAGCGTGTGCTGCGTCGGGTGACGATCCAGGGCCAGCTGATCCCCGTCCTGTGCGGCAGCGCGCTCAAGAACAAGGGCGTGCGCCCGCTGCTGGATGCCGTGGTGGACTACTTGCCGTCGCCGCTCGACATCCCGCCGGTCCATGGCGTCGATCCTCGGCGGGACACCGACGAGGTGCGCCACGCCGACCCAGACGAGCCGTTCTGTGCCCTCGCCTTCAAGATCGTCAGCGACCCGTTCGTCGGCAAGCTCGCGTTCATTCGCGTCTACTCGGGCCGACTCAAGACGGGCTCCTACGCGTACAACTCGACCCGCGACCAGCGCGAGCGCGTCGGCCGGCTGGTGCAGCTGCACGCCAACGAGCGCAAGGACATCCAGGAGGTCCACGCCGGCGACATCGCCGCCATCGTCGGCCCCAAGGCGACGATCACGGGCGACACGCTGTGTGACGAGGTCCAGCCGATCGTTCTCGAGGCGATCACGTTCCCCGAGCCTGTCATCCGGGTCGCCATCGAGCCGAAGACGAAGCAGGACCAGGACAAGATGGGCATCGGTCTCAGCAAGCTGTCCGACGAGGATCCCACGTTCCGGGTCAACACGGACCCGGAGACCGGCCAGACCATCATCGCCGGGATGGGCGAGCTGCACCTGGAGGTCATCGTCGACCGGCTCATGCGCGAGCACCGCGTCGACGCGAACGTGGGCCGGCCCCAGGTGGCGTACCGGGAGACGATCACGCACGCGGCCAAGGCGCGCGACCCCTACAAGCGGCAGACCGGCGGGCGCGGCATGTACGGCGACGTGGAGCTGACCGTGGAGCCGCAGCCCGCGGGCTGCGGCAACCTGTTCGAGTGGAAGGTCGTCGGTGGCACCGTCCCGCGGGAGTACGCGTCTGCGGTCGAGGCCGGGGTGCGAGAGGCGCTGGAAGGCGGCGTCGTGGCCAACTACCCGCTGGTCGACGTCAAGGTGCAGGCCGTCGACGGGTCGTACCACGAGGTGGACTCGAATGAGATGGCCTTCAAGATCGCGGCGACGCAGACCGCGAAGGCGGCGCTGCGCAAGGCGGCGCCACAGCTGCTGGAACCGCTGATGGAGGTGGAGGTGGTGACCCCTGACGACTTCCTGGGCGACGTCATGGGCGATCTGAACAGTCGCCGCGGACAGGTGGAGGGGCTGGAGCCCCGCGGCAACGCGCAGGTGGTACGCGCCAAAGTGCCGCTCGCCGAGATGTTCGGCTACGCCACCGACCTGCGCAGCATGACGCAGGGGCGCGCTACCTATTCGATGCAGTTCTCCCACTATCAGGCGGTTCCGCGCGAGATCGGCACCGGCATCGCCGCGAAGGCCGGGGTGCGTTAGCACAGTTGGCTTGATTGGCCTCATAGGACGCAGACTCACAGGTACAGGTACAGGTACACGAAAAGGGGTACACAGGCATGGGCAAGAAGATTTTCGAGCGCACGAAGCCACACGTGAACGTCGGCACCATCGGCCACGTCGACCACGGCAAGACCACACTGACCGCCGCCATCACCAAGGTGCTGGCCATGAAGGGCGGCTCCCAGTTCAAGTCGTTCGACATGATCGACAAGGCGCCCGAAGAGAAGGCGCGTGGCATCACTATCGCCATCGCCCACGTGGAGTACGAGACCGACAAGCGGCACTACGCCCACGTCGACTGCCCGGGCCACGCCGACTACATCAAGAACATGATCACCGGCGCGGCCCAGATGGACGGCGCCATCCTCGTCGTCTCCGCACCCGACGGACCCATGCCCCAGACGCGCGAGCACATCCTGCTGGCGCGCCAGGTGGAGGTGCCCGCCATGGTCGTCTACTTGAACAAGGTGGACCTCATGGACGACGAGGAGCTGCTCGAGCTGGTGGAGATGGAGCTGCGCGAGCTGCTCAGCAAGTACGGCTTCCCGGGCGACGACATCCCGATCATCCGCGGCTCCGCCGTCAAGGCGCTGGAGTCCAGCAGCCAGGACCCGACCGCGCCCGAGTACGCCTCCATCCTCGAGCTCATGAACGCCGTCGACGACTACATCCCGACCCCGGAGCGCGCCGTCGACAGGCCGTTCCTGATGCCTGTCGAGGACGTGTTCGGCATCAAGGGCCGCGGCACAGTGGTGACCGGGCGCATCGAGCGCGGCAAGATCAAGGTCGGCGAGGAGATCGAGATCATCGGCTTCGCCAACAACCGCAGGACCGTCGTCACGGGCGTCGAGATGTTCCAGAAGACGCTCACCGAGGGCCTCGCCGGCGACAACGTGGGCTGCCTGCTCCGCGGCGTCGAGCGCGAGGACGTCGAGCGCGGCCAGGTGCTCGCCAAGCCGGGCAGCATCAAGCCGCACACGAAGTTCAAGGCCGAGGTGTACGTCCTGTCGAAAGAGGAGGGCGGTCGCCACACCCCGTTCTTCAACGGCTACCGGCCGCAGTTCTACATCCGCACGACCGACGTCACCGGCACCATCAAGATCCCCGAGGGTATGGAGATGGTCATGCCTGGCGACAACGTGCAGATGGACATCGAGCTGATCACGCCCGTCGCCGTCGAGGAAGGCCTCCGCTTCGCGATCCGCGAAGGCGGCCGGACGGTCGGCGCCGGCGCGGTCACCGCGATCGACGCGTAAGGGCAGCGCACACCATGGCGAAACAGCGCATCCGCATTCGCTTGAAGGCGTTCGACCACAAGATCCTAGACCAGTCGGCCTCGCAGATCGTCGAAACCGCCGAGCGCACGGGGGCGGTCGTCGCCGGCCCCGTGCCGCTGCCTACCAGGATCGAGCGATTCACCGTGATCCGCGGCCCGTTCATCGACAAGGACTCGCGGGAGCAGTTCGAGATGCGGACGCACAAGCGGCTGATCGACGTCCTGGAGCCCACCTCCAAGACGGTGGATGCGCTCATGCGCCTGAACGTCCCCGCTGGGGTCGACATCGAGATCAAGCTGTAGCGAGCCGTCAGCCGACGAGCTGTCAGCCGTCAGCTGTCAGCCGTCAGCTTCCGGTTCTGCTTTGATGTCTGAGACAGGTTGCCCTACCACCCGTGCTGATAGCTGAGTACTGATTGCTGATGGCTAACGAATGATCCAGGCGATTCTCGGTCGGAAGCTGGGCATGACCCGGCTGTTCGACGAAAACGGCGTGGTCACCGCCTCGACCCTCGTGGAAGCGGGGCCGTGCGTCGTGACCCAACTGAAGACCCCCGAGCGGGACGGCTACCTCGCGGTCCAGCTCGGCTTCGGCCAGCAGCGCTCGGCCAACAAGCCGGCGCGCGGCCACCTCAAGGCCGCTGGCTTGCCCGAGCGGACCGCCCTGGCCCACCTCCGCGAAGTGCCGGCCGACGGCCTCGAGGACCTGGCGCTCGGCGACCGCGTCGACGCCAGCATGTTCGCCGCCGGTGAGGTCGTGGACGTCGTCGGCACGTCCAAGGGCCGCGGCTTCGCCGGCGTCGTGAAACGCCACAACTTCAGCGGTGGCCCCAAGACTCACGGCCAGTCTGACCGGTGGCGGCACTCCGGCTCGGTCGGCTCGGGCACCACCCCCGGCCGGACTTTCAAGAACATGCGCATGGCGGGCCACCTCGGCGACGCCCGCGTCACTGTCAAGAACCTGCGGATCCTGCGCGTCGACTCCGAGCGCAACATCGTCGTTCTGCGCGGCGCCATCCCCGGTCCGAAGGGCAGCCTGGTCATGATCCGCAAGACCGAGCTGGCGTAGGAGACAGCAGAGGAGCGCTATGCAGACCAATGTTCTCGGCCTCGACGGAGCCGTGGTGCGCACCATCCACCTGGACGACCGCGTCTTCGGTATAGCGCCGAACGAGTCTGTCGTTCACCAGGCGGTGGTGACGCAGCAGGCCAACGCCCGTCAGGGCACCCACGACACCAAGACCCGCGGCGAAGTCGCCGGCGGCGGCAAGAAGCCGTACCGACAGAAGGGCACAGGCAACGCCCGCCAGGGCTCCACGCGGGCCCCGCACTACCGAACCGGGGGCGTCGTCTTTGGCCCCCATCCTCGGTCGTACGAGAAGGCGATGCCGCGCAAGATGCGCCGTCTGGCGATGCGCTCGGTGCTGTCGGCGCGGGCTGCCGCGCAGAGCCTCACCGTGGTAGACGAGTTCGCCATCGGGGCCGCGCGCACCCGGGCGCTGGTGTCGGTCCTCGACACGCTAGAGCTGGGGGACGGCGCTCTGATCGTCCTGGGCGCGCGGAGCGAAGCCGTGCTGCGCGCGGCCCGCAACCTCGGGCGCGTCCACGTGGTGACGCCGAACGGCCTGAACCTGCTCGACCTCCTGCGCCTGCCGCGGGTCGTGCTGGAGGAGGCGGCCGTGCACGAGCTGACCCGCACCCTGACCAGCGACCTCGCGCCCGCGCCCACACCGCCCACCCCCGAGCCCGAGCCCCAGCCCGAGCCCGACATCATCCAACCCGCGGCCGAGGAGACCACCCTGTATGACGCTTGACGCATTCAGCACCATTGTCCGCCCGGTCGTGTCGGAGAAGAGCACGGCTCTTGGCGAGGCGGGCAAGTACGTCTTCGAGGTTGCCCCGCACGCCAACAAGATCCAGATCAAGCAGGCGGTCGAAGAGGCTTTCGCCACCAAGAACGTGACGGTGGCGTCGGTGAACATCGTGCACGTGCCCGGGAAGCTGCGCCGCATGGGCCGCCACTCCGGTATGACCCGGACCTGGAAGAAGGCCGTGGTCACCCTACGGCCAGGCCAGCGGCTGGACCTGTTCGAGGGAGTCTGACGGCATGCCTATCAAGCTGTACAAGCCGACGTCGCCGGGCCGGCGCGGCATGTCCGCCTCTACTTTCGAGGAGGTCACCAAGACCGCCCCCGAGAAGTCGCTGACGGAGCCGCTCAAGCAGAACGCAGGCCGCAACAACCGCGGCCGGATCACGACCCGCCACCGCGGTGGCGGCCACAAGCGCCTGTACCGCGTGATCGACTGGAAGCGCAACAAGCTGGGCGTCCAGGCGCACGTCATCGCCGTCGAGTACGACCCCAACCGCAGCGCCCGCATCGCGCTGCTCGAGTACGCCGACGGGGAGCGGCGCTACATCCTGGCGCCGGCCGGCGTGCGGGTCGGTGCGCGCCTCTCCTCCGGGCCAGACGCGGACCTGTCGCCTGGCAACGCCCTGCCGCTGCGCGAGATTCCGGTGGGCTCGGTCATCCACAACGTCGAGCTCAAGCCCGGCCGCGGCGGCCAGCTCGTCCGCGGCGCCGGCGGCGGCGCACAGCTGATGGCCAAGGAAGGGACGTGGGCGCAGGTCCGGCTGCCGTCAGGCGAGGTGCGCCTGGTCCACGTGGAGTGCATGGCGACCCTCGGCCAGGTCGGCAACGCCGAGCACGCTACCATCAACGTCGGCAAGGCGGGTCGCACCCGTCACATGGGCTTCCGCCCCACCGTGCGCGGCTCGGCCATGAATCCGCGCGACCATCCGCACGGCGGCGGCGAGGGCAAGGCCCCCGTCGGCGGCCAGCCCCAGACGAAATGGGGCAAGCCGGCGATGGGCAAGAAGACGCGTCGCCGCAAGGCCACCGACCGCTTCATCGTGCGGTCGCGCAAGAAGTAGAAGCGAGAAGCGACACAGTGAGACGAGAGGCGAGCGAGCGCCGACGTGAGGACGTGAGGAAGTAAGGACGTGAGGACACAATGAGCCGCAGCTCGAAGAAAGGACCCTTCGTCGACGCGAAGCTGATGAAGCGGGTCGTTGCCATGAACGCCGGCGGGCGCAAAGAGGTACTCAGGACCTGGTCCCGCGACTCGACCATCTTCCCGGAGATGGTTGGTCTCACGATTGCCGTCCACGACGGTCGCCGCCACGTTCCCATCTACATCACCGAGAACATGGTCGGCCACAAGCTCGGCGAGTTCGCCCTCACGCGTCTCTTCCGCGGGCACACGGCTCGCGGCGAGAAGATGACCGGAGGCCGCTAGCATGGCCGGCGTGGAGGTGCGCGCCGTCGAGCGCCACGTGCGCATGTCGGCTCAAAAGGTGCGCCTGGTGCTGGACGTCGTCCGCGGCAAGCCGGTGACCGAGGCGCTGGCCGTGCTCCAGTTCCTGCCACAGCGGGCGGCTCGCCCGGTGTCCAAGGCGGTCAGGTCGGCCGCGGCCAACGCGGAGAACAACTTCAACATGGACCCTGACGATCTCGTGATCACCCGAACGGCGGCCGATGAGGGGCGCACTCTCAAACGGTGGCGGCCGCGGGCGCGCGGGCGCGTCAACCAGATCTTGAAGCGCTCCAGCCACATCACAGTGGTTGTGGCGGAGAAGGGAGCATAGGGCGATGGGACAGAAGGTTCACCCGATCGGCTTCCGCCTCGGCATCAAGGTCGGCGACCGCTCCGTCAAGGACTGGCAGGGACGCTGGTACGCCACCGGCCGCGAGTACGCCGACCTGCTGTTCGAGGACGTCAAGGTCCGCCAGCACATCATGACGCGCATGGCCGACGCGGGCGTGTCCCGTGTCGAGATCGAGCGCTCGGCCAACCTCATCACCGTGACGATCCACGCCGCCAAGCCCGGCATCGTCATCGGCAAGAGCGGCGTGAAGGTGGAGGAGCTCCGCCGCACGCTCGAGCAAATGACGCAGAAGAAGATCCGCGTCACTATCCAGGAGATCCGCCAACCTGAGGTGGACGCCAACCTCGTGGCTCGGAGCATCGCCGACCAGCTCGTGAAGCGGGTCGCGTTCCGGCGCGCCATGAAGCAGGCCGTGCAGCGGGCGCAGCGCTTCGGCGCCAAGGGAGTCCGCGTGCAGGTGTCCGGTCGGCTGGGAGGCTCTGAGATGAGCCGGCGCGAATGGGATCGCTGGGGGCGCGTGCCGCTGCACACGCTGCGCGCCGACATCGACTTTGGCCAGACCGAGGCGCACACGACCTACGGCGTGATCGGCGTGAAAGTGTGGGTGTACCGCGGCGACTTCACTCCCGATGGGCGCAGCCCAGAGGAGGCGGCCGCCGAGGCGCGCCAGCAGGAGCGCCGGCCGTCGCGGCCGACCGTGCGCGCCGAGGTGCAGCCGGAGGCCGCGCCTGAGCCGGTCGCGGCCTCCGTACCCGCCGAGGTGGACTACTCGCGGGGCGGCGTGTTCGACCCGGGCGAGGAGTCGGGCGACCTGGCACCCAAGGCGGACGCGGACGGGCGGCGCGGTCCGGCAGCCCGCCCCGCCGGCCCTGGCCCGACTGAGGCGGAATAGGAGTCGACGATGCTCCAGCCCAAGCGCACCAAGTTCCGCAAGACCCAACGGGGTGTCAACAAGGGCCCCGCTACCCGGGGCAACACGGTGGCGTTCGGCGAGTTCGCCATTCGCACCGTCGAACCAGCCTGGATCACCGCGCGCCAGATCGAGGCGGCGCGGCGCACCATCACCCACCACCTCAAGCGCGGCGGCAAGGTGTGGATCCGCATCTTCCCGGACAAGGTGGTCACCGCCAAGCCGGCCGAGACCCGCATGGGGTCGGGCAAGGGGGCCCCGGACCACTGGGTCGCCGTCGTCCGGCCGGGCCACGTCCTTTTCGAGATTGGCGGCGTGCGCCAGGACCTCGCCCGCGAGGCGCTCCGTTTGGCGTCCCACAAGCTGCCCGTCGAGACGAAATTCATGGTGAAGGAGGGACTCGAGAGTGGCGGAGAGACGGCAGACGCAGCCTCGTAACAGACAAGCAGCCGCTCCCGTGGCCGACCCGGAGACCCGCCTGCGGGAGCTGAGCGAGGAGATGTTTCGCCTCCGCTTCCAGTTCGCCACGCGCCAGCTGACGAACACATCCCGCATTCGCGTGGTCCGCCGCGAGATCGCCCGCGTGAAGACGCGGCAGAGACAGCAGGAGCTCTTGAGTGGTCAGTGAGAGTCTAGAGCGGGCGCCACGCAAACGGCGCCGCACCAAGGTCGGCCGGGTCACCAGCACCAAGATGGACAAGACAGTCGTCGTGGCGGTGGAGATGGTCAACCAGCACCGCCTCTACGGGCGAACGGTCCGCCGCACGCGGCACTTCAAGGCCCACGACGCCGACAACCGCTGCACAGTCGGCGACGCGGTCGTGATCGCTGAGTCCCGGCCGATCAGCCGGGACAAGCACTGGGTCGTCCAGGAGATCCTGCGCCGGGGCACGGGCGAGCCGGTCGAGATCGCCGAGGTCTCCGCGTGAGCGCGCTGTGCCCGCCGACCTCTGCCTGCCGCCTCTCGCGCGCGCAACCAGCATAGCGACAGCGAGAGGATTGAGGAGAATTCCATGATCATGCCGCAGACGAGACTCCGGGTGGCCGACAACACTGGCGCCCGTGAGCTGATGTGCATTCGAGTGGTGGCGGGTGGGTCGAAATTCGAAGCGTCCATCGGCGACGTGGTCGTGGCCTCGGTGAAGGTGGCAACGCCCGGCGGATCGGTCAAGAAGGGCGACGTCGTCCGCGCGGTCATCGTGCGACAGGCCAAGGAGTATGGACGGCCAGATGGCTCGTACATCCGCTTCGACGATAACGCCGCCGTGATCCTGCAGGACAAGAACAACCCGAAGGGCACCCGCATCTTTGGCCCGGTGGCGCGGGAGCTCCGCGAGAAGAACTACATGAAGATCATCTCGTTGGCGCCGGAAGTGCTCTGACGGAGGGAGAAAGGGAGAGAGAAGAGAGCGTATGACGTTGGCCCGGATCAAGAAGAACGATACGGTCGTCGTCCTCAGCGGCAAGGAGCGCGGCAAGCGGGGCGTCGTCCGCGAGGTCCTCCCCAGTGAGGGGAAGGCGGTCGTCCAGGACCTGAATATCAGCAAGCGCCATCGCAAGCCGAGCGGGCAGGCCCGCCAGGCCGGCATCGTCGACCTCGAGCAGCCGCTCCATCTCTCCAACCTGGCCCTGGTGGATCCCACGTCGAACAGAGCTACCCGCGTCAGGTCGCGCCTGTTGAGTACCGGCCAGAAGATCCGGGTGGCGACGGCGTCCGGCGAGCAGATCGGGAAGGAGTAACAACCGCATCATGGCCATGAGCACCACCGCGCCGGGTGCCGCCGCCGAGAGCGGCACCGCGCCCGCGGCCGGCGGGCGACCCGTCAAGAGTCGTCTCGAGCAGCGCTATCTGCGCGACGTCGTGCCCGCGCTCACCCGGGACTACAACTACCACAACCCGATGCAGGTCCCGCGCGTCGCCAAAGTGACGGTCAACGTTGGTGTCGGCGAAGCTATCGCCAACAGCAAGGCCCTCGACGCCGCCGTCCGCGACATCTCCCTGGTTACCGGCCAGAAGCCCATCGTGAAGAAGGCCAAGCGCTCGATCGCCCAGTTCAAGCTGCGCGAGGGACAGAACGTCGGCGTCATGGTCACCCTCCGCGGTGAGCGGATGTGGGAGTTCCTGGACCGGCTGATGAACGCCGCGCTGCCCCGCACGCGCGACTTCCGCGGTGTGCCGGCCAAGTCGTTCGACGGCCGTGGCAACTACACGCTGGGCTTGCGCGAGCAGCTGATCTTCCCGGAGATCAACTACGACCAGGTCGACAAGGCGCGCGGTATGGAAGTGTCTATCGTGACCACTGCTCGCACGGACCAGGAGGCGCGCCGTCTGCTGGAGCTGCTAGGCATGCCGTTCCAGCGGGACGACGACTCGGGGAGGCGCTGAGCGTCAGGGCTCCAGCCTGAAGCCTGTCGCTCCCAGCCAATCCCGCTAGCCTGCGCGCTGCCATCTCCTACAATTCCGTGCACACAGCGGGGCGGACCCTCTCAGGAGTCGTCCCGCGGCCGTGTTGAAAGGCGACGCACCGCGCGAGGCGGCCAGGAGATGAGCAGATGAGCTCTTTCTCCGATCTCCCGTCTCGCCGTCCTTCGCTCCGGCGTCGAACCTCACACAGGAGGCCCCATCGTGGCCAAGAAGTCGATGATAGAAAAGGCGAACCGGCCACCCCGGTTCAAGGTGCAGGCGTACAACCGCTGCCGGCTGTGCGGCCGGCCGCGCGCCTACCTGCGCCGTTTTGGCCTCTGCCGTATCTGCTTCCGTCGGCTCGCGCTCGCCGGGGAGATCCCGGGCGTGGGCAAGGCGAGCTGGTGATCGGTCCGGAAGGAGACGAACGGCCATGAGCATGAGTGACCCCATCGCGGACATGCTGACCCGCATCCGCAACGGCTCGCAGGCGGGGCACACCAGCGTCGAGATGCCGGCCTCCAACGTCAAGGTCGCCATAGCCGCGGTGCTCCGCGACGAGGGCTACATCGAGGGCTTCGAGGAGCGGGGCGAGGGCGTGCAGCGCGTCCTGCGGGTGACGCTGCGCTACGCGCCGAGCAACCGCGGCCGCGACCCGGTCCTGATGGGCCTGAAGCGGGTCAGTCGCCCGGGCCTGCGCGTCTACACCAAAGCCACCGCCATACCGCGCGTCTTCGGCGGCCTGGGGACGGCGATCGTCTCCACCCCCAGCGGCGTGATGAGCGGCGCGACGGCTCGGCGCCTCAAGCTCGGCGGCGAAGTCATCGCCCACGTCTGGTAGCCGAAGAAGGAGCAGGAGGAGGAGAACCCCATGTCGCGCATCGGCAGACAGCCTATCCCCGTTCCCGCCGGCGTGACCGTCGACATCGACCCGGGCCTGGTCCGCGTCAAAGGCCCGAACGGCGAGCTCGCCACGAGCGTCCCGCGGCAGATCACCGTGCGGCGCGAGGACGGCACCCTCCTGGTCGAGCGCGGCTCGGACGAGGGCACCCACCGCTCGCTGCACGGGCTGACGCGCAGCCTGGTGAACAACATGGTGGTCGGCGTCACCCAGGGCTTCACGCGCCGCCTCGAAGTCAACGGCGTCGGCTACCGGGCGGCCGTCGTCGGCGGCAACCTCGCCTTGCAGGTCGGCTACTCGCACCCGGTCGTATACCCGGCCCCGGCCGGGATCAGGTTCGCCGTCCAGGGCAACGCTATCACGATCTCCGGCGCCGACAAGCAGCTTGTCGGCGAGGTGGCGGCGCAGATCCGCCGCGTTCGCAAGCCCGAGCCCTACAAGGGCAAGGGCATCAAGTACGCCGAAGAGGTCATCCGTCGTAAGGCGGGCAAGGCTGGCGCGAAGAAGAAATAGGAGCGGTCCACAGATGTACAAACCAGTTGACGCGCGCGCCGCCCGCTACCGACGACACCGGCGGATTCGCATTCGCCTCAGCGGCACGGGAAACCGGCCCCGGCTGAGCGTGTTCCGCAGCCTCCAGCACATGTACGCGCAGCTCATCGACGACGCCAGCGGGCGGACGATCGCCGCGGCTAGCACCGTCGACGCGGCGCTCGAGCTGCGCCAGGCGGGCGCGAGCACCAAGTCGGAGCAGGCCCGCGCGGTGGGCAAGGCTATCGCCGAGCGCGCCAAGGAGCGCGGCGTGGAGGCTGTGGTTTTCGATCGAGGTGGTTATCAGTACCACGGCCGCGTGAAGGCGCTGGCGGACGGTGCGCGGGAGGCGGGTCTTGAATTCTGAGCGACGGCGCGACTCTAACCGGGTCGAGCAGCTGAGCCCGTCCGGGCTGGCCCTCGAGGAGAAGGTGGTCCAGGTCAACCGCGTGGCCAAGGTCGTCAAAGGCGGCCGCCGCTTCAGCTTCAGCGCGGTGGTGGTGGTCGGTGATCATCAGGGCCACGTCGGCGTCGGGCTGGGCAAGGCGAACGAGGTACCCGACTCCATCCGCAAGGGCGCCGAGAGGGCGCGGAAGAACATCATCCGCGTCCCGATGGCGGGGACGACGATCCCGCACGAGATCAACCAGAAGTTCGGCGCCGCCCAGGTGCTGCTGAAGCCAGCGGCGCCGGGCACCGGCGTGATCGCCGGCGGCGCCGTGCGCGCGGTCGTCGAAGCGGCGGGCATCAAGGACATCCTGTCGAAGTCTCTCGGCAGCGCGAACCCGGTCAACGTGGTCCAGGCGGCCCTGCTGGCGCTGACGAACCTGCGCGACCCGTCCGACGTGGCGCGGCTGCGCCGGCGCATGGCTCCGGCGGCGGCGCCTGTACCGGTGCCAGCTCCCGGAAGCCCGCGCCTGGCGACGGAGCCGGCGCCCGCGGCCGTGGTGGCGGCTGCCACCCCTACCCCAGCAGCGAGCGAGCCCGCGCCTGAGCCACTGGCCCCAGACGAGGCGCCCGAGCCGGCCCTGGCTGCCCCTGCCGAGCCCACAGCTGCCACTGTTCCAGCGGAGGTACCCTCGGCGTGACAGACCCCGAGCAGGTCAGCCCAGCCACTGGGCCGCTCCGGCTCCAGCTGTACAAGAGCCCCATCGGCTACAACGGCCGGCAGAAGGCCACCGTGCACGCTCTTGGACTGCGACGGCTGCACCAGGTGGTCGCCCAGTCCGATTCGCCCGTGACGCGCGGCATGGTCGCCAAAGTGCCGCACCTGGTGAGAATTCTCGATGGCGCTCCGCCGTCGCCGCCGAGTAGCCCGACGCTGGGCCACGACGCTTTCCGGTGAGGGTGCAGGGAGACCGTATCCAGATGAGTATGAGACTGCAGGAGCTGCGGCCGACCGCCGGCTCGGTTACGCGGCGGACGCGCATTAGCCGCGGCCACGGCAGCGGCAAGGTGAAGACGGGCGGTAAAGGGACCAAGGGTCAGAAGGCACGCGCTGGCGCCGGTATGGGGCCGTATTTCGAGGGCGGCCAGCTTCCCTTGATCCGCAAGCTGCCCTACCGGCGCGGCTTCACCAACCCATTTCGCCGTGAGTACCGCGAGGTCAACGTGCGCGATCTGGGCGTGTTTCCGGCGGGCGCCACGATTGGCCCCGAGGAGCTGGAAGCCATGGGCCTGCTGCGCGGCGACACGGGCCCCGTCAAAGTCCTGGGCGAAGGCGACCTGTCGGTCAGGCTCACCGTCCGGGCGGCGAAGTTCTCCCAGGGCGCCCGCCAGAAGATCGAAGCTGCCGGCGGCTCGGCCGAGGAGATTGGCTAGGTCCACACATGCTGAACGCGCCCCTGCTGAACGCGGCGGTCGACGCCTTCAAGATCCCGGACCTGCGGCGGAAGCTGCTGTTCACCCTCGGGATGCTTGTGGCCTTCCGCTTCATCGCGCACATCCCTGTGCCCGGCGCCGACGTCGCCGCCTTGCAGCGCGTCTTCGAGAGCAATCAGCTGGCCGGCTTCTTCGACCTGTTCTCGGGTGGCGCGTTGTCGAGCCTCTCGGTCGCCGCCCTCGGCGTGTACCCGTACATCACCGCCCAGATCATCATGCAGATCATGCAGCCGGCCATCCCCCGGCTGCAGGAGATCGCCCGCGAAGGTGAGAGCGGTCGCCAGAAGATCAACCAGTGGACCCACTGGCTGACAGTGCCCCTGGCCGCGTTCCAGGCCTACGGCACGCCCAACTTGATCAACTTCACTAGCGGCGGTGGGACACCCATCATCAAAGACTTCGGCTTTGACGTGAACCCGCTCGGGACGCTCGCCATCATCGTCTCCATGACTGCCGGCACGCTGGTCCTGGTGTGGATGGGCGAGCTCATCACCCAGTACGGCGTGGGCCAGGGCGTGTCTATCATCATCTTCGGCGGCATCCTTGCCCGCCTGCCTTTCCAGATCTTTCAGGGCTTCGCCGCCGGCATCGATTTCGCTGCCCTGATCGTCTTCGCCGCGCTCGCTGTCCTGACGGTCGTGGCCATCATCTTCGTGTACGAGGGGCAGCGGCGCATCCCGGTCCAGATCTCGAAGCAGATTCGCGGCAACCGCGTGTACGGGGGCGGCACGACGCACATCCCGCTGAAGGTGAACTCCGCGGGTATGATCCCGCTCATCTTCGCCAACAGCATGCTGATCCTCCCCGGCGTCGTCGCCAGCTACTTCGTCGGCAATGGCAACGACATCATCTCGCGGGTGGCCCAGTTCGTCTACGGCACGTTCAACCAGAGCAACGCCGTGTACTGGGCGCTGTACTTCATCCTCGTGGTCGCCTTCACCTTCTTCTACGCGCTGGTCATCTTCCAGCAGCAGAGCATCGCCGAGAACCTGCAGCGGCAGAACGGCTTCATCCCGGGCATCCGGCCCGGCCGCCCGACCCAGCAGTACCTCTCGGGGGTGCTCGTCCGCATCACCGTGGCGGGCGCTCTGTTCCTCGGCATCGTCGCCGTGCTGCCCTTCTTCGTCCGCTCGCTCACCGGCATCCAGGCGCTGACGATCCAGAGCACGGCGCTCCTGATCGTCGTCGGCGTGGCGCTCGACACGATGCGGCAGCTGGAGGCTCAGCTCGTCATGCGCAACTACCGTGGCTTCATCGGCCGTTAGCGCGGCGACAGGCGTCCTCGACATCCTGCTGCTCGGGCCGGTCGGCGCCGGCAAGGGCACCCAGGCGCGCCGCATCGCGCAGCGCTACGGTATCCCGCACATCGCCAGCGGCGATCTCCTGCGCAAGCACATCCGCGAAGGCACGCCTCTCGGCCAGGAGGCCCAGGCGTACATGGAGAGTGGCGCGCTCGTGCCAGACGACCTGGTCATCGGCATAATCCTCGACCGCATGCACCAGCCCGACGCGACCAACGGCGTGCTGCTCGACGGCTTCCCGCGCACCGTGGCCCAGGCGCAGGCGCTGGACGCCGAGCTGGCCGACAAGAACCGCAGCGTCAAGCTGGCGCTGTACTTGCGGGTGCCGCCGGAGGTGCTGCTGGATCGGGCCGCCAACCGCTGGAACTGCCGCGTCTGCGGGACCACCTACGACTACCGCGTCAACCCGCCAGCGGTGGCCGACGTGTGCGACCGCGAAGGCGGCGACCTGTTCCAGCGAGCCGACGACCGACCGGAGGTGGTCACTGAGCGAATTCGGGTGTACCTGCGGGACACCGAGCCGGTGGTCAGCTACTACCGTGCACGCGGCATCCTGCGCGAAGTGGACGGCACCGTCGACATAGCGGGTGTGACGGCCGAGCTCCAGCGGTGGATAGAGCAGGCACAGAGCGAGCAGGTCTGATACACTCACCTGTTGCCGCTTACGGGCGGCGTTGGCTGCACATTCGCGGGCTCCCTGTCCCCTCGCCGCCGCGCGGGCGCACAACTGAGCGACACGGTGAAAGGATGGAGCAGGGTAGAGAGCTATGAAAGTGCGATCGTCGATCAAGCCACGGTGCGAGCGATGCAAAGTGATCCGCCGCAAGCGCGCGGTCATGGTCATCTGCTCCAACCCGAAGCACAAGCAGAGACAGGGTTAGGGTTAGGGCTAGGGTTAGGAAAAGGGTCAGGGTAGAGAAGTGGCACGTATCGCTGGGGTTGATGTTCCCCGAGACAAGCATATCTGGGTATCACTGACGTACATCTACGGGATCGGCTCGCACACGGCGCGCAGCATCCTGAGCCGCGCCGGGATTGCTCCGGAGCGCCGCACGCGCGACCTGAGCGAAGACGAGGTCAGCCGACTGCGCGAGATCGTTGACCGCGAGCACACGGTCGAAGGGGACCTCCGGCGCGAGGTCAACCTCAACATCAAGAGGTTGATCGAGATCGGCTGCTACCGGGGCGTGCGGCATCGCCGCGGCCTGCCCGTGCATGGGCAGCGCACGCGGACAAATGCCCGCATGCGCAAGGGGCCCAAGAAGACGGTCGCCGGCCGCAAGAAGGCAGCGGCGAAGAAGTAGACGGTCGGCGTTGGGACGCTCCAACGCCACGTCCGAGCGGAGCGAGTGAGCAATGGCAGAGAGAAAGAGGGCGGGCGGGCCGGCACGTGGCCGCCGCCGCGAGCGCAAACACATCCCCCAGGGAAATGCCTACGTCCAGTCCAGCTTCAACAACACCATCGTGACCATCACCGACCCGGACGGCAACGTCCTGACGTGGGGCTCCTCCGGCGCGGCCGGCTTCAAGGGCTCCCGCAAGAGCACGCCATACGCGGCTGGTCTGGCGGCCGACGCGGCGGCACGCAAGGCGCTGGAGCACGGCATGCGCCAGGTCAGCGTCTTCGTCAAGGGCCCGGGCTCTGGCCGGGAGGCCGCCATTCGCTCGCTCCAGGCCGCCGGTCTCGAGGTCGCCTCGATCGTGGACCGGACGCCCATCCCCCACAACGGCTGCCGGCCGCCGAAGAAGCGGCGGGTGTAGACCAATGGCACGCTACACCGGCCCCGTGTGCCGCCTGTGCCGACGGCAGGGCTTGAAACTGTTCCTGAAGGGTGAGCGCTGCTTCACGCCGAAGTGCGCCGTCGAGCGGCGCCCGACGCCGCCAGGCGCGTCCCCGAGCGACCGCCGCCGCCGCAAGGAGAGCGAGTACAGCGTCCAGCTGAAGGAGAAGCAGAAAGCGCGCGCCATCTACGGGGTGCTCGAGCGGCAGTTCCAGAAGCACTTCGCGGCCGCCGAGCGGCAGCCGGGGGTGACGGGCGAAAATCTGCTGCGCATGCTCGAGCTGCGCCTGGACAACGTGGTGTACCGGCTTGGTCTGGCGGACTCGCGGCCGCAGGCGCGGCAGATCGTGCGGCACGGCCACGTCACCCTGAACGGCCGGCGCACCGACATCCCCTCCGCGCTCGTCGGACCCGGCGACACGGTGGCGGTGCACGCGTCCAGCCGCGGCAACGAGTACTTCAAGACGGTGGCGGATACGCTGACCCGCAAGACAGTGCCGCGCTGGCTCGAGCTCGACCCGGCAGCGCTCAGCGCCCGCGTCACCGACCGGCCAACGCGGCAGGACATAGACATCAACGTCAACGAGGCGCTGGTGGTGGAGTACTACTCGCGGTAACGAGCGGTCAGCAGCGAGCTGATAGCTGATAGCTGATGACGGAGAGCTGATAGCTCGCCTGGAGGACTGTCCCATTGCTTGAACAACTCAATTCACAAGTCGAAATTTTGCAGCAGTCCGAAGACTTCGCTCGCTTCCAGGTCGACCCGCTCGACCGCGGCTTCGGCTTGACCCTCGGCAACGCCCTGCGTCGTGTGCTGCTGTCGTCCCTGCCAGGCGCCGCGGTGACGAGCGTGCGCATCCAGAACGTGTACCACGAGTTCGCCACCATGCCGGGCGTCAAAGAGGACACCACCGAGCTGCTCCTGAACCTGAAGCAGCTACGGTTGAAATCGCATTCGGAGCAGCCGGTCACCTTGCGCCTCGAAGCGCAGGGCCCCGGGGTGGTGACCGCCGCGGATCTGATCTACCCGAGCGAGGTGGAGATCGCCAATCCCGAGCTGCACATCGCCACCCTGGACTCCGCCGACGCCCGCCTGGACATGGAGCTCACTGTCGAGCGCGGGATCGGCTACCGGCCGTCCGACGGTCGCGAGTCGGTGGCCCTCGGCGAGGTGCCGGTCGACGCGGTCTTCACCCCCATCCGGCGTGTCAACTACACTGTGGAAAGCACTCGGGTGGGCGCTCGCACCGACCTCGACCGCCTGATGATCGAGGTCCAGACGGACGGCACGATCACCCCAGTGGCGGCCGTGGTCCAGGCGGCAACCATACTGATCGACCAGTTCGCGCTGTTCCAGGAGCTCCAGCAGGAGAAGCGCCGCCCCGACAAGCAGGGGCTCAGCGCCGGCCCGGTGCCGTCCCGCATCTTCGACATGCCCATCGAGCAGCTCGAGCTCTCCCAGCGCACGTACAACTGCCTGAAGCGGTCGCAGATCACGAAGGTCGGCCAGATCCTGCAGATGAATGAGAACGAGCTGCTGTCGCTGCGGAACTTCGGCCAGAAGTCGCTCGTCGAGCTACGCGAGAAGCTGCGCGACCATGGCGTCCTGCCCGAGTCGGGCGCGGACAGCGACGTGGCAGCGGTGGGCGCGCCGGTCCCCAATGGGGAGCTCGGCGTGGACGGCGACGTCGACGGGGACGCTGACGTGGATGTCGACGACGTCCAAGGCGAAGGCGAAGGCGACGCGGACGCGGCTGAAAACGACGATGACGACGTCGAGGCTGAGATCGCCAACGCCGACGAGGCGGAGGGCTAACCGGTATGCGTCACCGTGTCGGTCTGCGCAAGCTTGGACGCCCGACCGGGCATCGCATAGCGCTGGTGCGCAACCTCATGACGGACCTCATCCGCCACGAGCGTCTACAGACCACCGCGCCCAAGGCGTCCGAGCTGCGGCGCGAGGTGGAGAAGCTGATCGGCACGGCTCGCGCCAACGACTTGCAGGCGCGCCGCCTCGTCGCCGCCCAGCTGTACGACGAGGCAGTCGTCCGTAAACTGTTCGCCGAGATCGTGCCGCGCTACCAGGACCGGCCGGGCGGTTTCACCCGAACGGTCAAGCTCGGGCCGCGTCGTGGGGATAGCGCCCCCATGGCCCAGATCGAGCTCGTCCCGTAGCATCCCTTCCCCGCGCGCACCTTACCAATCACATTGTCCGATCCCGGAGGGGTGAGCCAGGAGCCGCGGGCTCCGCCTCCTCCCTCTCCTCTTTCCGCGCCGCGCCGCGAGCAGGCCGAGCCTCGGCGAGTGGTCCGCCTGACCGTCGGCTATCTCGGGACCCGTTATGCGGGCTGGGCGAAGCAGGCTGCTGGCAAGACGGCCGGCCGCGCAACGGTTCAAGGTCTGCTGGAGGGCCTGCTCGGTGACCTGCTGCAGGGTCCCGTCGCGCTCACGGCCGCGGGGCGCACCGACGCGGGCGTTCACGCGGACGCCCAGGTCGTGTCTTTCGCGACGACCTCGGCTATCCCTGCCGGCGGCATACGGCGCGCCCTGGCGCCGCGTCTGCCGGCGGACGTCTGGTTGGTGGACGCGGAAGAGGCCACGCCAGGCTTTGACGCGCGCTGGTGCGCGCGGCGGCGCTGGTACCGGTACGCTGTATGGCGTGGCCCTACCGCCTCGCCTGGCTGGCGGGGCCGCTGTCTGGAGCACCCGTCCCCGCTCGATATTGGCGCCATGCGCTTGGCGGCCAGCTTCCTGCCCGGGCGGCGTGACGTGGCGGCGTTCGCGACCGCCTGGGGGCCAGCCGAACGGGGCAGCCGCTCCACCGTCCGCACCGTCTACGTCGCCGACTGGCTGGCCAGCGACGACTGCCCGCTGCTGCTGTTCGAAATCTGCGCTGACGGCTTCTTGCGCCAGATGGTGCGTACCATCGTCGGCACCATGCTCTGGATCGGACAAGGACAGTGGACGCCCGATCGGCTCCAGGCCGCGCTCGCGGCCGGCGACCGACGCGCGGCTGGGCCCACAGCCCCGGCCGTAGGATTGACCCTGGCGAGAATTGAGTACTGAGTACAGAGTACAGAGTACAGAGTACAGAAGACGTGAGCCATGACGAACAGCCAAAAAACGTATAGCCCACGAGCGAGTGAGATCACCCGCTCCTGGCGCGTCGTCGACGCCGAAGGCAAGCCGCTCGGGCGGCTGGCCAGCGAGGTCGCCGGCTTCCTGCGCGGTAAACATCTCCCGATGTTTGCCGAGCACATGGACGTCGGCGACTTTGTCGTGGTGATCAACGCTGCCAGGGTGCGGGTGACCGGCAACAAGCTGCGCGACAAGATGTACTTCCGGCATTCGAACTACCCGGGCGGCCTCAAGGCCATCGCTCTCGGCGACGTGCTGGCCAAGCACCCCGATCGGGTGATCAAGCACGCCGTGAAAGGCATGCTGCCCCACAACGTGCTGGGCCGGGCCCAGCTGCGCAAGCTGAAGGTGTACGCCGGCCCGGGCCACCCCCACCAGGCGCAGCTGCGCGCCACGGAGCGGGCCGCTCAGCGCGCCAGCGCTGTCCGCCCAACTCGCGCCGTCGAAGCAGCGCCGAGCACCATCCCTGCCGCAACGACCATTGTCGCGCCCGTCGCAGCGGTCGCGCCCATTCCCGAGGAGACTGCCTAGCCATGAGAGACCGGGGGGCGGCGCCACCGCCACGCGCCATGTACACAGCGGTCGGCCGCCGCAAGACCAGCGTCGCTCGCGTCCTCCTGCAACCGGGCAGCGGCAACATCATCATCAACGGCCTGACTCTGGAGCAGCGCTTTCCGCGCGCCACCCTCCAGGCGGCCATCGAGCGGCCGCTCCGCCTGACCAACCGCCAGGGCAGCTTCAACCTGCTCGCCAAAGTGCAGGGCGGCGGCGTCAGCGGCCAGGCGGGCGCCATCGTCCACGCGACCGCGCGAGCCCTCCTCAAGGTGGACGAGGCCAACAGGATCACCCTGCGTGAGGCCGGCATGCTCACACGCGACCCGCGCGAAAAGGAGCGGAAGAAGTACGGCCTCAAGCGGGCACGCAAGGCCCCCCAGTACACGAAGCGCTAAGGCGCCAGACCAGCAGGAGACCAGCTAGTGCTCAAGATTCGTCTCAGACGGACCGGCGCCAAGAAGAAGCCGTCGTACCGGGTCGTGGTCGCCGAGTCGACCGCGCCACGCGACGGGACCTTCGTCGAGACGCTCGGCCACTACAACCCGCTCACCCAGCCCACCACCTTCGTCGTCGACGAGGACCGCACCCGGCAGTGGCTCAGTCGTGGGGCGCAGCCCACGGATCGTGTGGCGCGCCTGCTCGCCAAGAGCGGCATCGGCCTCGCTAAGAGCGGCATCAGCGAGGCGTAGCGCGGCTGCCCATGACCGACGAAGCAGCGCTGCGCCCCGGCGCCGGCGGCCAGGACGCCGGCCAACCCGCCGAGCCGATTGATGGCGACGACGACGACGACCAGTACCTCGACGAGCTGGAGCCGGATCTCAAGGGGCTGGTCGAGTACGTCGCCAAGGCCCTGGTCGACAAGCCCGAGGGCGTGAAGGTCGACGAGGTTCAGGACGGCAACACGACAGTCTACGAGCTCGAAGTCGCCGACGAAGACGTCGGCAAGGTCATCGGCCGCCAGGGACGCGTCGTGCGTGGCGTGCGAGCCCTGGTGAAAGCGGCCGCGACGCGGAAAGGGATCCGCGTCGATCTCGACGTCGTCTAGGCCCTCAGGCGGTGGGCGGCCGCCCACGCCGCGCGGCGCATGACGGTGGTTCACTTCTAGCCATGACCGAGGCCGAGACCGACGGATCTCTGGTGGTCGCCGCCGTCGTCGCTCCGCACGGGGTGCGCGGCCAGCTCAAGTGCCTCCTGGTGACGGACTTTCCCGACCGCTTCGAACCGGGGCTGCGCCTCACGGCGCGGCCCCAGGCGCCCGGGCCGCCGCGCGTCGTCACCGTGCGCAGCGCCCGGGTAGCGGGCGCTTTCGTGTACCTCAGCCTGGAGTCCGTCGACGCTCGCGATGCCGCCGAAGAGCTGCGTGGCGCCGAGCTCCTGGTGGCGCCAGAGGACGCCGTTCGGCTGCCGCCGGGCCAATTCTTCTGGCATGAAGTGATCGGCCTGCGTGTCGAGGACACCCTGGGAGCCGAGTTGGGCACCGTCGCCGAGATTCTGCCGACCGGCGCCAACGACGTCTACGTCGTGCGCGGCCCGCGTGGCGAGATACTGATACCCGCCATCAAGGACGTTCTCCGCGACATCGACCCTGCCGCGGGTCGCATCGTCGTCGAGCTGATGCCCGGGCTCGTGCCCGACCCACCCGCGACCCCGCGCCGGCGCCCGGGGCGCGCGGCTCGTCAGGGTAGAGGTGACTGAGATGCGGCGGCAGCGCCTCTTTCGCAGCCCCTGCGTCGTTCTCAGGCGGATGGACCTCGGCGAAGCCGACCGCATCGTCACGCTGTACAGCCGCGACCACGGCAAGATCCGCGCGGTCGCCAAAGGCGTCCGTCGTACGACAAGCCGCTCGGCCGGCCATCTCGAGCTGTTCACCCTGACCGACGTGCTGCTGGCCGTCGGGCGGGAGCTGGACGTCGTATCCCAGGCCGACACGTTGACCGCCTTCCGTCACGTGCGCGAGGACCTGGTTCTCACCAGCCACGCCTACTACCTGGCCGAGCTGACCGACCTGTTGACGGGCGAGCGGCAGGAGAACCGCGCCGTCTTCGACGCGCTCGTCGACGGGCTCACGGCCCTGGGGTCCGAGCGCGATACCCGCCAGGTTCTGGTCGCCTTCGTGCTGCGCCTTCTCGATGGGCTCGGGTTCCGGCCAGAGCTCCAGGAGTGCGTCGCCTGCCGGACGCCGCTCCAACCGGGCGCCAACTTCTTCTCGTCGTTCCTTGGTGGCGGCCTCTGTCCGACGTGCGGGCCGCGCGAAGCGGGCGCCCGGCCCATCGCCAATGGGCCCTTGAAGGCCCTCCGCTTCTTGCAGCGCACCAACGGCGAGCAGTTCGTCGCCGTCATGGATCCCGTCAGTCGTGACGCCGAGGTGGTGCTGCGCGACTACGCCGAGCAGATCGTCGAGCGGCGGCTGCGCTCGCCGGCGCTGATCGCCCACGTGAGCGGCCTGGCGCCTCGGCCAGCCGCTGACCCACCGCGCTAGCGTCCCCGCCGGACCCGTTGACCGTTTAGCTATTTCTCATAAGCTATCGACCATGTTCGGCGACGACGACTTCGGCGGGCTTCCCGCGGCCGCGGCGGCCCCGGTCGCCGAGGCCGAGCCGCGCCGAGCGCTGTACCTCCGCTGGCGACCGCTGCGCTTCGAGGACGTCGTCGGCCAGGAGCACGTCACGCGCACCCTGCGCAACGCCAGCATGGGACGCAAGCTGGCGCATGCCTACCTGTTCACCGGGCCACGCGGCACCGGCAAGACCAGCGTCGCCCGCATCCTCTACCGGGCGGCCAACTGCCCGAATCTCGTCGATGGCGACCCGTGCAATCAGTGCCCGTCCTGCCGCGCCGCGCTCGAGGGTCGTTCGCTCGACCTGGTGGAGATCGACGCGGCCTCCAATCGCGGCATCGACGACGTGCGCGAGATCCGCGACAAGGTCGGCTACCGCCCGAGCGAGGGCCGCTACCGGCTGTACATCCTCGATGAGGCCCACGAGTTCACCACGCCGGCCTGGGACGCGTTCCTCAAGACGCTCGAGGAGCCGCCGGCCCACGCCATCTTCGTCATGGCCACGACCGAGGCCCACAAGGTTCCGGCGACCATCGTCTCCCGCTGCCAGCGGTTCGACTTCCGGCGTATCCCGTTCGAGGCCTCGCGCGATCAGCTCGTGCGCGTCGCGGCAGCCGAGGGCCTGGACGTCGACCTGGCCGTCCTGGAGCGCATCGCCCGGGCCGCTCGCGGCGGCCTGCGCGACGCCCTCAGCCTGCTGGACCAGCTGACAACAGTCGCCGGCGCGCACGTGGACATGGCCGTCGCCCAGTCCGTGCTCGGGCTGCCCGCGGCGGAAACCGTCCACGCCGTCGTCGCCGGGCTGACCCGCCGCGACGCCGCCACCGTTATGGCCCAGGTTGCCGATGTCGCCGAGGGTGGCGCCGACCTGCGCCAGTTCGTCGAGGAGCTCATCACCACCATGCGGGCGCTGCTACTGGTTCGCGCGGGCGCGGACGCCCGGCTGGCGACCGAGCTGCCTGCCGACGACGTCGAACGGCTGCGGCGGCTGGCGCCGAGCTGGACGGTTGGCGGGCTCAGCGCGCCCATCCAGGAGCTGACCAATGCGCTGGCCCGTACCCGCGACGCCCAGCAGTTCCAGGTGCAGATAGAGCTGGCGCTGCTGGCCGCTTGCGCAGTCCCTGAAGCGCAGCCGACGACCGGGGCGCCCGTGGCCAGCATGGAAGCGCCGTTCCCGCCCCCGCCCCCGCCCAACAGCGTGGCGTCTTCTGGGCCAGCGCCCCCTGCCCCGCCCGTGGACGTGCCGAGCCAAGAGCCGGTGCCGGCGCCCACGCCTGCCGGGCCACCACCGGCGCCCGCCGAGCTAGCCATGGCTGTTGCGACCGTCGCCACGTCGAGCGACGCGCTGGCTCTTGCCCGCGACCGCTGGCCGCGTGTCGTGGAGTACGTCAAGCGGGAGAAGCCGTTCCTGGGGGTGCCTCTCAGCAGCGCCCACCCCACCGGGGTCGAGGACGGCTGCCTGACCGTCGCGTTCGCCTCCGAGTTCAACCGTAAGCGTGCCGACACCGCCACGAACCGCCGCACTATCGAGGACGGCGTCCGCCAGGAGCTGAGCGGCGACTACCGCGTCAGGTGCGTCCTGAGCAGCTCGGTCGACCTCTTCGCTGACCCGGTCATCTCGTACGCGGCGTCAAAATTTGGTGGCGAGCCGCGCCGAGTATCATCTGAGCAGCCCGCCCCGATCGGAGATCCGAGCCGCGATGATGAACGCTGAGATGATGCGCCAGCTCCAGGCGCGCATGCAGAAGATGCAGGAAGACCTCGCGCGGGAGAGCGTCTCCGGCACCGCCGGTGGTGGCGCCGTCACCGTGACGCTCGGCGAGATCGGCATGGGCCCGGCCCAGGCCAAGGTGCGATCGGTCAAGATCTCTCCGGAGGCCATCGACCCCGAAGACGTCGAAACCCTCGAGGATCTGGTCGTGGCCGCGATGAACGAGGCGCTCGGCCAGGCCCAGCGGGTCGCCGCGGAGAAGCTGGCGCCGCTCACGGGCGGCATGAAGCTGCCGGGGATGTGAGACGAGCTATCAGCCATCAGCCATCAGCCGTCAGCACCTGTCAGCGAAGTGGCCCGCTGCGCTTGGTCCGATCCTGCCGTGCGCTTCACAAGCCGCGCTGATAGCTGATAGCTGACAGCTCGTATGCAGCTGACCATCGAGCCCATCACGCGCGTCGTCGAGGCGCTGGCCGGGTTGCCCGGCATTGGCCCGAAGACGGCGCAGCGGCTCACTTTCTTCCTGCTGCGCCAGTCGCCTGAGACGACCCGTGCCCTCGCCGAGGCTATCTTGCACCTGAAGGAAGCTGTCCACTTCTGTGGCGTGTGCGGCAACGTGACCGACGTCGACCCGTGCGCCATCTGCCGGTCGGATGCGCGCGACCGCACCAAGATCTGCGTCGTCGAAGATCCCCTGGCCGTGCTCACGCTGGAGCGCACGCGCGCCTTTTCGGGCCTGTACCACGTCCTGCACGGCGCGCTCGACCCGCTGCACGGCGTCTCGGTGGAGGACCTCAAGATCGAGGAGCTCGTGCGGCGCCTCGGCCACGGGGTCACCGAGGTCATCCTGGCCACCAACCCGGACGTCGAGGGCGACGCCACCGCCGGCTACCTGGAGCGGCGACTGCGACCCACGGGCGTTCAGGTCACGCGACTGGCGCGAGGGCTGCCTGTCGGCGGCGACATCGAGTACGCCGACGAAGTCACGGTGGCCCGCGCCCTGGAGGGCCGCCGATCGGCGTGAGCGGCTCCGCTCGCTAGCCGCCGCTGGCCGCACTCGGCCACGGCCGCCCGCTGTCGCGTATACTCCCGATTGAATTCGAACGTTGGCGGGTGATTTGGACGCGATGGACGAGGGCGAGATACGCCCCGAGGAGCCGATACGGCCGACTGGCAAGAGGCAGGAAGCAGTCTCGGCAGGGGAGTCGGTCGGTGCTGCCCAGGACATGGGCGCGCTGCTGGAGCAGTACGAAGACGCGCAGCATACGCAGCTTCGTCGTGGTGAGCTTGTCGATGGTGTCGTCGTGCTTGTGGACCGGGACGAGATCCTGGTCGACATCGGCGGCAAGATGGAGGCGGTTCTCGCCACCAGCGAGGCCCAGGCCGACCGCGGAGACTCGCCGCTGGCACGCGGTGACCAGATCTCGGCGGTGGTCGTCGTCCCCGAGAACTCCGATGGACGGCCGGTCATCTCCATCAGCCGGGCCCGCGCCGAGATTGGCTGGCGGGACCTCCAGACGAAGTTCCAGGCCGGCGAGATCGTTCCGGGCGAGGTGGTCGACTACAACAAGGGCGGCCTGATCGTCCTGGTGGACGGCGTGCGCGGCTTCGTGCCGCTGAGCCAGATCGTCGAGCTGCGCCGGGGGGGCTCCGAGGAGGAGGTCGAGGAAAAGCTGCGCGCGATGCGCGGGCAGGAGCTCTTCCTCAAAGTCATCGAGATGAATCGGCGGCGCAACCGCCTCATCCTGTCGGAGCGCGCCGCCAGCCAGGAGCGGCGAGCGGCCCAGAAGGACCGGTTGCTCGCGGAGCTCCAGCCTGGCGAGATCCGGCATGGCCACGTCTCGTCGCTGACGGACTTCGGCGCGTTCGTGGATCTCGGCGGCGCGGACGGGCTGATCCACCTCTCCGAGCTCTCCTGGGGGCAGGTGCAGCATCCAAGCCAGGTGCTCCAGATCGGCCAGGAAGTCGACGTGCGCGTGGTCGGCGTCGACCGGGAGAACAAGAAGATCGCCCTCAGCCTGAAGCAGGTCGAGGAGAACCCGTGGTCCCGCATCGAGCAGAAGTACCACATTGGCGATACCGTCACGGCCCGCATCACCAAGCTGGCGCAGTTCGGCGCCTTCGCCGAGCTCGAGCCGGGTGTCGAGGGCCTGGTCCACATCTCGGAGCTCTCCGAGGAGCGGATCACCCACCCCAAGCAAGTCGTCCGCGAGGGCGAAGACGTCCAGTTGCGGATCATCAAGATCGACCCGCAGCGGCATCGTCTTGGCCTGAGTCTGAGGCAGGTGGAGGATGAGGCCGGCTACCCTGGCTTCGAGGAGTGGGGTGGCGGGAGCTACGGCGGGGGATCCTCGTACGCCAGCCCGGACATCGACGGCGACGCTGGGGAAGAGCCCGTCGCCGCGGCGGAGGAGCCGGCCGGCGAAGGCGCGGTGGGCGAGCTCGCTGCCGAGCCAGCCGCGTCGACCGCCGTGGCGGCGCCGGAGTCGACCACCTTCATCAACGGGACGGCCCGCGTCGCCGAGAGGTAGCAGGCGCCGCGGGTACGCCGGAGACCGCGTTTAGTGCCGGACGCCCGGTTGGCGGGAGTTATACTTCTGGGACGTGGGCGACTCCCCGTTGGCGTCTGCCTCACGTGTGGTTCCGTTTGGAACGGAGTGCATGACTGATGGCTGACCGCTTCGACAAATTCACCGAGCGTGCGCGCAAGGTCCTGCAACTCGCGCAGGAAGAAGCGCAGCGCTTCAATCACAACTACATCGGCACCGAGCACCTCCTCTTGGGTCTCGTGCGCGAGGGTGAGGGGGTGGCCGCCAAGGTCCTCGCTAACCTGGGCGTCGAGCTGAACAAGGTCCGGAGTGCCGTGGAGTTCATCATCGGCCGGGGCGACCGGACGGTCGCCGGCGACATCGGCCTGACGCCGCGCGCCAAGAAGGTCATCGAGCTGAGCGTGGACGAGGCGCGCCGCCTGAACCACCACTACATCGGCACTGAGCACCTGCTCCTGGGGCTGGTCCGCGAGGGCGAGGGCATCGCTGCTGGCGTTCTCGAGTCCCTGGGCGTCAGCCTGGACAAGGTCCGCTCGCAGGTGATCTACGTCCTGAACCAGTCCGCCGCCTATTCCCAGACCGAGGGAGGCGCCCCGCACGGGAAGTCCAGCAAGACCCCCGTGATCGATCAGCTAGGCATGGACCTGACCGCCGCGGCTCGCGCCAACAAGCTCGACCCGGTGATTGGCCGCCACAAGGAGATCGAGCGGGTCGTCCAGATCCTGTCGCGGCGCACCAAGAACAACCCGGCTCTGATCGGCGAGCCGGGCGTGGGCAAGACCGCCATCGTCGAGGGCCTGGCGCAGCGTATCGCCTCCGGCGACGTCCCCGAGACACTCATGGGCAAGCGTCTGCTCACCCTGGACATCGGCTCGCTCGTTGCCGGCACCAAGTACCGCGGTGAGTTCGAAGAGCGGCTGAAGAAGATCATCGAGGAGGTCAAGAACAGCGGCAACTGCGTGCTGTTCATTGACGAGCTGCACACGCTCGTCGGCGCGGGCGCCGCCGAAGGGGCGGTCGACGCGGCCAACATCCTCAAGCCAAGCCTGGCCCGTGGCGAGCTGCAGACAATCGGCGCCACCACCCTCGACGAGTTCAGGAAGTACATCGAGCGGGACGCTGCGCTCGAGCGGCGCTTCCAGCCCGTGCTCGTGGAGGAGCCGTCGATCGAAGACACGATCGAAATCCTCAAGGGGATCAAGGAGCGCTACGAGCAGCACCACCGGCTCGAGATCTCCGACGAGGCGATCAAGGCCGCCGCCGACCTGGGCTCGCGCTACGTGCCCGACCGCTTCATGCCAGACAAGGCGATCGACCTGGTGGACGAGGCGGCCAGCCGCGTGCGGATGCAGCGGGCGTCGGCCCCGCCCACCCTCAAAGAGGTGATGCGCTCGCTGGAGAGCGTCCAGAACGAGAAGGAGTCGGCGATCGCCGCCCAGCAGTACGAGCTCGCCGCCGAGTACCGCGACCGCGAGGCGCAGCTGCGGGCCAAGCTCGAGGGTCTCGAGCAGGGTTGGCAACAGGAGCAGGGCCGCGAGAAGCCGATCGTGACCCCCGAGGACATCGCCCAGGTCGTGGCGATGTGGACGGGTATCCCGGTCATGCAGATCGCCGAAGAGGAGAGCACGCGCCTGCTCAAGATGGAAGAGGCGCTGCATGAGCGCGTCAAGGGCCAGGCGGAAGCTGTCGTCACGGTCGCCAAGGCCGTGCGGCGGGCTCGCGCTGGTCTTGGCGATCCGCGCAAGCCGAACGGCTCGTTCATCTTCCTCGGACCCACCGGCGTGGGCAAGACCGAGCTGGTGCGGGCCCTGGCCGAATTCATGTTCGGCACGGAAGACTCCATGGTGAAGATCGACATGTCGGAGTTCATGGAGCGCCACTCCGTGGCCCGGCTGGTCGGCGCACCTCCCGGCTACATCGGCTACGAAGAGGGCGGCCAGCTCACCGAGGCGGTGCGCCGCAAGCCCTACTCCGTCGTCTTGCTGGACGAGATCGAGAAGGCCCACCCCGAGGTCTTCAACATCCTGCTGCAGATCATGGACGACGGGCGCCTGACCGACGCCAAGGGCCGCAAGGTGGATTTCCGCAACACCATCATCATCATGACGTCGAACGCCGGCGCTGAGCTGATCCGCCGCGAGACGGGCCTCGGCTTTCACAAGTCCGAAAGCCAGCAGTCCGCGCAGGAGCAGTACGACCGGATGAAGGACAAGGTGCTGCAAGAGATGAAGAAGCTCTTCCGGCCCGAGTTCCTCAATCGCATCGACGCCAGTGTGGTCTTCCGGGCCCTGGCCCGGGAACAGATCCGGGAGATCGTGGACCTGATGCTGGCTCGGACGCAGAAGCAGCTCACCGAGCAGCGGCTCACCATGGAGGTCAGCGACGTCGCCAAGGATCTCCTCGTCGAGAAGGGTTTCGACCAGGTGTACGGCGCCCGCCCCATGCGGCGGACGATCCAGAACCTCATCGAGGACCCGCTCGCCGAAGGTCTTCTCCACGGCCGCTTCAAGCCGGGCGACATCGTCAAGATCGACCGCGTCGGTGACGAGCTCCAGCTGGAGGCTCACCCCGGCCTTCCCGAGCCGGAGAAGGTCGTCGCCGAAACGACCGCCTGACTGACGAGGGGTGCGGCCTAAGGCGCCGCACCCCCCTCCTTCCGCGTGGCGCCCGAGCGCGCCACGGGCCGCTCGCCATGCCCAAGACCCGCTCCGAGTACCTCTGCCGCGACTGTGGCTTCAAGACGCCGAGACCGCTCGGCCGCTGCCCCGGTTGCGCCGCCTGGGACACCTTCGACGAGGTGCTCCAGCGCCCAGCGTCGTCGCCTCGGCCACTGGCCAATGGCGTCGGCGGCGGACGCCCGGCGCGCGCCTTACGGCTGGACGAGATTGGCGCCGAGGGCTTCCGCCGTGTCCACGTGCCCATGGAAGAGTTTGCCCGTGTGCTCGGTGGCGGTATCGTCCAGGGCTCCCTGGTCCTGATCGGGGGCGACCCCGGCGTCGGCAAGTCCACCCTGCTGACGCAGGTTGCCGACGGTGTGGCGCGCACCGCTGGCAAAGTGCTCTACGTCTCCGGCGAGGAGTCGCTCGCTCAGATCGGCCTCCGCGCCCGCCGCATGGGCGCCGACGCTGCCGACGTGCTGTACGCCAGCGAGACCGACTTGGACGCCATTGTCGCGCTCATCCAGGACAACGACGTGGCGCTCGCCGTCGTGGACTCTATCCAGAGCGTCATGTCGCGGGAGCTGGAGGCGCTGCCAGGCAGTGTCTCCCAGCTGCGCGAGTGCACGCTCCGCCTCATGCAGCTCGCCAAGGCGACGGGGATCGCCCTGTTCCTGATCGGCCACGTGACTAAGGAGGGCTCCATCGCCGGCCCCAAAGTGCTGGAGCACATGGTCGACGCGGTCCTGTACCTCGAAGGCGAGCGCTTCAACGCGTACCGTTTGTTGCGCAGCACGAAGAACCGCTTCGGCCCGACTCAGGAGGTCGGCGTCTTCGAGATGCAGGGCGCCGGCCTGGCCGAGGTGCCCAACCCGTCAGCCGTGTTCCTGGCGGAGCGCGGTGAGCCGGCGCCTGGCTCGGTCGTCACTGTCTCCCTCGAGGGTAGCCGGCCCATCCTGGTGGAGGTGCAGGCGCTGGTCAGTCGGTCGTCCCTGTCGGTGCCGCGCCGCACCGCCAACGGTCTGGACCTGAACCGCTTGCATCTCATAGCGGCGGTGCTCGGCCGCCGGTTGGGCTTGCCGCTGTACGACCAGGACATCTACCTGAACGTGGTGGGCGGCTTGCGCATAGACGAGCCGGCCGCCGACCTGCCAGCCGCTCTCACGATCATCTCCAGCCTCCGCGACCGCTCGCTGCCCGGCGACATGGTCGCTCTCGGCGAAGTCGGTCTGTCTGGCGAGCTGCGCAGCGTCGGCCAGCTGGAGCAGCGGCTGCGCGAAGCGGGCAAGCTCGGGTTCGCCCGGGCGCTGGTCCCGAAGACGCCCGGCGCTCGGCCGCCCGTCTCTCTCGCCGGCATGGAGGTGCTCACCGTCAGCACGCTGCGCGAAGCCAGCCGCGTCCTTGGCCTCTGATCGTGCCTCATGCCGACGGCGCGCCCGCGGACGCGGCCATCGTCGTCGTCGCCGCCGGAGCATCGACCCGTATGGGCTTCGATAAGGCCTGGGTCGAGCTCGCGGGTCAGCCGTTGGCCATGCGGGTGGTCGACGTTGCCTGCGAGGTGTCGCCGATGGAAGTGGTCCTCGTCGTCGCCGAGCACCGGCTGGGATCAGCCGGTCGTCCGAGCCGCCCGGTGCGCATCGTCGCCGGTGGTGTGCGCCGGCGTGACTCTGTTGCCGCTGGCCTGCGGGCCACCCGGGCAACCTGGGTGGCGGTGCACGACGCCGCCCGCGCCCTCGTGCCGCCGTCCCTCTTCGGCACGGGCTTTCGCGCCGCCACCGCGACGGGTGCCGCGGTGCCCGTGCTGCCGGTCAAGGACACGATCAAACGCCTGGCTCATGGCCGCGTGCAGGAGACGCTGCCGCGCGCCGACCTGGTCCTTGTCCAGACACCCCAAATCTTTCGCCGGGACGTGCTCGCGGCCGCCCTGGCGCTCTCGGACGACGACGTGACGGACGAAGCGACGCTCGTCGAGCGCCTCGGCGTTCCAATCGCGACCTTCCCCGGCGATGAGCGCAACTTCAAGATCACCACACCGTTCGATCTGGCGCTGGCCCGCTGGCTGGTGAGCGAGCCTGGCGTCTGAGGCGCCCCGTGCTGCGTGTGGGCAACGGCGTGGACGTGCACGCCTTCGCGGCCGGCGTGCCCCTCTGGCTCGGCGGCGTGCTGGTCCCGCACGACCGCGGTCTGGCTGGTTATTCCGACGGCGACGTCGTCGCCCACGCCGTCATCGACGCCCTTCTGGGCGCCGCGGGCCGGGGCGACGTCGGCGAATGGTTCCCGTCGTCCGAGGAACGGTGGCGCGGCGCCCGTGGGTCCGACCTCGTGCGGCGTGTGTGGTCAGCGCTCGGCGCCGACGGCTGGCGCATCGAGAATATTGACATAACGATCCTCGCGGCCGAACCTCGGCTGGCGCCGCACCGCCTGGCCATGCGCCACGCCCTGGCCGGGGCGCTTGCCGTCTCGCTCGACGCCGTCTCGCTCAAGGCGACCACGACTGACGGCCTGGGCGCCGTGGGTCGGGCCGAAGGTATTCTCGCCTTCGCCTCTGTCCTGCTGTCGCGAGACTGAGGCGCCAGCTTCTACAATCACGCGTGGCCGTCCGCATCCACTCCACCCTCACCGGGCGTGACGACGAGCTCGTCCCCTTGCACCCCGACGGCGCGCTGCGCGTCTACGTCTGCGGGTTGACGCCGAAGTTCCACCCGCACGTTGGCCACGCGAGGGTCTTCGTCGCCATGGACGTCGTACGCCGTTACCTCGAGTACCGCGACTACCGACTGAAGTTCGTTCAGAACTTCACCGACGTCGACGACAAGATCATCGCCCGCGCTGGCCGGGAGGGCCGCGACGCCCAGTCCACCGCCAGCACCTACATCGAGTCTTACTTTGCCTCGATGGACCGGCTTCGCGTCCGGCGGGCGGACGAGTACCCCACAGTGACCGGCTTCATGGAGCGGATCGTCGAGTTCGTGGCGGGGCTGCTGGAGGACGACCACGCGTACGCCATTGACGGGGACGTCTATTTTGCTGTCGGCACGTTTCCTGAGTACGGCAAGCTGAGCCACCGCGACGTGAACGCCCAGCTCGTGGCGGCACGGAAGGAGCTCGAGCCCGGCAAGCGCGATCCGCGCGACTTCGCCCTGTGGAAGCGGGCCAAACCGGACGAGCCGTCCTGGCCAAGCCCGTGGGGTCGCGGTCGGCCAGGCTGGCACATCGAGTGCTCCGCCATGGTGCGCGAGACCCTGGGTGACCAGATCGATATCCACGGCGGCGGCGCCGACCTGATCTTCCCGCACCACGAGAACGAGATCGCGCAGAGCGAGTCGTTGACGGGCAAGGTCCCGTTTGCGCGGCACTGGGCGCACACGGGCGTCGTCACGATCGAGGGCGAGAAGATGGCGCACTCGTCCGAGAACTTCTTCACCATCGACGGCGTGCTGGAGCGCTACACCACCGACGAGGTCCGCCTGTACCTCACCGGGACGCACTACCGCTCACCGCTGTCGTTCGTGCAGGACGGCGACGGGCGCGTCCGCGGCATCGAGGACGCGCGCGCGGCGCTCGGCCGCTTGCGCCGAGCGCTCGGCCGAGAGCCGCTCTCATCCCTGCCGCCGGGCCTCGATCAGGACGCCGTGGCCGCGTTCACCGCTGCCATGGACGCCGACTTCAACACGCCCGATGCTCTGGCGGTAGTGTTCGATCTGGCCCGCGCGCTGAACCGGGCGCGCGACCTGGGAGAGGCGCCGGAGCAGATCGAGCGCGCCCGCCACACGATAGTGCACCTGCTCGGGGTGCTCGGCATCGAGCTGTCCCCCGCCGACGAGGGCGAGGAGCGCGGGTCGATACGCCCGTTTGTCGAGCTGCTCCTGGACCTGAGACGGCAGCTGCGCGAGGCGCGCCAGTGGGCCCTGGCGGACCAGGTGCGCGACCGCCTGGCGGCTCTCGGCGTGGTGGTGGAGGACAAGCCCGGCGGCCAATCGGACTGGCGGCTTGGCTAAGCCCGAGTACCTGTACGGCAAACACGCCGCTCTGGAAGCGCTGCGGAGCGGTCGCGAGATCCGGCGGCTGCTCCTCGCCTCGACCGTGCAGGCGGCCAGCGTCGCGGAGCTGTCGGCGCTGGCCAGGAGCCGCGGCGTGCCTGTATCAGCCGTCGACCGCCGGCGCCTGGACCTCCTTGCCGATGGGCACAGCCACCAGGGCGTCCTCGCGGAGGCGGCCCCGTTCGTCTACGCCGGCCTCGACGATCTCCTGGCCGGGCCTACGACCGCGGGCCGCTCGCCCCTCCTGCTGGCGCTCGACAGCCTACAGGACCCGCAGAACTTCGGCACGCTGCTGCGCACGGCTCTCGCGGCCGGCGTCGACGGGGTCGTCATCGCCGAGCATCGGGCCGTGGGGATCACGCCGGCGGTGACCCGCGCGTCGGCCGGGGCTGTCGAATACCTGGCAGTGGCGCGGGTAGCCAACGTGACGCGCAGCCTGCGCTCGCTGAAGGAGCGCGGCGTGTGGGCCTACGGGCTAGCCGCCGGCGCGGGTCGGCCCTTCTGGGAGGTCGACTGGCGCCTGCCGAGCGTGGTGGTCGTGGGCTCGGAAGGCCACGGGCTGGGGCGCCTCGTGCGCGACACCTGCGACGTCATGGTCCACGTCCCCATGGCGCCCGGCTCCCTGGAGTCGCTCAACGCTGCCGTTGCCGGCTCGCTCGTGCTCTACGAAGCCTTCCGCCAGCGGGCAACGCCGCCGGCGACCGACCCTGAGGCGTCCGCGACCGGGTCCCGGCGCGCGGGCTCGTCCTCCACGACGTAGCCGAACTGGTCGCGAAACTGGTCGGGGGTCAGGCGGGCCGCCTGCGCCAGCTTGGCCAGGCTCGCGGGTTCGGTGAAGTCGTCCTGGCCCAGGCGCACCATGTAGCTCCGCGCGATCTGGTAGTGGGCGCTGCCCGTGTCGACCAGGCGGACGCGCGTCCGGCCTGTCTCGGGGTCCAGCATGGACAACAGAGGAACCGGGTGAAAATGGCCCGCCTGCAGCGTCACCATCGCGGCGCTGCCGCCCTCCTGCAGGAAGTCCGCGGCCAGGAAGCCGAGATCGCGGGTGTACTCCATGTCGAACGGGATGGGATCGGCGCAGCGCAGCTCGTAGCCAATATCCTTCACCACCAGCGTTGGGTGGACGCCCAACGCGTCCAACCGCTGCTGCAAGCGCGTCTTCACCAGCGGACCCAGCCCGAGCTCCGCCAGGCGCACGTGGCCGTGTGCGTCCCGCTCCACGTTGCCGAAGGCCGCGAGGTCGTCCGGGGCCAACCGCTCGGACAGGCCCTCGGCGAGCACTGCCGTTCCGTCCACGCGCCCATGGCTCAGACGTTTCACGACGGCTCCCGCCAGGGTGTCGACGAGGCGGCCCAGCCGGATCGGCCCACTGGGGAACTCCTCGGGGATGACGGTGAGCGTGGTGCCGGCTGCCTTGCCGATCCCCAGCGCCAGATGCCCGGCCTGGCGTCCCATGGTCAGGATCAGATACCAGCGCCCCGTGGTCTTGGCGTCCATCATGAGGTTCTTGACGATGTCCACGCCGACGTGCCGCGCAGTCTGGAAGCCAAAGGTCGGGACACCCAGCGGCAGATCGAGGTCGTTGTCGATCGTCTTCGGCACGTGCGCCACCCGCAGCCGACCCGCGGCCTCTTGCTGCAGGCGGAGCGCGGAGAAAGCCGTGTCGTCGCCGCCTATGGTGATGAGGCGGTCCACGCCCAGACGCTCCAGCGCCTCGGCGGTGGAGTGGAGGTCAGCGGCGTCCTTCGTTGGGTTGGCGCGCGACGTGCCCAGCACCGAGCCGCCCTGGAAGTGGATGCGGCTGACGTGCTCGATAGTCAGCGCGTCGACGTGCCCGGTGTCGCCACGCACCAGCCACTTGAAGCCGTCACGTATGCCGAGGACGTCACAGCCCGCCAGGGTGGCGCGGATGGTGGCGGCGCCGATGACGCTGTTGATCCCGGGCGCAGGACCACCGCCTACCAGGATGGCGAGGCGAGACCGGTTGGACATGGCGGAGGGGGAGGGATTCGAACCCTCGAGGGGCTTTAAAGACCCCAACCCGCTTAGCAGGCGGGCGCACTAGGCCACTATGCGACCCCCCCGAGAGCGTCGGGGACTCTGCAAGTATATGAAACGTCGCCGTACGAGGCGCACCATCGCGCGCACCTCGGCCGATGGGGGGTCTCAGCCGCAACGTCGGCCCAGCTCCGTTGATCCAACGCCATACAATGTGCCTTCAGCCATGGTGGCCGTACCAGATCTCGGGGTAGACACGCCCATCGCGACCGGCGTGAGCGCCGACGAGCTCGCGTGCATGGACTCCGATGGCTACCGCTACGACTTGCTGGAAGGGATCCTCATACGCGTGTCGCCCGCCGGCTTTCGGCATGGCCAGCTCGCGGCCTTGATCGCCTACCACCTTCATGCCTTCCTCCGCGACCGTCCCACATTCGGGGTCGTCGTCGGAGCCGAGACCGGCTTCCGGCTGGTCCAAGACCCAGATACCGTTCTCGGCCCAGACGCGGCAGTGGTGCGCCGCGACCGTCTCCCACCGGCCGCCGAGCGAGGCCGTTTTCTGGACCTGGCTCCGGACCTGGTCGTCGAGATCGTGTCTCCCGGCGACCGATGGACCACTGTAAGCGACAAGGTGGAGGCATACCTCACGAGCGGTGTGCGATTGGTATGGGTCTTCGAGCCGCTACGCCGCGCCGTCCGCGTCTACACCTTGGATGGTGCCCAGCGGCGGTTGCGTGCGGACCGTGGCGAAGAGCTGGAGGGCGGGGACGTGCTGCCAGGGTTCCGTCTCTCCCTCACGGAGCTGTTCGCTGCGTTGGACTAGGCCCGTTGCGCGGTGCGACAGCACCGTCCAGCTCCCTGCTCTGCTCAGGCCACAGTACATTGCGACCACCCGATCGCGCATCCTCATCCGACAGGAGGAGTAGAATGGCGAGAGTAGTCACGGAAGGGTGGCAGAGCTCGGCCGATTGCGGCAATCTTGAAAATTGCTGAGGCCTCACGGCCTCCGTGGGTTCGAATCCCACCCCTTCCGCCATTTCGGAACGCTTACTGACGGCACTATTATCCGCGCCCCCGTCAGGACATCGCGGTGGAACGCGACACTGATCCAGCACGTGGAAGCCAGGCGTCAGCGCCAAGTATGCGCCGCAGCTCACTCCGAATGGCCGTGGACGAACCACCGAGGTCCACTGTCGCGAATATGATCGAGTGGCCTTGAATCGTAGCCTGCTCGTAGAGTTGCGAGCCGATGGCCGGATGTAACAAGAGACCGGCCGACGTGTCCCATGGACGACCGCGGCCCTCCTGAGATCGAAGGTATGCATACATCTGGTAGAGGTATCCGCTATGCAGCTTTTCGCGGCCGAAGCGGATTCGAACGTAGAGGTCCCATGTCTCTTGTGGTGAGAGTCTTGCCGCACGCCCCTCTGGTGTGAGGCTCCATAGTCCGCGTCTCGCCTTGCTGATGAGTCGAGCTTCAGCCAGGTAAAAGCGTGCCCAATGGACATCGTTTTCGAATATGGATCGCGTCCCATTCTGTATAAGTCTCGTCAGGTGTTCGGCCGGCACCTCACCGTGCGCTCGGGTCCAGGCCATGGCTTCGGCAGGGCGCATGGGGTTGGGGTCGGCTGAGCGAAGCGCTTCGAGGAGCAACGGGAAGTATTTCGTAAGCCGGTTGCTTTTGGCTTCGGCCATCTCGCTATTCCCCCGAGGCAGGGCTGTGGCGTAGTCATGGGTGCTCATCATCGTCGTCCGTGGTTCGCTCCCGTGCGGCTTCTGGCTTCACTGCGCCGGGTCGGCGTCCCCGGGGTCGAGCAGCTCAGGTCGCCACTGGCGGGTACGCTCCACTGACTGCTCGCGGCGCCACGCCGCCACCTGGGCGTGGTGCCCGGACAGCAGCACCTCAGGAACCTCGAGACCGCGGAACTCCGCCGGCCGCGTGTACTGGGGGTACTCCAGAAGACCCCGCGCGTGCGACTCGTCGGCCCACGATTCGGCGCTGCTCAGCACACCCGGCAGCAGCCGGGTCACGGCGTCGATCACCACCATGGCGGCCAGCTCGCCCCCCGTTATGACGTAGTCGCCGATGGACAGCTCCTCAGCGCCCGTGACCAGCTGGACCCGGGCGTCAACCCCTTCGTAACGCCCGCAGACCAGCACCAGGTGCCTCCCGCCGGCCAGCTCATGGGCGTACTCCTGGGTGAACACCCGTCCACCAGGCGAGAGAAGTATGAGCCGCGACGCGGGCTCGCGGACCGACTCGATCGCAGCAACCAGGGGTCCGGGCCGCATGACCATGCCTGGCCCACCGCCGTACGGGTAGTCGTCGACAGTGCGGTGGCGGTCGGTGGCAAACGCGCGAACGTCGACGGCGCGCAGCTGGACGATCCCTTGCGCCAGCGCGCGGCCCGTGATGCTCGCCGCCAGCGGGCCGGGGAACATGTCCGGGAAGATCGTCAGGACGTCCACCCGGAGAGGGGCGCCGGTCATGGCGCTTCCAGACGCCGCAGCTCCTCATCTTCCATGCCCAGGTGGTGCGCCACCTCATGCACGACTGTCGCGCGCACCTCTCGCACGATAGCATTGTGCCCGCCCTTGCCGACTTCGGCGATGATCGGTTGGCGAAACAGGGTGATGCGGTCCGGGACGGCCAGGTGATAGCCGTCGGTCCGCTCCAGGTGGTTCACCCCCTCGTACAGGCCGAGCAGGTCTGAGCCCTGCTCAGGTCCCGGCCACTCCTCCACCACCACTGCCACGTTCTCCAGACGGGACCGGACAAATGGCGGCAGCCCGCGCAAGGCCTCGGCCACGAGCGCAGCGAACGCCCGCCTGGAGGTGCGCGGCAGCAGCCGGCGTCTCACGTCGCGGTAGCGCGCTACCCGCGCTGGCCGACTGCCAGTGGCAGTCACCGCCCGATGGGCACGACAGCGAGAACCATGCTGAGCGCCACCACGATGCCGATAACCACGTACGCCCACTGGAGCTTCGTCATTCGCTCATTCCTCCATCCGCGCGGCGTCAGCCCGCCGCCGCCACCCCGGCCGGCGCCTTCGTCACGCGGACCTTCTTGACCCGGCGGCCGTTCGTTGACAGGACCGAGACGAGGCAGCCGTCGACCCGGATCTCGTCGCCGACATTCGGCACTTTGCCCAGCTCGTGGTACACCAGACCGCCCACGGTGTCGAAGTCGTCATCCTCGAGCTCCAGGTCGAGCGTGTCGTTGACGTCGCGAATGCTGACCCGCGCGTCGAAGATCGCCTCGGTGTCGCTCACCTGCTCGATGGGCGCTTCCTCGATGTCGTACTCGTCCTGGATCTCGCCCACGATCTCTTCGATGAGGTCCTCGATGGTGATCAGCCCCGCGGTGCCCCCGTACTCATCCACCACGATGGCGAGGTGCACGTGGCGCTGCTGCATCTCGTGGAGGAGCTCGTCGACCTTCTTCGTCTCCGGGACGTAGGTCGCCTCGCGTGCCAGGCCGGCGGCCGGTTCCGCCTGGCTGCCGTCGCGCAGGTGGCGCAGCAGATCCTTGGCGTACAGCACGCCGGTGACGTTGTCGACCGTGTCCTGGTAGATCGGGATCCGCGAGTGGCCCGTGGCGACGATGCGATCCAGCACCTCGCGCACTGTGGCGTTAGCCGGGACAGCGACAATGTCGATGCGCGGCACCATCGCCTCGCTGACAGGCTGGTCCCCAAGCTCGATCACGCTGGTGATCATGTCCCGCTCGTCTTCCGCCAGGTCGGCGTTGCCCTCCACCAGGTGGCGCAGCCGCTCCTCGGCATCCGCCGGGGTGATGGCGCGCCGCAGCCCGAGCCGACGCGTCAGCAGGGCTTCCAGGGCGCGAAGGGGAACGAGGACGAAGAACAGGCAGCGTGTCAAGACGCCGATAGGCCGGCCGAACAGGAGAGCGACCCCCTCGGGCCGCGCCACCGCCACGATGCGCCCGAGGAACTGCACGACCAGGAGGATCAGCAGGCCGACGACGACTTCGACGATTGCCCACGCCGGCGACTCTCGCCACCAGTCCTGCGCAATCCAGAACCCGGCCGCGGCCGCCGCTCCCAGAGCCACCGTGTACACGAAAAGGATGGTGGCCAGCGTGGCGGTGGGCTCGTCCAGGACGCGCTGCAGCGCCCGCCCCCGGGAGGTCGTCTGCTCCAGCATGTGGCGTAGCCGAGCGCGGTCGATGTAGACCAGCGCCGCCTGGGCCGTCGATGCCAGGAACAGCGCGAGCACCGCCACCGCGAACAGCAGGCCGCGGCTGTCGGTCACTCTGGCCCTTTGGCCGTCGCCGGCGGCGTCGCCCGCCGCCGTGGGCCGGTCCGCTGGCGCGCCCGCCGCGCTGGGGCCCCCACCCACACCTCGTCCGGGCCGATGTCGCGCGTCACGATGGCGCCCGCGCCGGTCATGCTGTCGGCGCCCACCGTGACCGGCGCGATCAGCATGGTGTCGCTGCCAAGCGCCGCGCCGTCCTCGACGACTGTGCGGCTCTTGACGCCGGTCTCGGCATTGTAGTTGCAGGTGATCGTGCCCGCCCCGACGTTGACGCTCGCCCCGACGTCGGCGTCGCCCAGGTAGCTGAAGTGGTGCACCTGCGTGCCGGGCCCAATGCGGCTCGCCTTCACCTCGGCGTAGTTGCCCACGACCGCGCCGTCCTCGACGACGGCGCCCGGACGTAGGTGGCTGAACGGCCCCACCTTCACGTCTCGGCCGACGCGGGCCCCCTCCAGGACGGACCACCACACGCGCGATCCTTCGCCGACGTGCGCGTCGACCAGCATCGTATTTGGGCCAATCTCGGCGTCCGCGTCGATGCGGCTCGCCCCCTGAAGGTGGCAGCCGGGCTGCACCGTGACGTCGGCAGCGATCTGGACCTCCGGCTCGATGTACGTCGTGGCGGGGTCGACGATGGTCACGCCCGCCGCCTGGTGGGCCGCGATCGTGCGCTGCCGGACGATGGCATGGGCCACCGCGAGCTGCGCCCGATCGTTCACACCCCGAACCTCGTCCTCGTCGGTCGCCAGCACCGCCTTCACCGCCCGATCCTCCCCACGCGCCAGGTTGACCAGGTCGGTGAGGTAGTACTCGCCGCGGGAGTGCTCGGGCAGGTGGAACAGCCTGTCCCACAACCAGTCGCTCCACAGCAGCATCGAGCCACTCCACACCTCGTCTACCGACCGCTGCTCGGGCGTCGCCTCGATCTCTTCGACCATCGCCAGGACTGTCCCATCCGGCCCACGGATGACCCGCCCGTATCCGCGCGGGTCGGCAAGGCGGGCCGTGAGCAGCGCTACGGGCGCCTCCGGGCCGATGGGCGCCGCCACGAGCGCCGCCAGGCTCTCCGGGCGGACGAGCGCCGTGTCCCCCAGGTGGACCAGCAACCGCTGCGCGCCGGCTGCGCGCAGCCGGCCGGCGGCGACCTGCACGGCGTGGCCCGTCCCGCTTTGGGGCTCCTGGACGACGGTGCTCACATCGGGCGGCAGGACGGCCCGCACCTGGTCGGCCAGGTGACCGAGCACGACGACCACCGGCCGAGCGCCGGCCCCGCGCACGAGCGCCAGAACACGGCTGATGAGCGGCCGCCCGGCGAGCGGGTGCAGCACTTTGTGTTGGCGCGACCGCATGCGCGTGCCCTGCCCCGCCGCCAGGATCACAGCGGTGAGGGACGGCTCCGGCTCGGGGCGGCGCTCAGCAGCGCCGGCCCCGCCGGTACTCGGTGGGTCCGCCGATGTCGACTGGCTTGTCCGGGAGGGCGTCACGTGGCAGCGCGCGAGGTGGGCCGACCGTCAGAGCTGCCCGGCCAGGATTCGAACCTGGATAGCCACATCCAAAGTGTGGTGTCCTACCATTGGACGACCGGGCACCGGCGAGGGAGCCCAGCGCTAAGCGTAGCGCATGCGACCAGCCGTCGCGTAGTCGGGGCCGATGGGAAGTGTCTGGGCCGCGTACACGGCCGCGTCCAAGCCGGCGAGCCGGGCAGCGAGCGCTCGTGCCTCGGCCTCGTCCGCGGCAAAGGCGAACAGGGCCGGCCCGGCCCCCGAGAGGTAGAACGGGCGACCAATACGCTCCTCTGCCGCATGCCACGTCTCGCCGAGACCGGGAAAGGCGCTCCGCGCTGCTCGCTCGAAGGCGTTCACCAGGTCCAGGCCGTTCACGCGACCCGTTCTTTCGAGCAGGCGCGCTGCCGTGTCCGTTCGCCGGCCGTCGGAGCAATCGCCTGGCTCGAGCGCCGCGAAGAGCGCCCGCGTCTTGTCGGCCAGTCCATGGCCCGGAATGACCAGGACCAGCCACAGCGCCGGGCTCCGTGCCAACCCCTCGACGATGTCGCCCCGCCCCTGAACCAGCGCCGGTCCGCCGTGGACGAAGAACGGCACGTCAGACCCGAGCTGCGCGCCGAGCTCCATCAAGCGGCTCCGCGACAGGCCCGATCCCCACAGCCGGTTCAGCGCGCGCAGGGCGCTGGCGGCATCACTCGAGCCACCACCCAGCCCCGCGGCCGCGGGGATCCGCTTGGTGAGGATGCACCGCGCTCCCGCCGTAGCGCCGACCGCCTCGGCCAGGAGGTGCGCCGCGCGGACCACCAAATTGGCCTCTGTGGCCAGGGCCATCCCGTGCACTACGCAGTCGATGTCGTCGCTCGCCCGCACCGCGAGCGAGTCCGCCAGAGTGATCGGCAGTACGACGCTGGCGAGGTCGTGGTAACCGTCGCCGCGGCGGCGCAGCACTTCGAGGACGAGGTTGATCTTGGCCGGGCAGTCGTACGTCAGCGTGGCCACTCAACACTCAACACTCAACACTCAACAGGTGCCCGTCGCGAACGTCCGGAAGAGCGCCGCCCACTCGCCGATAGTGAGGTCCTGCGGGCGCCGGGTGGGATCGACGCCGTGCGCGGCGAGCAGCGCCACCGCGGCCAGCTTGTCGGTGGCGAGGCCCTGGGCCAACGAGTTGGCCAGGTGCTTGCGGGGTTGGGCGAAGCCAGCGTGCACGAAGGCGGTGAACGCCACCACGTCCTGCCGGGGGACGGGTCGTTCAGCGTCGGGCAGGGGTTGAAGCGCTAGTACCGTCGAGTCCACGCGCGGTCGCGGGTAGAACGCGCCAGCGGCCACGACGCGCACAGGACGCACGGCGGCCTGCGCCTGGGTGGCCACCGCCAGCGCGCTGAGCTTGCCGGGTCCGGCCGATATACGCTCGGCCACCTCCCGCTGCACCATGACGACGAGACGGCGCGCGTACGGCCGCCCGGCCGCCAGCAGCAGCCGCAGCACGGGGGAGGTGATGTGGTAGGGCAGATTGGCCACGACCACGTAGGGTGCGTCGAAGAAAGCGGCCGGATCCAGCGTGAGGATGTCGCCGGTATGGACTGTCAGGTTCCTGGCCGGGCACTCCGCGCGCAGGTACTGAGCCAGGTTCGCGTCCAGCTCGACCGCCACGACGCGCTGCGCCTGGCGGACCAGGCGCCCGGTCAGGATGCCGAGGCCGGGCCCCACCTCCAGGACGTGGTCGCGCCCGGGGTCGAGCTCGGCGGCGTCCACGATGGCACGCGCCACGTTGGCGTCCACCAGGAACGACTGCGACAAGCCGCGCCGCGGCCGCAGACCGAGCTGGCGGAGCCGCGCCGCGGGGTGGCCGACGAGCGGGTCCGGGTCGGTGGGCCGAGACGACTCAGCCCACGGGCCCGGACCCGTGGTCGCGGATGAGATAGGCCGTGCACCCGTCTTCGATCCGCGCGTCGTCACAGCCGCGAGACCGCTTGCTCGGGCCCGGCTCCCCTGCGGCACCCGTCGAACACTCCTTACTGCTGCTTCCTTCCGGATCTGACAGGGTTCGAAGGTCGCCGCCGCGCAGGACCAGGCCTTCAACGCCGCGCCACTCGCTGTCGGACCGACAACGCATGACCTCGACCGGGACTTCAACCCCGCTAGAGCGGGTTTCGGGTTACAACGGACCGCTACTCCGCCGTCTAGCACGGCCTACCCAATCTTACCGCCTGCCACCCTGCGGCACCAGTACGGGTGGGATGCAGCACACGTAGCCACCCGCGGAAGGCGTGGCACCCTTGAGCGGCGGGGCCAGCCGCGGCACGCTAACCCGGGCTACGCCCGGCCTCTCCCAGAGGGAGAGGGAGAGTGTTCAGCGCTCCACAGAACAGGAACGGCCCGCTCTCGAAACGGCTCCCCTCGCGCCGAGCGGCTACCCGAACTGGCAGTCGCCGCGCTACCCGCCTGGGGGATGGCGGGCCGGGAGCGCTTCCCTAGAGTCTTGGCAACACGGACCAGTCAAGGAGACTCCCGCTCATGTCAGACCAAACAGCCACTTCCCACGATTTCGCGGCCCTGTCCGACGGGATGGCCGACGCCGTCCAGCGCGCCGCCGCCTCCACCGTGCGGGTGCAGGCGCGTCGCGGACCACCGGCCAGCGGCATCGCCATCGCCGCCGACCTCGTCCTGACCGCCGACCACGTGGTGGACGCGTCCCGCGAAGACGCCATCCGTCTCGGCTTGCCCGATGGCAGCGAGGTCGCCGCCACCCTGGCCGGCCGCGATCCGGCCACCGATCTGGCTCTGCTGCGCGTTGCCGGCGGCGGGCTCACACCGGCGACCGGCGCCGACGGCGAGCCGCGAACGGGGTCGCTCGCCCTGGCGGTGGCACGGCCCGGCGCGGAGCCGGCGGCCAGCCTGGCGCTGATCACGGGCCTGGGTGGACCGGCGCGCACCCGACGGGGCGGCGTGCTGGAGCGCTTCATCGGGGTGGACGTCGTGCTGTACCCGGGCTTTTCGGGCGGCCCGCTGGTGGCCCCCTCGGGCGCTGTCCTCGGCATGAACACGAGCGGCCTCGGCTTCGGCGGACCGGGGGTTGCGGTCCCGTGGGCGCTCACCAGGCGCCTGGCCGAGACCATCTCGCAGCACGGCCGCGTGCCACGCGGCTACCTTGGCGTCGGCAGCCAGCCGGTGACTCTCGCTCAAGCGGCGAAGGACCTCCTCGGCGGCCAGGAGCGCGGCCTCCTGGTGGTGCAGGTCGCCGACGGCGGACCAGCTGCCCAGGCGGGGATGCTGCAAGGCGACATCCTGGTCCGCCTCGGCAGCGCCAGCGTGACCAACGCCGACGACCTCCAGGGTATCCTGGGGCCGGATCGGGTGGGATCCACCGTCGCGGCGTCGGTGGTCCGCGGCGGCGCCCTCCAGGAGCTGACAGTCACCGTTGGCACGCGCCAGTAGCATTCGCGCCAGCGGTCCGGCACGATAGACGGGTGGCCTCGGTCGTCATCACGACAGCGCTCCCGAGTGTGCGGCTTGGCCTGGCAGCTCTGCTGGCCGAGCATGGGCACGTGGTGGTCGCCGAGGAGGACGCCGAGGAGACCGCCGTCCAGGTGCTCGATGCACCCGAGCAGCCGGCGCTCGACGGCCTGGTGAGCCGGCGGTACAGCGATACGCCGCGGGCCGCCGTCGTGCTCACCGACGACCCGCTCATGACCGCGCAGCTGGCGCAGGCCGGCCTGCGCGGCTGGGCGTGCCTCGGCCGCGACGCCGACGGGACGGAGCTGGACCTGGCGGTGCGAGCGGCGGAGGCGGGGCTGGTTCTGCTGGCGCTGCCCGTGGCGGCGAACACGCTGGCGCCGGCCACGGCGACCGCGCGCGCGGCAGCCGAGCCGCTGACGCCGCGTGAGCTGCAGGTGCTGCAGCTGGTGGCGCAGGGCATGCCGAACAAGGGAATAGCCCGCGCGCTGACGATCAGCGAGAACACGGCGAAGTTCCACGTGGCGTCGCTGAGCGGCAAGCTGGGCGCCTCGAGCCGGACGGAGGCGGTGACGCTGGCCGCGCGCCGCGGCCTGATCCTTCTCTGAGCTGGTACGATCCCGGGTCCGGAGGTGCGACCCGCTATGAGAGCGTCTGTACTGCACAGGCCCAAGGAGCCCCTGGTCGTCGAAGAGGTGGAGCTCGACGACCCCAAGGAGGGGGAGGTCCTGGTCAAGATGGTCGCCAGCGGCGTCTGCCACAGCTGCCTGCACGCCGCCGACGGCTCCTGGGCCGGGGTGCCCACCCCTATGGTCCTCGGGGACGAGGGCGCGGGCATCGTCGAGAAGGTCGGCCAGGGGGTGAGCCGGCTCAAGCCGGGCGACCACGTCATCCTCTCCTGGGCGCCAACCTGTGGCCGCTGCCACTTCTGCGTCACCGGCCGCCCCGTGATCTGCGAGGACCGGCCCCAGCACGGGGTCCTGCGCGACGGCACGACTCGCATGCACCTGAACGGCCAGGACGTCTACCACTACGGGTCGGTCGCCACCTACGGCTCCTATTCGGTGGTGTCGGAATCGTGCGCGGTGAAGATCCGCGACGACCTGCCGTTGGAGAAGGCGGCGCTGATCGGCTGCTCCGTCATGACCGGTGTCGGAGCCGTGATCAACACAGCGAAAGTGCCGCCAGGAGCCAGCCTGGTCGTCGTCGGCTGCGGTGGCGTGGGCCTGAACGTGGTCCAGGGCGGCCGGCTCGCCAGCGCGGAGCCCCTGATCGCCGTGGACGTGGCCGACAACAAGCTGGAGTTTGCCCGAGCGATGGGCGCCACGCACACTATCAACGGGTCGCGCCAGGACGTCACCGAGGAGGTGATGCGGCTGACCGGGCGCGGCGCGGACTACGCGGTGGTCGCCGTGGGCAGCACCCGGGCAGTGACGACCGCCTGGGACACGCTCGCCAAAGGCGGCACGTGCGTGGTCATTGGCCTGCCGCCGACCGGCGAGGTGATCCAGATCCCGCCAATGTCGCTGGTCGGCCCCGAGCGGCGGCTGGTGGGAAGCTCATACGGCTCGGCGTCGGTGTTCGACGACTTCCCGCGGATGGCCAACCTGTACCTGGCGGGCAAGCTCAAGATCGACGAGCTCATCACCAGGCAGTACAGCCTCGACGAGGCCAACGAGGCGTTCCGCGCGCTGGCCGCCGGCGAGCTGGCGCGCGGCCTGATCGTCTTCTGAGTCCCGAGGGGTAGGAAAGGCAGGGAAGACGAGAAGCACCGCGCGGGCGGTCGCCGCCCGCGCGGTCGGCTCAGCCCTTGACAGCGCCGAAGGTCAGGCCGCGCACGATGTAGCGCTGCACGAGCATGGCGAGGATCAGCTCCGGCACGATGGTGACCATGGCCGCCGCCGTCATCATGCCCCAGGCCACCTCCTCGTATCCGATGAACGTGATCGTGGCGAGGGTGACCGTCTGCGTCTCGCGTGCGCCCAACAGCAGCGGGAAGGTGAAGTTGTTCCAGCAGGCGATGAACGCCAGGATGGCCGTCGTGGCCACGCCCGGGGCGGCCAGGGGGAGCGCGATGTGCCGCATAATCTGGCTGCGCGACGCGCCGTCAACAGCGGCACACTCGAAGATGTCGATCGGGATCGACTCGAAGAACGACCGCATCACCCAGACGATGAGCGGAATCGCGATGAGCTGGTAGATGAGAATGAGCCCGATGTGGGTGTTGTACAGGTGCAGCGAACGGTAGATCAGAAACGTCGGAATTATGAAGACAAAGATGGGCGAGAAGCGGAACGCCAGGAAGAAGAAAGCGTAGTACTCCCGCTCGGGCAGCCGGAAGCGAGCGAGAGCGAAGGCGGCAGTGTTGCCGAGGACCAGCGCCAGCGCGGTCGCCCCGCCGGCGATGATGATAGAGTTGAAAAAGGCGTGGGGAATGTCCGCGCGCACCTTGCCCAACGCCGACGTGGCAGGATAGATGTTGAACAGTACGGCGGCGTAGTTGTCCAGCGTGGGCGAAAACGTCAGCAGCAACGGGGCGGCTATCACGTCGTCTGGCTTCTTCAGAGACGTCATGAAGGTCCAGATGAACGGGATGAGCGCGACGACGAAGTAGACGGACAGGACGAAGTACAGGGCGATGTTCCCCATCAGGGCGCGCTGTTTTGGCGCAAAAGCGATCATGTGGTCTCCGTCTCCGTCGCGCGGTCGGTGGGAATGCCTTGGCTCACTGAGCTCTTGACTCGATTGCCGCTAGCTCTAGGTATCGACTGTTGCGCGCTTCACGCGCACGTACAGCAGCGAGCCCACGACCATGCAGATGATCCACAGCATCATGAACACGGTGAGTCCGTAGGAGAGGTTGTAGAACGGAAAGGCGTTCTCGTACCCGTTGATCGGGAGGACGCGGGTCGTGTCGCCCGGACCGCCGGAGGTCGTCCCGTAGATGCTGTCGAAGACGTTCAACGAGTCGATCACGCGGAAGAACAGGGCCACGATGTAGAACGGGATAAGCATCGGCAGCTTGATGCGCCAGAACGTTTGCCAGACGTTGGCGCCGTCGATGACCGCGGCGTCGATGGGCTCTTGCGGCAACGACTGCATGCCGGCCAGGAGGATGGTGGCGATGAACGGCATGTTCAGCCAGATGTCGATCGTGACCAACGAGTACAGCGCCTGGTCCGGGCTACCCAGGAAGCCCTGGCCCGGTATGCCCATCTTCCACAGCACGAAGTTGAAGAACCCGCCGGTGCCTGACCGGAACAGCACCTTCCACACCAGGGCGCCGACCACGGGCGGCGTCATCAACGGCAGGATGAGCAAGCTGCGGTACACACGGATGCCGCGCAGGCCCTTGTTCAGGGCGAGCGCCATCAGGGTGGCCAGAAATGTCTCGATGACGATGTCCAGGACGGTGAATTTTCCGGTGAGCAGCGCCGAGTGCCAGAAATGGCCATCGCTGAGGACCTTGCCGTAGTTCGCCAGGCCCACAAAGCCGGCGTCCCCCGTGGTCAGGCGCCAGCTGCGCAGCGTCACGTAGACGCCCGTCAGGAACACGAGCGCCAGGCAGATGGGGACGATCAGGGCAGGCACCATCAGGAGTCGCCCAACCCGAAGGTCGCCGGCTGCCCCCTCGGAGGTGGCCGGCTTCACATCGGGCCGGGTGCCCGGCCGACGCACGAACCGGGGTAGCGCTATCGACATCGTGGTTTCCCTGACGCCCCCTGCCTAACGCTCACGCTCACGTGCCCGCGCCTACTTGAGCAGCCCGACGTCTTTCATGTGGGCGTCGATGTCGTCCTTGGCCGCGTCGAGCGCCCCCTTCGCGTCGTTGCCCGACCAGATCTCCTGCAGCGCCTGGTCCCACCGGGTGCCGACGAACGTCTGCTCAGGCTCGGGCGGCCAGCCCAGGGTGGCGTACTTGCTCAGGTTGTCGAGGACCCCCGGCAGATAGGTGCCGTTCGCCCAGGACTTCATCTTGCCCTGGACCTCCGCGTTGTCGAACACGGATTTGCGGGTCGGGTTGTAGTTGCCGCCGGTCAGCGTGGCGCGCTGCATCTGTTGCTTGGCGGTCGCCCACTGGATGAAGAACCACGACGCGGGCTTGTCCTGAGCCCGCGCGCTCATGCCGAGCGCCCAGGTCCACATGCTGCTGAACGGCTGCTTGTCAGGCGCGTGCGGCGGCGCGGCGAGCGCGTTCTTGCCGGCCACCTTCGACTTCTCGGGGTCTTCGTAGAGCGCGGTGAAGAAATCGCAGTCGAAGTACTGCGCGTACTGCCCTGACGCGTAGCCCTCCTGGCCCTCGTACCAGGTGACGTTGGTCCAGCCAACCGGCCCGGACTCCTTGACGGAGGCGCAGTACTGCTCGGCGACGTGGATCCCCTCCGGGCTGTTCACCTGGCACACCAGGTTGTCGTCGAACACGCGCCCGCCGTAGCCGCGGAAGGCCGAGATGAAGCCGGTGCCGGTCATGCCGCCGCCGCGCGAGCCGCGGACGACGATCCCGCGCGTGTCGCCGCTGGTGGCCTTCTTGTTGTTGTCGCGCCACTCCTCGATCGTGCTGGCCGGCTTCAGCCCGGCCTGGTCGTAGATGTCCTTGCGGTAGACCTGGACGTACGTCTCCACCATCACGGGGATGGCCCACTGGTGGCCCTTGCCGACGCCGCCGCCCAGGCTGAGGTCCCACTTGTTGGCGTCCATGAGGGCCGGGAAGATGTCGGCCACGTCATAGTCGGGCGCCGTCTGGTTCGAGTCCTGGACATAATTTTCGAGCGGCTCGGTCCAGCCAGACTTGTCGTACGCCCAGTGCGCGTAGGGGCCGGTCATGAAGACGTCGTACTCGCCAGCGCCCGTCGACAGGTCGACCAGGATCTTCTGGAAGTACTCCGCCTCTGGCAGGATCAGGTTGCTCGTCTGAATACCGGTGAGCTGCTCGAACTCGGGCAGCAGTGGGATGAGCGACTCGGTGAACGGATGCTTGTTCAGGATCATCCGCACGGTCTTGCCCTTGTTCCGCTGCCAGTCGAAGTTGGCGGCGGCTGCCGGCTTGGCAGCGGAGGCCGCGGTCGGCGCCGCCGCGGCTGCCGTGGTTGGGGCGACTGTCGGCTTGGCCGCTGCTGCCGCGGCGACTGTCGGAGCCGTGGTGGGCGCCGCCGCGGCGGCGGCTGTTGTGGCGGCCGGTTTTGCCACCGCGGTCGTGGGAGCCGCCGCCGCTCCTGTGGTGGCCGCTGGGGCGGTGGTGCTGCTGCCGCCGCCACCGCAGGCGGCCAGGAGTGTCGCGCCCGCGCCGCCGATAGCGGTAAATCCGACGAGTCGAACGAATGAACGGCGCGAGATTCCGTGCTCGAGACGCATCCGATGTGTCCCCCACTTCCTTTGCCTCGTGTGGTCCCGGCCGGTGGCCCGCTGGCCACAGCGTCGGCCAGAGCGCGACGCTCCCCGGGCTGATAGCCACCCTGCCCGGTCGCCCCCGGGGGCTACGGTGCCACGCTAGCAGACCTCCCGGTCGGGGCGCAACCGGCCGGCTGCCGCGGCGAGGGCCCCCCCCCGCCCCTCACGAACAGCTAACAGAGGCCCGCGCCAACGCGCCGTCGGCTAAAATGAGAAAAAAACAGACCGACGCACTCGGAATTCAGCAAAGGCTTTACCGCTATGGCCGTCACCAGCCGCGAACAGGAGGTTCTCGAGGCGCTCCGCGTCGTGCAGGACCCAGATCTTCACCGCGACATCGTCGCCCTCGGCTTCGTCCAGAATATGCGCATCGATGCCGGCGCAGTCGCCTTCGACGTCAACCTGACCACCCCCGCCTGCCCGGTCAAGGACCAGCTGAAAGACCAGGCGCGCATGGCGGTCGCCAGACTGCCCTGGGTGGTGGACGTCTCGGTCAACATGACGGCCAGGACCGCCGTGGCTCGTGGCCAGGGTGGCTCGGGCGGCGGCGCCCCGCTCATCCCGCGGGTGAAGAACGTCATAGCTGTCGCCTCCGGCAAGGGCGGCGTCGGCAAGAGCACCACGAGCGTCAACGTCGCCGTCGCGCTGTCCCAGACCGGCGCCAAGGTCGGCCTGATGGACGCCGACATCTACGGTCCAAACCTGCCGCTGATGATGGGCCTGCGCGACAAGCCGGCCATCTCCGGCGAGGACGGCCACATCCAGCCCGTCATGCGCTACGGCATCAAGCTGGTCTCCATCGGCTTCTTCCTGGACGACAGCAAGCCGGTCATCTGGCGTGGCCCGATGGTGCATGGCGCCATCCAGCAGTTCCTGCGCGATTTCGACTGGGGCGAGCTGGACTACCTCGTTGTCGATCTGCCGCCTGGCACGGGTGACGCGCCCCTGAGTCTGTCGCAGCTCATCCCGCTCTCCGGCGTGGTCATCGTCACCACGCCGCAGGACGTGGCGCTCCAGGACGTGGCCAAAGGCATGGCGATGTTCAAGCAGCTCGAGGTGCCGGTGATCGGCGTGATCGAGAACATGAGCTACTTCATCTGTCCAGGCTGCAGCGCGAAGCACGAGATCTTCGGCCGCGGCGGCGGCCAACGCATCGCCGACACGTTCGGCGTCCCGTTCCTTGGCCAGGTTCCGCTGCAACCGAACGTCCGCAGTGGTGGCGACGAGGGCTTGCCGGTCGTCATGGCCGACCCGGACTCGGATGCGGCGAAGGCTTTCCAGGCGGTCGCCGGGACGGTGGCCCGGCAGGTGAGCGTGCTCGCCTACCAGGCGCGCGGCAACTTCATCCCCCTCGGCGGCCTGCAGATTCGTAAGTGACGTGACAGGCATCCTCTCCGCCCACGGTGAAGCGCTCCTCGAGGATCCGACCGTTCAGACCGGAGAGCTCGGCTAGGTACGCGGGGTCGGGTACCTCGAGCCCCTCGAAGCACATGTTGCGGTGTGCGCTACATGCCCCACAGGGGCGGCGCCGTCGGCCGTTGTCAGTGCTTGGTGTGGCCTGTGGAGTGTACGTGAGCCTGGTAATTGTGCTGTCTGGTTGTAGTGGCGTGAAGGCGCAAGCAGGCGGTGACGGGAATCTACTGGCCGCGGCACGTGTCACGCTGGAACGGTTCATGCGAGCTCGTATTGAGCGTGATGGTGCGGTAGCCGTGGAGCTGCTGACGGATCAACTACGGGAACCGACGGCGGTTCCGCCACACCTACTGCAACTGAGTAACCCGTGTTGGTACCGGTATGAAGTGCTGGATTTGAGCCGGGCTAGAGCACAGGACTTTGTGACAGCTCGGGTGCGGGTGTACACGCACTGGTGGGGCGGCGACGGCGCAGGCGGCGTGCCACGCTCGTGGGAGGAACAGATTGATCTCGGTGAGACCGTGGCGGGGTGGCGGATTGGTCAGCTCAGTCAACCCCTAAACGAGGTCGAGGAGCCAGAGGAGCCGCACGGGCCCACAGTGTCGGCCTGCAGCGTAGGGCGAACGCGGTCCACGCACGGACGGCTGCCGTGACCAGACCTGTGGCAAGACCGGGGCGCTCTCAGCCGCATGACTGGTTCTACCTGCAGAGCTGTGCCCAGACGAGCAGGAGTCGAATCCTGTGGTGAACCTGAGGCGCGCCCGGCTCGGTTGCCTCGGGGTCGCACGCTTGATGCTGGTGGCGTTAGCTGGCGTCGCGTGTACCGTGCATGCGACCGGCGCCGCGCCAACAAGTTCTCGCGTTCCCTCTCCCGGAGTACCGGTCGCGTCTGTGGTTGCGGCGCCATCAGCCTCGCCAGCCGCGGGGTCCGCGACGGCCTCGACTGCCTCCGGCGATCCTGGCCTGGTCTCCGTCGCCCGGTTGGGCCTGCTGCAGGATCTGGCTCTCTCAGAGACCCATCAGGGGATGACCCTGACGCTCCGCGCCGCCTACGCTGACGCCAACCGGATCGCGATTGGCTACTCGCTCCAAGTACCAGAGGCGCTCGGCCTGTACCACGCCGTCACGGCTAACGAGCAGGCAGTGCTCACCGACGAAGCTGGGCGCTTCTTGCCGCCCTACGCCGTGGCGGGGCTTGGGCCGGGCCTGGATGCGCGCATCACGAACTCACCGACTTTCGATGCCTCGAGGCTCTCGCCATCGGGCGGGGCGCACACCTTCGACCTGACGCTCCCGACCGTGCGGGGCGTGCGTCCGGGAGGCTCCTCGTTCGAAACGATGGCCGTTGGGCCGTGGCACTTCCAATTCAGTCTGCCTGTCCAACCGGGCGCCGTTCTGGATCAGCCGCAGGAGGTCACTGCGTCTGGGAGCACCGTCCGCCTCGAACGTGCCGTCATAGCTCCGAGTTCGACCCGCGTGTGGGTGCGCATTGCTGCGCCGGACGGGGATGCGTCCCGTCGGTGGTCGCCGATCGTGCAGCTAGACGGGCTGGGCTACATGAGTGGGGGTGCGCAGGGCAGCAGTGAGACTCCGCCCGGCTCCCTGCTCTTCGACACACTCTTCGCAACGCCTCCGGGCCCCGCTGGGTCTACGTGGACAGTCCAGATAAGTGAATTGGTGGGGGTCGCACTTCCGACACCCGGCCCCGCCCCCCAGCAGCGCCGCGTTTCAGGTCCGTGGATATTCAGCCTTCAGATCCCTACGAAATAACGTGCTGACATGGCAATTGGGGTACAGCGGTCCAGGGTACTGGCCGCGACCGCTAAGATAGCGGCAGCTTCCTCAATCCTGGAACAAGGGCGGGCAGTCATGGATCTCTCGGTCGTGATGAACGATCTCGTCGGCGGGGCTCTGACGCTGGCGAAGGAGATGGGCAAGGGCGGCGGTGGCAGCACCGAGGAGCCGACTGTCTGCATGACGATCCTGCCGATCGCGCTTGGCGTGCTGCTGGTCGGCGTCGGGAGTGTGCGCCGCCGCCTCAAGCCAGGAGCCGCGCGCCCCGGCGCGGCGTATACTTTGCAGGCCTGGAGGGAGAGCGGCCGCTCCGGCAAACGTCCGGAGAGGAAAGTCCAGACAGCGTAGAGCGGGGTGCCCGGCGCAAGCCGGGACCGGGCGACCGGTAGCTAGAGCAACAGAAACGGACCACGGCCGACAGGCGCGGTGGCTGAAACGGGCAATCCTCCCTGCTGCAACCTCGAGCATGGCCGACGACGCTGCTCGCCGAGGCCAGGGTAGAGGGCACCGGCCCGACGCGGGCCGGCCGGCGGCTCGCCCGCCGGAGATAGATGGCCGCTTAGAACAGAATCTGGCTTACTCCCCTCCAGGCACCCTCTAGAGGCGTGTCTACCGCGCCCGCGTCGTGCGCGCTCCTAAATTAGTTCGTTTGGCTCAGCCGACCGCGTCAGCTGGTACCGAGCCCAGGCGGCCGGCCTGGTAGTCCGCGAAGGCCTGGGCCAGCTCGGCGTGCGTGTTCATGACGAATGGGCCGTACCACGCCACCGGCTCGCCGATCGGCAGGCCGCCCATGACGTACGCCTCGAGCGTCGGGCCGCGGCTGTCCTGGGCGCGGTTGGCGCCGATCCGGATCGTGTCGCCTGCGCCCAACACGGCCAGCTGGCCTTCCGCGATGGGGCGTCGCTCCATGCCCACGTAGCCCGAGCCGCTGAGGACGTACACGAGCGCGTTGAAGTCCTGCCGCCACGGCAGCTCCGCCTCGGCGCCTGGCTGCACTGTCGCATGGACGATGGAGATGGGGGTGTGGGTGACACCCGGCCCGCGCCGCCCGTCCAGCTCGCCGGCGATCACCCGCAGCAGGGCGCCGCCATCGGGCGAGCTCAGCAGCGACACCTCGGCGCCGCGGATGTCCTGGTAGCGCGGGGCGGTCGTCTTGTCACGGGCGGGTAGGTTGACCCACAGCTGCAGGCCGTGGAAGAGGCCGCCGCTCGTGACCAGCCACTCCGGCGGCTTCTCGATGTGCAGGATGCCTGCGCCAGCGGTCATCCACTGCGTATCGCCATTGGTGATGACGCCCCCGCCACCGTTGGAGTCCTGGTGCTCGAAGACGCCGTCGATCATGTAGGTGACTG